>Ga0160433_100035_pt1 | contig 160128 bp, 150 predicted proteins | sample HID1972K_E0MG_FD_108235 | JGI IMG/M metagenome (GOLD analysis project Ga0160433, IMG submission 108235) | Enriched pill bug-associated microbial communities from UW Madison campus, WI, USA - HID1972K_E0 MG | ecosystem: Host-associated > Arthropoda: Insects > Digestive system > Unclassified ...
GACCCGCGCCGCGGTGCGCTTGTGCAGCAGCCAGAATTCCTGCTGCTCGGTGGAATAAAGAATGTTGGCGAAGACGGTCGAGCAGCTCATGGGGCGGTCGCCCAGCCACTCGCGCGGGACGTCTGGTGGCAGTGGGATCGAAGGGAGTTCCAGGACGCAGGAGGCCGCCGCGTCGGCTTTGGGCGGGGTGTCGGGGGCAGTGTCGTTTGCCATGTCGCTTCCAGGGGTGGACGGCCTGGCGGAAGGCCGATTTCAAGGTCCGCTGCACGAGCTCCATACAAGAGCCATACCAGATGCTTAAAGATGGCTGATATTTCAAGGACTTAGAGTTGCTACCGGGAGCGCGGGACAGGTTGTACAAGGGATGAAGCCGATAAAGTGCGCAACACGTTGCGCAGTGCTGCGCAAGATCCTGCGCACGCGGCTACAGACGTCGCAGCGCAGGGCTGCAGCGTTTATTTGCGGTTTTTTTCAGCTTGAGGTGCGCAACTTCTTGCGCACTGGCTTGGGGATGTTTTTCAGGCGAACGGCTGTGTCGAGCGTGCCTGCACAGAGGGGAAGCATCGTGGGATGCGACAAGCTCGCAATGGCTTGCCGCATTGGCCTGACCTGCTCTAGGCGCTGTCCACGACAATTGCTGTGTGCAGCGTCTAGCGCACTCAGTACTCCCAGAAAATCCGCTGCAACTCCTTGCTGTCCTGGGTCCTGGTCATCGCCACCATCGCCAGGATCCGCGCCTTTTGCGGATTCAGGTCGTGGGCGACGATCCAGTCGTTCTTGTCGTCAGGCTGCTCGGCATTGCGCAACACGAAACCACCGGCGTTGACGTGGGAAGAACGAATGATCTGCACGCCATTCTTGCGCAGCTCCTGCAGGGCAGGGGCGACCCGCGAGGACACCGAGCCATTGCCGGTTCCGGCATGGATGATCGCCTTGGCGCCGTTCTGCGCCAGGGCTTTGTAGGCGGTGTCGGTCACGTTGCCATAGCCGTAGGCAATGTCCACCGCTGGTAGGCTGCTGATCTGCTTGATGTCGAACTCGGAGTTGACGGTGTGCCGCTTGGCCGGCAAGCGGAACCAGTACGACTTGCCCTCGACCACCATGCCCAGCGGGCCCCAGGGGCTCTTGAAGGCTTCAGTCTTGATGTTGACGCTCTTGCTGACATCGCGCCCGGACTGGATCTCGTCGTTCATGGTCACTAACACGCCCTTGCCGCGGGCATCCTGGCTGCCGGCGACGGCCACGGCGTTGTACAGGTTGAGCATGCCGTCGGCGGACATCGCCGTGCCCGGACGCATCGAGCCAACCACCACGATCGGCTTGTCGGTTTTCTCCACGAGGTTGAGGAAATAGGCCGTCTCTTCAAGGGTGTCGGTGCCGTGGGTGATGACGATGCCATCCACGTCCTGGCTTTCGGCAAGCTCGGCCACGCGCTTGCCCAGTTGCAGCAGGTTCTCGTTCACAGGTCTGTCACGGGCTACGGACGCACTAGCACCAACCTCCTACGGACGGACGTTCTTCCAAGCGTCCGAGGAAACAGTTTTTCATATCCTCTAAATGAGGAAACTCTCAGGTGCTAATTCAAAGGGGAGCGGTGTGAGAATGTTGAGGGTGTGAGAATTAAGTGCTGCGAGAATTGGTTCGGCAGTAAATACTTTCATGGGCGAGAATAAGAGTAAGAAGGTGTGGTGAAGAAATTTTCTTTTAGGGTGGAGTGTATTGGAGACCTGTGCAGGTACCTAGCAGAGGTCGGGGGTCAATTCAAAATTGTAGAGTGTGTGATAAGGCAGGATCAGTTATTTCCTGATCTAGATGCTACTTTATCAATTGCAGCTGATTTGCAAACTCTCAAGTCGCTGGCGCGCGATGTTCTTGACTGTCATGTTATTGAGGAATCATTGGAGGAGGGTAGTGGGGGAGCGCCCTACGAAGGTTATTCTGAAGCTCTTCAATGATTTAAATTTGTCGCGCGGATGGGGGCTTTCCTATGAAAATGTCGGCGCCCGCATTTATTCCTAGATTGGCAAGCTGTGGGTTGAGGGCTGTGCCTAGAGAAAATCACAGAGGTGGTTTATTGGCGTAAAGCAGGATTAGCCAAGCGCAGGGCGGCCAGCGTTTATTGATCCACGCAGCCATTACTCAAAAAACCGCAGATAGAACTAGGGAGTACTCAAGTTGATCTGGGACTTGTCTCATCGGACTAGCCAGCACTGTTCTCTATTCAGAATCGGATGGCCACTGATTCAGCAGTTTATAGTCAGCTTCCAGTCTGGCCAGCAGCTTACGGGGCTCCAGGCGGTCGTGCTCTTGGTAGGCAAGCATGAGCAGCGAAACGGGATGGACATTCAGCGCCCGAGCGATTGAGTCGATCTTACCCAGCGTCGGTAGCTTGAGGCCGCGCTCAAGGTCGCTCAGGTAAGTGCGCCCGCTCACCCGCTGGGATAATTCGAGGATGGAGAGGTTGTGTCGCAGCCTAACCTTGTTCAGTGCTAGACCAAACGCCCTCGCCAGATCTTCCTCATCAGATGTCATCGTCTACCCGTACGCTCAAAAGAAAGCATAGGGCCATATCGCAGCGATTTTTACGACGGCCAATAGGCTGTTTTTGAATTTGCATACCATTGGTAATCTGTTAGCCTAGGTATACGGCTTTTGCTGATGGCATGCGCGAATGAATGGATTTCACGTCCGCGCCGTGTGCTCTGCAGTGGTTGAGGTTGAATATATAATTAAATTATTTATTTATTTGTCAATGTCATTTACCTCTAACGGCGAGGCGATAGGAGGCTGCATGGATTTTGATGTAGAGCACGAATTGCTCACCCGTTTTCCTGCTCTATTTGGTTTCAAAGAAGGTGTTCCTGATGATGCGGTCTGGGGTATCGAGTGCGGCAATGGATGGAAGTCACTAATTTCCTCCATGTGCTATGCACTACAAAATCGAGCCACTCATACCGGGCGTGCTATCACCTTCAACTATATCAAGCAGAAAATGGGTGTTCTTCAGTGCACGCTCACCGGCTTTGATGAGTACACACGAGGAGCAGTAGACGTTGCGTTCTGGATGTCCTATGTGACTTGTGAGATTTGTGGCGGGCAAGGACGTATTGCGCCGGATAGGCAGGGATGGGTGCGAGTTCTTTGCCCTGCCTGTATGTCAGCCAATCCAGGTTGATAAATCGCTGCATGTCTAAGTCAATAAATGCGGGAGAGTACGTCTATGTTTTATACGCATCCAGCGCTAGAGCGATCTAGCTTGGGGGCTGCCCCTGGCAGTGCTACCCAAGCGTGGAGAATTGTTACGCGAATCTCTATGGCAGAATGGTTTTATATTACCCATCTACAGGTGAGTGAGAGCGCTAGCTGTCCTGAGCCGAGGATGGTGCAAATCGATGATGGAAATGAATTTCAAAGATTTGTTAATACCGCATGGTCGAATACCAGTATCAGTGAAATCTACTTGATGAGCCCTGCGAAGACCTCAGACGGTCGCCGAGTCTTGACATGGCGGTGCGAATTATTACTGGAGATGAAGCGCTTTTCTCCTGGTGATGATGGTCGCGCACGCTACTCCTATTTGACCGAGTTCGGCTCACGGTTTTCAGCGTCTCCGGATGGAGGGTGGGCCGCAAATGGAGGAGAGCTGGTGTATCAGCATCCAGACATCTATAGAAAATCACAACTGATCCCCGAACGTCAGGCGGAGCGAAACGTTCGCTACGCAAAGCAGGCAATCATCTGGGCCTGCGAGCTTTTCTCGGGAGATCTCCGAGCCGCTGCGCAATGGCTTCACAACCCTTTGCCCGAGCTGGGTAATCGTGCTCCGTGTGACATGGCTACCGCCGATGATGAGCGCTTGCTTGAGAGCGTCGTAAGCCGGCTTGAGCAATCGATGGCTGATGAGGGTGGCGTTCATGTTTGAGTGTCCAAATCTCCTGATGCCCAACAGGCCTGACCTTGTACAGAGGGTCAGAGGGTATCTCGATCAGTTCGACCCGCCCCATAAAATTGTGTACCTAAGGTCTTTGGTTTCTAGCCCTAGACTGTCGGACCACTTCGTCCGCAACCTGGATTCGAGTGGCCTGGTCCTTGTCGCAGACAGCTTTCTTTCAGAGCACACAATGCTTGGTGATCATACTCAGCGCAGCTATGGAGTTTCGCTAGAGGCTTGGGCGGAGATGAAGGACAAGGTTGAATTGGTCAATGAATTCCACTTCACGGACACTACCGTGAGCAGAGTTCAGGTCTGGCCTTTTGATCCGTCTACGTTGGACCTAGAGGCTATGAAAATTGCGGTCGCGCTCTCTATTACTGATCTGGAAATGAACTATGAATCGCGGATCTATGGTGCAGTGAGGGAGTTGCTGATGGACTACAAGATCGACCCATATCCTTGGGCCTAGGACTCCTCAAGGTGTGCGCAGACCGCCTGCAGCGGAAGGACCCAGTGGGTGTGTCGCTCCCAGATTAGTGCAGCGTGCCGGATGGACGACCCATCGAGCGTTGGTAGTAGTCAGAAACGGCTTGGAAAAGCTCCTCAGCCGCATTCTTGTACTGCTGGATGACCTCTGCCGGCGCGCCTGCATTTACCGCTTCGTAATAGGTCCTCAGCGCATCCAATGCCTGCTTCATCAACGGGGCGTCTGGATCTAGCAAGGCACCCAACGTTTTCATCAATAAGCCTCGGGTCTACGTATCTTACTCCGTGAATCATCAAGCTAGATGCCTGCAAAATCGCTACTGTAAATTTGTCCTCGATTGGAGTAAAGCACACGGCCTAAGCTCCTAGCCGATTTGAGGAAGAGATCAAGCTAACCATTGGCCGTCGTCGCTTATGGCTGGTTGCAGCCAGCTTTAATGGCCAGAGATACGGCAGGGTACATTTGTACTCCATCCGGCTGGAGGCCCCCGAAAAATGGGCTTTATTTCGTTTTATAGACGATTATAGAGCGATTATAGACTCGGGCCTGAGTCAGCTCGGCGCTACCGCAAGGCGGGGCGGCCCTAGGGCAGGCTGCACTCTTTTGGATCTGCGACACACCGATTCGTCCGCGGGCATGATGGTGCTGACGACGAGGCGGACGCTTATCCAAGTTTGTGAAAGCGCGGTGTGACTGATGAAACCAGCTACGCGTGCAAGGAATGGCATCGACGCGTTGAAGGGCTAGTGCCTGCTACCCTTAGAAGCTTGATTGTTTGTCTCTCCCTTGGGCATAGTGCCACCACTACGACGTGCTTTAGGCAAAGCATTGCCTCTGCATCAGTTCAGGCTGGGAGCTGACTATGAACGAATATGTAGAACAACTAGAAAATAATGGTGTAGAGGTAGCGGAGGCTGAGGATCGAGGAGGCGCCCGTTGGGGGGTCGAGGTAATAGCCGCTTGCGCGGCACGCTTTATCAAGAAGAGTGTAGGAGGTTTAACCTTCTACGATAGTGTAAAGGGAAAAGACTGGGATCTCAGCTCAGGTGTGTGTTTGAAGTTTGTAGAGATAATTGGTAAAAAATTTTCAAGAGGCGGTAAAATATACGGCTACGTAGATCCTGGCATGATTGCGGCGGCGGAAAATATTTCTAATTACTCAGAGAATACAGATTTTTCTGCCTTCGTCAACGGTGTGATGGAGCGCATCTGTCATGAGGCTAATGATCCAAATAGAAAATCAATTAGTGTTGGGTATGTGGTTTTTACTCATTATAAAGACCTAGCAGGGCGTGATCAGATTCTAGTTGTAATGCTTGGTAAGCAAGATGGTTACGATTTTAACGATAACGATGAGATGACACCCAAAGATACCGAAAGCCTCAATCTTCAAGATTTTCGGCAGGCAGCATGCATCGACTTAACCGGTTTCGATCTAGAGTATCCGAAAAATGAAAAAGACTCCTACCTTTGCTTCATAAAAGGTAAATCCAAAAGCGAGTTCTTTAATACTGCCCTAGGCTGTTCTGACTCCGTTCCCGGGAAGGTCTGTGTTGAGCACCTGAAAGATGCGTTATCCGCTTATTTTAATGAGGCTGCGGATGGCCTGACTGCTTCAGACCGGCGAAAAATATATGGCAAGGTCGTTACTTATATAGAGAGTAAAGCCGGCGAGCGAGTGCATCTGTCTGAAATCCAGCATGTAATTAATAAATGTCTTCCGGAAAACTCGGAGCATAATGGAGCATTTCAGAGGTTTTTGAGTGATCATTCTGATCGCTTTAAGGTTAGTGAGGAGTTTCAGCCTTCCCATGTAGCAGCCAAAAATATGGGATTCGTCGACGTTAAGCTCTCTTCAGGTGATTTTGATGGAAAGGTTAAGCTTGATGCAATTGCGGTAGGAGAGAAGGGGGCTGATCTTTCAGTAGATAAAGACTTTGCCTACCTTACTATCAAGCTGCCGCCTGATGTTTCATTGAAATTAAAAGGGTTGAGCGCGGATTAGGAAGGTATCTCATGATAGAGCACATTGTCGTCGACGGCGATGAGATAATTCTGGACGCAAGTCATGGGGATCCCACTACGATCAAAAGCTTCCTCGTCAGTCTGGGATGTGAGGATCCTGATGAACTGGAGAAAATTGGTAGTCAGATCTATCTCGCAGGTAATACACGTGCTTGGCGTAAGCGCTTTATACCTTTCTTTGTTAGCCCAGAAAAATTGTGGTATGCATTGCGTGATTTGGAGGAAGAGCCTGAGCACTATTTTGTCATCGGGGCAGATGAAGCCACGGCTACTGATCTGAAGAAACGATTAGGCTTTTACTTTGCGCTCCGGACCATGCTGAAAGAGCTTTGTCATCATCAGGGTGATGAGATTCAGCATATGAAATATGTTTATTTCACAAGCAAGGAATCGCACTTGAAGAAGTTAGAGCTTCTGTATGCAATGGATCTAAATGCATTCATGTCTATTGCTGTCTCTGACGACGATCTTGCAAAAGCAAATATCCTCAAGTCAGCAGTGAAGCAAGTGGATGATGTTCACTGTGATGAGCGTAAGCACGTAATGCGTGAAACGATTGTTGAGTTCTTTAAGGAGGAGGAAGGGCGCTCTCTTCAATTATTGATGTCCGATTTGCAAAAGTTTTACAAGGCCTACAATGAGCGATATAAGATCTATGTAAGTAAGTTCTCTGTTAACAAGATTTTAAGTGAGATCGAGAGTGAGCGCATTGGGTTTCTTTGCAAAATTCAAGATGCAATCATGTCTCAACAAACTAAAGCCTTTGCAGTTCCAGGGGGATTGGTCGCGGTAGGTGCTATTCTTCGCTTTTCTAAGAATTTCTGGGACTTTACGATAATATTCATTGGGCTAACGCTCACGACCTGGATGATTACCTCACTGAATCGAACGGTGATTAATCATATCGATCTTCTCAAGGATGAATTCAAGAAGTCGGTGTCAAAGTATGATGATGTGGTGGTAGGGGTTGAGGATGTCAGGAACGAAATTGAGGTTTCAAAGCTAAGGCTAGAGACTTCGTCGGGGCAGGCGCGCGCCAAGTTATTAGTGTTGACGCGAGTTTCTTGGTTTATGCTGGTTGTGGTAACTGTTATGTTAATCAGTCGCTCTGACTTCTATAGCGGAGAAGCTGTGCAAGCTGCGTTGGATGGGTTCATGAATTGGTTTAAAGGCAATTGGATTCATGCGATGGAAAACGCAGTGTACTTCTCTGTATGATTTCTGCGAGTGTTCGATATTGGGATGTGTCCAGCTAGGCGAGCGTGTGGCGAGGTGTATAGGTGCTTTCTCGCAATCATGTGAATGATACCTTAATGCTACCAGTCATAGCTTAATTCGGTCGCTGTTAGCATATCGAAATGCATTGCAAGTTTTTATGGGTCGACGATCGCAGTACTGGGGTTGAGCCTGCTCAGGCTTCCGACTAAGCACGGCGATGCGTGAGCAAGATTGACGCTACATGGCCAAACGACCGTTGGCCGGGAAGACACATTGAATGGCTAACAAGGGTTGTAGCGTTACACCAATAGCGGAGCAGAAGTTTTGTCAAAACGGTCGACTAGTTCGTGAATTTGAGCAGCGAATTGCTTAAGCTTGAGCAGGTCAGCCACGCCAACTGCAACTGGGATTGCCCCGTATAAACAGTAGTAGAGAGAGGCAGCTACCAGGAGCCCCAGCGCCGACCTTGTATTCCCAATATTTTCGATCTTCATGGGGAGCTATATAGTGATCCAGGGATGAGGCCGAAACGTGTGCGGCGTTGTCAGATAATACCTGATACACAAAGTATGAGGCCTCTAAAGGGCCAAGCGCCGCGAGCGCCTTAGGGCTGATGATATTCAGCGACTTTTCTAATTGACCTATCGCCGCATGAAGTGCCTTCCGTACCTTGGGTTCTGTGCTTTGCGCTAGGAGAGTTTGGTATCTGTTCCGGCGGCTTTTCATATGGTCATCTCGGATCATCTGTATAAACGTGTCTTTGTCGCCGTCCATTGCAGAAACTGCAAGGCTGACTTCAATCACTGATCGAGCCATAGCACGGCACTCGACAAACATGCCGCGCTCAGCCATCAGCAGTGCTCCCTGATAAAAGCCCGCTGCCCGCATGAGTAGCCGTACCAAAACGGCTTCCTCACTCATTGAACTGGTATGCACGGTATTCACCGTCTCTTGAACAATCGCCATGATCAGGTGGTTCGCGTCTCTGGCTAAGCCGAAAAGCTCGTGATTTGCTCCCAAGATGGCAGGTACAGCATCTTCAACTTCTGAGCTGAGGAAGCCGGCTTTTGGGATGTTCCATTCCATACGGTGCTCCTGGTCACTGGTGGCCTTATGTGATTCTACCTCATAACTCGCAGATTGCTTTGAATCCGTATACGTCTGACTGCGCGATCTAGAGGGAGGATGTGGCGCAAGTGTAGGAGTGTCGATAACTGCCTGATTTTTTACAATTGGCTTTATGATATCGAGATTATTGTTGATTGATTTGGCGTGGTTAAAACTGTGTTTTGTGTCACTGATATTGACATGTGCGGATACTTTAGGGGTTTTGCTTTAATGTGCTTGACTGGGATTTGATATTTGTGGATTAATTGTGTGTATTGCTGATTTTCTAAGGAATGAATATGTGGATTTCTAATGATTTTGATCACTCGCTAATTCAGGTGAGTGTTTGTGCGTTTGATGGAAGTGTAGAAGGGGATCCCGAGGGGCTTATTGCCTGTGGGACCTCGTGCGTGCCTGAAAATTATAAGCGTGATGGAGAGATGGCATTTTTTAAGTGTGAGCTATTCGAGCGTGAAGGGGGTGATGGATTCAGGGTGGAAAAAACAATGGTAGTGACGCTTGGGGATTGGGACGGGGAGGTACTTTGGAGTCAAAAGGAAGGATTTTACTTAACTCCAAACTTTGAAACAACTATGCCTGGGCTGGTCGTGGACGAGCTTACTAGGCGTACCGTTAACGAGTATGGGCGTCGTATCAATACTCATGAGAGCGGTATTTTTCATAAACCTTGCGCTTGATGTGGATTCAATTAGGATGGTTCAGCTATGCACTCAGCTCGTGTTGATTCCGCATAAGCGGCAACTGGTGCTAACTGACATTTATAACACTCCCCGGTTTAAACTGTCTGAATAGCACATAGACTCATAAACGCCTTCGAGCTACCATTAATTGGTGTGAGAACCAGATACGGCCTTGAGCGCTGGGTGCACGAACTGGCTATTTGTAGTGGCGCTGCGCAGCGGTCATTGTGCCGCCGCGATCATGAATTTGATCCAGTCGGCACCCAATAGCGGGCACGATCCGTATACCTACCTGAGAAACGTGCTGACGCGCCTGCCGATCGACGTCAGTTTTAGTTCGATAAACAGGCGGTTTTTGGGCAACACTTGATTTTGCTGATCCATATCATCAGCCATCGAATCCATAGCTCCGTGGTCTGCTAATATCCATGATTCGCGCTGTGTCCTTTGCGGGTGGTAATCCGAACAGACGCACGTAGTCCCGGCTGAACTGCGTTGGACTCTCGTAACCTACCTCCAATGCAGCCACCATCACGCTTTTGGCATTGGCCACCATCAGAGTTCGGGCTTGAAGCAGTCGAACGCGCTTTTGATACTGCAATGGGCTCAGGTTAGTGACAGCCTTGAAATGCCGATGGAACGCAGAAACGCTCATGGCGGCCCGCTGCGCAAGCTCCTCCACTCTGATCAACTCCGCGAAGTCGCGCCTAATAAACTGGATAGCTTGGCTTACCCTTGCTAGGGCGGTATCTGGTGCGGCAATTTCCCGCAACATCCAGCCATGCGGGCCTTGCAATACCCGGTACAGAATCTCGCGCTCATAGACCGGAGCGAGGGCTGTTATTTCCTCGGGTTTGTCTATCAGGCGCAGCATACGTACCCACGCGTCCATCAGTTCAGAAGTGACGGCAGCCACGGAAAACCCTGGGTTGTGCTCATACTGTCCGGTTGGCTTCGGCAGATCGGCGAGCAAGGTGGTCAATACCACCGGGTCAAGCGTCAAGCTCACCGCCAGATAAGGCGCGCCCGATTCAGCAGCGTGCACCGTGCCAACCGCGGGCAGGTCGATGGACATCACAAAGTAAGTCGCTGGATCGTAGCGAAGCGTGCGATCGCCAACGGTGATCGACTTACTCCCTTGCAGGATCAAATTGATCATGGGGTCGTAGACAGCAGCCAGCATGTGCTCTGGGATCTTACCCTGAACCATGGCTACACGCGGAATACCGGTTTCAGTGCGGCGATTTTCGGCTCTGCTGACCAGGGCGCGGAGTTCATCAATTTGGGTCGTCATGCTTGGCATGCTGACGGCAGATAGCGACGCCGCGCAAGCAAAAAAGCAGAAACAGGCAGGATTGAGGTAGCAATGACGGCGTTGAAATTTAGCGATGTGGCTACTGTGAGCACTCAGTCGATCGTATCGGAGTAGCACATGGGCGTTATCGTCATTACTGGAGGTAGCCGTGGTATCGGCGCCAGTACGGCTCACAATCTGGCCCGGCTCGGCATGGGGGTCATCCTTACCTACAAGAGCAACTTGGATGCCGCGCGGCAGGTGGTGACCCAGATTGAACAGGCGGGCGGAAAAGCTGCTGCACTGGAGCTTGACGTAGCCGATGTCGGCAGCTTCGTCGGCTTTCGCAATGCAGTCAGCAAGACGTTGGCAAACAAATGGGGCGTGAGGGGGCTTGCTGGGCTGGTAAACAACGCAGGGTACGGCCTTTTCAATCCGCTGGACTCAGTCAGCGAGATGCAGTTTGACGCGCTGCTCAGCGTGCATTTGAAAGGCCCGTTCTTCCTCACCCAAACCTTACTGCCGTTGCTAGAAGAGAACGCTTGTATCGTCAACCTGACCAGCGCAACCACACGGGTGGCAACGACGGGTGTTGCACCTTACGCATCGTTCAAAGGGGGGCTCGAAGTGCTCACCCGCTACATGGCCAAAGAATTTGGCGAACGCCGCATACGCGCTAACTCGGTCTCACCGGGTGCGATCCGTACTGAACTGGGAGGCGGTTTGAACGACGAATTCGAGGCACTACTAGCGTCTCAAACCGCGTTGGGCCGAGTGGGAGAACCGGGGGATGTGGCGCGCGTCATCGGCATGCTGTTGTCCGACGAAGGCGGCTGGATCAATGCACAGAACATCGAAGTCGCCGGCGGCTACAACATCTGAGCGAAGGAGTACCTCTCATGATTGACCACATATTTCTCTCGGTGAGCGACATACAGCGCTCCATTCAATTCTATGAGGCAGCCCTCACGCCCCTGGGGATCACTGCACGGCTGAACTACGACGGTAAGGACGGCCCGCCTGGCCATCCGGATCTCAAAGGCTTTGGTGCCAACGGTCGGATGTTTTTCTGGCTTCGTGAAGGCATTGTTGAGGGATGCGCAGTACATGTTGGTTTCGTCGCCCGCAATAAAGCTGAAGTGGATGCGGCCTATGCGGCAGCCATGGGCCATGGCGCGATCGACAACGGTGTACCGGGCGCCCGTTTGCACTACGACCCTGAGTATTACGCCGCCAATGTGCTGGATCCGGACGGTTACAGTCTCGAATTTGTCTATAAAAAATGGCAGCACGCACAATGAGTACGCTTTTGATATACGGCGCCACCGGCTACACCGGCCGTATGGCAGCTGAGCGGGCAAAAGCGCTTGGACTGAATTTTGAAATTGCCGGGCGCATTATTGAGCGTCTCACAGCGCTCGCTACAGAGTTGGGTGTACCTTATCGGGTGTTCGATACTGACACCGCCGAGGCTTCCTTGGCGGGCATCTCGGTATTACTTAACTTCGCGGGGCCTTTTGCGCACACGGCAGAAGCCTTGATGCACGCCTGTATGAAAGTCGGTGCGGACTATCTGGACATCACCGCAGAGATCAACGTCTACCGGCTAGCCGAAAAGCTAGGGCCTGAGGCGGCTTTGCACGGAATTATGCTATTGCCAGGCGTGGGTTGGGACGTGGTGCCCACTGACTCGCTCGCAGTACTGGTTGCCAGGCGTGTTGACGCGCCAAGCGCACTGAACATTGCACTTCAGGTTCCAGGATCAATGTTCCGTGGGTCGGCCATGAGCGTCAGCGAAATCATCGGGGCGGGAGTACTGGCCAGGGTTGATGGCCACCTTGTTGCCACGCCCAATGCCATGCCACGTGATTTTGATTTCGGTGAGGGGCCAGTAGTGTGCGTACCTCTGTCATTCGGTGACCTGGTAACCGGCTGGCACTCGACGGGTATCAAAACATCTCGATGTTCGTGCATGTCTCGGGCGACGCTTTCCCCGAGGGAGATCTGTCTCGACTGCCCGATGGGCCGAGTGCTGAAGAGAGAAAAGCTCATCGAGCGCGAGCGGTGGTGGAGGTCGTAGGCAAGGATGCTTCAATCGCTCGCTCCGTGATTGAAACGGCCAATGGTTACACCTACACACCGCTATCAGCAGTTGAAGCCGCGCGACGTGTGTTGAACGGTGAGCGTCATGCAGGTTTTGCGACCCCGACCCAAGTCTTTGGAATTGGATTTGCCGAAAGCATCGCCGGCACGGTAATCACTGATCGTTGAACGCAGGAGCGGCTATCGGCTGAGTGAACCGATGATGTATGGCTTCATTGGACTAGTGCTGGCAGCCCTGGTCTTAACCCTAAAGCGCCGAGAATTCTTTGCGCTATTGCCGGTGGTTCTGTGCGTGAAGATCAACACTCGAACTGGCCTTTTTGAGCGAGCGGCTCAGCTTGAGCCGTTTGCCATCGTTGCACTGACGGTAGCCGCCTTAGCGCCGTTGCTCGGCCTTGCTTTGTTCTGCAGCCGATTGCCTTTCAACATTTTGCCCGTCACAAAGTGGAGTTATTGGTTCTACCCAGGCCACTTGGTGGCGCTGCTGGCCATTCGCAACCTGATTTAGTCCTCTGAAGGCAGCTGACGTCCTCAATTTTCCGGAACGTCAGCAGACAGGATTAGCGGGACATCAGTTGCAATGCCGATCACTTGTTTTGTGATTGGTGTGGCATGCTCGTGAGTCCGTACCGCCACTATGTGCGTATAGGAAGCGACCTGACCTATGCTAATCCGTACAGACTCGTCATTAAGGCCTATGTTCTGGTAGGCCGCCCGACCGTGACGCAGGTCGGTTCGACCAGCGCGGCTTTCAGGAACCACGGTGCAGAAATCGCACCGGTGATTGGGGCATACAGAACCTTGAACCCCACGAACGTAGTAAAATCGAGGGAGTCGATGCCTAAAGCCTCCAACGCTAGCCATGTTACAGGGACGATGGTGAGCGTCATTCCCAAGGTTACGATTAGCACTCGGAGAATAACGCCGTAGGAGGCCAGGAATACGGGAAATCGTTGCACTACCGCCGGCCGCCAGGGTTCGACTATACCGCGGTTCAGTCGTTGCTTCGTGATAATAGATAGTGCCAGCCCTCCCAATGAGGTGAGGATGAACACCGTCGGCAGCAAATCCATGGCGATTCCATTTGCCCCCCATACGGGTACGATTGGCAACTGTGAGAACAATAGAACAGCAAACATTGTGGCCAGGGTCGCGTTGACCACACAACCTATCAAGGTTTCACGTCGAATATAGGATTTTGCTGGGATGGGCGAGGTATTCATATCACTTTCCCTTATTGTTTTTTGAGGTGGGGGGGCTAATTACTGGGCGTAATTTCCAGTTAACGCGCTGACAGATATGGGTGTTCTGGAACTTTTATTTTCTGCATTAACCGCAGTAGGCTTTGTCGCTCCTCATCGCTCAACGCTGACGTAACGAACAGCTCACAGGCATTTACCAAAGGTAAACTTCGCTCAATCAAGGATGCGCCTGCCGCGCTGATATGAAGGTGGTAGAGTCGCTTGTCCTCTTGCTCTTGGGTTTTATGAATCAACCCTCGCTTCTCCATATTTTGTATAAGTGGGACGAGTTGGGAAGGGTTGATGTCCAACAGACGAGCCACTTCAGCCTGGCAGACTCCGTCGTATTGGTAGATCAGCAGCAGCGTGTAGAACTGCGAGGTCGAGAGGTGTACATCCTCAAGCTGTTTCGCCAGTTGTTGGGACAGTCGAGTGTGTGCACGCCTAAGCGCGTAACCGAGGCAGTCATGCAACATAGTTGGGAGGCTTGACGTCTGCTTGACCATGGCCGCTATTGTTATTTGTTTTCGTTGGCATACGAAAGCTGGCCACCTTGTAGGGTGGTGACCAGCAATTTGAGGCGGTTAGAACGGGTAGTGATGACCGCCGGGTTGCCAAGTGATCCACTGGGCTCTGGTGAATTCCTCTACTGCGTAATGCCCATTGAATCGGCCAAGTCCCGAGTTCTTCTCGCCACCAAATGGGGCGTTGGGTTGATCATCAACAGTGATGTCGTTGATGTGCGTCATGCCAGCGACGATGTTGCGTGCAAACGCCAGTCCACGGGCCATATTCCGAGTGAATACGGCGCTAGAAAGGCCGTAGTTGCCGGCATTGGCCAACGCCAGCGCGTGCTCCTCGTTGTCCGCTTGAACAATGGGCAGAATCGGACCGAATGTTTCTTCGATCGCCAGCTCCTGGTGGGCCGGAACATCGGCAAAAACGTGGGGTGGCAACACGAGTCCCTGTGGCTCTCCACCAGCTAATTGTTGCAGGCCGTACGTTTTCGCATTGTCGATTTTGCGCAGTAGACCCTCCATTTGCGCGGTGTTGATCACTGGGCCAATGACTGTATCGGGCAGATTTGGGTCACCGACTTTAAGCGCGCGCACCCGCTCCGCAACTAGATTGGCAAACTCCGCGTAGACCGATTTATCAACAATGGCGCGGTTTACGCTCATGCAAATTTGGCCTTGGTGAAGGAAGCGGCCCACCACCGCTGCATGGGCAGCCACTTCAACGTCGGCGTCGTCCAACACAACCAGGGGGCTGTTGCCGCCCAGCTCAAGGGCGACACGCTTAATGTATTCGCCACCGGTGGCAATACGGCCGACATTGCGGCCCACATCGGTAGAGCCTGTGAACGAGATAAAGCTTGGCACTGGATGCGCGACGAAGGCGTCACCAATCTCCGACCCAGCACCCACCACCACATTGAGAACCCCCGCTGCGAAGCCCGCTTCTTCGAGCAGATGTGCGATCAGTAGCCCCCCGGTAACCGGCGTGTCACTGGCCGGCTTGAGAACCACTGTGTTGCCAAGAGCAACAGCAGGGATCACCGAGCGCAAGCTCAAATACAGTGGAAAGTTCCAAGGGCTGATTACGCCGATCACCCCAAGCGGTTCCCGAAAGACAAAGCTCTGTTCGCCGGGTTTATGGCTGGTGAGAATACGTCCTTCCACCTGGAAGGGCATTGCGGCGCACTCGCGTACCAATTTGAGTGAGTTGTGGCATTCAAAGCTAGCCTTGATCCGCGTACTGCCAGATTCTTTGATCAACCAGGAGGTGATTTCCTCGGCACGCTGTTCGATCACATCCGCCAGTTTAGTCAGCAAGGCCGCTCGATGCGCAGGGCCTGCCTTGTTCCAGTGATGTTGAGCGTTGTGCGCGGCTTGATATGCGTCATTCACATCGTCAATCGAGGCTAAGGGGATTTCGAGCAGTTGAGCGCCATTGAAGGGGTCTTTGTCCTCCAGAGAACGCTTGGAGCGTCCGGGCCGCCAAGCACCGTCGATGTATTGGTGCCCCGTGAGCTGGTAAGGGCAGGGGGGGGTCTGAAACATATCAATCTCCTGGAACGGCAAGCAATTGAGGCTTTTGTTGTGCCCAGGGTGGTAAACCCCTGGGCCGTTCAATTACCGGCGATAGGCCTGCAGGCCTGGCTTGATCGACTTGTCATCCAGGAATTGCTTGAGCCCCTGTTCCCGGCCATGCTCCGGGTCACGCAGCTGCGCTTGGTCCAGCTTGGCGTACAAGTAATCTTCGTTCTGCTCCCAGGTCAGCTCGCGGGAGCGTTTGAAGCCGTTCTTAGCCGCTCGGAGGACGACGGGGTTTTTGTCCAGCAGATCACTGGCCAGTTCCACCACGGCATCGCGAAGTTCAGCCAAAGGAACGCTGCGGTTGACCAAGCCCATTTGCGCGGCCTTTTGGCCTTCGAACGTCTTGCCGGTCATGATGTAGTACAGCGATTCGCGGTGTCCTACTGTGTCGGCCATTGCTTTGCTGACCAGGTTGCCTGGCGGTATGCCCCAATTGATTTCGGACAAACCAAACGTCGCTTCATCCGCGCAGATCGCCAAATCACAGGCTACGAGGGGGCTAAAACCACCGCCGAAGCACCAGCCGTTAACCATAGCAATGGTAGGTTTGCTGTACATGCGAAGCAATTTCCATTGCCACTCAGAAGCGTCACGGCGAATACGTTCCTGCAAAATTTCTGGGCCTGCGTCGACTTCACGGAAGTACTCTTTCAAGTCCATGCCCGCGGTCCATGCGGTACCTGCCCCAGTCAACACTAGAACCTTGGCATCGGCGTCCTGCTCAACGGTTTCGAGGACGTCGCGCATCTCTCGATTGAGCGTAGGGCTCATCGCATTGCGCTTTTCCGGGCGGTTCAGAGTGACCCAGGCGATGCCGCCGTCGATGGTAACAGCGACGGTCTGCCAGCGGCCTTCGTATTTGCTCATAGTGCACCTTTTGTATTGTTGGACGGTGATCTGCTATGGGAAAACTATGCCGCTACAATAGTTAGGTCAATTAACCAGTTTGGGGGGGATTGGGGGGGATCGAAGAAGAGGGGGGTGGTACGTCCTAGCCTCACCCGGCCAAGCAATGCTTGGCCGGGTGAGTTACTCATGCTGATAGAAAGGGTAGTGAGGCCTTAAGTCCGATACGTACTTGATCTGCCTGATGTGCAGCTTTTGGCATACAGTAGTCGAAGAAATATCTAGCAGATTCCAGTTTTTCGGCATGGATCGGCGTGTCTGCGTTGCCCCAGCTTACGCGAACCGCGCGAAGCCACACGTAACCCTCACTCAGTACCGCTAGCCAACGCAGGAATGCACCTGCAACTCGATAAGGCGCCTCTGGATCGGTCGACTCTGCCTGGCGGATAGCTTCCACTGCCTCCTCGATACGGCAAGTTTGTTGTTCGAATACCCGAGCGGGTTCACTCCATATCGCCGCATCAGCCATCAAAGCCGCTTCACCGCGGTAAAGGTCCATCAGGGCGCCCAGGCTACCTTTGCCTCGCAGCACCTTTCGCAGTAACAGGTCATTGGCCTGAATCTCGTTGGTGCCTTCGTAAATCATGGCGATGCGGCTATCACGCAGCGTTTGTTCGATTGGGTATTCCTGGCAGTAGCCGTATCCCCCGAAAACCTGAAGCGCCGCACTGGCACTGAAGAAACCACGCTCCGTGAAATGCGCTTTTATCAACGGTGTGAGCAGCAAGGTAAGGGCGGTGCATGACTCGCGTTCTACAGCCTCGTTGCTGTACTGAGAAATGTCCAGCATATGGGCCACCCAATAGCCCAGCATGCGCATGCCTTGAGTATGGACGCGTAGCTCCAACAAGGTGTGCCGCAGCGCCGGATGGAAGTGAATGGGGTCCGCCTCCTGCTCCGGTGCACCCGCAGGCTTGGATACAGCGCGCATCTGCCGGCGGTCAAGGGCATACGTCAATGCGCTCTGCCAAGCGGCCTCCGCGTGGCCTAAGCCCTGCATGCCTACATAAAGTCTGGCCGAATTCATCATGGCGAACATGGCCGCCAGTCCTTGGTTGGGCTCTCCTAACATCCAGCCGAGAGCATTGTCAAAGCGCAGGGCACAGGTGGCGCTGCCGCGGATTCCCATCTTGTGCTCAATCCCATCGCAGTGAATGTTGTTCTGACTGCCATCGGGTAGATATTTGGGGACCACGAACAGCGAGATACCCCGACTACCTGCGGGCGAGCCTGGCAGGCGGGCAAGTACCAAATGAAGAATGTTCTGGGTGAGGTCATGCTCTCCTCCAGAAGCGAAAATCTTGCTGCCACAGATTATGTATCCGTCATCGCCGGCAGGTTCCGCCCGCGTTCGCAGCAAGCCTACATCGCTGCCAGCCTGAGGCTCGCTCAGGCACATGGTGGGCAATATTTCACCGCTGACGATGGCGGGCAAGTATCGCTCGCGTAGCCACTGAGGTGCATACAAACGCAAGCACTCATAGGCGCCATGGGCAATGCCCGTATACATCGCCCAGGCATGATTGCAGGCATAGAGCATTTCCAGCAAGGCCGTATTGAGTAGTTGCGGCAATCCTTGACCGCCGTCCTCGGTGTGCGCGGCCAGTGCGGGCCAGCCGGCATCGACGAAGGCTTGATACGCGGCCGGGAAGCCGTCAGGCGTTCTGACTTTCCCCTCGGCAAAGCGGCATCCCTGGCGGTCACCAGTGGCGTTAAGTGGGGCAATCACGCTGCTGGAGAATCGGGCGGCTTCCTTGAGTACTTGGTCCGTGAGGGCTGCATCCACTTCCTGTAAGGCAGGTATCCTTGCCCAGGTGGCGGGTGCCTCTAGCCAGTCTGTAATGACATAGCGCATATCTTCCAGCGGCGCTTGGTAATGCTCCATTTGTGACCTCCAATGTAGTAATAAATGAAAATCCGGGCGTGACGATGCCGCCTGAGTAACCCGTGGCATAGGTAGACGCTGAGCGTTATTTGATTAGCTATTCGTCAAAGAAATCGGGGCGCAGGCATAGCACATCGCGCAAGGTGGTTAGTCCAGATTCCAATGGGGGCCACCTTGGCTAATCAACCAGGCCTAATACTCGCGCGCGTGCAACTACATGCTTTCTTCCAGCTGCATTAAGTTTGCTAAAGAGGTTTTTCATGTGCCATTTGATGGTCTCCTCACTGACCACCATGGCGCGTGCTATCTCCTTATTGCTCATACTTCTGCTGAGTAGTATCAGCACTTCGCGTTCTTTACCTGTCAGCAGTGCTGCGCCTTTGGCATACGCTTCATCCTGAGCGGGTGCAGCTTTAGCGGGCACGGCGGTCAACGCAGGCGCCGCCTTGTCCACCTGTAAGTCGCGCAAGGTGCGGAGCATGCCTCCCGCCTGTGCAAGACTGATGGCCTCCAACATCATCGCGTGTGCGTCGGGCAGTTGCTGCTGACGCATAGCGTCAGCCCGGAGCAGGCGGGCCTCAACTTCCTCGTTGCCCCGTTTCATCCCCAAGGAGAGATTTAAGGCCAAGTCAGCCTCGGCGAAGTTACCACCTGCGGAATGCTCATCAAGTTGCACCGAAAGCGCATAGGCCCGGGCCAGATGAGCGTGCAAATGCAGCCAATCGGTATAAATTTTCGCTGCTTTTCCCTGATGCATCTGAATCAGGTCATCAAGCTCCTGGCTTATGCGTTGAGCAGTGTCGTGTCGGCCGTGCCGAGCATGGATGCGGACTAGCTCAAATTTAGCGGCTACCTGCAGGCGCAACATGGAGCGAGATTCACCGATGGCGTTCAGGGTCGCGAGCAAGTCGAACGCCTGATCTTGGCGACCCTCATGATCGGCGACACGCGCCAGCGTCCTATAGGCCGCTATCAATGCGTCCGGAAGTCCGAAACGCTCAAGTACAGCAAGCCTGCCGGCGAGGAACGCTTCAGGCTCGCACCCCCTTACACCGTCCCAGCAGGCTTGGGAGAGCAACGCAGCAATGAGGCAAGCTACCGGGCTGTGTCGACCAAGACGTTCTTCTGCACGGTTGAGGGCAGGGCGCAATACTTGCTCTGCCAACACATAACGGCCTTCCCATAGGTAGGTCAGCCCAAGTGCGTAGTCAGCCAAACCGTAAGAGACGGGGGAGAAGGCTACCTTCTGATCCAGTTCCTGAATGCGCGCCAATTGCTGGCGCGTCTGGTCCGGCTGCCCGGTGTAAAGCGCGACCAGCCCTTTGCTGATCAAATGAATGGGGATGTCGCCTGGCCTGGCGTCATGGGGCGGTTCGGGCCAGCCTAGTACCTTGCGGCGCAAATCGTCGGCGCGATCCGCAAAGCCTGCAGCCGTGCATTCAATCAGCATTGCTTCGAACTGCTGGGACTGCGTCAGATTGGCGTCATTCCGAATACGGTCTACAAGTGGTTGAGCCTGACCACTGTGCTCGCTCATAGCCAATGCCCACGCTGTCGATGACCAGAATCCAGGGTGTTGGCACAATTGCTCTTGCGAAAGACGACGATACCATGCCAGCACCGTAGGGCTTTTTCCCTGAACTGTCATGTCGTGGGTGCAAGCCTCCACCAGATCCAGTGCCGTGGCGATGTCGCCCGCTAGGAACGCTTGTTGGGCCGCCTGCTCCGGAAGGTTGTTGGCCGCATACCAGGCGGACGCCTTTCGCGATAGCACCCTGAGTTCGCTCTCGGGCAATCCAATCAGGCGCTGAGCCAGCACTTCCCGCGCCAAAGGGTGGAGGCGCATCCAGCCGCCGTCTTCAGATCTGGTGAGCAGTGGGGTTTCATCCTGCAACTGAAACAGTATGTCGCTCATGTCGCTGCGATCGAATAGCGAGGCGCACATGTCGGGGTGTATCAAGTCGAAGTGGGACAGCCGAGTCAGCAGATGGACAGCGTCAGCCGACTGTCGGTCAATCACAGTGTCGATGAAATAACGTCGAATGTCCTCAGTGGCCGCACCGATCAGACCCTCCAAGTCACCGCTGCGATACAGCGAAGCAGCAGCAAGCTGTACACCGAACGGCCAGCCTTCGGTCAGTTCATGCAAGGCCGCGGCGGCGTCCAGGTTGCAGCGTCCACCCAGCGCCGTCGAGAGTACCGCTTGAGTCTCCTCAAGTCGCAAGCGCAGGTCGGTCGCGTTCAACTTGTTGATTCTGGCAGTACGCAGTGCACCGCTGGCCACAAGAGCGCCTGCGGGACGCGCGGCGAGAATCACGTGCAAGTTCGCTGGCGCGTTGCCGAGCAGATAAGTGAGCACTTCTTGCCGAGAGACAGTAGGCAACCGGTCTGCATCGTCCAGCAGCAGCACGACTTCCACGGACAGGTCGGCGATTTCAGCCAGCCAACCGGTAATCGCTTCTTGATAGTCGCTACAGGATTCGATCCAACTGATGAAGGCTTCGTCAAATGCACGCTTGCCGCATGACAACTGCGCCGTGTAGGCCAATCCGCGTATGAAAGTTCGGGGATCATCCTTGTTATCAAGGGTCAGCCAGAAGGCCAGACCGCCACTGCCCAGCACCGCCCGGCGCCAGTAGTTGAGTTGTGACGTTTTACCGTAGCCGGCGGGTGCCAACAAGGCGGTGACCTGCGCGCCACTGGATTCGACGCGGCTCAAATGAAGACGTTCTCGGTCCAGGAAACCGCGAACGATACGAGGTGGCGTTGACTTGAGGATGACTGCGGGGGCTGGCTTGAATACGCCCATGGCCGGGTTCTCCGTGGTCATGCAGCCCCTTGCTCCCAGTGTTGGTGAGGCCTGGGAGTTCAAACGGGGCATTCGAGAGCACCGTCGGGGCCACTCATTATTATTTTTTTAGCAGAGGTGGAGTACTTAGTGCTCCGTCCTGCGACAACCGCTCTTGACATGGTCGATGTCTGCCTTGTGCAGCCGATGGTAGCGTGCCGGGTTTGTGAAAGCCACCGATGCCAGCGCTATTGGCCCACCCTTCAAGGGGGGGGTGGCCCACCCGAGCGTCCCCGTACCGTGCACGTCATGCAGTGGGGCATCTGACCGCTGCGATGAATATCAGGCTGTATTACGTTGTCGCACGGAGAATAAAAAATTTATGTATCCCACTGTCTATGTAGTCGGCGTCGGCATGACGCAGTTCGGGCGTCACATTGAGCGGTCCCTCGATAGCCTTGCCCGAGAGGCGCTAACCGTGGCGCTTAATGATGCCGGAGCCTCGATCAGCGATATCGGCCAAGTGTTCTATGCCGGTGTCACCCAGGGCGCCCTACAGGGGCAGACCGCTGTGCCAGGGCAGGTCGTCCTCAACAAGGTCGGAGTCACGGGTATTCCTATCTGGAACGTGGAAAACGCATGTGCTTCCGGTACTAGCGCTTTCCAGCTCGCCGTACAGGCATTGCGTGCCGGCGCGTGCGATGTGGCGCTGGCCCTTGGGGCTGAAAAGATGAATATCGAGGACAAGCGTCGTTCGCTGGGGCTATTCGAGGGCGGTTGGGATGTATTGAACGCGGATGAAAACGCCGCGCGCCTGTTAGAGTTGGGGGCTGGGGTAGAGCCGCCCGAGGGCAGCGAATCAAGTCGTCCCTACAGCCGTTTTATGGCCATCTACGCCGCTACTTGCCGCTACTGGATGAAGACCTTCGGCACTACTCAACGGCAGATTGCCGCTGTGTCGGCGAAGAACCACATGCATTCGGTTCATAACCCCCTGGCTCAGTACCGTGAACCCTTCACGATCGAGCAAGTGCTGGCGGCGCCCCCCATTACCTATCCCTTGACGCTTCCGATGTGCTCGCCGCTCTCCGATGGCGCGGCCGCCGTGATCGTTTGTAGCGAAGCGGGATTGAAGCGGCTGGGGGTCGACCGTCGCCGTGCCATCCAGGTACGCGCAACGGCTATTGCCACCGCCACGGATCGTACGCCTGAGCAGTTCGACCAGGCCGTATGCCGCCGTGCAGCTAATTCGGCCTATGAGCAGGCGGGGATAGGCCCAGATGAGGTGTCCGTTGTCGAGGTGCACGACGCCAGCGCAATGGGTGAAATCATCGCTGTTGAGTATCTGGGCCTGACACCCATGGGCGGGGGCGGGCCGGCGGCGCTGGCAGGTGAGCTGTCGATCGGTGGCCGCGTTCCAGTCAACCCCTCGGGTGGTCTTGAATGCAAAGGGCATCCGATTGGTGCCACCGGCCTTGGCCAAATCCATGAGTTGGTTACCCAATTGCGCGGCGAAGCAGGCGTTCGCCAGGTTGAGGGTGCGCGTGTGGCATTGCAGGAAAACGGTGGCGGCTCGATCGCCTACGAAGAAGCGGTGGTAACCGTAAACCTGTTCACGCGCTAATACGCGACTCGCTTTGCGGTCGGTCTTAAGGCTCGCCCCTCTGTTTATTATTCGATCCCACTCCTCAATGGGGGGGCAAGGCACCGCATAAGTTCGTACCGTTTGGCCAGCGTCTCGATATGCAGTCCCGCTTACAACAACAATAACGGCCGGCAATGACCGGCAAAGGATGCAATCTGTGGAGTACAGAAGCCCTGTCTCGTTGTCCGAGTCAAAGTGCCTGCAACGTTCCGGTATCGCTTTGGCGGCTTGCTTATCTACCGTCTGTGCAACGGCAGCTGAAATAGATACAGGTAATCCTGATTTCAAATTGCGTTGGGATAACACCCTGAAATATGTCGCAGGCTATCGCTTGCACGATGCGGATTCCAAGTTGACCAGTGACGTCAACCAAGGGGATGGCGACAGCAACTTCCGCAAGCGTGGCTTGATCTCCAATCGCATCGATTTGCTTAGCGAACTGGAAGGTAGCTACAAGCAGTTCGGCTTTCGCGTCAGCGGTGCCGGGTGGTACGACACCGTTTACAACCGCAGCAATGACAACAACACCGCCGGCGCGTTCGGGCCTGGCACCAGTGCAGTGAACTCCACGGAGATCTCGAAACCTTCCGAGTTCACGTCTTACACCCGGGATACCAACGGCCGTAATGCCGAGTTGCTGGATGCGTTCGTGTCCCAGCGTTTTGATGTTGCCGGACACGCAGCAACTATCCGTTTCGGCCAGCACAGCCTTGTATGGGGCGAAAGCCTGTTCTTCGGTGACAACGCGATCGCCGGTGCGATGTCACCGGTTGATCAGGCGAAGGCGGTGGCGGTTCCAAACCTGCGCTTTCAGGAGATCCTGAGGCCTGTTCCCCAAGTGTCGGGGCAATACCAGATCAATGATGACATCACGGCCTATGCCTTCTATCAGCTGCAGTGGGAGGAGAACCGTTCCCAAGGCACAGGCAGCTACTTTTCGCCGCTCGATTTCCAGCGTGGTGCCAACGTCATCTACACGGCTAATGGGGTCCTGACAAGGGCCTCTACCCATGATGGAAGCGATTCAGGCCAGGGCGGCGTTGCCTTGCGGATCCGTACCGAAGATACCGACTACGGTGTGTACGCAGTGCGCTTCAACAGCAAGTCCAGTGCCTTCGTCACGAACCCGATCACTCAGACTTTCTATGAGCACTATCACGACGGGATCAACGTGTTCGGCGCCAGTGCCAACCATAACGTTGGGCTGTTCAACCTTGCCATCGAAACCTCGGTGCGCTTCAACCAAGACCTGCTGTCACCCAACGCCTATGACATAGGCCAGGGCGCTGAGTACGCGACGGGTCGCACGTTTCACGTCAACGTTTCGGCATTCGGGGCCAACTTAGGGCGTACGGCGCTTTGGGATGATGCTCAACTGCTGGCAGAGGTCGCTTTCACGCGGGTGCTCAGCGTGCAAAAAAACGCGGACACTTTGAGCGGCTGTCAGCCGTCAACCTTCCCAGGTTCGGTGTGCAAGCCCAACGGCACCCGGGATGCATGGAAGATGCAGGCGTTGTTTGAGCCGGTTTACTACCAAGCTCTTCCAGGAATCGATGTCCGGCTTCCGATTGGAGTGACTTACCAGCCAAATGGCTCGCGCAACATGGTGGGTGCGGCTCCCCTCCCGGAGGATGGCGGTTCGGTGAATCTGGGCGTCAGCGCAACCTACCTCGACACCTGGCGTCTAGGTTTGAACGTGACCCACTTCTTTGGCAGTACCGGGACATTGTTCAGCTCCGTCAGCGCTGCGGGAACGCAAGCCTGGAACTACGACCAATATTTCCGTGATCGCGACTACGTCACCTTGGCCTTGAGTCGCACTTTCTAAGCATTCGGGAGATCCCCATGAAACTGAACACAATTACATTGTGCGCGGCTCTGTTCGCCTGTGTGGGCGCCCAGTCAATGTTCGCCCAGGCTGGCGTCAGCGCCGATGAGGCTGCACAGCTCAAGACCACCTTGACGCCCCTCGGGGGAGAGCGGGCTGGCAACAAGGCTGGCACCATTCCGGCTTGGTCGGGCGGTGAGTTAAAGGGGCCTGCCGGCTATAAACCAGGTCAGCGTCGACCCGACCCGTACGCTGGCGAAAAACCGCTGTATACAGTCACCGCCGGAAACATGGACAAGTACGCTGATACGCTCAGCGATGGCCAGAAGGCGATGCTTAAGCGCTACCCGTCGTACCGGATGGATGTTTACCCGACTCACCGCACTGCGGTGGCACCGCAATTTGTCTATGACAACACTTTCAAAAACGCGACCCGTGCCAGTCTTGCCAATGGCGCCAGCTACCCGGTTCCGTCCGGAGCGTTCGGTGGCATTCCGTTCCCGATTCCCAAATCGGGGCTTGAAGTCATCTGGAATCATCTGCTGCGCTATCAGGGCACAGCGACACGCAACCTGAACGGCCAGACGTTCATGGTCACAGCAAATGGCCAGAAGGTAATGGCGGTGCAGGGACGGCAGGAAATCAAGATGCCGTACTACGACCCCGAAGGCTCTCCCGAAAAGTTTGACGGCACTTACTGGATGACTCGCGTGGTCAATGACGGCCCTCCTATTCGCGCGGGCGAGGCGATTATCGGACGGGTCAACGTGGACGACACCAAGTCGTTAGCCTGGGTATACCTGACAGGGCAACGTCGAGTACGCAAACTGCCCAACCCAAATGGCGATACTCCGACTCCGCAGTCCGCTGGCCTGATGAGCTTCGACGAGGTCGGAGTGTTCGGTGGGGGCCCCGGTTTGTTTGACTGGAAGCTCGTGGGTAAGAAGGAGGTGCTGATCCCGTACAACGAATACCGAATGCTCCAGCCCGAGAGCGCAGATCCGCTGATCGGTCCCTCGCACATTAACCCCGATTTCGTACGATGGGAGTTGCATCGTGTCTGGGTTGTAGAAGCGCAACTCAAATCCGGCAAACGGCACACCTCGCCAAAAGGTGTGTACTACATCGATGAGGATTCCTGGCTCGCCGTGCTTGCCGATCGTTGGGATGCCAACGGTCAGCTATGGAAAACCCTATTCGGTATGCCGGTTACCTATCCGGAAATGGCGCTGACCGAGCACGTAACTTATGGCTTCTACGACTTGATGTCGGGCGCATGGTACGCCGGCCCTTACGTAAATATTCCGGCCTCGGCCATCGGCCTTCAGCCTGCCACCGCACTTCAGGACAGCACCTTCACACCTGATGCGATGGTTGGCGATCAACTGCGTTGAGGAGCCACGGATGAACGCGAATGTACGCAACATCTGTGCATTGGTGGTGGCACTGTGCGGTGGCGTTCTCGGTGCCTCGCCAGCAACCAAACCCTCGCTGCGTGTCGCCGACCCCATGATCCGCGAGGCGCTGATAACGCCTCGCGCCCAGCACGCTGGGCTACTCGGCGTTGCGTTGGCCGGTCAGCGATTGGTGGCAGTTGGGGAGCACGGCGTGGTGCTTTACTCCGACGACCGTGGCGGCACTTGGACCCAAGCATATGTCCCTGTCAGCGTAACGCTCACAGTGGTGCGATTTGTTGATCAGGCCCATGGCTGGGCCGCTGGGCATAACGGCGTAGTGCTTCGCACCACAGACGGGGGGGCTACCTGGGAACGGATACTGGATGGTCAGGATGTTATCGCGTTGTACCAGGAGCAGGCTCAAGCACTGGCTCAGCGTTATGGCGAGGACAATGAACAGACCCGTCGCGCAGCGCGCACGGCGCAACAGTTCGCCAGCGACGGTCCGGACAAGCCCTGGCTCGACATGAGCATCGACAAATCCGGTGGTATCTGGCTCGTGGGGGCTTATGGGCTGGCGCTACGCAGCCATGACGGTAAGCAATGGGAGTTGTGGTCCAATCATCTCGATAATGCCAGTGACCTGCATTTGTATGCGATCAAGACAGAGGGCAACGAAGTTTTTATCGCCGGGGAGCAGGGCTTGTTAATGCGCTCCTCAGACAATGGCGAGCATTTTGAGCGTCTGGTATCGCCTTACAAAGGCAGCTTTTTCGTGCTGGAGGTCCGCGGCGCCGAAGTCGTGGTAGCTGGCTTACGTGGGTACGCGTTCCGCTCTTTTGACCGTGGTTCCCACTTTGAGCCGGTGGCGTTGCCCGCACCAGTCAATGTGACGGCGAGCTTGCGTTTGCCCGACGGGGATGTAGTGCTGGCTGACCAAGCCGGAACCCTGTATCGCCTGGCGCGTGATCGCCTGAGCAAGCTCGGCGCCTACGCAGGTCCTAACCCTTCGTCTGTGATTGCGGCAGGTGAGGAAGCGTTGGTGAGTGTAGGAAGTCGTGGCCCAACTGTCAGCGCCCTGTCGCGTCCTTGAGTGCTTAGTAATGAACGCATCGTTTGAAAATGAGCATCAGCCGGACGGTAACATGCCGTTCGATCCTCAGTCAGGTTCGAGAATTGAGCGTCTGCTTTTCAACCACCGGCTTATGGTGCTGATCATATGTGCCCTTTGCACAGCATTATCTGCCTGGCAGCTGCCCAAACTGCATATCAATGCAAGTTTCGAAAAGACGATTCCCACCCAGCATCCCTTCATCGTCAATTACTTGGCCATGAAAGACGACCTGCCGACGCCCAACCTGCTTCGGGTGGCCGTCGAACCTACTGAGGGAGACATCTACGATCCCAAGTTCCTGGACCTGTTGCAGCAGATCACCAATGACCTACTGGCCTTACCGGGTGTAGATCGTCCAGGACTCAAGAGCCTGTGGACACCCAATGCCCGCTGGCAAGGCATCACCGAGGATGGCTTCGATGGTGGCACTCTAATCCCTGACGGCTATGACGGCCGGCCTGAGGACCTCCAACAATTGCGGATCAATGTCCAGCGTTCTGGCGAGATCGGTCAGATAGTTAGTCTGGATCAGCATTCGGCGTTGATTTCTGTGCCCTTGCTCGGGGACAACGTCCAACTGCAGCGCAAATTGGACTATGGCAGCTTGAACGATGCGCTAGAGACGCTTCGGGACAAGTATGAGCGCGAAGGCGTGAAGATCTATATCAGCGGCTTCGCGAAGGTCGTGGGCGATCTGATCGATGGGCTTTATAAGATCGCCGCATTCTTTCTGTTGTCCATCCTGCTTGCAGCGGCAGTGTTGTATTTCTATACCCGCTGCGTGCGCAGTACCCTGCTGGTAGTGATCTGCTCGTTGGTGGCGGTAGTCTGGCAACTGGGCTGCTTGCCGCTGTTGGGCTTTGATCTCAACCCCTACTCGGTGCTGGTACCGTTTCTGGTATTCGCCATCGGCATGAGCCATGGCGCACAGAAGATGAATGGCATCATGCAAGACGTCGGCCGCGGCACGCACAAGCTGGTTGCTGCACGATTCACCTTCCGCCGCCTGTTTTTGGCCGGACTAACGGCCTTGCTTTGTGACGCGGTGGGTTTTGGTGTGCTGTTGGTCATTCACATCGAGGTTATTCAAGAGTTGGCAATGATCGCCAGCCTCGGTGTTGCCATCCTGATCTTCACTAACTTGATTTTGCTTCCCGTGCTCCTGAGCTTCATCGGTGTAAGCCAACGTGCGGCTGAACGGAGCCTGCGAGCGGAGCGAGGGGACAAGCACGTCATTTGGCATTACCTCGGCACCTTGACCCAGCGGCGTCGTGCTTCACTGGCGCTGGTGATTGCCGCGATCATCGGCGTCGGTGCATTTGCTACCAGCCTTCATCTGAAAATAGGTGACCTGGACCCCGGTGCTCCAGAGCTTAGAGCCGACTCGCGCTATAACCGTGACAACGCCTTCATTGATGCTCATTACGGTGCAAGTGGTGATGTATTCATCGTTATGGTTCGCACCCCGGACGGTGAATGCGCCTCCTATGATGCCTTGTCGCGGGTAGATGCACTCGACTGGCAGTTGCAGGCACTACCAGCGGTGGAGAGCACACGCTCTTTGGCCAGCCAGCAACGGCTACTGTTCAGTGGTTACAACGAAGGTAATCCCAAGTGGTTGGATCTCCCTCGCGGGCGAGACATGCTCAACACCATTACATCAAATTCGCCCCGTGGCCTCTACAACGCGACATGCTCTGTGCTACCTGTTACGGCGTTCTTGCGCGACCACCGTGCAGACACTTTGACGTCAGTGGTGGAAAGCAGCGAAGCGTTTGCCAGCGCAAACCAGGGCGATTCCGCGCAGTTTCTGCTGGCTGCAGGCAGTGCTGGCATAGAGGCAGCGACCAACATTGTCGTGCGTCAATCAAACCGGGAAATGCTGTTCTGGGTGTACGGCGCCGTGACGATTCTTTGCTTCCTCACATTCAGATCGTGGCGTGCCGTGGTTTGCGCGATGGTACCGCTGGTGCTGACTTCACTCCTATGTGAAGCACTCATGGTCGTGCTGGGGATCGGCGTGAAAGTAGCGACCCTGCCGGTGATCGCCCTGGGGGTAGGTATCGGGGTGGATTACGCGCTGTACGTGATGAGCATTTTGCTGGCGAGATTGCGAGCTGGGGAGACCCTGCAGGCGGGGTATGAAACCTCACTGCTGTTTACAGGGCGGATCGTCATGCTGACTGCCGTCACATTGGCAATCGGTGTTGCAGTTTGGGCCTGGTCGCCGATCAAGTTCCAGGCTGATATGGGCATTCTTCTAGCTTTCATGTTCATCGGCAACATGATCGGCGCGCTAGTGTTGATTCCAGCCCTCGCGCACTTTCTTCTCAAGCCTACGCAAGAGGTTGGTCCGCTTGGCACAAGCGGTGATCGCTCCGATCAGAAGTTGCTCAAGGACACGCCTCAGCGCCCACTTGCCGCTGAGGCACAACTGCACTTGCACCCCTAATTGATTAATAACAATACCGAAAGATGGAGGTTCGAATGTTTAGCCGTAAGGTGGTAGCTATTACCGGCGCAGGGTCCGGCATCGGGCGGGCCTTGGCGATTGAGTTTGCGCGTCATGGTGCCAGGCTTGCCCTGGCGGATGTAAACGGCGTGGCCCTTGCGAAAACTCTGGAGGGGCTCCCGCAGGAGACGGAAGCCCGGATCTACCAGGTGGATGTGTCTGACCGAGAGGCGGTGTTCAAGTTTGCGGAGGATGTGGTTGCTGATTTCGGCTCTATCCATACCGTGATCAATAATGCGGGTATCGGGGTTATTGCGTCGGTTGAACACATCACCTACGAAGAGTTGGAGAGGGTGATCAACATCAACCTGTGGGGTGTTATCCATGGTACCAAGGCGTTTCTGCCGAAACTCCTGGCGCAACGCGAAGGTTGTGTGGTGAACGTATCTAGCGTCTTTGGCCTGCTAGCAACGCCTTGCCAAGCGGCTTATGTGATGGCGAAATTCGCGGTTCGTGGCCTGACCGAAACACTGTGGCAGGAGTTGGAGGGTACTGGTGTCAGTGCAGTTCTAGTGCATCCGGGTGGTATCAACACCAACATCAGCCAGAACTCGCCGGTAGCGGCGTCCGGTACCGATTATGAGCAGAAGTTGTCGAAGGCTCTGCTTGGACAAATGACGACTACGCCTCAGGCCTGCGCAAAGGAGATTGTTGAGGGGCTGGTACGCGGGGATAAGCGCCTTCTGGTGGGCAGTGGCGCCAAGACGCTGCATCGGATTTCCAGACTCTTCCCCCAAGGTTACGGGGCATTGCTCAAGCGCAAATTGGCGATCTGATCGCATGCGCTCGACGGGACACACTGAATAAAAAAGCCAGGGCTGTTTCCGCAGCCCTGGCTTTTTGCTTATGGCAGTACTTCAAACAGCCCCGCTGCACCCATCCCACCACCGATGCACATGGTGACTACCACGTAACGCACACCGCGCCGGCGTCCCTCGATCAACGCGTGAGCAACCTGACGAGAACCGGTGACGCCGTAGGGGTGCCCAACCGCAATGGCACCTCCGTTGACGTTCAGGCGCTCATCTGGGATACCCAGTCGATCACGGCAGTAGATAACCTGCACGGCAAATGCCTCATTGAGTTCCCAGAGTCCGATATCAGCCACTGTCAACCCTGCCTTGGCCAGCAGTTTCGGTACGGCATATACCGGGCCAATGCCCATCTCGTCCGGCTCGCAACCCGCGACCTGGAAACCACGAAAAACACCAAGTGGCGCAATTCCGCGTTGCCTTGCTATGTCTGCATTCATTACGACGCAGGCGGAGGCACCGTCCGATAGTTGGCTGGCATTACCTGCGGTCACCGAGCCGCCGGACACTACTGTTCGAATACTCGAAACACCCTCTAGGGTAGTGTCGCTGCGAATGCCCTCGTCATGGGAGACTGTTACTGCCTGGGTGCTGATGCTGCCGTCAGCGGCAACAACTGCCATCCGAGTAGTGAGGGGCACGATTTCATCTGCGAAGAGTCCCTCGGCCTGGGCTTTTGCTGCACGTTGCTGGCTGAGAACACCGTATGCATCCTGTTGGCTGCGATCGATGCCATACCGCTTGGCTACCACCTCCGCGGTATCCAGCATGCCCCAGTACACCTCTGGGCGATGCTGCTCAATCCAGGCCTCTTTCTGGTTGAAAGTAGTCGCGTGCGACTGAACCAGAGTGATGGACTCGACACCGCCAGCAACATAGATGTCGCCTTCCCCTGCGATGACACGCTGAGCTGCTAAGGCTATCGACTGCAGCCCCGTAGAGCAAAAGCGGTTCACCGTTAGGCCGCCGGTGGTCACTGGGCAACCCGCGCGGAGCGCCACCAGGCGCGCGATATTGACGCCTCCTGGCCCCTCCAGGAAGGCACTACCGAAGATCACGTCCTCCACATCAGCAGGCGAAATGCCGGCGCGCTCGATGGCATGGCTAACCACGTGGCCACCCAGAGTCACCGGGTGGGTCATGTTGAAGCCACCCTTGAACGATTTGGCCAGACCCGTACGGGCGGTAGAGACGATAACGGCTTCAGTCATGAGGCCTCCGATTCGTTGAAGGTGCTGAAGGAATGACCTTGTTCGGCGAGGTTGCTCAAGAGCTGCGCGGGTCGCCAAGTTTCGGTGTTGTGCTGGTAGGCTGGTCCCTTCGCGAAGCGCTCAAGGTCACTCAGTACTGCGGCCAAGCCGCGTTGATCTGCCGCGAACATTGGCCCGCCGCGCCAACGGGGGAAGCCGTAGCCAGCCACGTACACCACATCAATATCCGAAGCCCGCTGCGCAACTCCTTCTTCGAGGATTTTCGCGCCCTCATTCACCAACGCCAGCAGCAGCCGATCGACAATTTCCTCGTCGCTGATCACGCGCCGTTTGATACCCAAACGCGCAGATTCCGCCACGACGGCGTTGTTCACTTCTTGGCTCGGCTGAGGTGCTCGCTGGCCAGGCACATAGTCATACCAGCCTCGGCCGACCTTTTGACCGTATCGCCCCATTTGTGTGATGACTTCGGGCGTGCGGGAAAAAATCAGGCTCGGGTCGCGCGCAAGTCGTTGCTCGCGTATCTGTGTGCCCAGGTCGTTTCCGGCCAGGTCACAGACGCGGAAGGGCCCCATGGCCATTCCCCATTTCTCGATGGCACTGTCGACTTGATGGGGCAGGGCGCCTTCGTCCAGCAAAAAGCCCGCCTGAGTGAGGTAAGGCTGCATCATGCGGTTGCCGATGAAGCCCTCGCAAACCTTGGACACCACGGCGGTTTTCTTGATCTGGCGTGCGAACGCCATGGCGGTTGCCAATGTGTGCGGTGATGTTTGCGCACCCTCTACCACTTCTAGTAGCGGCATCACCTGAGCAGGGCTAAAGAAGTGCAGGCCGATTACATCCTGGGGACGACGGGTGTAGCCGGCTATCACGTTCAGGTCCAGCATAGAGGTGTTGGAGGCCAGCAACGTTCCGGGCTTGGCCAATTCATCCAGCTGGGCAAAGACGGCTCGCTTGACGTGCAGATCTTCAAATACGGCTTCGATGACGATATCAGCGTCGCGCACGGCCTCGTAGTTCACCGCACCCTTGAAAAGCCCCAGATGCTGATCCACTTGGGCTTGCGTCAAGCGGCCTTTCTTCAAAGCCCCCTCGTAATGCGCGCGTATGGTGGTCAAACCTCGTTCCAAGGCTGCCTGCTCGCGCTCGATCAGCGTGACGTGCAGCCCGGCATTGGCCAGAGTGATGGCGATGCCTGAGCCCATGGTGCCAGCGCCGACCACCACCGCCTGCTGGATTTTTTTCGGGGTAGACTTCCCAGCTTCGCCGGCGAGTTGCGAGGCCTTGCGCTCAGCCTTGAAGGCATGACGCAGGCCAAAGGATTGAGGGGTTTCGCGTAGTTTCCAGAACGTCTCGAACTCGTATTTAAGACCCTCCTTTAGCGGCAGTGTGACGGCTGATTCCAGGCAGTCCACGCAGGCTTGCGGTGCGACCAGCCCTCGCGACCGTGCCGCGACGGTCGCGCGTGCGTATGCCAGATACGCCTGGGCGTTCTCCATCTCGATCGGGCGGTTGCCCGTACGCGGGATCGGCGAGCCAGCTGCAGCCTGATCCGCCAATTGACGGGCCAGGGAAACAGCTGTCTCAAGCGGTTGATCGGCCGACACGGAATTGAACAAACCGCTTTCACTCAGCACCTGGGCCGGCGTTGGGCGCCCCTGGAGAACTAAATTAAGCGCCGTTTCCAGCCCCACTAAGCGCGGCAGCCGCTGGGTACCGCCTGCGCCAGGGACCAGCCCCAGATGGACTTCAGGCAACCCGACCAAGGTCTGCACATGGGCGACCCTAGCGTGGCACGCCAGAGCCAGCTCCAGGCCGCCTCCCAGCGCGGTTCCATGCAGTGCGGCGACAGTAGGCTTCGGGCTGTCCTCGATCAGGCTGAACAGGTCCAGGAGAGGGATTTGCGCCAGGCTCGGCGAATCGAATTCGCTGATATCCCCACCTGCGCAAAAACCGCGGCCGGCTCCGGTCAGCACGATTGCGCGTATCGCTTCATCCTGCTGAGCACCCAGCATCGCCTGGCGCAGGTGAAGCCTGACGACAAACGACAAGGCGTTTACTGGTGGGTTATCAAGCGTGATCAGCGCTACGCCGTCGAGGTTTTGGTAAAGCGGTGCGGTAGGTGTGTTCATAGGGCGGCCACCAGGTCAGGAACGGCAGTGAACAGATCGGCCTCCAGGCCATAGTCGGCAATGCTGAAGATCGGTGCTTCCGGGTCCTTGTTGATGGCAACAATGACGTGGGAGTCCTTCATACCGGCCAGATGCTGTATAGCGCCGCTGATACCCACAGCGATGTACAGCTGGGGAGCCACGATCTTGCCGGTCTGTCCAACCTGCCAGTCGTTCGGTGCGTAAGCGGCATCCACGGCCGCGCGACTGGCGCCCAGAGCGGCGCCGAGCTTGTCGGCTAGTGGCTGGAGTAGTGCGTTGAATTTTTCGCTGGATCCCAGCGCTCGACCGCCTGACACCACAACCTTGGCTGCTGTCAGCTCGGGTCGGTCGGACTGAGTCAGCTCTCGGCTGACGAATCGACTGTGCTGCTTGGTCTCAGTCATGGCCAATGCGTGCACTGTGGCCGAGCCACCCGTGGGCAGAACCGGATTGAACGCCGTGGTTCGTACTGTGATCACCTTGAGGGTGTCTTGGCTTTGAACGGTGGCGATCGCGTTGCCGGCATAGATCGGCCGCTCGAAGGTGTCTGCGTCGACCACGTGGGTGATTTCACTGATTTGCGCAACGTCTAGGCAGGCAGCAACACGCGGCGCAATGCTGCGGCCGTAAGCAGTAGCTGCGAACAAGATGTGGCTGTAGTCCCGGGCGATTGACAACACCTGAGCCGCCACCGCTTCGGCCAAACCTTCGGCCAGTGCAGGGTGATCGATATGGAGCACCTTGCTCACCTGGCTGGCCTGAGCCGCGGCTTCGCTCACTACCCCGCACTCGTGTCCAGCCACCAGCACATGTACGTCAGCATTAATTTGCCGACTGGCGCTGATGACATTCAGCGTTGCCGCTTTGAGCGCGGCATTATCGTGCTCTGCGATTACTAGAATGGTCATGATCAGATTACCTTCGCTTCGTGTTTAAGCTTCTCCACCAGCGTGGCCACGTTGTTAACTTTTATGCCCGCACTGCGTACCGGTGGTTCCTTGACCCGAAGCGTGCGCAGCTTCGTTGTGACATCGACGCCCAAGGTCTCCGGCGTAACGATTTCGAGGGGCTTCTTCTTCGCCTTCATGATGTTGGGCAGCGCTACGTACCTAGGTTCATTGAGGCGCAAGTCGGCAGTAATCAGCGCTGGAAGATCCAGCTGAAGGGTCTCCAGGCCACCGTCAACTTCTCTTGTTACTAGGGCGCGTTGTTCTGCTATGGAGATTTTTGAAGCGAAGGTGGCCTGGGGGAGGTCTGCCAGCGCGGCGAGCATCTGCCCAGTCTGATTGCAATCATCATCGATGGCCTGCTTGCCGAGCAGGATCAGATCGGGTCGCTCACGGGCGACTAGCGCATTGAGCAGCTTGGCAACAGCCAGAGGTTGCAGCTCAACATCTGTCTCGACCAGAACGGCCCGGTCGGCTCCCATCGCGAGAGCTGTGCGCAGCGTTTCCTGGCATGCCGATACTCCGCAACTAACGGCGACAACTTCGGACAGGACACCAGTGTCTTTAAGCCGGATCGCTTCTTCGATGGCGATTTCATCGAAGGGGTTAATGCTCATCTTGACAGCGCTTAGATCGACCCCGGAGTGGTCCGCTTTCACCCGGATTTTGACGTTGTAGTCCACGACCCTTTTTACGGCCACCAATGCCTTCATTGTTGTTTGTCTCCTCATTGTTGGTCCATTGCAGCTTCTGCAGTGGGCTTTAACGAATGCTGGAGTCTATGAATGGCCTGGCGCTGTGGCTATGTCAGAGCTGGCTGCCCCCTCTTTGTGGGTGGCCCTTCCCCCCTATGACTTAGCTCACCCTGTGACTACGTGGGCCACAGACTCGCGGCACAGTCCTTTCAGCTGGAGAATAAGATGAACTCGTATGCAGCCCCTCTGCATGAAATTCGCTTCGCCCTGCGAGAACTTGCAGATATCCATAGCGTTGCCCAGCTCTCTGAGGGCCAGACGCTGGCCGATGAAGATCTGGTGGACGCTATCCTCCAGGAGGCTGCGCGTTTCGCTCATGATGTGCTTGCGCCTCTCGATAGCGTGGGTGATAGGCAGGGGGCCAGCTGGAGTAGCGACGGTGTGGCTACCGCCCCAGGATTCGTGCAGGCCTATCGTCAATTCATTGAGGCTGGCTGGAACAATGTATCCATCGCGGCGCAGTACGGTGGGCAGGGGTTACCGACGTTGTTGTGTACCGCGCTGCAGGAGATGTTCGTCGCCTCCAACAAAGCCTTTTGTTTCTGCCCGGAACTGACCAGTTTTGCCGCGAAGGCACTGGCCCATGCCGGAACCGATGCACTGAAATCGCACTATATTCCCAAGCTGGTAAGCGGTGAGTGGACCGGCACCATGAACCTCACCGAGCCCCAAGCAGGCTCTGACGTAGGGGCACTAAAGGCCCGGGCAGTGCCTCAGTCGGATGGAACATTCCGTCTATTCGGACAAAAGATTTTCATTAGTTACGGCGATCACGACCTCTCCGAAAACATTATTCATCTAGTTCTGGCTCGGCTGCCTGGTGCTCCCGCCGGATCGAAGGGGGTGTCGCTTTTCTTGGTGCCTAAATTTCTTCCTGACGGCGAAGGGCTTGGGCGACGCAACGACGTTTACTGCGCTGGAATTGAGCACAAGCTTGGAAACCATGGTAGCCCTACTTGCACTCTGGTCTATGGAGGGGAAGGCGAGGGCGCCATTGGTTGGCTGGTAGGCGAGGAAAACAAGGGCCTGCAGGCCATGTTTGTCATGGTCAACTCCGCGCGTTTCAACGTTGGCCTCGAAGGTGTTGCCGCCAGTGAGCGCGCTTACCAGCAAGCGCTGGCCTACGCCCGGGAGCGTATCCAAGGTCGCCTGGCCAATGGTGGTGCGGAGCCGGTACCCATCATCCAGCACCCGGACGTGCGCCGCATGCTGCTGCTGATGCGCTGCCAGACTGAGGCCATGCGCGCTGTGGCTTATGTAATCGCTGCGGCCCGCGATGTGGCTGGCAGCCATTCCGACCCCGAAGTGCGCCGTGAGCGGCAAGCCTTTGTTGATCTGATGATTCCGATTTTCAAGGGATGGGCTTCCGAGACTGCAGTTGAAGTCACCTCCACATCGATTCAGGTTCACGGCGGTCTTGGCTACATCGAGGAAAGCGGGGTGTCGCAACCGTTACGTGATGTACGTGTCGCAACCATCTACGAGGGCACCACCTCCATTCAGGGGCACGACCTCGTCGAGCGCAAATTGGTGCGTGATGGTGGGGCAGCGCTGCGCGCCTGGCTGGAGCAGGTGCATCTGACATTACGACATCTCCGCCACGAAGGCCTTGCGCTGGCTGAGGTCGAATCTGCACTCAGAAGGGCGGTGGATGCGCTGCAGGAAGCTACCGGGTGGACACTGGCCCACTACAGTCAGCAGCCGCTTCAGGTGCTGGCCGGCTCGGTGCCATTGCTCAAGCTCTGCGGCGCGGTGGCCGGTGGTTGGCAGATGGCGCGTGCAGCACTTGCAGCGACCCGCCAATTGGCAGAGGGCGAGGGCAATGAAGATTTCCTGAGGCGCAAGCTATTGACCGCACGCTTTTACGCCAAACACGTACTGCCGCAAGCACAAGGCCTAGCCTGGGTCGCCATGCAGGGTGGCGAGTCTGTGATGGCACTCGACGAGGCGGCATTCTAAGCGGTAACTGACCCCTCTTACATGGGGGGGGCATGGCCACCGGCAAGCTCGTACTGTTGAGTTAAGGCTTCGAGGGAACACGCTCTCGTTGCGGCTTCATCAGCAACGCTGCCTCGGCCCAAGCATGCGCGCAGCGCCAATAAAAACAAGAAGGAGATATGCATGAGTACGCGTCATGAAGTGCCTCTACCTATCGTCGGTCTCTCTGGATTCGACGTGGGCTTGTCCGAGGAAGAACAAAGCGTCCAGCAGGTAATGCACCGTTTCGCCAAGGATGTGATGCGGCCGCTCGGTGCTGAGATCGACCGCATGCCGGCCGTGCAGGCCTATCAGCAAGGCTCCCCGTTCTGGCAATACCATCTCGAAATGCAAAAACTGGGGTTCAGCCCGGACAGCATGGGCGAGCTTGCGCCTAAGGAGGCTGCCCGCATGGAAGGGATCGCCATCGAGGAAATGGCTTGGGGCGATGCTGGTCTCACCGTTTCCAGCGGAGCAGGGGGGATGCCCATGGCCATGGCTCGCGCAAGCGGGCAGCAAGAACTTATCGATCTGTGCGAGGGCAAGCTTGGATGTTGGTGCGCCACTCAGCCGGATCGCGGTTCTGACGGTCTGATCCTTTACCCTGAAGAGCGGCATCCTGGTTCGACTGGTAACAAAGGCAATCTCCAGGCCACGTTCACTGCCGACGAAGTGATCTTTAACGGCCAGACCTCTGCCTGGGTGTCCAATGGTCCTGTGGCCCAGGTCGCTCTGTTGGACATCGTCGCCGACTACGGTAACGGCTTCTTCGACGAAGATGGCAGCACCTTCGGCTGCAACGTGATCGTGCCGCTTGATATCAAGGGTATCTCTCGCGGGAAACCACTGGAGAAACTGGGCAAGCGCGCCCTGCCGCAGGGCGAGATTTATTTCGATAACGTCCGAGTTCCCCGCCGTTTCGCCGTCGCCACACGTGATGACTACGAACTCAAACATGCCTATGCCTGGGCCCAGGCGGGTACGGCCATGAGCCACATTGCCGTCGGCGTCGCCCGGGCAGCCTTTGAGCTGGCGCTGGCTTACGTTCATGAGCGCAAGCAAGGCGGCGCGCTCTTGGCCAGCCATCAACTAACCCAACACCGTCTGGGTGGGATTGGCATGAAGGTCGAGGCGATTCGAGCGATGGCCCGTCACGTTGCCGAGTTCACCAAGTGCTCGCCACGGCCGCATCCCTATTTCACAGCATCCGGAAAAGCGTTCTGCTGCAACGAACTTATGGCGGTGGTGAACGAGTCACTCCAACTGTTCGGCGGTGCGGGACTGAGTCGGGAATACCCTGTCGAGAAGCTGTTCCGCGATGCCCGCGCCATGCAGATAGAAGACGGTGAAAACAACATTCTCCAGATGCATTACGGCCACCTGTTGAGCCGTTTGCATCGTGAAGAGGGCTGGGGTCGAGTCTGAGCCCTTTTGCACCATCGCCCAACTAATAAGAAGGAAAGTGCCTTGAATACCGAATATCCCGTTGTCATATACGGCGCCAGTGGCTACACCGGACGTCTGGTTGCTGAGCACCTGCGTGAGCTGGGAGTTCCTTTTCTGGCCGCGGGGCGTAACCGCGATCGCATAGCAAAAGAGCTGCAACTCGTGCCTGGCATCGAGAACGCCAAGTACAAGATCGTGGAGGTCGAGCATAGTGTCGAGGCCCTCACTGAGCTGTTCAACGGATGTAAGGTGGTATGTAACACCGTTGGACCGTTCACGCGCTACAACCTGGCCGTGGCCGAGGCCTGTGTGCGCGCCGGTGTCCATTACCTGGATACTACCGGCGAGCAGTCGGCCATCCTTCAGCTCGAAGAGCACTTCGGTCGCGACTTCGAAAAGGCCGGGTTGGTGATGGTCCCGTCCATGGCCTACATGTACGGCCTCAGCGAGATTGGGGCGCGATACTGTCTGGAAACCCCCGGGGTCGATTCGTTGCGTATGCACGGCATCGGCAATGCCGTTCCGACCGTGGCGTCAGCCCAGACAATTCTCGACGCGGTGCGTCACCCTTGCTATTACCTCAAAGACCGCGAGCTGGTGCGCTACCCAGGTATCGAAAACGGGCAAGTTTGCACTCCATCTGGCGAGATTTTGATCACGTCCAACTGGGGTGGCTCATCGAACCCTATTTGGTTCCGCAAGGACGGTCGCGTCCGTAATTGCAAGATGGACGTCGCCATCTGGAACCAAGAACTCTACAAGAAAGAATTGGAACTGGAGCGTGCTTACAAGGTGCAACTGCAGTGGCTTCCGGAGGATCAGCTACGTGATGTGCTGGATCACATGGCAAAAGGCATCACTCCTGCCTCTCCCCCTCGTGAGGCTCGACAGGTACACAGGTCGATCGATATCTGCTTGGCGACGGGTAACAACGTGGCAGTCAAAAGCACGATCTTCAGCACGGGCGGTTATTTGACCACGGGCCTGCTGCAAGCGTACGCAGCCAGTCGATTGGCGGTGGAGACACCACGAGTCACCGGCCTTCGTTCGCCCAGTGAAGTATTCGGACACCGCGAACTGATGGGCGTACTGCAAAGCTTCGGATACGCCTCCATCAAAGTCGAACAGGTTGTTTGAGCCTGGACGTCAGTCACCCCTTTTCTGAGGAATCGTTATGAGCTTCTCCACTCTTTCCTTGAGACAGGACGGCGCCGTATTGCGGGTCAACCTGTTCAATCCTCCTGTGAATCTGATGTCTTCTAAGATGATCGAGGAGCTGTTCCAGCTTGGCGGTCGATTGTTTGCCGACCCTGAGACCCGTGTCGTCATTTTCGAAAGCGAAGATCCTGAGTTTTTCATTGCTCATTTCGACCTTGAAGACCTGGTCAAGCTGGCCGCCGATCCTTCCAAGGCTAGCAAGTATCCCGATATGAATGCGTTGCAGGCACTTGCGTTGTCATGGCAAAGCCTGCCTCAAGTAACCATTGCCAAGGTCGCAGGGCGCTGCCGAGGTGCTGGCCTAGAGTTCATTCTCGGGCTGTCTATGCGGTTCTCCACCGAGGACGCGAAGTTCTGCGCACCCGAGGCCAGCGGTGGATTTCTGGCGTGCGGGGGCGGCACTACCCGGACGGCATTAGCTGCGGGTCCGGCACGCGCACTGGAGGTCCTGCTCAGTGGTCGTGATTTCAGTGGCCTGGAGGCCGAACGCTACGGTTTGGTCAACCGCGCGCTTCCCGCCGACGAATTGGACGGTTATGTCAACGAACTTGCCGCACGTATAGCGCTGCGCTCGGCGCCGGTGGTCGCGATGCACAAGGACGTGTTGAAACAGGTGTATTCACCCATGGTGGAACCGATGTTCGCCGGCCTCGCCGCAGAAAATGAAGCGTTCCGCAATGCGTCGATCACGGAGGAGTTCAGGTCGGGCGTCGAGGCGGTGTTGTCCTTGAGACAGACCCGCGAGCACGAATTGGATCTTCCCGGTGTTATTTCTCGCCACCTGTCGTCCCAACGCTAACGCACGCATGAGCATCGTCTATGTCAATCATTAACTTTTTCGACAGAGGGCACTCTCTGAACAGTCAGGGAGCAGCCTTTGTCATGGACGGCCAACGTTGGAGTTTCAACGAAGCCCACGGCATCACCTGCCAAGTTGCCCATGCGCTTCTGGGCCTTGGGCTTACCAAGGAAACCAAGGCGGCGGTACTGTCGGCCAACCACCCGATTTCCTGGATGTGCGTGCTGGGCATGTGGCGAGCCGGTTTCACTTGGGTTCCTGTTAATCCGCGCAGCAGTTTGTTGGAGCAACAACAACTGCTCGACGGGTTCGACGTCGAGGTATTGTTCTTCCAACATTACTTTGCGGGGGCGGTTGAGCAACTGCGAGAGCAATGCCCGCGCATCCGTCGTCTGATTTGCATAGACGGCAATGTTCCAGGTTGTGACTCATTGCAAGACTGGATTGCCGACCAACCCAAGACGGCGCCGAGCTTTTACAGCGAGCCAGAAGATCTGGCAGCTATCATGCCCACAGGTGGTACTACCGGCTTGCCCAAGGGGGTGATGCTGAGCCACCGCAACTTGGGGGTTTCGATTGCCGCCTCAATTCTCAATAACCATTACGAATCACGACAGCCGATCGTGAATCTGGCGGCAGCACCCATGACACACTCCGCAGGATTTTTGTCCCTGCCGGCGACTGCTCGTGGGGGCACGGTAGTAGTGCTCACTAAGCCTGATCCGGCCGCGTTGCTGGACGCAATCGAAGAGCATGCAGTCACTGAGTTCTTCTTACCGCCAACCGTCATCTACCGCTTGCTGGAAATGCCTGACATCCGTCAGCGGGACTTCTCCTCGCTCCGCTATTTCATGTACGGCGCAGCACCCATGTCGGTGGAGAAGCTCAAGCAAGCCCTGTCCGTCTTCGGTCCGATCATGCTGCAAGGCTACGGTCAGACCGAGGCGCCAGGTGGTATATCGGCCATGCGACCCAGTGATCACTTTATCAATGGGGAAGTTGCCCCCGACGAGCGCCTCTTGTCCTGCGGCAAACCGTCAGTGTTGAACGCCTTGGCCATCATGGATGAGCAGGGGAATATCCTTGCGCACGGGGGCAGTGGAGAAATCTGCATTCGTGGAGACATTGTCATGAAAGGCTACTACAAGCAGCCTGACAAGACGGCAGAAACCATCATTAATGGTTGGCTGCATACCGGGGATGTGGGCCATCTAGATAAGGATGGTTTTCTACACATTACCGATCGAAAGCGCGACATGATCATCAGCGGTGGTTTCAACGTGTACCCCAGTGAGGTCGAGCAAGTACTTTGGACTCACCACGCTGTACTCGATTGTGCGGTGATCGGCGTGCCAGATGACAGTTGGGGCGAAGCGGTTAAAGCAGTGGTCGAACTCAAGCCCGAAGGGCAGGCCAGTGTTGAGGAACTGATCGCGCTGTGTAAGGAGAAGCTTGGACCGGTCAAGGCGCCCAAGACGGTGGATTTCGTTGCTACATTGCCCCGTAGCCCGGTTGGCAAGGTGCTGAAAAAAGAAATCCGCGAACCTTATTGGCACGGCGTCGACCGCCGGATCTAACTAGAGAGCGCTCGATGACTCAGACTCAGATCAATCGGCAATGGCTATTGGCACAGCGCCCGGTGGGCGCTGTCAAACCCAGCGATTTCAGATATCACGAAGGGGACGTACCTGTTGCTCAACCGGGTGATGTCCTAGTGCGCAGTTTGTATTTCGGTTACGACGCGAGTCAGCGTATTTGGTTGACTGAAGAGGGCGGCTACCTGCCGCCCATCTACCCTGGAGACCCAATGCGTACAATCGGTCTGGGGGAGGTAATTGAATCACGCCATCCCGATTTTGCGCCTGGTGATCTAATCGAGGGCCTGCTCAGTTGGCAGGACTTCGCTATTGTGCGGGCCGATGGTGTAGTACCCCTTAGGAAATTACCTTCTGGTGACTATCCGTTGTCTTGGAACTTGGGTGTCTTCGGCGTCGGTGGGTTAACAGCCTATTTTGGCCTTGCTGACGGACTATGCATCAAGCCAGGGGATACCGTCGTTGTGTCGGCGGCATCGGGCTCTATTGGCTCGCTGGCGGCAGGCGTGGCTAAAGCACTGGGTGCCAAAACGGTGATTGGTATCGCTGGCGGGCAAAAAAAATGTCAGTGGATCGTGGACCATGCAGGGTACGACCTAGCAATCGACTATCAAGGTGAAAACCTCGATGAGCGTTTGCGCGCTATCTGCCCAGATGGGGTTGATGCCTATTTCGACAACGTTGGTGGCGACATGCTCGATACCTTGTTGATGCACATGGTGCCGCGCGGCCGGGTACTGGTGTGCGGGGCGCTGTCGACGGGGTATACCGAGATGGTGAGCGCCGGACCTCGCAACTTCATGCGGGTCCTGACGCATAACCTCACCATCCAGGGCATTCTGCTGTCGTTCTATCGCGATCGAATGGCAGAGGGAGCGAGTCAGATGGCACGTTGGGTCAATGAGGGGCGTCTGCACGTCGAGGAGTGCGTGGTGGAAGGCTTTGAAAAGGCACCAGAGCTATTGCCGACTATTTTCGGCGGCAAAGCCCCCGGTAAGCTCGTGCTCAAAGTGACGGAGACACCTTCGTGACGCAGGGTCCAAAGAAGCCGGCAGTGCTGGTAACAGGTGTCTCCAGCGGTATCGGACAGGCAATTGCCGAAGACTTGTTGGCGCACGGCTACAGGGTCTTCGGCAGTGTTCGCCGCGAAGCTGATGCGGCATCGCTGATTGCCCGAGGCGGTGAATGCTTTGTACCTTTAGTACTCGATGTCACCGAGCCAAGTTCGCTTGAGCATGCTGTGGACCAGGTCCGCCTCCTTCTCGATGGCAGGGCGCTGCATGGGCTAGTCAACAACGCGGGGGTCAGCTTCGCTGGCCCTATCCTGCTGCAACCGATCGAAGAAGTGCGAAAGATCTTTGAGGTGAACGTGCTTGGTCTGCTGGCAGTGACGCGTGCTTTCGTGCCGTTGATGACAGGCAATGCGGCTTCGGGGGAAAGCCCCGGCCGTATCGTCAACATCAGCTCGGTCTCAGGTGGCATTACTGTTCCCTTCCTGACGGCTTATGCCGGATCCAAACATGCCGTCGAGGCTATCTCTCAGGGCCTTCGACGGGAGTTGATGCCATACGGCATTCACGTTGCGTCTATCCAACCGGGGTTTATCCAGTCTCGCCTTTTCGAAAAAGCGCAGGCATGTGGTCCAGACCATCAATACGTCGACACCGATTACTCAGTCTTATGGCAACGCTTCAATCAGTCGTTGCGGCAACAGGAACAGAAGGCGAAGCCCGCGCAGTGTGTAGCACAAACGGTTCGCCTCGCTCTCCAAGCATCGAGGCCGCGTACGCGCTATCCGCTTGATGTACTTTGGTACCTAGGGAAGGTGCTACCCAATCGTTTGTTCGACCGGTTGATCTTCAAAGCGCTTGGTATCGACCGGCTCATCAGGGGCTGATCGCTGAGAGGGGAGTCCGTTCAATGGCCAGAAAAACCGTGGACGAGGCGGCCGTCACTCGCGCCGCCTTAATCAACGCCGCTATTGAAGTATTTGCAGGCCAAGGATATGTAAATGCCACCCTTGAAATGATTGCAACCAAAGCTGGGGTGAGTCGTGGGGCTGTGTATTGGCACTTTTCCGGAAAGCGCGTATTACTCAAACACATTCTCGATAGCCATTCACTACCGTTTGAACGGTTCTTGACTCATCGAAGCAGCTTTCAAGAGGCGCTCCAGGCGCTACGCGCTGCAATCCTGGCAACGGTTACGCAGCAACCGTCACGGCAGTTGTGCGAAATCATGCTGTGCAATAACGAAGGGCGAGCCCGGTCTTCATTGATCGCCGCACGTTTTGACCAGGCGCAATCTCTGTTTTCCGATCAAGTCAGGCAGATGCTTATTCTAGCCATCGAGCGAGGAGAGTTGCATGAATCGCTCGATGTCGGTGTTACCTGCCAACTCATGAGGATTTTTCTGGCGGGATTGATCCTGGAGTGCTCAAGCCAGGAGACGCTCGCATTCGAATATGTGATCAGAAGTATTGATGTCATAATGGCACTGTTGTCTGAAGCGTCGCCGATGCTGGGCTCCCGGTCATCAAAGGACACTACATCCTTACCCACTGTCGACCGCCTAGCATCAGGCGTGCTGGCGACTCTGAGTTCTGCCAATGAATACCCTGATACGTGAACCCCTGAATACCGCACAGGTCAAGCCGTGTTTTGGCCAGCAACGTTTGGTCGCATTAGAAATGTTCGCAGTGCATGGCTTTCGGCAGGTTAGCGTAAGGGATCTTGCCAAAATCCTAGGATTGAGCCCAGGGGCCATTTACTACCATATAGAGAGCAAGGAGCAATTGCTGTTCGAGTTTTTTGAGGAGCTGTACAGCGTCCTTAATGCTCATGATTCGTTGTTCAATCGGCGTCTGCCTCCCGAGCAGCGTCTGCGCAGAGCGGTTGAGTTACATGTGTCACTCCACGATTCGATGGCGCTGCATTTTCTACTGGTGGAAAAGGAAAGCCCCAACTTGACGGCAGAGTTCGCTCTGCGATTCGAAGCGCTCCAGGATCAATACCTACGGTGGATCGGCTCGCTGATAAAACCTTGGATGAAGTCCCAAGATGAAGCCACTGTAAGAGCCCGTGCGTGTAGCGTGGTCACCTTGCTGAATATGATACCCCGTTGCTTGCAGAAAGCGAATTTTCCGCTTCTAAACCCTGTCGAGGTCGTGTTGCCGATGATCATGCGGGCGCTTGGTTGATTTTCAGTAAGAACAACTGCGATAGCTCTCATAGCTGCTAAGCCACCTAGGCGCTAGCTGCACCGTCCTCGCACTTATCCTAGTCTTCGTCCTCCGACCATCGCCAGGATCTACGCCTCCTGCAGGTTCAGGTCATGGGCCACGACCCAGTCATACTTGTTGTCCGGCTGCTCGGCATTGCGCAGCACGAAACCACCCTGGTTGACGTCAGACGAGTGAATGATCTGCACGCCGTTTTTGTGGAACTCCTGCAACTCCTCCAACGCCAGCACTACCCCAGGCGACGCTGAGCCACTGCCTGTCCCTGCATGGCTTGTGCAGGAGGACTGCTAATTCGGCTAGAGTAAATTCAGTGCGAAACGAATCTTGAGCGATCTAACGGTAGGCGGCTTCGGTCAGAATAAGAGTATGTGCAGTAGTGCAGAAAAACGACTAGCATGCCAACTTAACATTCAGTCATAGGAACTATTTCAATGTCTAGACTTGCCGAATTTAGGGAACTTGAGCGCAATTTGGCGGCCCAGCTCGCTGAGTTGGAAAGCCTGAAAAACGATGCTGGTTTGCAGAAAGAAATGGAGTTTGAAAAGAAGCTCCGTTCGCTTTTGGAAGGCTACGGCTATAGCTTGCGTGATGTGATCACCATTCTCGATCCTCAGTCAGCTCGCCGTGCACCTGGAGCAGCAACTCCAAAGACGACTCAGCGTAAGCCGCGTGAGGTCAAGGTTTACAAGAACCCTCACAATGGCGAGATCATTGAAACGAAGGGTGGTAACCATCGCCTTCTGAAAGAGTGGAAGCAGCAGTACGGCGCCGAGACTGTAGAGGCTTGGGCCAATCGCTGAAGATTATTCCAGCTAAGGCAAGATACTGGAGAGGGGGAGGCTCACCTAAGCTTCCCGCATCCATCCAGTCCCGCTGGTACATTTCCGCGGAGCGGGTAACGGCGTGAGTTACCCGTTACACGGAAATGTACCAGCAGGGATATGGGATTCTGGGCCGCTCATCGCTCTCCTTGAATTACTGCGTGATATTAGGCCTGCTGTGAAAGCTTTCTGTCGTTGATGCTTCAAGCTTCATGTAGATATAAATCTATTTCTTTGGGTCTGATTTTGTTAGTTTTTGGGCTTCATCATTTCTTAAGTGGGGCTCTACCATTTTCACATGGTATGATGTTGTGAGGTGTTTATGTCCGAGTTGATTAAGGAATGATTTGAAGGCTTCTGGATTGTCTTTAAGTCTTCGTAGAATGAACTTGGCCATCTCTCTTCGATTTTCTGCAGTCCTTTCTTCTCTATTGCTCATGTCTTAATTCCTTGGCGTGTTGATCAGTACCAAATTTAGGGGTTTTCATTTTTCCGCTGAGTGCATGAGTTCTAGGTATTTGGGATAAGACTATAAGTGGCGTGGGTCGTCAAGTCCTTTTCTCAACCTTCTTGTGCGTGGGGTTTTGGTGTTGGGTTTGGTGCGTCAAGAGTGCATATATAATATATCTTAAAGTATTTGACGCATGAAAATGCGATAAACCGTAGGCGCTGCCTTGTCTGTGAAAACTCGCCTGTGAGGACTATCGTCCCGGTGGTATCATGGCATGCCAGTGACGGCCAGGGTTTTATCGTATTAGAGGAAATGATGTCGAAGCGTATAGATTTGGCGGTGCCTTTCGAGGAAAAGGAAGAGGCCAAGAAGTTTTACGTTGAGTGGGATGATGAGCGCAAGGTGTGGTGGACGACCGAGGCGCACATGTGTGAGGGTCTTGAAAGGTGGTTGCCATACACGCCTACAAGTCAAGAAGTGCTCGACTCGCTCCCTCCGCTGTACTCCACTGAGGTAGAGCGCCAAAAGGTCAAGCTTTACTCTCAGAGTTGTGAGTACTCTGAATGGATGCTCTTGATGCTTCCAGAGGGGCGCTGGGGAGCTTTTTGGCAAGATGATATCAACACTCGCAAAGCATCGCTGGTGGCATCTGGAGACTACGAAGGTGGTTGCAGGTTTGTTGGAGCAAGCCCTAGTGAAGCATTTGAATACATGCATGAGAATCGAGTGTACTTCAAGCCTGAATGCGATGAATTTGAGGGCTATTCACCTTCGAGCGCTTCTTGCAATGCCTCTCTGACAATTGCCGGGCGAACAATAGACTTTGAATTGCCGTGGGATTTTGGTCATTTGATGAGGCACATGTCTGAAGAAGCTGAGAGTCCTGCATTTAATAGCCATTTGGCTTATGAGCTTTACAAGTATCTCGATAGTAATACGTCTGACATGTTCAAGTGTCCTCTTGGTAAGCAGTTGGAAAAAGCAGCTGAAATCTCTCAAACATTGAGGGTGCCTCTTCCTGTAAGCGCACAGACCAACAGAATGGCATGCCAAGATTTTATTGATGATCATAGCGCAGACCTGACTATCTACAAGAATATCCGTAAAGAGTGTGATCGCCGAACCTGGCCGATGACGAAGTTAGTCAGCAGATACGTCAAATGGCTTAGTGCCCGCGTTATGCTTGAGCAGGATGTACCTTGGGAAGTCATCGCTGAGCAGCATGGCGTCAAAACCAAGGCAACGATTGAGAAGTACGCTGCGCAAGCTACCGAGGCCGAGCAAGAGAATCCTGAGTTGCTGGAATGCCCTGTCCACCAGGAGCTGATCAAGGTTGGGCTAAGTGGTGAAAGCGTTGAGTACGCCATGCGTAAGTCTGTAGGCGCTGAGGTCTGGTACGAATTCGCTCTGGAGCGCCAAGCCAGGCAGTTGCTGCGAGAGAGGCGCGACCAAGGTGCCTAGACGTTAGGGTTTGTGGAGCATTTGAGGTAAATAAACCCAGTTCACTATCTACAGGTTGTACTGGTATGTCAGAGCGGGTAGAGGGCTTTTGGGGTACTCGGGTTAGCAATGTTCGGAATTTGCAATTTGCAAATCCGGGCGAACCCATCAGCCCTATACCTTGAAGGAAAAAATAGGCTTTTCAAAGGAGGAGTAAGTTGAATCCGCTGACCGACATGTCAGCGGATGGTGCTTAAATCATGAGAGAGAGGCGTTTTGACCGCCGGCTTAAACTAGAGTGCTGAAGTATCGACGAAGCCGTTCCACGCGCGCCGCCAAATTTGCGGTGATCGTCATTCTCGAAATAAAGAATTTTTGATCTACGTGTGAGTTCGAAAACCAAGTAAACGAAGAGTTGCTTTCCCACTCAAAATTCGCTGGCGCTCGAAGCTCCATAATGTCAAAAGGCGCCCTGTGATCAGGCATAAACAACGAGGTGTTCGTCCCGCTTTGGTTTGGCGTCGGATCGTGGTACACACCGAAATCGTCTCTCCAGACAGCGTGATGCTGTGCTACGAAGACTTGCCCATGCTGCCAAAGTGACCATCCATAAATCGCTTGCCCACCTTTGGACATTTGCTGATCAAGGCAGTTGTACCAGCACTCACCGGTCATGAGCCCAGGAATAGGAACGACTGGCACAGCCAAAACGGAATGATGATCTACGTAGCAACTTAGGCTCATTCCCGAGGGCGGTTTAACATTCTGCTCTCGGAGGAAATTACAAAAGCTGTCAAAACGAGGGTCAGAAATATTGGGGGCGAATGGTAGTGTTGCCACGGTTACGAGAACTCCTTACCTTGCGAGTGGATGGTATATGCTGGAGTATACCTGCTCGAATGGTCCGAATGGCAAGGTAATTGGTTAATATTTGTTTTTGCCGACTATGGTCAACAAGCATGCTCAGGAGGTGAATATGTTTAGAGGGAGGTACGCTGCTGTAAGGGCCGCGTGGTGCGCAACTCTGATGAATGCGCCTAGAAGTTTAAGGAGAGATGTTAGAGCTTTTCTGAAGCTTCGTTGCGCCTATTTCTGCATTCTCTTCGAATGTTAAAAAGCTTAGATGTAGGGGGAGTGGGAAGGCGTCGGTGTCTATAAGGCGTCGGAGTGCATCTGCCTGAGCGTCAGTCTTGCAAAGTATTATCAGATCAATGTCAGCGGCATCTGCTTCATTTCGGTCTACTGACCCGAACAGATACCATTGAGTACCATCTGCTACTGATCCTAGCGTGAACATAAACTCACGCAGGAGCGAAATAATTTGCGCTCGCATCATTTGCCAAGGCGCGCCATTACTTCGCGAAACATTAAGGCTTCTGCGCCTATGGACTCCGCTGCGCTGGTGGCATTGGATGTAATACCACCATAGCTTGTGGATTTCAGTGCGATATCGAAATGCCCGACGCGGTCTCTAGTATTGCGGATGTCTTCTGCACTCATATTGTATGCATCAACGATTGCAATAATAAGGCTTTCTCCGCGTCGGCGATCGACCTTCAGGACTGTTTCGTAGACAAAAGTTACATCAGTCACGTTGCTGTGCTGCCAGAAGGCGTTCGTGTAGAATCTCATGTTCTTCTCACGGTAAGAGCCAGCATCCCCTGTACGATAGGCGTTGCTCACTTCACTGAGCGTACCGAATGCAGCATTGGCCTTATGTACGAAATTGATTGCCTCGCCAGTCCATATAGCCTTAGATGGTATATTAACGATGAACTCAGGCTTATTGTTTCCGCTGAAAAGTGGCTCTACATCTGCTCGCTCAATTTTGTCTTTTTTTCCAAGCACGGCGACTAGGAAGGTATAATCAGACTCATCGCCTACGATAAGAAAATCCTCCTGGGTTCTACCAGATACTTGCAGTCCCTCTTTGGATACAAGTTTTTCTGCTACCCAGTTTGTTGCGTTTGTGCTCATTCAGTTCTCCAGGATTTTGGCCATGTCCGCGGGGAAGCGAGAAGCGTCCTCCATCTGCCCTTCAATATGAAACGACTCAAGATCATCAATGTGTTGCCGAAATTCTTCCAGAACGAACCGCTCTTCAACGTTCAGCAAGGAGCGATTGGTGTCCAGAATCGATAGCACGCGCCGGCTATTTGGAATAATACGAGTAAGCATTTTTCGCTTCCATCGCTCGGCTGCCCCACTTTCAGGGTTTGCTGCATCCTCAATATGCGGTCCGTACTTTTTGAAGATGGTATGATTCTCTATAAGAATCGGCTCGATTACAGCGCGTGCGCTCGCTCGGTCTGTAAAAGCGACTGCACCAAACAGCTGCTGTAGTTTACTTGCATGCTCGCGCTTCCATCGTAGCATCATATCGTCGGGGTAAGCCTTTGGGGCCTTATCAACCATCGTGTGACAATTTGCGCAAAGCACGACTAGATTCTCAAACGACCCACGTTCCGCTTTGCTTAGCTCTGGTCTTGCCCTAGGTCCATTGTTATTTGCAGCAAATACGTGAGCCATCTCAGCGATATGAATAGATTTTCCGGCTGCGTCGATGAAAAGCTCATTGGCGCAGGCGGGGTTCTGGCAGTAATTGCCCGAAGAGGCGAAAAGCCTTTTTTGGGTGTGTGCGTCAGGGGATGCCGCACCTCTTGAACAAGCCATTTAAACTTCTCAATATGTAGTGATGATCTGTTGTGCCTTTACTTGCATTTCTTGCCATGACTCTGTCATTGAGATGGTCACGCTCAATCCTTACTCGCACAGGTAGCTGTTTTACGCCACCGGAATGAATACCACATTCTGTCGGGTTGTGCCTCGTCCGAGTTATCTACGAAGGCGGCCTCCCACTTTCGGTGTTCCGGATCATCTGGGATTAGTCCGTTGTCGACTGCTTCGCTGACATCGAATTCACACACGCTGGCTTTGCTTTTTGTAATCTTTTTGTATTTGGTGGCAACATTGAGTGCATGTTCGCGAAGATATTCACAAAGCTTGAGTGAGTAAAAGATTACATCATTGTTGTATAGATATATCCCGTCAATAGAAGATCCGTACTCTTTGTTCGTATTACCGTTGACTGGTTGTCCAAAATACATAGCGTCCAGCGTATAGCCACGCGGGATGGCACCTGCCTTAAAGCTTTCAATCAATTCATTTCGTCGAATGATGGCGTTGTTTAGTAGCTCAATGGACTCACCTAGGGACGTGAGTGCGCGTAAAGCCTTGTCTGAGCTTTGATCCATTATTACGTTTTGTAAAGCATCAATGGGGAAGTTCATCGTTTGAATCTGGTGGAGCATAAGTATGGCTTCAAATGCCTCGAGCGGGCGAGGGCGTTTATTCTTATATTCTTCAAGGCGCTTTAATTCGCTTTCATATTGCTCTTTCAGGTCTTTAACGTACTGTTTTTTAATTGCTAGCGCTACGTTAAATGAAGAAAGCGTAAGCATGATGCCGCGATTCGATACCTGGATTTCTTTTTTCAGGGACTCAATGTTCTTCGCTTTCTCATTGTTGCGTTGTGCCGCCCAGGCTCCAGCAAAAGCGCCCGCCAAGGTAGCTGCGAGCGTCATAAAGAATGAAAACCATCCGAAATCACGTACAAAATCTAAGCTTGGTAGTAGTGGAGCTGAAAGCCAGAACACCCCTCCCGTTGCCTGCCAGACATCAGCCATAGCCTTCCCTCATGCTGGGCACCGCCACCTTGCGTGGCACATCGCCATGAATGATAACGGGAGCCTCTTGGTTAGGGCAATTCTCGGATCATCTGGCATAGGGTGTTACCTGAGTCTAGCGGGAGCATCGTAGAGGCGCTGCGTCGAATTGGTCGGGCACGTCCTGTTGCGCGCCCTTGCATTCTGGCAATTGCAGGTTTCAGATGATGGCAGTGCTTAGCTCTGCGGCGCAGCAGCTGCTCCCGTCTCACCTTCTGCAACGGTTAGTACACTAGGCACGCCCTCTGCTGGAGGTACTACCGGTCCGACTAGAGCCATAGCGTCGAAGCCAGAAGCCGAGACCATCTGCTCATAGTGCGTGCAGTCGACTTCTTTCATCCAGGTGAAGATGTCCGCGATGACATTGTGGCTTTCACCAACAAGATTTTCGGGTGAGTCCTCTCCGATTTCAATCAACGCGTTGTGCGAGTACTTGTTAATGAAACGATAGATTTTTTCTTTAGTTTGGGGCGTGGTTAAGGTGCATCCATTTAGGCCCTGCTGGAACAGGTTCGCCATGTCTCCTTTGTGTAGCGGATACTTGAAGCTGAAGAAAGCCTCAAGGATTTTGCGAGCCAGGTTGGCGGTGAGAAACGCCTCATCTCGATCAATCTGCGCTTGCTCTTTGTAGCCGTAGAGGCGCCCGAAGATGTAGTGGTACTCAGAGCTATATCCATGCAGGCTCTTGGGCGCATTCTTTATGGCAGATTTTCTGGGATTAGTAGTATTGGCTTCGATCGTGTAGAAAAAGCTGTTGGCTGGCTTGGGCGGCGATTTCCTTTTGCGATTTGCGTTCATGCCTTCTAGCCAGTCTCTAACAAGCTTGAAGAAATTAAAGTTATGAGTGAGGACGAACAGCTGGAGCGCTGGTGTGCAGTGATGGCGTAAGTAAGAGTAGGCGTGGAATAGGTGATTGGAGTCAAAACTGGAAATTGGGTCGTCTACTGCAATGATCAGCTTCGCAATTTCGTTATCGCCTTCCGAAAGCTTGGTGATGAAGTACACGAAGGCTATCGCAGTTTTTTCTCCTTCACTCAGATCCTTTGCATGGCGCTGCTCGCTACCCCGGTTGATTTCATAGCCAAGCATGTCAGGGTTGAAGCGGAGGCATAGGTCAGACCGCCCCAAAAAATTGTGAAGGTGCTTGTTGAATTCCTCAGCTCCCAGCACTTCGTTCGAGAGGGAAGCCTCCAGCGCGAGGATTTCTCGCTGCCTGGCATTCGCTTTTGACTGGACTTCGGATGCCTGCTTAGAAAAAGCGTCGCGCTTTTGTACTTTGGCGAAATAGCCGAATGCCTTAACCTCCATCGCGGCATAGTGAAGCTCGATCTTCCGCTTGATGGCTCCGGTCTCTTTGGTGAAATCCTCTGTCTTCTTGTTGTGCTGGGCTATTAGCTCGTTCATCTGCGCTACAGCAGCATCGAAGCCAGCACATGCCGTTGGATCTATAGCCGGTACGATGAAGTCCGTCTTGAATTGATCGGTAATTTTCTGCTGTAGCAGATCATGCCAGTGCTCAATCCCGCCGTTGATGCTGGTTACGTGAGTCGCAAGCAGGGCCCTAGCAGAGGCAAACTCTTCCTGCATCTCCTCGTACAGTTGGTCTCCTTGACTTACCTCTCCTACGTCGAGTGTCTGTTGGTTCAGCCACTGTTCGGCGCTGACGAGGCGCCCTTGAAACTGACGGTACTCATCACTGAAATGCGCATTGATCTCGTCGAGCCTAGCCTGTGTAAGCTTAGTCCCGCAAAATTCGCAGTTTTCGGATTTGTGGTTTTCATGTATTCCCAGACCCGCCTGGACCCACGCCTGGATATCTGGATTTTCTTTGAGGCGGGATAACACAATGCTAGTTGCGGTCTGCTTGAGGAGCGCTTGTAGGCGGGACTGTGCATCAGTGAGCTTTGCTGCTTCTAGCTTTATAGTGACGCTTGGCACTTGCGGTTTTGACACTGGCTTGGCCGCCACGACCAGAGCCATCAATTCGTCATTTTGAAGGATGGAGGAGGGGGTACGGACAGCCTCTGTATTGGCTGCAATAAAGTTTTCAAGCTTCGTGCGATTGTAGTTGAGATAGTGACTATCCTCAGTGCCGATAATCTGAAGGCTAGATTTGGTTCTTTTCGCGCTTTCAGTTAAAAACTTCTGTAACTCGGCAGTGGCTTTTGATGCGTCATCATTCGACTTGCCAACGGATTTTAAGTCAGCTTCTTGTTGGTTTTTCAGGGTTTCAAGCTGTTTTCGATCGTCGATCTTCTCTTTTGCGACCAGAAGAATGCTTTTAACCGAGTTGTCCCAGTCGATGTTTTCTTTGATGAAGCCCGCGTTGAAGGTGCGCACCGCAGTGCTTGATTGAGCAATCGTTTTTTCGGTTACGATGGTTTCATCGCCTAGCGTGACAGAGAACTCGCAGTTCGCATCGGCGGTAGCTTGTAGATTTCGGCGCTTCTCCAGTGATTCAAATAATTTGGAGAGCGTAGATTTGCCACTACCATTCCAGCCATAGATTAAATTGAATTTTCCGAACGTCTGGATGCTGTCGCCGTTGTAGTCCCTGAAGATACCAAAATTCTTTAGCTTTTTTATTTTCTTAATCATTGTCGAGGTCCTTTCGCGTATGGCTGCCGGGTCGGTGGCGGTGGGTGGCACCGAGCCAGCATATGAATCAACGTGCGATTCTGCAACGTCAAAATCTAACGCTCATATAACTTGTTGAAAGTCCTGGCGATTCAGAAGTGATTTGCGGGGAAGCCGGAGGAAATGTCGTCAAGCTACGGCCGAGTGGCTAAAACTGACGCTCTGCTTATTCTTCTCCGGCTTGAATCGTATATGGGCAGGGGAGAGAAGGGAGGCGTGGTAGCGTGAGTCCTCCGGAGACCATGCGTGGTAGTAGGAATTTCCCAAGCACGTGTCTGGGCGGTTATCTCGCCACAGGGCTACCCACAGACGGCCTTGGTCACATTCCGCGGAGCGGCTGACCAGCTAAGAGCATTGAGATCTTGCGGTAAATGGCAGTCCTCGATCATCGTCTGCGCCGGTATGGAATTCACGGCTTTCCAGAGCTATCGGCGGCTCTGCAGCGTATCAGTCAGTGCTTTGATCCGCTGATACTGCTTGAGCCAAAGGAATGCTCTTCCAGCAAATACACCTGTCGTCCCTGACAATACAAACCATCGCGGAAACGAGATGGGGTCAGCGGCCCATTCCATAATTGACGACCAGGTCGCGCCGACGGTCATACCTACGCCTTCAAACGCCCCCTTTCCGAGGTAGTAGGACAGGAGCGTGCAGACGACTGGTGGTGCCCAATGATTGATCGCTCCTTACAGCTTAGCGCTACCTGATTTTTCCGACATCTTGATTTCCTTGTGGTGGGACTGGTCATCAAATGGTGCCACCAAGGCAAAATCCGCCGCCACTGCACAGCATGCACTTACTGCTAGGGGTGTCGGAACGGTGAGGTGTGAGCGAGCGGATGCATCTACGGTCACTTACAAGGGGAGGTCACGATAAGGGTGGGCGTGTGCCCTCAGATTTTGTTGTGATCCTCATGCCTCAGATTGCAGAAGCTAAGTTCTTTGTCTTCACCCGCTGTTATGAATGCGGCTCTGCTTTGATTCGCTAGGGAGAGCCTGCGAGATTGGCACTCTGTTGTGAGAGGCCAGAGCTAGGTGCTCGGGCCCCTCGAATTCATTCAGTACTCCCAGAAGATGCGCTGTAGCTCCTTACTGTCCTGAGTCTTGGTCATAGCCACCATCGCCAGGATCCGCGCCTTCTGCGGGTTCAGGTCATGGGCCACGACCCAGTCATACTTGTCATCCGGCTGCTCAGCATTTCGCAGCACGAAACCACCCTGGTTGACGTGAGACGAGCGAATGATCTGTACACCGTTCTTGTGCAGTTCCTGCAGCGCCGGCACCACGTGCGATGATACCGAGCCATTGCCAGTACCGGCATGGATGATTGCCTTGGCGCCGCTCTGTGCCAAGGCCTTGTACGCAGTATCGGTCACATTGCCGTAGCTATATGCAATGTCTACCTGCGGCAGGCTGCTGATCTGCTTGATGTCGAATTCTGAGTTGGTGGTATGGCGCTTAGCAGGGAGGCGGAACCAGTACGACTTACCCTCCACCACCATGCCCATCGGGCCCCAGGCGCTCTTGAACGCTTCGGTCTTGATATTGACCGACTTGCTGACATCGCGGCCTGACTGGATCTCGTCGTTCATGGTCACCAGCACGCCCTTGGCGCGCGATTGCTTGTCGCTGGCCACAGCTACGGCGTTATACAGGTTGAGCATGCCGTCAGCGGACATTGCTGTGCCTGGGCGCATCGAGCCCACCACGACGATAGGCTTCTCAGTCTTTTCCACCAGGTTGAGGAAGTAGGCGGTTTCTTCGAGGGTGTCAGTGCCGTGTGTGATGACTATGCCGTCGACATCCTTGCTGTCGGCTAACTCGGAGACGCGCTTAGCGAGCTTTAACAAGTCGTCATTCGTAATACTCTCGGACGCGATCTGCATCACCTGCTCGCCGCGGACGTTGGCTAGGTCCGCTAGCTCTGGCACGCCGGCAATGAGCTTGTCGACGCCAAGCTTGGCGGCTTGATAGGTGGCGCTGTTGGCAGCACTTGCACCGGCGCCGGCAATGGTGCCGCCAGTGGCAAGAATGACCACGTTGGCCAGTTTCTGCTGGGTTTCGGCTTCTTTGGCGGAAGCAGCGGTCGGCAAGACAAGCAGCAGCGCCAGTGCGCAGGGTGCGAAGGTTTTCAAAGCAGCATTCATTGTTTTGTCTCTCTTCCTGATGAGATTGGTTGCTGTGTTGCGCCTACTCCAAGGCAGGTTTCGTACCAGTGCCTACCTTACGTGACGAAATTGTAGACCACCCTCATCTTGCGGCAGTTTCCACGGAGCCATGGCGAATTCATGCATTCCACGTATCCGGAGAATCGAACATTTATGCAGAGACGCGTTCGGTTTTCCGAGGGAAAGTGAAGAGCCTCGCTCCAAGCTTTGGTCACCTGCCGCTGGGAGGCTTGCCAGTGGGTAACAGGCATGCCTGAGCAAAGCGATTGAGGAGATTGGAAATCAGGAGTAGGCCATAAGCTTGCCTTGTTACAAATTTCTCAATTTTTTTTCAGCTCTTCAGTTGTCGAATCACATTGACACACTGACAAAATACGAGAGCTAAACTTAATGCCGTGACAATAAATTTCCAAAGTTTACAGGGTGCTAGGATTTTGTGCTGGTTTGCATGTTTGACGTCTACAAAAAACTGTAAAAGTGTGAAAGTAATTCACCGTCTCTGTTATTTCGCTTCATCGCTGCAGTACTAGACAGGCACGGCCGGACATGTTTTATTTCGCGAGTCTGATCGACTGAGTTTGGCGAAAATGGCAGATGTTAAGTTCGTGAATTACAAGCCGGCTGATGTTTATGTGCATGGTGATAACATTGTAGAGATTCCGCATCGACTTCCTCCTGATGAGGGGGGAGGGGATGTAATCATTTACGGATTTCCTCAGGTTTATTGGTCGAATGGGAAGGCATGGGACGAGGCTAACTTCTGGCTAGCTACCTTTTATCGGGCAGTGATCAGAGGGGCTAGGGAGTTAGAGACGATAGTAGGGCTGGCTTATTGTTTGAGGCATTACGCGGAGTTTCTCGAGCGCGAAGGCTTGTCCTGGATGGCATTTCCAATGATCCAGAGTCAGCGATGCATTTTTCAATATCTCGATGAACTGCAAGGTCAAGTTAACAAAGGATTGGCGGCTTATAGTTCGTCTAAGGCGCGGATTAAGGCTGCCGTCAGATTTTATAAGGGGGTGTTGAACTACAAGCTCCTATCGTTTTCGAATGATACTTTTGCAGATTTGCCGCTGAGCATTAAAGTAGCTAATTCTGCGGGGCTCGTCCGCAGTATGGATGTAAGTGACGAGCAGCTAAAGCTTAGGGGCAAAACAGACATCATGGGCAAGGTTGAAGATGGCTTGGTTCCTGTTAGTTACGATATCCAGAATATGGTTATTAACATTGCATATGATAATTGTCCGGCAGAGGTTTACCTGATGCTGGTCCTCGGCTTCTTTACGGGTATGAGGCTGGGTACGATATGTGATTTGAAGCTATTGACTTTCAAATATGCGAGGCTTTCTGAGGGTAAAAATTTTTACTATTTGAAAGTTGGGCCATCTGTGAAGTATGCACCAGTTGCGACTAAGTTTGGCGTCAACGGTGAGGTCCCAATTCCTGTGCATGTTTACAACATGGTTCAATCTTACATGAAGTCTACTCGGCGGCTTTTGCGTTCCGAAAAAGCTGTTGGTGAAGATAAGCAGTTGGTTCTATTGAATACTAATGGACGATCATATTGTCGTAAGGGTCGAGGCGGCAGTAGTACTGTAAATGATCAAATGTCAGCAATTCGCAAGGCTGCTCTCGCTCAGGGAGTTGCGCTTGATTTTAAGTTTCATCAAACTAGGGCTACCTTTGGTACGAATTTCGTTCTTGAGAATATGGATAGGCCGGGTGTCAGCTTGAAGTCCGTTTTAGGAGCACTCAAAGGTGTGCTTTTGCATCGAAATGAAAAAGCTACTATGTCATATATACACTTTGTGCAAAACCATAAGGCAAAAGCAAAGTGGGCTGACGAATTTTTCCGGCGCAGCGTTGAGTTAAGAACCAAATGGTAGTCCGTAGCAAGTCTGAGTCTGAGTTGGGCTTCGAACATTGCGATGAGCAAGGTAATACTCCACTTACAAATCTCCGGTATCTACTATATGTTGGAGGAGCGAAAAGCAATTTGCGCTCCGTGGATAAGTTGATAGATACAGGGCGACTTGGAGTGCCGCAGATCTCAAGGGTGCAACTGGTCAGTATTTTCCATACTTTTTTCGAGCGGCGTTTTCAAAGTTTCTCAAGGACAAGTATTGCTGGCGAAGTCTTTTCTCTGAGAAGATTCTACACGGATTGTGATCGTCTTGGAATTAACTTGACGTTAAATAATGTCTGTGATTGTTATGAGCGCTTTAGTCTGGAGCTGTGGGACTCTGTGCTCACTGGGAAGTGCGCTGTTTCTGCAACGACGGCTTATGAACTTGATGGCCAAGTGCTCAACGTCATTCAAGGAGCCCTTGAGCTGCCGGCAGGAGTACTCATATCTTCGTTCAAATACGCTGAGTTACGACGGCGCGGATTCATAAAGGCTTTCAAGATCGACAAAAGCGACCTTGATGAGGGATTTCAATTTGGTGCTGATCTGCTAGATGTTATTGATTCTTTTAGTCTTGATAGCTGTCTTGGTGAGCTTCCTTTGCAACTCAAGTTTGCAAATGGAAAGATCTATGAATATTGGGGTAATTTGCGCCATCCAGATAAGCTGAGAGGCAAAGAAAATCGCTCGGCTTTTAATGTCGAAAGAACGCATGAAGCCCGAGAGAAAAAGAGAGAAAGCGGTACCGTGAAGTCGCGTGCCCGGCTTATTGATATTCGGATACATGCTGAGTTCGCTCTTTTTGTGGCTCAGACGGGATTCAATGTTTCGATTGCATACAAGCTTCCCTTTGAAGATTATCGTTGCACAACAATAGATGGGGGGTATCAAGTTAAGGCCTATAAACCTCGGAGAGGGAGTAAGGTTGAGTTCTATATCTATAGTGAGTATCGCGAGCATTTCATTGAATATCTGCGTTTTCTGAGAGAGGCATTTCCTGACGGGTGTGAATACCTGTTTCCTTTTTCTATAAAAGGTGATAAGCGTGCAATGGCTTACAGGCAAACGCTCTTTGTTGATCTCATGAAAAGTGCAGGAAAAAAATGCCTTGCCCTAAAACCTCTTCGTGAAAAGCGCATTAACTGGTTGTTAAGAGAGACGCATGATCTAGATTTCGTGGCTGCTGATGCACAGCATAAGGTAAAAACCACAGTTTATAGCTACTCCAAACCAAGCTTTCATATTGCCAGCCAAGAGTTGTCGGCGTTTCATGCAAGCAGAAGATTGTCGCGGCCTTCTATTCTCGATGGTGGATGCAGTCCCGATGAGCCTGAGCCTATCCAGGGAAGCCCCGTAAGTCCGGATTGCGTCAATCCTACGGGCTGCCTTTTCTGCAAATATTACCAAGGCGTAAGGTCTTTTGATTATATTTGGTCGTTAATGACGTTTCGCTATTTGAAGATTTCAGAGTTGAATCTTATCCCCCTTAATCGAGAAATAGAAGGATCACCGCAAGAAGCGGTCCTTGAACGGTTGGAGGCTGTAATCAAAGAATTTTCTTCACTTGATGACGAATGTCGGGCATGGCGCGATGAAGCTGAAATTAGGATGCAGGAAAGAAATTTTCACGATAATTATCGAGCTTTGATTGAGGTGAGATTTAATGATTGAGCGCATGGTGTCGAATGTAGCTATGGAAGATCCGCCCTTAGATATCACTAATCGAGAGCTTTTTCAGTTTCCACCGCCAGATAACTTTCCAGTATGTATTTCAAAGAGTGGTGAGGTATTGGCTCGATTTGAGGATGATAGTTGGCCGATGCATGAGTGGTTAGGCAAGGTTTATACTTTTAGATTTGGGCGCGAAAAGTCTGCAGCAGGTCCTGCTTGGCTGACAGATTTTGAGTCCAGGCTTTTAAAGTTGATTCTGGTGTTGATTATGTGGGTGCTTCCTGAAGGAATCAAGCCATCAACGCTTCAATCGCGCTATGGGAAAATAAGAAAGCTATTTAGATTTTGTGCCTCTAATGGGATCTCAGTGTCTGAGATGTACAAGTACCCCCATTTGCTTTCAAGGTTTATTGAACTGGTTGGACCTTTGGGCGGCCAGTATGCTGGATTTCTCAGAGATGTTTTCGACTACCAGGATGCTCTCGGATTTAAAATTTTGGATCTGGCTCAGATCTCAGAAATTTTTGTGGCTGGTCAGTCCAGAGACTCAGCGCAGACCCCTTATATCCCTTCAAGAATTAACAATGTTCATTTGATGCGTTCGCTGGAGCTAATGGAGGACTACAACAAGCATGCGTCTTCTTTTGAGGCTTTTTTCCAGTACATCTGGGGTGCCTATGTCGTTAATAATGGGCCGGCATTTAATTGGAAAGGGAAGCTTGTTAGTCCTTTCAATAAAGCTGCGAAAGGTCCAGGTCGTGTATATTACGGTTCGTATAAGGATGCCGCAGCTAAATATGGAGTAAGGGACGTTTTAGTCAAATGGATGTCACGACGGCCAAGTGGTTCTTCTAAGTTAGAGTTGGTTGGTCTGTCGTCCTTTTTTAATGCAGTGTCGTTAGTTGGGGCTACCTGCCTCGCCAACCTTAGTGCCATGCGGAAAGAAGAGATTAATACGCTAAGGGTTAACTGCTGGGAGGAAAGAATTACGGATAAGGGGAAGGTAAATTTTATTTGTGGCGAAACCACGAAGACAATAAATGATGAAGATGCGCGCTGGATAGTATGTGAAGATGCTAATAAGGCCGTTATCGCAATGGCTTCAGTTGCTAGGTTGAGGATGAAGGCAGCCATCGAGCTGGGCGTGGAGCATGATGAGGACGAAGTAGACAATCCATTCTTAATCCTAAAGGTCTACGAGCCATGGGCTAAGGATTTTAAGGGAGACAAGTCTTACGCAACCAAAATTCGAAAATCGATTAGCGCTACCAATCTTCACGTTCAATGTCCATTTTTATTTTCCCAAGAAGAAATCTTGATAACTCAAGATGATTTTCAGGAAGCTCTGAAGGTTAATCCAGATTTGGATGTGGAACGTTTTGCGGTTGGTAAGCCCTGGGCGTTTGCTTTTCATCAGTTTCGCAGGACCTTGATGGTGAACGCTTGCCTTTCAGAGATGGTTTCCCCTCAATCTCTGCAGTATCAGTTGAAGCATCTTTACCTGAGTATGTCGATCTACTATGGGCGCAACTACTCTGGGCTTGCTGTAAATGCTAAGGCAGCAGAAGAGTATATAAGTACATCTTACGAGTTAATGGCTCGTAAGGCTATGGCGCTGGTAGAACCTAAATTCGTTTCCACTATCAGTCCGCTTCATAAGGAGCGAGCTATTGACTTTATTGAAGGCGCAACTCTTAAGGTCTTAGCTAAAAAATTTCGCGGTGGCGAGAGGACTGTCAAGGAAACAATAATGGGAGTTTGTCTTAATACAGAGCCATGTGAGTTTGGCAGTGTGGATTTTATTTTGGCGTGCGATAAGTGTGTTTCAGGTCTTGCGTGTCGAGATAACTTACCGTTGATTAAAAGGGTTGATGCTCGACTGAAGTCTCAGCTGGATGTTGTTGGGGAGGTTGGCCCTAGAAAGGATGCGCTCATGGCGCAGTATGATTTCACACAGCGTTTGATTAACGTGATTCTGGTCGACGGTTAAATCCTCAGTGGCTGAGGGCCTTTTTTTGTTGCGGCCTCGATGAGGCTAATGACGCTGCGAAGTCTGGAGTGTTGCCGCGTTCTGCTTCGAGTAGCGATAACACCTGGCGGAGTTGAGCGTAATGAGGGTCAATTAAATGCAGTCGGAGTTTTATAATGAAAGGTAGTGCTGAAGATGAGTATAGGAATGCGTTCAAGCGAATTGTTGACGGTAAGACGATTCGTATCCCTAAGGGCTCACCCCCTACTCTAGCAAATATTGCAAGAGAAGCAGGGAGAGATCCTTCGGCTCTGAAGAAGTCACGTTATCCAATATTCATTACTGAGGTTGAAGAGTACAATAGCGCATCTAGCTTGACGATGGATCAGGCTGAGCGATCGCTTACTGCGCAGCTTGCGGCTGCAAGAGCAGAGAATAAGTCATTACGGGAAAAATGTTCGAATTTGTGTAAAGAGCGGGACGCTGCTCAAACAAAAATATTAAACTTGCAGCAGGCATTGGTTGCAATGAATTTACAGTTAGAGGGTGAGGGTGGTCTTTCTAACATCGCAGTCATGGATCAGCATGCTCGTGAGAAGCTGAAGAAAAATATAGGAAGAGATAAGTGGTCGTAGAAGGGTAGTGTTTTATTTGGATCGAGATTGGTTTAAGTATTTACCTGAGAGTCTGATACAAATTATTTATGACATGCTTCATGTATTCTGTCGTACATCGAAGCCACTGGCGGCGGGTGATTTCTGGCAGGCTCGCATTGGCCGTTTGTGGAATTTTTTCGGATGGTCAAGCCCTCACGTAACCAAGGACCGTTAGTGAGCACGAAAGCATCTTGTAGGTGATGGCATCGCGACATACCATCTGGCTACCCCATGTTCCATGACCGGAGCAGGGACGGGCGGCTCCAGACAACGGAAGGTGCGCTATGGTGATTCAGAGCGGCAGTGAAAGCGGTTCAGAGTGGCGGCAATGGGATTTGCATATTCACACCCCTGCTTCGTTCGAGTGGCGGGGAGCAAAATTCGATCGTAAGAATCCAGGTTCACCTGCCAATACAGCCCTTGTTGATGAGATGATCAACGCTCTGAATGAGGCAGAACCTGCTGTTTTTGCGTTGATGGATTACTGGACGTTTGATGGTTGGTTTGCTCTCAAGCGGAGGCTTCGCGAGTCGGGTGCTCCTGAGCTAACCAAGACAGTTTTTCCTGGAATTGAGCTTAGGCTTGCCCCCCCTATGAAGGGGAGGTTGAACGCACAAGTTTTGCCCTCGAACGAACTTGATGATCAGATCCTCAAGGATTTTGTCTCTCATCTCAAACTGGCCGAAAACGGTAGACCTTTATCGGATGCGGCGCTTATTGATTACGCTAGACAAGCTCCAAGCGCACTGCTCAAGCATCACGGTTCGAAGCCTGAGCAGGTAGCCATAGATGATGAACAAGCTTACATAGCCAGTGCAAAAATTATCGAGCTAATATGTGAAAGCTACAGAGAGGCGATCGCGAAGGTCCCCAATGACCAGGCTATGCCGGTGCGATTAAAGCTCCGGTATAAGGCTTTTAGTTACGCTGAAAAGGATGTTGCACAACCCTCTGTGCTATTGAGGCGTTGGAGACGATGGCTCTAGGAGCAGGGGCAACATTGACCGTGAGCGATGCTGATAAGGGCGGGCACATCGACAGGTGGCATTTCTCTTGGACAGAGGGCAATAGATGATCAAAGAGCTTGCAGGTATCGCCAAGGTACTAACGAGTGCGGTTGCAAAAATTAAGCAGCATCGAAAAGATTCCGACAGGCGCGATGATAATATCCAGCTAATTAAAATTCTATTCCTGCTTAAGGATCTTGAAGAGGATGGGCGAAAGCTTCTAGAGCAAACGCCGTCAGGACCACTGAATTTCGTACAAGGGGCCAAGGCAGAAGTCATATCGGAGCGCTTGAAAACATGGGACGTAGTTCTTCGACGGCAAGGGCTTCGTCTTCAAGAGGTTCAGCGTTTTTTATCCACCCGGCCAGATTTCGACGCCATATGCCCGAGAGAGAAAAAGCTGATTATGGGGATAGTCGGTCGGAAGACGGATAGGGTCTTTAGCTTGCATGCGCTAGGCGCCGGATTGTTTTTCAGAACGGTTTTGCCTATGGATGAGACACCAGAAGGAGTAGCGGAGTTGGTTGCTCATACATTGACATTGAGGGGCGGCGTGCAATTTGACAGTGCGACGATAGCGGCAGAGCTTGGTGAGCTAGCCGATGCGCTTGAGTCTTACAGGAAGGCTCTCTTTGAATTTGTGTCCGTAGAGGAAGCGAGAGCTTTATCTGCGATAGCCAGGGCGGAAACGCTTCCCACATAAATGCTTGGCTTTGGTTGATGGGGTGGACTGTGCAGACCCTAGTCACTGCCGAAAGGCATGGTCAAAAGGGGGCGATACGGACATTGGCCGAATTTGCTGAAGCCCAAGTAGTTAAAGGGCTAGACGGACGTCCGTCCGGTGTTGGTAGGCCTGTGTTCTTAGCTGATGCTCTCGGAGGCGATCTGCATCACCTGCTCGCCACGCACGTGGGCGATGTTGGCGAGTTCCGGCACGCCAGCGATCAGCTTGTCGACGCCCAGTTTGGCCGCCTGGTAGGTGGCGCTATTGGCGGCACTGGCGCCAGCACCGGCAATGGTGCCGCCGGTGGCGAGAATGACCACATTGGCCAGTTTTTGTTGGTTTTCGACTTCCTTGGCGTTGACGCCTGAGGGAAGCAGCAGCAGCAGGGCCAAGGCGCTAGGGGCGAAGGCGTGGAGGGCAGCTTTCATCATTGTTCTCTCTTCTGAATGGAGTTCTAGCTGTGTAGCACGACGGGGCAGGCAGTTTCCGTACCAGCGCTAACCGTTCGTCGCTACTCTGGGGAAGCGTTTAAGATTCAGGCAGTTAAGCCTGCGACGCTTAACGCGGCCTCGATGCAGCCATTCGAGCCTCCGAATTTTCTCGCGCAAAATGTTCGGTTTTCCGAAGATTTCTCGGATAATCCCCGTGTTGCTCATCGTGGGTTTGCCGGGTTTGACAAAATCAGGTCCCGTTCGCATAGTAAGACAACGCAAACGTTTGCGATCCGAAAAAAATCATAAGATCCGGAGTCAATCCATGATGCTGCCGTTCCCTGGCCGTCTGCTGGCCATTGCCGTCCTCTCTTCGCTCTCGCTCCTCCTGCCTGTGTCCATGGCCCACGCAGAGGACAAGCCCAAGGTCGCGCTGGTCATGAAATCCCTCGCCAACGAATTCTTCCGCACCATGGAAGACGGCGCCAAGGCCTACCAGAACGCGCACTCTGCCGACTTCGACTTGGTCGCCAACGGCATCAAGGACGAGTCCGATACCGGCAACCAGATCCGTATCGTCGAGCAGATGATCGTTTCTGGCGTCAAGGCACTGGTCATTGCCCCAGCTGACTCCAAAGCCCTGGTGCCGGTCGTGAAGAAGGCCATGGACGCTGGCATCACCGTGGTCAACATCGACAACCGCCTCGACCCGGGCGTGCTCAAAAGCAAGAACATCAGCGTGCCCTTTGTCGGCCCCGACAACCGCAAGGGCGCCCAGTTGGTTGGCGACTACCTGGCCCAGCACAAGCTGAAGGCCGGTGACCAGGTCGCCATCATCGAAGGCGTGTCGACCACCACCAATGCCCAGCAGCGAACCGCCGGTTTCAGGGATGCGATGGACGCTGCGCAGATGAAGGTGGTCTCGGTGCAATCCGGCAATTGGGAAATCGACAAAGGCAACGCCGTGGCCGCCGCCATGCTCAATGAGTACCCCGAGCTCAAGGCGCTGCTCGCCGGCAACGACAGCATGGCCCTGGGCGCGGTCTCGGCCGTGCGTGCCGCCGGCAAGACCGGCCAGGTGCACGTGGTTGGTTACGACAATATCAACGCCATCAAGCCGATGCTCAAGGACGGCCGCGTGCTCGCGACACTGGAGCAGCATGGCGCCGACCAGGCGATATACGGCATTCAGGCCGCATTGAAGATGATCAAGGGTGAGCAACCGGCCGTGGATGCCGACAATGTCATCCAGACGCCCGTCCAGCTGATCACTCAACCCTAGTCGTCACGTGCGCGCCTGCTCGGAGCGGGCGCGAGGAGAACCGGCCATGTCAGCGACGGCAAATGTCGTGCTCGCAGTCAATGCCCTTGGCAAGACCTACACGCAGCCAGTGCTCGGCGATATTGATCTGAGCTTGCACGCGGGCGAAGTGCTTGCCCTGACCGGCGAGAACGGTGCCGGCAAGAGCACCCTGTCCAAGCTTATCAGCGGTCTGGAAACCCCCAGTGCTGGACACATGCATTACCTTGGCCAGCCGTACAATCCCGCCAGCCGCGGCGAAGCCGAGCGCCTCGGCGTGCGCATGGTCATGCAGGAGCTCAACCTGCTGGCGACCCTCAGCGTGGCCGAAAACCTGTTCCTCGACAACCTGCCCAGCCGGGCTGGCTGGATCAATCACAAGCGCCTGCGCCAGCTGGCCACCGCGGCCATGGCCCAGGTCGGCCTGGACGCCATAGACCCGGACACCCCTGTCGGCGAGTTGGGTATCGGTCACCAGCAGATGGTGGAGATCGCCCGCAACCTGATCGGCGATTGCCATGTGCTGATCTTCGACGAACCCACCGCCATGCTCACCGGCCGCGAAGTGGAACTGCTGTTCACCCAGATCGAGCGCCTGCGTCAGCGCGGCGTGGCCATCGTCTACATTTCTCACCGCCTCGAAGAACTGCAGCGCGTGGCCCAGCGCATCGCCGTGCTGCGTGACGGCAAGCTGGTGTGCGTCGAGCCGATCCCGCGCTACAGCAGCAACGAACTGGTCAACCTGATGGTCGGCCGCGACTTGGGCGAGCGCATCGACCTGGGCCGACGGCAGATCGGCGAACCGCTACTCAAGGTCAAGCACCTCAGCCGCGCCGACAAGGTTCGCGACGTGTCCTTTGAGGTGAGGGCAGGGGAGATCTTTGGTATTTCCGGATTGATTGGCGCCGGCCGCACCGAACTGTTGCGCCTGATCTACGGCGCCGACCTGGCCGACAGCGGCAGCATCGAACTCGGCCAGCCACTACAGCCGGTGCGCATCACCTCGCCCAAGGACGCCGTGCGCGCAGGGATCGCGCTGATCACCGAGGACCGCAAGGGTGAAGGCCTGCTGCTGTCGCAGTCGATCAGCGCCAACATTGCCTTGGGCAACTTCGGCGCCGTTTCCCGCGCCGGGGTGCTCGATGGCCAGGCCGAGCGAGCCTTGGCCCAGCGACAGATCAGTGCCATGCGCATCCGCAGCGCTGGGCCTGACCAGACCGTAGGTGAGCTGTCTGGCGGCAACCAGCAAAAGGTGGTAATCGGTCGCTGGCTGGAGCGCGACTGCCAGGTGCTGCTGTTCGATGAGCCGACCCGAGGCATCGATGTTGGCGCCAAGTTCGACATCTACGGCTTGCTGGCCGAGCTGGCGCGCCAGGGCAAGGCTCTGGTGGTGGTGTCCAGCGACTTGCGCGAGCTGATGCTGATCTGTGACCGCATTGCCGTGCTCTGCGCCGGCCGCCTGATCGATACCTTCGAGCGCGAGCACTGGAGCCAGGACCAGCTCCTGGCTGCCGCGTTTGCTGGATACCAGAAACATGACGCCCTGCTGCATGACGCAGCCCCCAGGAAAGACGCATGAAACCCACATCCCTCGACACACCGGTCAACACCCCGTTACGCCGCAGCGGCGCCTACTTCGGCCTGGGAACCTACTTGGGCCTGGCCGGCGCCTTGCTGGCGTTGATCGTGCTGTTTTCCTCCCTCAGCGGTCACTTCCTGTCCTACGCCACCTTCAGCACCTTGGCCAATCAGATCCCTGACCTGATGGTGCTGGCAGTGGGCATGACCTTCGTGCTGATCATCGGCGGCATCGACCTTTCGGTGGGCTCGGTGCTGGCGCTGGCCGCCTCGGCAGTCAGCGTGGCGATCCTTGGCTGGGGCTGGAGCATGCTGCCCGCCGCCTTGCTCGGCATGGCCGTGGCGGCGCTGGCCGGCAGCATCACCGGGGGGATCACGGTGGCTTGGCGCATCCCCTCGTTCATTGTCTCGCTCGGCGTGCTGGAGATGGCCCGCGGGCTGGCCTACCAGTTCACCGACTCGCGCACCGCCTACATCGGCGACGCCTACGCCTGGTTCTCCAACCCGATCGCCTTCGGCATCTCACCCTCGTTCGTCATCGCCTTGCTGGTGATCGTTCTGGCCCAGCTGGTGCTCACCCGCACCGTGTTCGGCCGCTACCTGATCGGCATCGGTACCAACGAAGAGGCCGTGCGTCTGGCCGGCATCGACCCGCGTCCCTATAAAGTCATGGTCTTCGCCCTGATGGGGCTGCTCGCCGGCCTGGCCGCGCTGTTCCAGATCTCGCGCCTTGAAGCGGCTGACCCTAACGCCGGCTCAGGCCTCGAGCTGCAGGTGATTGCCGCCGTAGTGATCGGTGGTACCAGCCTGATGGGCGGGCGAGGTTCGGTGATCAGCACCTTCTTCGGCGTACTGATCATTTCGGTCCTGGCCGCAGGCCTTGCGCAAGTCGGCGCTTCAGAGCCGACCAAACGCGTCATCACCGGGGCGGTCATTGTGATCGCCGTGGTCCTCGATACCTACCGCAGCCGGCGTACGAGCCGGCGGAACTGACTTATGGCAACGATAAAAGATGTCGCGGCATTGGCAGGGATTTCCTACACCACGGTATCCCATGTACTGAACAAGACCCGTCCGGTGAGCGAGCAGGTACGCCTGAAGGTCGAGGCGGCTATCGCCGAGCTCGACTACGTGCCCAGCGCCGTGGCCCGCTCGCTCAAGGCGCGTAGCACGGCCACCATCGGCCTGCTGGTGCCCAACAGCATCAACCCATACTTCGCCGAGCTGGCCCGCGGTATCGAGGATGCCTGCGAGCGCAATGGCTACTGCGTGATCCTTTGCAACTCCGATGACAACCCGCAGAAGCAGCGCAGCTACCTGCGCGTGCTACTCGAGAAGCGCATCGACGGTCTGATCGTCGCCTCGGTGGGTGAGGACCAGGATCTGCTCGACAGCCTCGCCTGCGTACGCACGCCCATGGTCATCGTCGACCGTGCCCTGGAAGGCATCGCCGCCGACCTGGTGCGTATCGACCATGAGCTGGGCGCCTACCTGGCCACCCAGCACCTGCTGGAACTGGGCCATGGCGACATCGCCTGCATCGGCGGGCCGACCGATACCGGGGTCGGCCAACTGCGGCTGGCCGGGTTCCGCCGAGCCATGGCCGAGGCCGAGGTGGCGGTGGACGAGGCGCGCATCCTGCACTGCGACTTCACCAGTGACGGCGGCTACACTGCTGCAGCGCGGCTGCTCGACGGTCCGCGTCCCACAGCGATCTTCGCCGGCAATGACATGATCGGTTTCGGCGTGTTGCGCGCCGCCGCCGAGCGCAACATCAACGTGCCGACCGAGCTCTCGGTCATTGGCTTCGACGATATCCAGCTCAGCCGCTACGTCTACCCGGCGCTGACGACGGTCGGCCAATCGATCCGCGAGCTGGGCGAAAGCGCCGCCGAAGTGCTGCTGCTACGCATTGCCACACCCCTGCGCGAAGCCGAGCAGCGCATCGTGCCGCCCCAGATCGTGTTGCGCGAATCCACCGGCCCACGCCCGGATCTGTTCAATGATTACCGTTGAGACCCTGATATGAATGCCAAGGTAGTAGTGGTCGGCAGCCTCAACATGGACTTGGTGGCCCGTGCCGAGCGCCTGCCGCGCGGTGGCGAGACCCTGGCCGGCGACAGTTTTTTCACCGTGCCCGGCGGCAAGGGCGCCAATCAGGCGGTGGCGGCGGCGCGGCTCGGCGCCACCGTGGCAATGATCGGCAATGTCGGCGACGATACCTACGGCCAGCAACTGCGCCAGGCCCTGGCGAACGAACATATCGATTGCCAGGCGATCAGCGTCTGCCCTGGTGTGTCCAGCGGTGTGGCGCTGATCGTGGTGGATGCCAGCAGCCAGAACGCGATCGTCATCGTTCCCGGCGGCAATGCTCAGTTGTTGCCTTGCTCCGTGGAGCGCTTCGATGCCTTGCTGCAAGGCGCCGAGGTGATCATTTGCCAGCTCGAAGTGCCCCCAGCGGCTGTCGCCTGGACCTTGCAGCGCGGTCGCGCGCTGGGCAAGACGGTCATCCTCAACCCCGCGCCCGCCACCGGACCGCTGCCCGCGGACTGGTTCAGCCATATCGATTACCTGATTCCCAACGAAAGCGAGGCCCAGGCCCTCACCGGCCTGCCGATCAACGACCTGGACAGCGCTCGGCGCGCGGCCGAGCGCCTGCTGGCGTTGGGTGTAGGTAAGGTCATCGTGACCCTGGGTGGCCAAGGTGTGTTGTTCGCCAGCGCCGCCGGTAGCCAGCATTGCCCGGCACCGGTGGTCAAGGCGCTTGACACCACGGCGGCGGGCGATACGTTCGTGGGTGGGTTCGCCGCGGCGCTGGCGCGAGGCCTGGGGGAGGGCGAGGCGATCGACATCGGCCAGCGCGCCGCGGCCGTTTCGGTAACCCGTGCCGGCGCGCAGCCTTCTATTCCACACCTCGCGGAGCTTGCGCCATGAAGAAGACTCCACTGCTCAACATCGCTCTATCGCGCACCATCGCCGGCCTCGGCCACGGCGACATCCTGGTGATTGGCGACGCCGGCTTGCCTGTGCCGCGAGGGGTCGAGTTGATCGACTTGGCGCTAACCCCCGGAATTCCGGATTTCGCCAATACCCTACGCGTGGTGCTCAGCGAGATGCAGGTCGAACACCACGTGCTGGCCGATGAAATCTTCCTGGCCAAGCCGTCGGCCCTGGAGCTGGTCGAGCAATTGCACGGCCAGCAGCAACTGGGTCTGCGCAAGTGCGTGCCCCATGACGCGTTCAAGGCTCTGTGCCAGAAGGCGCGGGCCGTTGTGCGCACGGGCGAATGCCAGCCCTACAGCAATATCGTGCTGATTGCTGGTGTCACATTCTAGATCGCACGTTCTAGCCTGCAAGCGCACACGGCAGGGTTCTTCGAGCTGCTCAGCGCGCGTCTGGCTCGATTGCAAGAGCCGCATGCGGCGCGAAGCGCTCGAGCACTTGGTCGATAAAGCTACGCGTCGCTTCGCTGCCCCGGTCACGGACTAACAGGTCTACCGCGATCAGCAGTAATTCTTCGGGTGTGCCGGGGCTGTAGGCGCTCTGGCCTTCTGCCCATTTGACCTTGATATCGGCAACGATTGTGTGGCTACTCATGAGGGATCTCGGCGTGGGCCTGTACGGTTGATTCAAAAGGCCTGACCCTGGCATTTGAGGGGAGGCGTGTTCTGCCCCACTTCATGCAGTAAATCATGCCCTTGCGTCAAGAGTCCTGAGACTTAGGCATAAGAGGCGCAGGATGCCAACCTAGGGTCGCGGTGCAAAATCCGGTCACGATTGCCTTTCCTCGGAGCGGGCGGTTTCAGGCAGACTTGGTCGGTTTTGCAACAAACTGTTAGTGGAACTGTCGCATATGGCAATTCCCGTGATCGATTAGGAGGTTTCATGTTCCGTACCCGTGCTTCCCTGGCGACCTTGCTGGTGACTGCAGTCCTGGCAGGTTGCAGCACTGGGGGGTCTTCGAGCAGCGATGGCACCAGCGCCCCGGCGGCTGCGGCCAGCAACGACGGTCGCTGTGAGGCTGGCGGCGCCGACTTCGCCGTTGGCAAGCAAGGCACTGCCGACCTGCTCGAGCAGGCTCGCAAGTCTAGCGGTTCGCAAACTGCCCGCATCCTTAAACCCCATGATGTGGTAACCCTGGAGTACCGCTCCGAGCGCTTGAACCTCAATGTCGACGACCGCGGCATAGTGACCCGCGTCAACTGCGGCTGATCCCCGTATCCGCGCTCCAGCCTGTTGAGCATGCCTTGCAGTGGTACTGCGCGGGCTCTAGCCCTTGCAACCGCGTTGCATCACGTGTTCGGGATCGCGGGGTGCGGTCGCTACGGCTCGCGAAGGGGCACAAATCCCAGGCAACAAAAAACCCGCCACTAAGGGCGGGTTTTTTGTAGCTCTACCGAATTACTCCGGGCGAACCTGTGCAGCCTGCATGCCCTTCTGGCCTTTCTCGGCAACGAAGGAAACGGTCTGGCCTTCTTTCAGGCTCTTGAAGCCGTCGGTTTCGATGGCTTTGAAGTGAACGAACAGGTCGTCGCCGCCACCTTGTGGAGTGATGAAGCCGAAGCCTTTCTCATCGTTGAACCATTTGACGGTGCCGGTTTGGCGATTGGACATGGGTGAATCTCCAGAAACATGATTTTTCAATGGTGCGATGTTGCCGAGGCCACAAGGTGCACGAGCCACATCATAGTCTAATTCTGCGAGTGTGGTGTCTTTTAACTTCGCAGAATGATGATCCAAGGCAAAATAATTGCCCGAGAGCCCGAAAAAGGCTCAATTTTTCGGTACGCACGCCTGTGTCACAACGGCCCGGGCGCGTTCCTTCAGCTTGGCGTCAACGCCGGCCTCGCTGTCTAGGTCTTCGATCTCCTTGGTGGTGAAATTCTTTTTTAAGGCATCTGCACCGCATTCGCAATGCTTACCAGCTGCCTGGGCATTCAAGCCTTGCCCGGTGGCTGCCTGGACGCACCGTTCCATGTAGGCGCCTTTCTTGTCCTCAGGCCGCGTCTCTGCATTGGCAGCCAAGGGCATTAGCAGGGTGGCAGCGGCGGCCAGGGCGAGAAAAGACTGAAGTCGCATAACCAGACACTCCTTGGGTTAGGTCTCATCAAGAGTAGGATGCTTCACAAACTCTGAGCAGAAATTTTCCCGGCAAGTTCACCGGCATGGCGTAATTTCCAAATATTTCTGCGACCTCCGCAAGCTGCGTGCTAGCATGATCGGCTTCGGATGCGCGGCTCTGCGCACCCGCTTTCATTTATATTCCAGTCACTCTGGTTCGACCCTGGCAGGCCTGAAGGCTACTGCCACTGTGAGGCAGGCTTTGCTGACGCAAAGGCAGGGCGGATCTTGTACTGGCTCATCCCAACCCACGTGACCTTTGGTAGGGGTCACCACTAGGAGAGGAGGCGCCATGCCCACTATTACTCTTCCCGATGGCAGTCAACGCGCGTTCGACAACGCCGTATCCGTAGCCGAAGTCGCCGCCTCCATTGGCGCGGGCCTGGCCAAGGCCACCGTGGCCGGCAAGGTCGACGGCAAACTGGTCGACGCCTGCGACCTGATCGAACACGACGCCAGCCTGCAGATCATCACCCCTAAAGATGAAGAGGGACTGGAGATCATCCGTCACTCGTGCGCCCACCTGATCGGCCACGCGGTCAAGCAGCTGTACCCGACCGCCAAGATGGTCATCGGCCCGGTGATCGACGAGGGCTTCTATTACGACATCGCCTACGAGCGTCCTTTCACCCCTGAGGACCTGGCGGCGATCGAGCAGCGCATGCAGCAGCTGATCGAAAAAGACTACGACGTCATCAAGAAGATGACCCCGCGCGCCGAAGTCATCGACGTATTCCAGACCCGTGGTGAAGACTACAAGCTGCGCCTGGTCGAGGACATGCCCGACGAGCAGGCCATGGGCCTGTACTACCACGAAGAATACGTCGACATGTGCCGTGGCCCGCACGTGCCGAACACGCGCTTCCTCAAGGCGTTCAAGCTGACCAAGCTGTCCGGCGCCTACTGGCGTGGCGATGCCAAGAACGAGCAGCTGCAGCGCGTGTATGGCACCGCCTGGGCTGACAAGAAACAGCTGGCGGCCTACATCCAGCGCATCGAAGAGGCCGAAAAGCGCGACCACCGCAAGATCGGCAAGCGCCTGGGCCTGTTCCACCTTCAGGAAGAAGCGCCGGGCATGGTGTTCTGGCACCCCAACGGCTGGACCCTGTACCAGGTGCTCGAGCAGTACATGCGCAAGGTGCAGCGTGACAACGGCTACCTGGAAATCAAGACGCCCCAGGTTGTCGATCGCACCCTGTGGGAAAAGTCTGGTCACTGGGCCAACTATTCCGACAACATGTTCACCACCGAGTCGGAAAGCCGCGACTATGCCATCAAGCCGATGAACTGCCCATGCCACGTGCAGGTGTTCAACCAGGGCCTGAAGAGCTATCGCGAGCTGCCGCTACGTCTGGCTGAATTCGGTGCCTGCCACCGTAACGAAGCCTCCGGCGCCCTGCACGGCATTATGCGTGTGCGTGGCTTCACCCAGGACGACGCGCACATCTTCTGCACAGAAGAGCAGATGCAGGCCGAATCGGCGGCGTTCATCAAGCTGACCATGGACGTCTACGCCGACTTCGGCTTCAAGGATATCCAGCTCAAGCTGTCGACCCGTCCAGAAAAACGCGTAGGCTCCGACGAGCTGTGGGACCGCGCCGAAACCGCGCTGGCCGCAGCCCTTGATAACGCTGGGCTGGCCTACGACCTGCAGCCGGGCGAGGGCGCCTTCTACGGGCCGAAGATCGAATTCTCGCTCAAGGACTGCCTCGGTCGCGTCTGGCAGTGCGGTACCTTGCAGCTGGACTTCAACCTGCCGATCCGCCTCGACGCTGAGTACGTCACCGAAGACAACGGTCGCAAGCATCCGGTGATGCTGCACCGAGCGATCCTCGGCTCTTTTGAGCGTTTCGTCGGAATTCTCATCGAGCATTACGAAGGCGCGTTCCCCGCCTGGCTGGCGCCAACCCAGGCTGTGGTGCTGAATATCACTGATAAACAGGCCAATTTTGCCCTTGAGGTTGAAAAAACCCTGACCGAAAGCGGTTTCCGTGCCAAGTCTGACTTGAGAAATGAGAAGATCGGCTTTAAAATCCGCGAGCATACTTTGCTCAAGGTCCCGTACCTTTTGGTTATAGGGGACCGCGAAGTCGAGACGCAAACCGTCGCTGTGCGTACTCGCGAAGGCGCAGACCTGGGCTCCATGCCCGTCGCCCAGTTCGCTGAGTTCCTCGCGCATGCGGTTTCCCGGCGTGGTCGCCAAGAATCGGAGTAATTACTATTAAGCGTGAAATGAGAAACGATAAACGAGCTGCACCGAAGGCCCCGATCAACGAGAATATCTCGGCCCGTGAGGTTCGGTTAATTGGCGCTGACGGCGAGCAGATTGGCATCGTCTCGATTGATGAAGCGCTTCGTATCGCTGAAGAAGCGAAGCTGGATCTGGTAGAGATTTCTGCTGACGCCGTACCTCCTGTCTGTAAGGTCATGGACTACGGCAAGCACCTCTTCGAGAAGAAGAAGCAGGCCAACGAGGCCAAGAAGAATCAAAAGCAGATCCAGATCAAAGAAATCAAGTTTCGACCAGGGACGGAAGAAGGGGATTACCAGGTAAAACTACGCAACCTGGTACGTTTCCTTAGTGAGGGGGACAAGGCCAAGATCTCTTTGAGATTCCGCGGCCGTGAGATGGCTCACCAGGAGCTGGGCATGGAACTGTTGAAGCGGGTCGAAGCTGACCTGCTCGAATACGGTACCGTTGAGCAGCATCCAAAGATGGAAGGACGCCAGCTGATGATGGTCATCGCCCCCAGGAAAAAGAAATAACCACCAGGGCACGGCAGGCCTTGCGGTTATGTTTATCAACTGAATGCGGAGTATCCGAACATGCCAAAAATGAAAACCAAAAGCGGTGCAGCCAAGCGTTTCCTGAAAACGGCTAACGGCATCAAGCACAAGCACGCTTTCAAGAGCCACATCCTGACCAAAATGTCGACCAAGCGTAAACGTCAACTGCGTGGTAGCAGCCTGCTGCACCCGTCGGACGTTGCAAAAGTCGAGCGCATGCTGCGCATTCGTTAATTCTGGTCAAAGATAGAGGAAGTTACTCATGGCTCGTGTAAAGCGTGGCGTCATCGCTCGTAAGCGTCACAAGAAAATTCTGAAGCTGGCTAAAGGTTACTACGGTGCACGCTCGCGCGTATTCCGTGTTGCCAAGCAAGCGGTCATCAAGGCAGGCCAGTACGCCTACCGCGACCGTCGCCAGAAGAAGCGTCAGTTCCGCGCTCTGTGGATCGCTCGTATCAACGCTGGTGCGCGTACCAACGGTCTGTCCTACAGCCGTCTGATCGCTGGCCTGAAAAAAGCGTCGATCGAAATCGACCGCAAGGTTCTGGCCGATCTGGCAGTGAACGAAAAAGCGGCGTTTGCTGCGATTGTCGAGAAGGCTAAAGCCGTTCTGGCTTAAGTACCCACGACAATCACCTGGCGGCGCTTGCGACGTCGGGTGTTAAACGTCATCGATAGGGGAAGAGCCTTCAAAGCTCTTCCCCTATTTCGTATCTGGAGTCTGTACATGGAAAACCTGGATGCGCTGGTCTCCCAAGCCCTGGAGGCCGTGGAGCGCGCTGAAGACATCAATGCCCTGGAACAGATCCGGGTTCAGTTCCTCGGCAAGAAAGGCGAACTGACCCAGGTAATGAAGACCCTGGGCAACCTGCCGGCCGAAGAGCGGCCAAAGGTTGGCGCGCTGATCAACGACGCCAAGGAACGCGTCACCGAAGTGCTCAACGCACGCAAGGCCGCCTTCGAAGAGGCCGAGCTCAGCGCTCGCCTGGCTGCCGAATGCATTGATGTGACCTTGCCAGGCCGTGGCCAGACCACCGGTGGTCTGCACCCGATCACTCGTACCTTGGAGCGCATCGAGCAGTTCTTCACCCACATCGGCTACGGCATCGCCGAAGGCCCTGAGGTCGAAGACGACTACCACAACTTCGAAGCCCTCAACATCCCCGGCCACCACCCGGCCCGGGCGATGCACGACACCTTCTATTTCAATGCCAACATGCTGCTGCGCACCCACACCTCGCCGGTGCAGGTGCGGACCATGGAGTCCAGCCAGCCGCCCATCCGCATTGTCTGTCCGGGCCGCGTCTACCGTTGCGACTCGGATATCACCCACTCGCCGATGTTCCACCAGGTCGAAGGCCTGCTGGTCGATCGCGGGATCAATTTCGCCGACCTCAAAGGCACCATCGAAGAATTCCTGCGCGTGTTCTTCGAGAAAGAGCTGTCGGTGCGTTTCCGTCCGTCGTTCTTCCCCTTCACCGAGCCTTCCGCTGAAGTCGACATCCAGTGCGTGATGTGCAGCGGCAACGGCTGCCGCGTCTGCAAGCAGACCGGGTGGCTCGAGGTCATGGGCTGCGGCATGGTTCACCCGGACGTGCTGCGCATGTCGGGCATCGACCCTGAAGAGTACCAGGGCTTCGCCTTCGGCATGGGCGCCGAGCGCCTGGCCATGCTGCGTTATGGCGTCAACGATTTGCGGCTGTTCTTCGACAACGACTTGCGGTTCCTTGCGCAATTCCGCTAGGCCCGCACCCGTAACGCAACTTTCAGGAGAACAGCATGAAATTCAGTGAAAAGTGGCTGCGCGGTTGGGTCAACCCGCAGGTCAACCGTGACGAGCTGGTTGCTCGTCTGTCCATGGCCGGCCTTGAAGTCGACAGCGTCACCCCGGCCGCCGGCCAGTTCACCGGCATCGTCGTCGGCGAGGTACTGAGCACCGAACAGCACCCGGACGCCGACAAACTGCGCGTGTGCCAGGTCAGCAACGGCAGCGAGACCTTCCAGGTAGTGTGCGGCGCGCCCAACGTGCGCCCTGGCCTGAAGATTCCGTTCGCCATGATCGGAGCCGAACTGCCAGGCGACTTCAAGATCAAGAAGGCCAAGCTGCGCGGCGTCGAGTCCAACGGCATGCTCTGCTCGGCTGCCGAGCTGCAGATCAGCGAAGAGAACGACGGCCTGTTCGAACTGGCCGCCGACGCCCCGGTTGGCGAAGACATCCGCGTCTACCTGGACCTGGACGACGCCAGTATTGAGGTCGACCTGACCCCGAACCGCGGCGACTGCCTGTCCCTGGCTGGCCTTGCCCGTGAAGTCGGCGCCCTGTACAACGCCCCGGTGACCCGCCCGCTGGTCCCGACCATTGCCCCGGCCCATGACGAAGTGCGCCCGGTCGAGGTCCTCGCACCTGCCGCATGCCCACGCTACCTGGGCCGGGTCATCCGCAACGTCGACCTGTCCAAGCCAACCCCGCTGTGGATGGTCGAGCGCCTGCGCCGTGCCGACGTACGCAGCATCGACGCGGCCGTCGACATTACCAACTACGTGATGATCGAACTCGGCCAGCCGCTGCACGCTTTCGACCTCGCCGAAATCAACGGTGGTATCCGCGTGCGCATGGCCGAGGAGGGCGAGAAGCTCGTCCTGCTCGACGGCCAGGAAGTCACCCTGCGTGGCGACACCCTGGTTATCGCCGACCACACCCGCGCCTTGGCCATCGCTGGCGTCATGGGAGGCGAGCATAGCGGCGTGTCCACCGACAAGACCCGCGACCTGTTCCTCGAGAGCGCCTTCTTCGACCAGATTGCCATCGCTGGCAAGGCCCGTTCCTACGGCCTGCATACCGATGCCTCGCACCGCTACGAGCGCGGCGTCGACTCGCAGCTGGCCCGCGAAGCCATGGAACGCGCCACCGCGCTGCTGCTGGAGATCGTCGGCGGCGAAGCCGGCCCGATCATCGAGACCGTCAGCGAGCAGCACCTGCCGAACGTTGCCCCGATTACCCTGCGCTCCGAGCGCATCGACCAGATGCTCGGCATGCAAATGCCCGGTAGCGAAGTCGAGCAACTGCTCAATGGTCTGGGCCTGACCACCCGCGCCAGTGGGGAAGGGCAGTGGCAGGTCGAAGTGCCGAGCCACCGTTTCGACATCAGCATCGAGGTCGACCTGATCGAAGAGCTGGCTCGCCTGTACGGCTACAACCGCCTGCCGGTCCGTTACCCGCAAGCGCGCCTGGCCCCGCAAGGCAAGCCAGAAGCCCGTGGCGAGCTGCCAAGCTTGCGCCGCCTGCTGGTCGCCCGCGGTTTCCAGGAGGCCATCACCTACAGCTTCATCGATCCAAAGCTGTTCGAGCTGTTCAGCCCAGGCGTCGAGCCACTGCTACTGGCCAACCCGATCTCCAGCGACATGGCGGCCATGCGGGCCTCCCTGTGGCCAGGCCTGGTCAAGGCGGTGCAGCACAACCTCAACCGCCAACAAGACCGCGTGCGCCTGTTCGAAAGCGGCCTGCGCTTCGTCGGCCGGCTCGGCGACCTGCAGCAACAGCCCATGCTCGCTGGCGTCGTCTGTGGCAGCCGCCTGCCAGAAGGCTGGGCCAACGGTCGTGACAGCATCGACTTCTTCGACGTGAAAGCCGACGTAGAAGCCGTACTCGGCTTCTCGGGCGCCCTGGGTGACTTCACCTTCGTCGCCGGCAAGCACCCGGCCCTGCATCCTGGCCAGACCGCCCGCATCGAGCGCGACGGTCGCGAAGTCGGCTACCTCGGCGCCCTGCACCCGGAGTTGGCCAAGGCCTTGGGCCTGGACCGTACCGTGTACGTGTTCGAGTTGGTTTTGAGCGACGTGGTCGAAGGCCGCCTGCCCAAGTTCAGCGAGCTGTCCAAGTTCCCGGAAACGAGGCGTGACCTGGCTTTAATCGCAGGTCGTGATGTAGCTTCGAGCTCCGTGCTTGACGTAATTCGCGACAATGCGGGCGAATGGCTCACGGACCTCAGGCTGTTTGATGTCTATCAGGGTAAAGGTATTGATCCGGATAGAAAAAGCCTGGCCGTTGGCTTGACCTGGCAGCATCCATCGCGCACTCTTAACGACGATGAGGTGAATGCCACCCTGCAGAATATTCTCACCTCGCTTGAACAAGGGTTGAACACCACGTTAAGGAAATAGCGTATGGGTGCTCTGACGAAAGCTGAGATGGCCGAGCGGCTGTATGAAGAGCTAGGCTTGAACAAGCGCGAGGCTAAGGAGCTGGTCGAGCTGTTCTTCGAGGAGATCAGGCACGCGCTTGAAGACAACGAGCAGGTCAAATTGTCCGGATTCGGCAATTTCGACCTGCGGGACAAACGCCAGCGACCGGGTCGCAACCCTAAGACGGGGGAGGAGATCCCGATTACTGCGCGGCGCGTCGTCACCTTTCGTCCAGGGCAGAAGTTGAAAGCCCGAGTTGAGGCCTATGCTGGAACCAAGTCATAACGACGAGCTTCCGCCGATCCCAGGCAAACGCTACTTCACCATTGGTGAAGTCAGCGAGCTGTGTGCCGTAAAACCGCACGTGCTGCGCTATTGGGAGCAAGAGTTTCCCCAGCTCAACCCGGTCAAACGACGCGGAAACCGGCGGTATTATCAGCGCCAGGATGTGCTGATGATCCGCCAGATTCGCGCCCTGTTGTACGAACAGGGCTTCACCATCGGCGGCGCGCGACTGCGCATGTCCAGTGAAGAAGCCAAGGAAGACAATAACCAGTACAAGCAGCTGATCCGGCAAATGATTGTCGAATTGGAGGATGTGCTGGTAGTCCTGAAGAAGTAGTCTCGGCAAGCCGACGAGCGGAAAGTTTTTTAAAAAAAGCTTTCATCTTTCAAAAGGTTGCGGTACATTCTTCACCGTTCTCGGCAACATTGAGAACATGCTTCAAAGCCCAGTCGGGGCGTAGCGCAGCCCGGTAGCGCACTTGCATGGGGTGCAAGGGGTCGAGTGTTCGAATCACTCCGTCCCGACCATATATTTCAATGACTTAGCCCAATCTTCTCAGGTTGGGCTTTTTCATGCGTGGGGACTTTTTCGGGGCTTCATCCGATTTTCCTCTTCAAGATCGTCAGCACCGGCCCACGCGAGTCGGTTGTTGATACCATATTCGCAGCTTCAATCAGTTTCCCCAGCTCAGCGCCGGAGTAGTGACTGGTGATGCTGCCGTTCTTGTGCCCGAGCAGTGACTTCCGATCCTCTTCAGTTACACCCGCGGCGCGCAGTCGGCGACCGAAGGTGTGCTTCAAGTCGTGAATCCTGATGGAGGCGTACCCAGGGTGAGCGGGGCGAAGGTTTTCCTCCTGCCAGAGTTTCGCCGCTCTCACCCGCGCCTTCTTCCAGGCCGAGTCGTTCATCCGGTGCATCGCGGTGCCGTTGTAGGGGAAAACCCATTCTCGACTGACCCCGCGCTGCTTCTCGATGATCGACTTAGCCACGATGTTCAGCACAACAGACGCTCGTCCCGGTTCTTGACCCCCGATTTCGCATCCGTTGCTGACCGCGCGCACCACCTTCCCATCCGGCAGCACCTTTTCTGTTTGCCGATCCCTGATGAATGGCTCCAGGGCTTGGTCGTCAACGTGGGTCAGCGGCAGCTCTCCAATGTATGGGCTCAGCTGCTCTAGGCATGGAGCAGTCAGCCTGGCCCATGCGGATCGACGGTATCGAAGCCCATTCGCATGGCACCGCCGTGCGGCCCACGCTGACGGTAGGCAACGTCAACGGCAGGGTTACGGCGCTATGCCTGGCCTTCGACAACCTGCTCGAGTTCAAGCTGACCCTGCGCCACACCATGACGAGATACCTGGACGCGGCCAACTTCCCAGGCGGCAACCCGGAGGCCGATCCAGCCGAAGAAGCGATCGAGGTCTGGTACATCGACCAGAAGGTGTCGCAGAGCGGCACCACGGTCGCCTGGGAGCTTACTAGCCCCGGCGATGTGGATGGCGAAACCATCGGCCGACAGATGACCCAGCTATGCCAGTGGGCGATGACCGCCGGCTACCGCGGGCCGAACTGCGGCTACACCGGCCCTTATTACGACCTAGACGGCAACCCAATCGACGACCCCGCCAAGGACCAGTGCAACGGTTGCCTGGACACAGGCTGCACCGTTCGCTTCGGCCAAGGTAAACAGCTGCCCTTCGGTGGCTTCCCAGCCGTTTCCCTGATCGCCCGGAGTTTACCATGCGCAAACACATCCTGGCCGCCGTGCAGAAGCACGCCGCAGCGGAATACCCGCGCGAATGCTGCGGGCTGATCGTCGCTGTCGGCAGGGCTCACAGGTACATCGCCTGCGACAACACCGCGACCGAGCCCGCCGAAGAGTTTCGGATCTCGCCGGAGCAGTACGCGGCAGGAGGACCAGGGCGAGGTGATCGGTATCGTGCACTCGCATCCGGACGCCACCAGCCGGCCGTTGTCGCGGGACCTGGCCATGTGCGAGGCCACTGAAAGACTGGCTCCTAAAGCATTGGCCGAGTGTAAAGCGGGCGCTGCTGGAGGGACGATACATCCCCAGTGTAATCCGGCGGGTCGATATTCCTAAGCCAAACGGCGGGGTACGAACGCTCGGAGTGTCAACGATGGTGGATCGACTGATCCAGCAAGCACTTCACCAAGTTCTGCAACCCATCTTCGAGCCAACGTTCTCGGATGGAAGCTACGGCTTCCGTCCGGGTCGTAGTGCGCTCGATGCGGTGGCCAAGGCCAGGGAATACGTCCAGGGCGGAAAGAATTGGGTGGTTGATATCGACTTGGAGAAATTCTTCGACCGAGTAAACCACGATGCCCTGATGTCCCGGATTACTGGCCGAGTGGAGGACCGCCGTGTCCTCGTGCTGATTCGGCGCTTCCTTGAAGCTGGGATGATGCACGAAGGCCTGGTCGAGCCGAGGACAGGAGGGACGCCGCAAGGCGGCCCCCTGTCACCGCTGCTGTCAAACATCCTCCTGACCGATCTGGATCGGGAGCTGGAGAAGCGGCAGTTGGTCTTTTGCCGTTATGCCGACGACTGCAACATCTACGTCGGCAGCGAGCAAGCCGGGAAACCGGATAATGACGGGCATCAAATCGTTCATCGAGAACCGTTTGATGCTCCGAGTTAACGCGCAGAAGAGTGCAGTAGCGCGACCCTGGAAACGCAAGTTTCTGGGGTGCGCGGTCACAGTTATCCGGGGTAATACCCGCGTACGAATAGCGCCGGAGGGGCCCGGTGGCTGATGGCCCGAGCGCGCGAAATACTCAGGCGAGGACGGGGGCGAGCCCTGTCCTCCACCATCAAGGAGCTCAACCCGGTCCTGCGGGCTGGGCGAACTACTTCAGGCTGACCGCGAATATGCGCCACCTGGATGAGCTCGACTGGTGGCTCCGACGACGGCTGCGCTGCCTGCTTTGGCGGCAATGGCAGGCCCCTAGAACCCGCGAACGCAAGCTGGCGTCACTTGGGATAGCTCCCGAGCGCACCTGGAAATCCAGCGTGAACGGAAGAGGGGCATGGTGGAACGCTGGGGCAAAGCACATGAATCAAGCTTTACCTACTTCTTACTTTGCACGTATGGGGCTGGCCTACCTGCGCAACACTGTGCAGGAACTCCAGCGCGTTAGTTGAACCGCCGTATGCGAGAACCGCACGTACGGTGGTGTGAGAGGGCTGAGGGGGTAACCCCTCACCCTGCTCGATCCTGGAGAAAACCCATGCCATTTGCTGTTATCAACCTCAGCAACGACTACGAAGTTGCCACAAGACCCGCTACGCCACTCAGGACGAGACCGTCGCCCGAGAGGCCTGAAGCAGTTCCCGGTGTCCAGGTCTGCGTCGCTCAGGTCCTGAGGGATTACAGCCCCGAGGTCACTATCACTGCGAAGGCCCCGGCTGAGTCGGCGCTTGAAGCATCTGCGGACTGAAGCTTGGTATCACTATATTGCCGAGTTTGTATTGCTGATAGCCGGTGTACGGCAGAACAACTGTATCAGCAACTCCCGACGCCGCCATGTCGATCAGGATTTCGTAGGGATCTGAATGTACTCCCGTTCTTTCCGGTCCGCTTAAGTTGCAAAACTGATACGCAACGCCGCTATACATCCGAGGGATCTCTGGGCAGTAGGAATTCCATTTCGCTAGGTCGTCCACGGCCTTTGATTCATTAGACACTGTTCGCACAGTCCCGCACCCGCTCAGCGCTACCGTAAGCACCACTCCCATCCATAGCTTCTTCATCGGGTCACTCCCATCGGTGATGGCCAGATCATAGCGCATGTATTTCACGGCCCGCCCAGTGCGGGCTTCTTTACGCGTGGAGAAACACTAATGGCTCGAATTTCCGCTGCCGACGCCGGTGGCCCGAATGTGCTCGCCTTCCTGGATATGTTGGCCTGGTCCGAGGGTACCTCGATCATCGCAGTCAGCGACGATGGCTACGACGTCCTGATTGGCGGCAAGTTGTTCGCCGACTGCAGCCGGCACTCGCGGGTGTCAGTCCCGCTGCCGCGCTACGGGATCAGCAGTACCGCCGCGGGCCGCTACCAGTTCCTGGCCCGCATCTGGGATGCCATCGTGAAGAAATACGGTTTCAAGGGGCGCTTCATGCCCGAGGGCCCAGGACCTGGCGGCGATCAAGCTGCTGACCGAGTGCGGCGCGCTGCCCCTGATCAAGGCCGGGCGCATCCCGGAGGCGATCGCCAAGGCGGCGCCGATCTGGGCCAGCTTGCCGGGGGCAGGGTACGGCCAGCGCGAGCATGTGTCATCGAAGATGATCAGGTGCGGGCATTCTTCGGGGATAGCCAGGGCGCCCTGGTGCTGCTCGGCTGGCTGGGCCAGAATGGCGCAGCTTGTCGTGCCAGAGACGTACCTGCGCGCTGGCTGAGCCTTCCAAATAGTCGTCAGCATTCTTTGCAAGCTCGCGCGGCACGCTGATCATCTCGGTGTGCTGGATCTGTTATCTGTGGGCATGGGGATACCCAAATGAGCCAGGCTGAAACCCGACTAAGCTGAAAAGCTGGAATCATAGGGGGTACAGTGATGAGCAGTAAATTCATCTGCCAGAGTTGCGAGAAAGAGACGAACGCTGACATCGATCACGACGATGAACTGGATGGCCAGGTGTTTTTCTGCGAGTACTGCGGTGCAAAGCACGTTGCGATATCGGCCTCGCGGGCACCGGGCGGGCCGATAGAAATCCAGTTTCGGCTCGTCGAAGGTTAGGCGGCTGCCGCCTGCCGAGCACCTGCACGCCAAGGATCGTGGGCCTGGGCTAGGGCGGCCATTGACGGCGGATCTGGGTGATTCGGTAGGGGACAGACCTAGGTTTTCCACAGTTAGGCCGCTGGCGACTGGTCCAGCAAGAAATCCATCTGCGCTGCGCCTTCGATCCAGCCGTGTCGAGACGCTGGCGGGCAAGCGCGGCGTATTCGGGGTTCAGCTCACAGAGGACCGACTGCCGGCCTTCCTGCATGGCGACCAGGGCGGTGGTAGCGGCACCGCCGAACGGGTCCAGCACTATCCCGCTGCGGGGCGCACCGGCCAGCACGCAAGGCCGTATCAGGTCAGGCGGGAAGGTTGCGAAGTGGGCGCCTCTGTAACTAGCGGTGGCTACCGTCCTGACGCTGCGCTTGTTCCGTGTCTCGTCGTAGTCGACATCGGACCGGCCGGCGCGGTGCTCCTGCCCACGGCCTTCATGGGGCCATTGTTCTTGCCAGGTATCCGCTCACTGCCGGCTTGGGCGTCGATATCCTGACTCCACCTGGCCAGGCCGCTCGCAGTAGCTGGCTCGCGAATCGCATTCTGATCGAAGTAGTAGTGCGGCCCTTTGCTCAGCAGGAACAGATACTCGTGCGCCTGGGTGCACCGATCCTTGATCGATTCCGGCATGGGGTTGGGCTTGTGCCAGATGATGCCCTGGCGCAGGTACCAGCTGTCATCCTGCAGGGTGATCGCCAGGCGCCAAGGAAGACCAAGGAGATCCTTGTGTTTCCAGCCTGCTGGCGCTGACCGCCACCCAGTCGCATTGTCTTTGCCCTGCCAGGCATGGTCACCGCGCTCGGCCATGTAGCGACCACCGCCGCCGCTGCCGCCGCTGGCATAGCTGTCGCCCATGTTCACCCAGATGGTCCTGTCGTCTCGCAACGCGCGCCGCACCTCGCGGAACACCGCAACCAGATTGTCGATGAATTCACGCGGAGAGGCCTCCAGGCCAAACTGGCCGTCGACCCCATAGTCGCGCAGACCGAACTAGGGCGGGCTGGTGATGCAGGTATGCACAGACTGGTCCGGCAGCGTCCGCATCATGTCGATGCAGTCGCCTACCAGGATGCGATGCTGCTGGGTCATGGTGTCGTCCTTGCGTGCAGGCGCCGCCCTCGCCTGGGTGGCGTGATTCGTTGAAGTGGGTTATTGGTTCGGCCTCAATGAAGGAGGCTGTATGGATACGAATAAACTGCTCAAATTGCTTGTCGCGACCAACTTAGGCACGCTGTTGATGGCCGGTGCGGCTGCATATTTCGCGATGGAGGCAAGAGACTCTGCAGATGACGCCTACACGGCAGCCGAATCAGCAAGCGGCTACGCAAGCAATGTTGAGGACATTCTCAACAGCCGCTGAAAGGCAGGGTCACACGCTCAAGTTGGCCTCGCCGGAGGAGACGTTATCGTTGAATAGGGGGGTGATATGCTTCGCCCCTGACCAACCAGGGAGAGTGGTAATGCGGTTGCGTGAGAGGCACAGGGCGTTTCAGGTGTGGTTCACGCCGAAGCGCAAGCGGTGCGCTGGTGTAGCGCTGATCATCCTCGCCCTGATCGGGATGGTTGTGAACCCGGGAACCAGGTGGCCTTGGGTGCTCGCTACAGGCGTTCTGTGGCTGATCGCCGCTTGGCTCCCTACAAGGCGCTGAAGGCGTTGAGGCGCTGGCGGGCAGCGCGTGGTGTTTTTTTCAAGGAAGCGGCGCGCTAGACTGCCCGCTTCAGAAAGGAGAAGGCTCTATGGAAGGGAAATCCACATCACACAACGCTCGGTATGGTGTGTATGGCGTCATGATCCTCGGCCTCGGTCTGCTCGTTTACGGCGAGGTATCTAAGGCACTGGGACTTGTGGGCGCTGGCCTTCTGCTTATAGCGTTGTCGCCATCGAAGTACCGTCGCCCCAAGTAGGGCGATGCAGCGCCGGAGGGTCAGGCGGCTTTGCGCTGCCGCAGAACTTGCTCGCGGGCGGCTTCGTACTCGCTGCCCACGATCTCGACCAGGCCGTCGACGGCGTCGGCTGATGACTTGGAGGCGAGGTTTAAGAAGACGACGCTGTTGTGCTCGAAGCACACCCCGCCGCTGAGCCAGATGCCGCCACGCTCGACGCCCATGGCTTCCCACATCTCATCCCGGTCGATATCGGCCGGGTACTGCTCTTTCCAGAGGTCCAGCAGACGCTGGTGTTCAGCTTTCTCGGCGGCGCGGACGTCTTTATCCGTGCTCTTGGCGTACTTGGCCGCGCGGCGCAGCGAGCGGTAGCCATACTCATCGGGTCGGCATCAGCGCACATCGAGCTCGCGGCTGGCGCTGAGCTTGATGCCGCCCACGTAACTGCGGGAGCCGCTGTACATCGGTGATGCGGCGGCGCCAAGGCGTGATCCAGCTTTTCGCGCTGGGCGTTCCAGGCGGCTTTCTTCTCGTCCCAGGCGCGCAAGGCGGCCAGGACGGAAGGTAGTCGGCATCGTCCACTCGCATCCTGACGCAACCAGCCGGCTGTCGTCGCGGGACCTGGCCATGTGCGAGGCCACTGGGCTGCCGTGGCACATCCTGTCTTGGCCCGAGGGCGACCTGCGCTCGATCACGCCGACCGGGCATACCCCTCTGCTGGGCCGGCCATTAGTGCACGGCGCCTGGGACTGCTGGCAGGTCTGTGCCGACTGGTACAGCGCGAGTGGAGCCTGAAGTGGATAAAGCTCATAGGCTGCGCGCCAGACCCATCTGTTCGAAACCAGAATGCAGTACGTCATTCAGGCAATTTGTTCATCGCCGCTCTAGTTTCTCTGGCGATCGCCGCAATCTGCCTCGCTGGCCCCTCAAAAATCTTGATAGTTTCTGGATCGGAAAACCCAGGGGGGGCTTTGACTGTCTCCATGGCTTTATCTATGAGGGCATTGTCTTTCCCGGCCAGGATTTGCACAACGCGTGTAAGCGCCAAAAGCGCACTCAGTGTTCCGAGAGTGATTGGCGAGCTGAGCCCGTCCAGTGGATCGATTTTCCCGTTGTCGTTCATCGTGCGCTCCTAGATCTTAAACGCCCCAGTCCATGGGCTGCAGGCAACAGACTGGGGAGGTTCGTGGGGGTAACAACGCTACTACGGCGGGCGGCAGGTAGATACTGGCTTTCTATCCACGCTGGATGCCCGGACAGGCTCTACCATGCTAGATTTCGCTCCTTAACGACCCTTCAAACCATTGCATCAGCACTATCCCCAAGGTCGGGGCATGAGGTAGAGAAGTCCCTGGCCGCTCCATAGGGCGTCGTTCACTTATATTAAAGCTGAAGGGCCTTGACGGGCTTGGGCTATAGAACTTCAGATCCCAAGATCTTTTAGGTATACCAGGGGATGTGTGGCCTCGGTCAAATGAATCTGAGTCCAAGGCCGCCTAATTCAGGGTAATGGCTTAGCAAATATCTCTCTGCTATTGCGCAGGGCGATACCTCATAGCTAGGTATGCGATTGGTTGGGCAGTGACAGGGTCGTTAAGGTGGATACCCTTATAACGCGATTGCCCGGCGATCTGCGTTTTTACAGAACAACAAGAACAGGTTCCTTGCTGATGAGCGATCAGTATTCCACCAAGCGGATAGGCCAATCCATCAACGCTGTAGGCCCTATACCCTCACGCTTCGACTCCGCTGCTATCAGTACGGCGATTGCGCTAACCGATGCACACGTTTAGATAAAACGATTGCAGCGCAACTGTGGCTCGTACGCGCTTCGCGCTGCGGGAAACTGAATCCGGGCTGACATTGAACGACTGGGTCGGCTCAGATTGGCAAGGAGCCGAATCCCGCTTCAACATGCCCGAGAACGGCATCTGCGCCGGCACTGTTGGACGAGCAGAAGCGGAGATCGAGCACGTTCGCGATCCCGCGGCGAGATCCTGGCCTCAACCTACTGGACGACCTGAGATAGCCGCGTTAACTGCAGACGCACCCACGACGACCAGGTCGACACCCTCTTCGTGCGTTTTCGACATGCTGATCGATACTCGCCGGACATCCGGCAGACCTCCACCCCCATCTCGCTGCATCACCGTCGTGGCAAACGTCTCCAACCATAGACTGTCGTGACACAAAGTCTTGAGCTGCATAAAACCGACAACCCCAGGCCCAGTCGGATTGGAGTGGGACCCAGATGTGGTGGTTTGTTCTATCTATTCTTGTTCCAGCCATAAATGTAGAAATTATTTCTACAGAATTCGCATAAACCCAGAAAAATGGAAACTATTTTCCCCTGAGGCGACAGTAAGATTCATCACATGAAAACTGTCCGAAGAGACTCGAGATGAATAAGAAAATGATCGCCACCGCGGCAGCACCTGAGGCCATTGGTCCTTATTCGCAAGCAGTGCACTGTGCTGAAACGCTTTATATTTCGGGGCAGATTGCCCTCGATCCACAGACCATGCAGATGCTTGAAGGGATCGAAGCGCAAACTCGGCAAGCCTTTGCCAACCTTAAAGCGGTTCTCGAGCATGCTGCGATGAGTTTCGCCGATGTGGTCAAAATGAACATCTATCTTACTGACCTGAGTCATTTCGCCTTGGTCAACAGGGTGATGGAAGAATTGTTTGTCCCGCCCTATCCGGCGCGTGCAGCGATTGGTGTCAACAGCTTGCCGCGAGCAGCGCTGGTGGAAGTGGATGCGATCGCCGTGGCCGCAAGCTGTTCGCTGGAGTCAGACCATGGCCAATAACTGGATCCGCTCGGCCATCAGAAGTATTTCCTGCGACCTGCTGCGTTCCGCTGATACCCATATTCATAAACTGGACATTCCGGGGTTGAAGGGTATCGACATCTACCTCAAAGACGAAAGCACCCATCCCACCGGCAGCCTCAAACACCGCTTGGCCCGTTCGCTGTTCCTGCATGCCATCTGCAGCGGCAAGGTCCGCGAGGGCACCCATGTGGTTGAAGCGTCTTCCGGCAGCACGGCCGTGTCCGAGGCTTATTTCGCCAAACTGTTGGGCCTGCGCTTCACTGCTGTCATGCCACGCAACACCGCTAGCACGAAAATCCACCAGGTCGAGCAACTGGGCGGACATTGCTACTTCGTCGATCATGCTGCGCATGTCTATGCCGAAGCCGAGCGCCTGGCGCTCGAATGCGATGGCCACTACATGGATCAGTTCACCTACGCCGAGCGGGCGACGGACTGGCGCGGCAACAATAATATCGCCGACAGTATCTTCCAACAGATGGCCGGCGAGTCGCATCCCATTCCCCGCGCGATTGTCATGAGCGCCGGCACCGGCGGCACCTCCTCGACTATCGGTCGCTATATTCGCTACAAGGGCCACGACACCCAGCTGATCGTGGTCGACCCGGAAAACTCGGCGTTCTATGAAAGCTACCGCACCGGCAACCCTAACGTCACCCGTTGCCATGGTAGCCGTATCGAAGGCATCGGCCGCCCTCAGGTTGAACCGTCTTTCTTGCCGGATGTGATCGACGACATGCTCAAGGTGCCTGACGCGGCCAGCATTGCCACGCTCTACTGGCTGGAAAGATTGCTCGGCAAGAAACCCGGCGGCTCAACCGGAACCAATATGTGGGGCGCGCTGAATATGGCAACACGGATGCAGGAACAGGGGCTACGGGGGTCCATCGTGACTCTGATGTGCGATAGCGGTGAACGCTATCTGGACACCTATTACGATCGTAATTGGGTCGCACGCAATATCGGCGATATCAGCCTGTACACCCAACAACTTGAGCGTTTTTCTTAAGCTCACGCGAGGCATTCTTCATCATGAGCCAGACTCCACATTTTTCGACCCAAGTAATCCATGCCGGCGAACAATCGACCTACGCCGATAATACGCTCTTCCCGGCAATCGTCACCTCCAGCTCGTTCAGCAAGCGCAGCCTCGATGACAGCCCGGAGTATGCCTACGGGCGGGTCGGAAACCCGACCCGCCACGCTTATGAAACTAGCATTGCGCAGTTGGAGCGCGGTCGTGGAGCAGTGGCCTGCGCCTCTGGCATGGCCGCTACCGCAACTGTGCTCGAGCTGCTGCCCAAGGACTCTCATGTGATTGTAATGGCCGGCGTCTACGGCGGTACTTTCCGTCTGATGCAGGACTACCGAAGCCAGACTTCAGGACTGAGTGCTAGCTATATCGACCTCAATGATATTGAGGCATTGGCTGCCAGCCGCCGCGACAACACCCGATTGATCTGGATCGAGACACCGACCAATCCTCTGCTGCAATTAGTGGACATCCAGCGCGTTACCCATTTTGCCCGTCAACACGGCATTCTGACCTGCGTTGACAATACCTTCTGCTCGCCTTGGAACCAACGGCCTATCGAGCACGGGGTCGACCTGGTGATGCATTCGGCGAGCAAATACATCGGCGGGCACTCCGACCTGATCGGTGGTGTGGTGGTCGCGGCCGATGAGCAACTGTTCACCCGTCTGCGGTCCATCAGTATGGCCATAGGGGCCGTTCAGGGACCGTTCGACTGCTATCTGGCCCTGCGCGGGCTGAAAACCCTCGACGTGCGTATGGAGCGCCAGTGTCGCAGTGCGGTGCAGATCGCCCATTTCCTCAGTGCCCACTCGCAGGTCGAGAAAGTGTTCTATCCGGGGCTGGAGAACCATCCGCAGTACGCCCTGTGTAAAAGTCAGATGCGCACTGGTGGGGCGGTGGTATCGCTGAAGCTCAATGCTGACCGCAAGGCGATGAGGCCGTTCATTGAACAGCTATCGGTTTTTGTACTGGCCGACTCTCTGGGCGGAGTGGAAAGCATGATCAACCACCCCTACAGCATGTCTCATAACTCCTTGAGTCATGAACAAAAGATCAGCCTCGGTATCAGCGAGAACTTGGTGCGGCTGTCCATTGGACTGGAGCACGTCGACGATCTGATCGCCGATTTGAATAGAGGCTTGCAGCGGTTGCCCTAGGCTCATGGCGGTTAAACAGAAATGCCTGAATCACCAGAGCCTCCGAATCCCTCTCCGGTACTGCCTTATAAGCGGCTGTGCGGCAGATAATTATGTTCGAAACGAGCGCCGTAACCTTGGGAGCACTCATTTGCAATCGATGAAAGGGCTGGCTACGAAGGAGCCAAGTAGAGCCGGTTAATACAAGCAACAATCGCCGTGACTGCGTTTAGCGGCGCCTCACAGTAGAGCCCTGATAAAACCAATAATAACAACCCAAAACGAGTGGTAAGCGCGATGTTTGATTTCGGTATTTGGACAATCATGCCCCCGGCTGTGACTATTTTTCTGGCGGTGTTCACTCGCCAAGTTATCTTGTCATTGCTCGCGGGCGTGATGGCGGGCTTTCTGGTGCTCTCGAATTTCAAGGTCGGCATCGGCCTAGGAAGCTCGGTGCAAGGGATAGTGGATGTGTTCAAGTCTGAAGGGGCGGTAAAGACCATTCTCTTCGGTCTGATGGTCGGCGGGGTCATCCATCTCGCTCGCATAACAGGCGGCATGGAGGGCCTCGTCAGGCTGCTGACCGTCAAAGCGCGAATTGTTAAATGCCCACTCAGCTCACAACTCCTTGGGGCCGCTATCGCAGGACTGATCTTCATCGAGAGCAATCTTGCACTGCTCACTGCTGGTACCGTGACAAGCGGTCTGTCGAGCAAATATCGTGTCTCCCGCGAGCAGATGGCCTACGTTATCCAGAACACCGGCCTGAGTGTTTGGTCGTCAGTTCTGTTTAACGGCTGGGGCGCAGCGATGATGGGCGTTATTGCGATGCAAGTCGGCAAGGGCTTCATCAGCGGCGAACCATTCAGCATTCTGGCTCACTCCATCGTCTACAACTTCTTCGCTTGGCTCACCCTTGTCTTCGTAGTGTTGAGTATTTTTACTCGTTTCTCCTTTCCCGCCATGCGCCGCGCCAATGCGCGTGCACGGCAGGGAATCGAATTGGGCGAGGGTGCCACACCGCTGGTGACCGAACTTGACGAAGGCCCAGCGCAGCAAGGCCGTGCCCCCTGCACTTCAAACTTACTGTTGCCGTTGCTGGCAATGATCATTAGCGTACCGGTAGGCCTCTATATCACAGGCGAAGGTACCCTCAGTCAAGGCTCAGGCTCTACTGCAGTACTCTGGGCGGTGATGGTGGGTCAGGTGGTCGGGGCGCTTTATTACATCTTGGTGAAGCGTGTGTTGACCATGGATCAGTATTTCCGTGAACTGCTGATTGGCTACCAATCCATGGTCCCGCTCGGTGTGGTCATGACCCTTGCCTTTCTAATCGGCAATGTGTGCGGTGAACTGAACGTAGGCGGCTACCTCTCGGAACACATTAATGGCTATGTGCCGGTTAGTCTGTGCGCCGCCTTCGTTTTCATCGTTGCCGGGGTGGTTTCCCTTTCCACCGGGACCTCCTGGGGCACCTTCTCCATCATGATTCCAATCGGCATTCAGATCGCTGCGGCTTCAGGAGCGGATCCCTACCTGATTATTGGCGCAGCTATCTCAGGCTCGATTCTTGGCGACACCATTTCGCCTATCAGCGACACCGGTATCGTGACTTCAATGGCCACACGTAACGATCATATGGACCATATGAAAACCCAGCTGCCGTACTGCTTGACTGCCGGACTGGTTGCATTGTTGCTGTTCGTCGTCGTAGGCGTGTTTCAAACTATTTGATCATGGAAAAGTACCTATGCCATTTAATCTTGAACCGGCTTTCGACGCCGAAAGCTGCACCTACAGCTACCTGCTTAGCGATCCAGCCACCGGCTGCTGCGCGATAATCGACCCAGTACTCGACTATGATGTCGCCGCCGCACGCATCTCGTATGCGGGGGCCGATCGACTGATCGAACAGGTGCGGGCCAATGGGTTTACGCTCGAGTGGATCCTGGAAACCCACGTGCATGCAGACCATCTCTCGGCCGCCCACTATCTGCAGGGGCAACTGGGCGGACAGATCGGCATTGGCGATCGCATCCCTCTCGTGCAGGATACCTTTGCCAGGCTGTTCGATATCGAAGATGGGTTCAGAGCAGATGGCAGTCAGTTCGATCAACTGTTCGCCGATGGCGAAACTTTCCACATTGGCGATTTGACCGTTCGTGTATTGCATACCCCTGGTCATACGCCGGCATGCGTAAGTTACCTGATCGAAGATGCGGCTTTCGTTGGTGACACCCTGTTCATGCCTGACTGCGGCACCGCCCGGTGCGATTTTCCAGGTGGCGACGCTCGTCAGCTGTACCGTTCAATTAAGCGCCTGTTCGAACTACCAGACACTACTCGCTTGTTCATGTGTCACGACTACAAATCCCCCAGCCGCGACTATTACTGCTATCAGACCACGGTGGGCGAAGAGCGCGCGCACAACATCCATGTTGGGCAAAGCCTCGACGAGGCTGCGTTTATTGCCTTGCGCGCAACACGCGACAAAGCCTTGGGTCAGCCCAAGCGCCTGCTGCCGTCAGTGCAGATCAATATACGTGCCGGTGAGGCACCCGCGATGAAGGCCAACGGCATCAGTTACCTGAAAATCCCTCTCAATATGTTCTGACCCGCTTATTGCATTCGCGCGGAGCAACCTGGATAACCTCACTGAGGGTTTAATTGAAATGCAACTTACTTCCCATAGCAAAGATTTTTCAACAACCGGTCAACTCGCCCCAGAAGACCTAAACGAAGCAGCCACGCTAGGTTTTCGCTCGATTATCTGTAATCGCCCCGATCATGAAGATGCTGCGGATCAACCTGCCAGCGCGAACATACAAACCCAAGCCAAACGCCTGGGCCTTGAGTTCGCCTATCTACCCATTCAGCCCAACGCCATCACTGACGCTGACGTGCAACGTTTTGTTCGTCTGCTGGACAGCTTGCCAGCGCCAGTCTTGGCCTTTTGCCGAACCGGTAATCGCTCGGCTCAGCTCTATCAAAAGGCGTCTGGAATGTTCTATCGGAACGAAGCTGTTATTAGTCTCGCCGACATCACCGCAGACATTCTCGTCATCGGCGCCGGATCAGCGGGCATCGGAGTTACGGCCAGCCTGCTCAAGCGAGCTCCCGACCTGAGGATCACGCTGATCGAACCCAATGACCAACATTATTACCAACCGGCCTGGACGCTGGTCGGTGGTGGCGCGTATGACGTGCGTAAAACCGTCAGGCCCACGCTCCAGGTGATCCCACGCGGTGCCACTTGGATCAAGGCTTCGGTGGTCGAGGTCCTGCCCGGCAGCAAACGCCTGTTGCTGAGCACCGGTCAATGCGTCGCCTATCAGCATCTCATTGTATGCCCGGGGCTGCGGCTGGCCTGGGAGCACATCGAAGGGGTGGAGGACACGTTGGGCAAACATGGGGTAACGTCCAACTATCGCCATGATCTTTGCACATACACCTGGCAGCTGGTGCAAGGATTACGCCACGGCAAAGCACTGTTTTCTCAACCTGCCATGCCGATCAAATGTGCCGGTGCACCGCAAAAAGCACTGTACCTCTCTTGTGATCATTGGCAAAAAACAGGTGTCCTTCAGGACATCGATGTTGAGTTCAATCTCGCCGGCAATGTCCTGTTCGGAGTAGCCGCCTTTGTCCCGCCCTTGATGAAGTACATCGACAAGTATCAGGCGCAGCTGGCCTTTGGTTCGAATCTGGTCAAAGTCGATGGACAGAGCAAGACTGCTTGGTTCGAAACCCGGGATGAGCAGGGCACGCTCACTCGGCAGGCTAAGCGCTTCGACATGCTGCATGTGGTGCCGCCACAGGTAGCGCCTGAGTTCATTCGCAACAGCCCCCTGGCAGACGCTGCTGGTTGGTGCGAGGTGGACCCAGGGACGCTTCAGCACGTGCGCTATCCGGATGTTTTTGGACTTGGTGATGTTTGCTCCACGAGCAACGCTAAAACCGCCGCCGCCGCCCGCAAGCAAATTGTGGTCGTGGCTGAGAATCTCTTGGCGTTGCGCCGTCAGCAACCTATGCCGCTGCGCTACGACGGCTACGGCTCGTGCCCACTCACGGTTGAAAAAGGCAAAGTGGTGCTTGCAGAGTTTGGCTATGGTGGGACGTTGCTGCCTTCATTTCCGCTAGATCCGACAGCCGCCCGACAATCCGCTTGGTTCCTCAAAGCCAAGTTTTTACCCTGGTTTTACTGGAACGGCATGCTCAAAGGCCGTGAGTGGCTGACCAGCCTCTCAAAGCCTGATTGAGGAACGCGCATGCTATTGACTGCGATGTTTGGAATAACCGTCGGTATTATCCTGGGCCTTACGGGCGCCGGAGGTGGAATCTTGGCTGTACCAGCGCTGGTACTCGGCCTCGGCTGGTCGATGACAGAAGCGACCCCCGTCGCGCTGTTTGCCGTCTGCGCCGCCGCCACAGTCGGAGCCGCCGATGGTCTCAGAAAAGGTCTGGTCCGTTATCGTGCAGCCTTTTGGATGGCGCTTATGGGTTCAGTATTTGCGCCTTTAGGCACGCATCTCGCCCATTTCCTGCCTAACACCGTACTCATCACGCTGTTCAGCTTGGTAATGATCATTGTGGCGCTGCGCATGATTGGCCAAATCTATTTGAACACGGCCAAAAATATCGAGGCAGAGCAGCCCAGGCAAAACATAAAATGCTTGCTTGATCCCCAGACTGGTCGGCTGCGCTGGACACTCAAATGCTCAACCACTCTGGCCGCCATTGGCTCGGTCTCCGGCTTGCTCACCGGTATGCTAGGCGTGGGCGGAGGCTTCTTGATCGTACCGGCGTTTCAGCAATTCTCGGAGGTCCGGATACATGGCATCGTGGCCACCTCGCTCCTGGCTATTGCCCTTATTTCGGCCGCGGCGGTGGCCGGCGCTGTACACTCTGGTGCGCACGTTACGGCGACTGGCTATATGTTTATCGTCGCAAGTGTCAGCGGAATGCTATTGGGCAGAGTGCTCTGTCCAAGGATTCCCGCCAAAGCAATGCAGCTCAGCTTTTCTGCAGTGTGCATTGGAGTAGCCTGCTACCTCATGCTTAGAACTTGGATGTAAAAAGGCGACCAGAGCGCGGTTAATTGTTCAAGCCCAGTTGCTTAGGTTGTTTAATGCAGGCTTTTTTTGCGCAATAGAAGGCCGCACCTTAGAAGATGTTATTAAGATTTCGTGAGGGTTTTATTAGCGAGCTAAACGCTTGGAGGCTTGGCTGTATTCATATTGATATTGCACCGTTCGTCAGGGTGCCTGGAAATGATCGAACCTGATACGTAAAAACCTATCTATAAAAAGTGCTGGACAGCAGTACGCTGAAATTTATCTTCTCATTTATGAAGTCAAGAGGAATAAGCCATGACTACGGGAAATAAAAATCCAGGTAACTTTTCAAATGATCGTGAAAAAGCATCTGAAGCAGGCAAGAAAGGAGGCCAATCTTCAGGTGGAAGCTTTGCAAATGATCGGGAGAAGGCGTCGGAGGCCGGCAAGAAAGGCGGCCAGCATAGCCATGGTGGTGGACGGAGCTAAGCTGCGCTGCACTTACCCTCTCTAGTGTTGAGCGCCGTTGGATAAGATATTATCCAGCGGCGCTTACATATGCATGTCTCTTCAGGAATTAGTTATTGTTTCTGCAGGTGATTTAAGGGTACTAAATTCATGCGAGCGTTATGTAAGTGCGTTGTCATAGGCGGAGTCTATAAGGATGCAAAAGGAATGCGGCCGCTTGAAACGGACGCCGATTGGGCCGCATTAGCGTTTCGCAGCAAGCGTTACTCCGGAGAATTGAACTAGGCGCTTCATCCAACGAATATTCCACTGCTGCTAGGCCTTAGCGCTCAACCAGGGATCGGGGTATTTTCTTCACTTTTTATTTTCTGAACCTTGGAATTAGGCTAGCGCATGGCATCGCAATTGATTCAATGCCAAGCCTCAAAAACTGTCCCTGTGTTGGGCCTGCCTTAGGGAGGAGCGCTCCAGATCTCTGCGTAGCGGCAAGCGCCTTCGGTGGTGGCGATGACGCCCATGTGGTGCTGCGCGCCAGCCTGCCTGTCCGGGGCGTCATGCGATGCCGAGCCACCTTGAGCTAGCTCGCTGAATTGGAATGGTTTGTGCCTCGCGCTGAATGAAGGATGGCACAAGAACGAGGAGCGCCATGTCGTCAAGCGCCGCCGGCGGCTGAGCAGCGATAATCTGGAATTGCTGCTGGAGGCGTGCTAGCGAGCAGGGGGTCACGCCGTGCCCCTACTGCAGCGTGTTGCCTTATCTGAACAAGGGATGGTTGCAGGTGGTTCTTGCCGATTAGCGGTTCGACCCATGCGGCGGGAATCGCGTCTGCTAACCGTTTACCCCAGCACCCGGCGAGCGCCCAGGAAGATCAATGCATTCATCGAGCATCTGCGCAATTATTTGCAACTGCACCCAATGAAGTGATGCAGTCCATACCTAGACGTTGAAAAAGGCCTCAGGCTGTGACGTGCAGGGATTCGGAGCGGGGCGGGCTGCACCCGCCCGCTGGTTTCAGCTACGAATGAAAGCCAGCAGATCGGCGTTGATCTCGTCTGCGTGGGTGGTAGGCATTCCATGGGGGAAGCCGGCGTACGTCTTCAGTGTGCTATTGCGCAGCAGCTTGGCGGAAAGTGGTCCCGAGTTGTCATAGGGCACGATCTGGTCATCATCGCCATGCATCACCAGGACCGGAACCGTTACGCTTTTCAGACTCTCGGTGAAGTCGGTCTGGGAAAACGCGACGATCCCGTCATAGTGGGCCTTGGCGCAGCCCATCATGCCTTGCCGCCACCAATTGAGGATTACGCCTTGTTGCGGGTTGGCGCCGGGGCGGTTGTAGCCATAGAACGGACCTGACGGAATGTCGTGGTAGAACTGCGCCCGATTGGCTTTGAGCTGGGCCTGGAGATCATCGAACACCGACTTGGGTAGCCCTCCTGGATTGTTGTCCGTTTTCACCATCAGCGGTGGGACTGCGCTGATGATGGCCGCCTTGGCTACCCGAGCGTCTCCATGTCGGGCAATGTAGTGGATCACTTCGCCACCGCCGGTCGAGTGTCCTACGTGCACGGCACCCTCGACCCCGAGATGTTTGACTACAGCTGCCACGTCGTCGGCATAGTGATCCATGTCGTGCCCATCCCAGACCTGGCTGGAGCGCCCATTGCCGCGTCGGTCGTGGGCGACGACACGATAACCTTCGGCCAGGAAGAACAGCAGCTGGGCATCCCAGTCATCGGCGCTTAGGGGCCATCCATGGTGGAAGTAGATCACCTGGGCATCGCGCGGGCCCCAGTCTTTGTAGAAGATCTCAACACCCTCTTGTGTAGTCACGTATCCCATTTCGCGTCTCCTGTCATAAGGTGCTCAGCCGGGCTAACCGCTCCGACCATGACCTTGCATGAAGTAAGTCCAGCGTTGTCTTCTTCCGTAATGGCAGCTGGTGCGGTGTGGATCATTTCGGCACCTTGACCCTTGGCCGCCAAATGACTTTAAGATTAAAGTAGGCTTTAAGGTCAAATCATATTTAGAGGTGCCTCATGAGAATAGGAGCGTTGGCCAAGATCACCGGCTTGGCCCCTTCGCGAATCCGTTTCTACGAGGCCAGTGGGCTGATCCAGTCGGTCGAGCGCAAGGCCAATGGCTACCGTGATTATTCAGAGGATGCGGTGTGGATGTTGGAGATGATCACCAGTGCTCAGGCGGCGGGGTTTTCCCTGGAAGAGATCCGACATCTGTTGCCCCTGAGTTCGAACGGTTGGCGGCATGACGAACTGCTCCATGGGCTCAAGCGCAAGGTCGAGGAAATCGAAGCGCTGCAACAGCGCCTGGTACGCAACAGGGAACAGTTACTGATGGTGATCGACGGCATTGAAAGCAAGCCCGACGGTATGCCGTGCGTGGACAACTCCCAGCGGGTGCTTGAGCGACTGCGCGAAGAGATCGCTATGGACAAGGCGAGCGCCGCGCCTGCCAAATGAGCCTGGCAGAAGCCTGACGCAAAGCAGGCATCGATCCAGAGGATCGACGCTGTCACTGGGTCAATTGCCAGCGTTCAGAGTTGCCAGCGGCTTGGGCGCATAGAGGGCACTCTGAAACGCTGGCACGTATTCGTATTTCACCATCTTGCCCAGCTTCAACGACCGGATGTAGGTCGACAGGCTGCCCTCGCCGAGCACGAGGTGCGCCGAATCCGCGCTCATGCTTGACGCGTGGCTGGTCTGCCGGGATGTCGCATAGCCGTAGCGCAGTTGGCCATTATGGTCGAGGTTGGTGAAGCTGTTTGTCACCAGGCCGACTTCGTGAGACAGGTCGTCGAGCTTCTTCGCCTTGAAGATCACATCGACCTTGCCGGTCTTGTTGTCGACGATGTCATACGACACTGTCGCGACCTCTTCGCGGCGGTTGATGTCTGTCAGCCACTTCGGCAGGTTGTAGCCCACCACGCCACGTACCCGGGCAAGCTCGGTGTTCACGGGCAACTTGAGCACGTAACCCCAGAACTCCTTCGACATTGACTGCCCGATCAGGGTGAAGGGCCCGAGGTTGGATTTGCCGGGTTTGTTGGTGATGATCGACAACGCGACTTCGTTGTAGCTGTCATTGTCGCAATAGTCGTAGGTATAAGCCGTGAAAGCCACCAAGCCGCGCCCTGGCCAGACCTGGAGCGGCTGCACCCGCTCGAGCACTTCGGCCGGCATCAACTCGCGCAGGCGATCAAGGTCTGCCGTGTAAACCGCGGTTACCCGGCTGTTCTTGTAATAGAAGTTCGGCGAGTACGACTCGAAGCCAATGTCGACCTTGGCCTTTTCCAGGCCTTTGAACCAGCTCAAGTCGATTTCCGGCGATTCAGCCTGGATCACTGACAAGGGAGGATTGGAGCGGTAACGGTCGTACAGCCCGCCTTTGAGGACGGGCACCTGGTGACCCGCGATATTGATTATCGTGGTGTCGGCATGCTTGGGGAGGCCAGTGGTGTCTGCCAGAGCGAAGTTCGCAACGGGCGTCAGGAGTGCACCTGCCATTGCGGCGACGGTTCCGAGTTTCACAGTTCAGTTTCTCCAGAGAGTTGCATCACGCTTGATGAGTGCGGCCAGGGCATTTCACTGCGGCGCCATGCTGGGTAGGTCTTTCATCCCCACCTTAACTTTCAACTTAACTTTAATGTCAAGGGACGTAGCAACGTCTTTTTTCAGCCACTCGACCCGGCGTTACGGTCGCTTCCGGAGCGTAAAGGCGATGGCGACCTCGGCCAGCTTGCCGAAAGGTGCCCTGAGCAGGCTGGGTAGACTCCACCGGTCTTGGACGAATACCCCCTTGGCATGGCTCATGGATCGAAAACCCTCGATACCGTGATAGGCGCCCATGCCGCTGGGTCCTACGCCACCGAACGGCAAATCGTCCACGGCAACATGCAGCAGGGTGTTGTTGATGCCGACATTGCCGGAGGTGGTACGCCTGAGCACTGCTTGGCTGTCGGCATCCACATTGCCGAAATAGTAGAGCGCGAGCGGGCGCGGCCTGGCGTTGATGTAGTCGACCGCCTCATCGAGGGAGCGGTAGGTTCGGACCGCTAGCAGTGGGCCGAAGATCTCTTCCTGCATGACCAATGCATCATCCTCGGCGCCTACGATCAATACCGGCGCCAGTGTTCGCGGCCGCTCTGCCGCGCGCTCGGGTGCCACGCCTGCCTCGATCACCCTGGCCCCCTTGGCGCGAGCGTCTTCGATGAGCGTATGCAGCCGCATGTAATGCCTGTCGCTGATGATCGAGGTGTAGTCCGGGCTGGTCGGGCCTTGCGGATAACTACGGGCAACAGCGGCGCGATACTGGGTAATGAATTCGCTCAGGTCGTCCTCATGGACCAAGGCGTAGTCCGGCGCGACACAGGTCTGGCCGGCATTGGACAGCTTGCCGAAGACGATGCTCTCCAGGGCGCTGCGACTGGCATGACCTGCTGCCACCACCACGGGGCTCTTGCCGCCTAGTTCAAGGGTCAGCGGCACCAGGTTGTCGCTGGCTGCGCGCATCACCATACGCCCCACCTCGGTGCTGCCGGTGAACAGCAGGTGATCGAAGGGGAGGGCGCTGAAATAGGCGCCTGTCTCAGGGCCGCCGAGCACCACCGCAATCTCATCAGCGGAAAAATTGTTCGCCAGCATGCGCAGGATCAGATCTGGTGCGTGGCGTCAGCTCGGAAGGCTTGATTATCACCCGGTTGCCCGCCGCGAGCGCGGTGGCCAAGGGGATGAAGGTCAGGGAGAATGGATAGTTCCAAGGCGCCATGACACCGATTACCCCCTTGGGCTGTGGTACACCGCATAGGCGCGGCCGGCACGATGGAACGCCGCGACGTGACGACGTTCGGGTTTCATGAAGCGGCGCAGGTGCCGCAACAGGTAGTCAATGGACTGCACCACGCCAAGCAGCTCCATGATGTCGGTCTCATGCCTTGAGCGATTGCCGAAATCGGCACTGATTGCATCCTCCACTTCACGCCGATGAGCGAGCACCACCGCGCGCAACTTGACCAGGTTGGCCTTGCGCCGCTCGAAGCTAGGCGGCCCGTCGTTGAGAAATGCTCGTCGCTGTTGGTCCAGCGTTCGCTGGCTTACGCCTACCTGGCGTTCGGTGCGGATAACCCAGACCTGTATCGATTGATGTTCTCGACGCAAGCGGGAGAGCCATCGGAAATCCATCAGGATCCCCGTGCCCAGGCACCCTTCCATCTGGTAATCGAGGTGCTGGAGCGGGGGCAGGAGCAGGGGACGATCCGCGCTCGTCCCGCCTTGGGGCAGGCCACTGCGAGTTGGGCGCACCTGCATGGATTGACCATGCTTTCGATCGATAGCCGGTTGCTGCCGGCAAAGGTCGGCGATCATGCCATCGAGGACGCTTTGACGACCTTGCTCGACGGTCTGGTGCGTGATTAGGCTATTCACCTCCAAGCTTATCGGCGATGACCGGCGGGTGACAGGCCAGATCCACACTATCGCAGCAAGCTGTCATCAGGGTGTTGACATTAAAGTTAACTTTAAAGCTACTGTCTGGGGCACGATCCTATCGAGGTGCTCCCATGAACGTGTTCACCCCCCTGGCCCTGCCTAATGGTTCTACTGTTGCAAACCGCATTGCCAAGGCTGCCATGGAAGAAAACATGGCTGACGCCAACCATGCGCCATCATCTCGGCTGATGCGCCTTTATCAGGCGTGGGCGCAAGGGGGCGCTGGCCTGATCATCACCGGCAATGTCATGGTCGATAACCGCGCGATGACCGGCCCTGGCGGCGTGGTCCTGGAAAATGAACTGCACATCGAGAAGTTCCGTCAATGGGCAGAGGTTGGGCGTTCGAAGGGCGCGCAGTTCTGGTTGCAGATCAATCACCCTGGTCGGCAGATGCAGGCCAATCTTGGGCAGATGACCTGGGGCCCCTCGGCCGTGCCACTGGATCTGGGCAAGATGTCCCGGCATTTCGCTACGCCTCACGCCATGACGCCGGATGTCATCGACGATGTCATCCGGCGTTTCGCAAATACTGCGTTGTTGGGTGAGCAGGCTGGCTTTACCGGGGTGCAGATTCACGCTGCGCATGGTTATTTGCTCAGCCAGTTTCTCTCGCCGCTTACCAACCGACGGGCAGATCAATGGGGCGGTTCTCTGCAAAACCGCGCCCGCTTGCTGCTTGAGATCGTCAAGGCTGTGCGTGCGGTCGTTTCGCCCGAATTCGCCCTGGCAGTCAAACTTAACTCGGCTGACTTCCAGCGTGGTGGCTTCAGCGCTGACGACGCCAAGCAGGTCGTGCGTTTGCTCAATGAGTTCGATGTCGACTTGGTGGAACTTTCCGGCGGCAGCTACGAAGCATCAGCGATGCAGGGAGAAGCCCGGGATGGTCGGACATTGGCCAGGGAAGCCTACTTCCTGGAGTTTGCGCGTGACATCCGAGCCGTAGCGAAGATGCCGTTAATGGTGACCGGCGGCATCCGCCGGCGACTGATCGCAGATCAAGTCATCAAGAACGGCGTAGACATGGTTGGGATTGGCACGGCGCTGGCGATCGAGCCTTGCTTGCCTCGTGACTGGCAAGACGGTAAGGACACCGCTCCGGCGCTTGCGCCAATCACTTGGAAAAACAAGGCGCTCGCCTCGCTGGGCAACATGGCTGTGGTCAAGTTTCAACTGCGCAAGCTGAGTGAAAACAAGACCCCCAATCCACGAGTATCTCCTTGGTGGGCCTTGATGGTGCAGCAGCTGGCAAATGCCACGCGTACCCGCCAGTACCGTCGTCGAATGGCCAGCCGAAGTCCTGCCTGATAAGCGGGGAAGGCATTGGCAGCCTTCCGGCGCGCGCCTGAGGCGGCAACCCTCGCATCTTTGCAGGCCCAGGTGAGAAACCGCTCGTCTACCTTCCTGAGAAAGCCATTCCTACCACACCGACCCCGTGCCATCGCGCGACCGCTGGGGTAGTGATGTCAAAGTGATATTATTTCGGTAAAATCGCCGCCGGCCGAACCTCGGCCAGGCCAATGACGGCGTAATGGAGCAGCATCAATGACGTTTCGGAAGATGGTAGGAGCAGCTGCAGTTGCTGCAATGGTGGGGATGCAAGGCTGCGCGAGCATTGTTGGTGAATCTCGCTATCCAGTCGCTGTATCGAGTGCGCCGCCTGGAGCGACATTCGAAATCACCGACAAAAATGGCACAGTGGTGCATACAGGAAATACCCCGAGCACCGTCACGCTCAAGTCAGGCAAGGGGTACTTCTCCGGCCAGACCTACACGCTACGATTCAAGAAAGAGGGGTACCCGGATAAGACCGTTGAGCTGGACTCCAGCTTGAGCGGCTGGTACTGGGGAAACATCCTCATCGGGGGCCTGATTGGCATGCTGATTGTCGACCCGCTTACCGGAGCTATGTACAAGCTCCCGGAGTACGCATCGGCTGACATGGGCAAGCCTCTGGCTGACGCATCCACTGGCACGCTGAAAATCGCCCTGATCGACGACCTGAGCGCTTCCCAGCGTGACCGCTTGGTGCCGATCAACTGATGGATTCAAAGGCGAGGTTAAGTATTGGCACGCTGTCACCCAGACAGCAAAAAAGTCTGCGGCGATTAAGCTAATGTCAGAAGCTTAAGTGCACCGCAGTGCACTGAGCGCTTAGCAAGAGGTACGCAGAAATCAGGCAGCGCCAGGCGCGGTCCAGGCCAGCAGCGCAGATCATCTAGCGTAGTCCGACGGTGCATTCTCGATACCGGTTCCGTGCCTCTTTGCGAAATGAATATCGAGCCGGCCGCCTGGTGAGCCGCGTAACCCATAAATCGGTTTTTGTCGCCGCTCGTCGAAGCCATGGCACTTCACCTCAAGCCTGATTTTCAGAATTGCATACGCAGATGTCCTGCGTTAAAGAGGGGAGAGTCATATGGCAATCGAAAACAACGGACCAGAAGCCGCCTACCCGGGACCCGCTGAGCCTGATACCGGGGAAGGCCATGGTTCCGGCATTGAGCAAGCCAAATCCGAACCCAAGCAGGGCGCTGATGAGTCTGAGGCTCAAAAGAGACCCGACGATTGGAATCCTCCACCAGATACCCCAGGGTCTGATCAAGACGCCGTGACGAACCGGGACAACAACCGGGACAATGGAAATACGAAGACTGATAGTCTGATTGACGCAGAGTAAGCGGCGCCGAAAGCACTGCTTCCAAGCCCAGCCATTGCGCTGGGCTTTTTCCTTTCTGGCCCCCCTGCCAGGCTTCTCCATCGCCACATTAGCCAGAAAAAGGAAGCGTGATGCTTCTCTTCGAGCATTACGCGATGAACGCCGATTCCTCTTTTTTTGCAGCAGTTGCTAGTCTCTATTTGCTGGCTTGTCGACCGACGGCGTTTTACCGCTTTGAAGGATGAGCGTGATGCTTCCAGCAGGTTTCCCGACTTTTTACATAGGGGTGAAGCCTTGAACAATCCGACAAAGCATTCTCAATTTCTGCTGGGCAGCCTGATGCTATGCGCAGGGGTGGCTTTTGCTGATGAACCGCCCAATGTCGATGGCAGGTGGACTGGGCAAACCAGATGCCCATTAGGGCTCGCGGTTTTCACGATCGACATGCAGGACGGTTCAGGAGCGTTGTCTCATGCTGGCTATGGTCCAGAACGGGTCCATCCGCTGAACTATCCAATCAAACCAGCTTTCATGAAGGGCTGGGAAGGATATTGGGTTTACTTCAAGCCAGCAGAAGAGAATTACCAAGGGGGCTTCGCCGGGTTGAGCGGCTTGCTGTCCGCAAATGGTCAAACGATAGACGTTCGAAAACAGACCAGCCTCGGCGATTGCCAGGCATTCGTGCTCTCGCGAGAGCGCATGCCAGTGGCTCAGCCCGTCGCTGTTGAGGGCGTGACAGAACCGGCCGATCAGCGCGAGCCGACTGAGCAAGAATTGCGTCAGGCTGTTACCCAATCGCTCAGTGTAAGTATCAACAATCCAGTCAACGGGATAGATGTCTCTGTCGTGGATTTCAAAAAGCGGGCATGTCAAAAGTCATTACAAAAGCCAGGCTACGTGTGCGACTACTATCTGCACATCGATCAGCAATTTCATTCCAACGAAGGTACCTATGATGGCCAGCAGCATGCCGCCGCAGTCCAAAGACTTTACGATTGGATGATAAATAATGCGGGCGGTAATAAAGCGGAGGCCACAGGTCGATTCCTGTATGTGGCGCCTGAAACCCGGTGGATAAAGGTGGAGCTTTGAAGGCGCTTGTTCCGGCGTTTTGCTGAAGGCAACAAAAAGCCCGCACATGTGCAGGTCTCGGTAGCCTGCGCTGACCGTTCAGCAAAAGCTGGGCTTTGGTTACCGCCGTTCGTCCAGCGTCCGGCACTCATGGCGCAGGTTTTTGCTCTCATGTTCAAGCACGGATACCCCGCGCATTAGACCGGAGATTCAGCATGGATATTGATGAAAACGCCCCCGGCAACATTTCTCAGAGGGGCACAGCGGGCAAAACCGATAATGAAACAGGAAACGACCCCAAGCCGAACGAGGCTGAGGTCCCGCTCCCGGCAGATGACGAAGCACCTGTCGATGAGGAAATGGCAGATGTGGATGCCAACAATTCTGTATCAAGCGAGCATCCAGAGCCTCGATGAACTTCCGTGTTAATGAGCCCGGCCACTGTGCCGGGCATTTCTTTTCCAGCGCCCACGCCGGCCGCTGTAGAGGCCCGCGGTGAACTGTCCCAAGGCATCAATCCTTGACCAGCGTCCGCAACGCCGCTTTCGCTTGCGGCGTTTGCAGCTGTTCGATGAACAGCAATCCTTCTCGGCGAACAGTGGCGTCCAGTTCTTCACGATGAGCATCCTTGAGCAAGCGTTTGCTGATTCGTAGCGCTTGCTGGGGTAAGGCTTGCAGTCGCTCAGCCAGGTTGCGCGCCGCCGCCAGGCACTGCTCACCATCGTCATGCAGTTCGTTGGCCAGACCCCATTCGACGGCCTGTTCACCCGTGAGCAACTCGTTGCACAGCAACAACCGCGCGGCACGCGCATGCCCGAGCAGCCGTGGCAGCAACAGGCTGGAACCAAACTCCGGGCACAGCCCCAACGGCACGAACGGCATGCGCAGCTTGGCCGAGCGGCTGACCAGCACCTGATCGCAATGCAGCAGCAGGGTCGTGCCAATACCGATGGCGGCGCCTGACACCGCGGCAATCAACGGCTTGTCCAGCGCCATGACCACGCGCATCAGGCGAAACACCGGGCTGTCCATGTCCCTGGGCGGGTTGTCGAGAAAATCCTTGAGGTCGTTACCCGCGCAAAAGCACTGCGGGCCGCCGGTGAGCAGAATCACATCGACCTGAGCGTCCTCCGCGGCCGCGAGCAGTTGATCGCCCAACTGCGTGTACATCGCCGTGTTCAAGGCATTGAGCTTGTCTGGACGGTTGAAGGTGAGGGTCAGAAGGCCCTTGTCCAATTCGCGGGTAATCAAGTCGTTCATGGCGTGCCTGTGTCGTAGGTATCAGAACGTCGGCGGGGTGATCACCCAGATCACCACCGCATCCACTTCGCCAGGGTTGCCATAACGGTGCGGCTCCTGGCTGGAAAAACTGAAGCTGTCGCCTTCGCTCAACTGAAAATACCGCTCACCCACCCACAGCTCGAAACTGCCGGACAGCAGGTAACCCGCTTCCTCACCGTCGTGGCTGTAACTCTGCTGGCTATAGGTGCCCGGCGGGAAGCGCGAGTGGAGGATTTCCAAGTGGCGGTTGGGCTGCGGCGTGAGCAGCTGATCGACGATGCCGTCTTCGTAATGCACGCTCAGGCGGCTGTTCTTGCGTACCACGTAGCCGCTGTCTTCTGGAGCGGTGCAGGCCTCGCTGGCGAAAAACCACTGGATGGTCACACCCAGGCTGCGGGCAATATTGAACAGCGCCGGGATCGACGGATAGGAAAGGTTGCGCTCCAGCTGGCTGATGTAGCCAGCGGTCAGTTCGCTCTGTTTGGCCAGTTCCGTCAGGGTCATGCCGCGGCGCTTGCGCAGGCCGCGGATGCGGGTGCCGAGAAACTGCGGGGCTGCGCCACCGTCTTCAGTAGCGTGCGGCGGCGTCAGGGGATGCTGGCTCATGCGCGTCGGTCCATCGGGAAAGCGGCAGTATGACCAGCCTCAGAGCGCCCAGGCAACCGTCAGGCCGTCGTGGACCGCCTCCTCAACGGTGCGCGGCGCCAGGCAATCGCCAATGCGCCGCACCTCGACCAGGCCAGCGAGCTCCTCGGCCAGGGTGTCTTGGGGCTGATGGCCCAGGCACAGCACCAGGGTGTCGATGCCCTCGAAGATCATCGGTTCGCCGCTGGCGGTATGCAGCAGGTACACGGTGTTGTCGTCGCAGCCGTAGAGCCGCGCATAGGGGGTGATCGGGATGCGCAGACGGTGCAGCTCGCCGGCCATCTGGTCGCGCACGTACAGGGGCAGGCTCTCGCCGCAGTGGGTGCCGTTGACCGCCAGTTGCACTTGATGTCCGTCGCGCGCCAGGCGCTCGGCGATGCCTGGGCCGATCCAGTCGCTGCGCCAGTCCACCACCAGTACCGAGCGGCCCAGGGTGACCTGGTTGCGCAGGACCTGCCAGGCATCCACCACCTGCATCTCGCCGCTGCGCTCGAACGCTGGCCAGTAAGGCGTGGCACCGGTGGCGGCGATCACCAGGTCGGGGCGCTCGCGTTCGACCAGGGCACGATCGACTCTGGTGTTGCGTAACACGCGCACGCCAGCCAGTTGCATCTCCCGCTGCAGGTTGGTGCTGGCGCCACCGAACTCGCTGCGCCGGGGCAGCAGTTGGGCCAACAGTACCTGGCCGCCCAGCTGTGGGCTGGCCTCGTAGAGGGTGACGTCGTGGCCCCGCGCCGCGGCGACAGCGGCGGCCTTCATGCCGGCCGGGCCGCCGCCGGCGATCATGACGCGTTTGCGGGCAAGGGTGAGGTTGAGCTTGCCGTACTGCAGCTCACGACCGGTTTCCGGGTGCTGGATGCAAGAGATCGGCAGGCCGCGGTGGAAATGGCCGATGCACGCCTGGTTACAGGCGATGCAGGCGCGTACGTCCTCGACGTGGCCACGCTCGGTCTTGGCCGGCATCTGCGGGTCGCAGATCAGCGCGCGCGTCATGCCGCAAACGTCGGCCTGGCCGCGGGCGAGGATCAGCTCGGCTTCCTGGGGCTGGTTGATGCGCCCGGTGACGAACAGCGGGATGTCCAGGCGCGCCTTGAAGGTGCCGGCCTCGCGGGCCAGGTAGGCCGCTTCGATGGCCATCGGCGGGACGATGTGCACTGCGCCGCCCAGCGATGCGGAGGTGCCGGCGACGATGTGCAGGTAATCGATCTGGCGCTGCAGGGCCTCGGCGGCGACCAGGGATTCGTCCTCGGTCAGCCCCTCGGGGTCGCGCTCATCGGCGCTGATACGCAGGCCGACGATGAAGTGCTCGTCGGTGGCCGCGCGCACTGCCGCCAGCACTTCGCGCAAGAAACGCAGGCGTCGCTCGAGGTCGCCGTTGTAGCCGTCGATGCGGCGGTTGACCCGCGGGTTGAGGAACTGCGCCGGCAGGTAACCGTGGCTGGCGACTACCTCCACGCCGTCCAGTCCGGCCTGGTACAGGCGGCGGGCGGCGCTGGCGTAGCCCTGGACGATCTCGTCGATCATCGCCTGGTCCAGCGCCCGTGGCATGACCCGGAAGCGCTCGTTGGGCACCGCCGAGGCCGAATAGGCCACCGCCAGCAAGCCATCGGCCGTCTCCATGATCTCTCGCCCAGGGTGGAACAGTTGCGACAGCACTACCGTGTCGTGGGCATGGCAGGCTTCGGCCAGGCGCCGGTAGCCGTCGATGCAGGCATCGTCGGTGGCCATCAGCACATGGGAGGTGTAGCGGGCACTGTCATGCACACCCGCCACCTGCAGCACGATCAGGCCGGCACCGCCTTCGGCGCGAGCGCGCTGATAGGCGATCAGTGCGTCGTTGACCAGGTTGTCGGTGGGCAAGCAGGTGTCATGCCCGGTGGACATGATGCGGTTCTTCAGGCGTTTGCCACGGATCTGCAGCGGTTCGAACAAGTGGGTGAAGGCAGTCGACATGCGCGCAGCTCCGGACGGTTGTCTTTGTTGTTTTACTCATAAAAGTGTAGCTGCAGTAAAAAATCAACTTGTTTTTTTACTAGTGCCCGACTAGCGTTGAAATCACCCCTGACCCAGGGGCAAGCCCTCACAACAACAAGAAAGCGGGCCTGCGCCGCACCTGCGCAGGCACCGGCAGGAGGAACCACCGATGCAAGCATTTCCCCGCAGGACCGGTCTGTGCGCAGTGCTTCTGGCCTTTGGCCTGGGCGGCGCGCAGGCGGCGCCGCAGATGGTCGTGGTCGGCTATGGCGGCGCCGGCCAGAAAGCCCAGGACGTGGCGATCTTCCAGCCTTTCAGCGCCCAGGACGGCAGCAAGTTGATCCAGAGCGAATACAACGGCGAGATGGCGCGGATCCAGGTGATGGCCGATACCGGCAATGTCGATTGGGACGTGGTGCAGATCGAAGGGCCGGACCTGATGCGCGGGTGCGAGGAGGGCATCTACGAGCACCTGGATTGGCAGCAGCTCGGCCATGCCGCCGAGCTGATCCCCGATGCCGCCCAGGACTGTGGGTCAGCGGCCCTGGTGTGGAGCGTGGCGATCGCCTACGACCGCGCCAAGCTGGCCCAGGCCCCGGCCTCCTGGGCCGATTTCTGGGACGTGAAGAAATACCCAGGCAAGCGCGGCCTGCGCAAGCGTGCGGTGTACAACCTGGAGTTCGCGCTGCTGGCCGATGGAGTCAAGGTGGATGAGGTATACAAAGTGCTGTCCACACCGGCGGGGGTCGAGCGTGCCTTCGCCAAACTCAGCGAGCTCAAGCCCTACATCCAGTGGTGGGATGCCGGTGCCCAGCCAGCCCAATGGTTGGCTGCCGGCGACGTGGTGATGACGTCCACCTACAGCGGTCGCATTGCCGTCGCCGCGCAGCAGGGCAGCCCGCTGGCCGTGGTCTGGCCGGGGAGCCTGTATGGCATGGATTACTGGGCGATCATCAAAGGCTCCAAGCATGCCGAGCAGGCACGGCGGTTGATCGCCTACGCCAACCAGCCGGACACCCAGGTGCGTTATGTCGAGCAGATTCCCTATGGGCCAACCAATACTCAAGCGGCGGCGAAGCTTGATACGTCCCTGGCGAGTTGGGTGCCGACGTCGCCCCAGAACCTTGAGGGCGCGCTGGCAATGAACGTAGAGTTCTGGGTCGATCATGGTGAAGAACTGGAGCAGCGCTTCAACGCCTGGGCCAGCAGGTGATGTAGAGTCTCCCGGGGGCGCCGAGCGCCCCAATCCATCTCAACCAGGACAACAACAATGAGCCCCGCCGAATGGAACCTGCGTCAGGAGCTGGCCGCCTGCTACCGGCTGATTGCGCACTTTCGCATGACCGACCTGATCTTCACCCACATTTCCGTACGCCTGCCCGGCCCGGAGCATCACTTCCTGATCAACCCCTACGGCCTGCTGTTCGATGAGATCACCGCCTCCACGCTGGTAAAGATCGACTTGCACGGCAACCCCGTGGAGCCGACCCAATATCCGGTCAACCCGGCCGGCTTCGTCATCCACAGCGCCATCCATGGCGCCCGTGAGGATGCCCACTGCGTGCTGCATACCCACACCCGCGCCGGCTGTGCGGTGGCGGCGCTGGAGTGCGGGCTGCTGCCGCTCAACCAGATCTCCATGGAGTTCTATGGCAGGGTCGGCTACCACGCCTATGAAGGCATCGCCTTGGACATGGACGAGCAGCAGCGGCTGGTGGCGGACCTAGGCACAAATTCGGTGATGATCCTGCGCAACCATGGCTTGCTGACGGTCGGCAGCACAGTGGCCGAGGCCTTCCTGCGCATGTACTACCTGGAAAAAGCCTGCGAGATACAGCTTGCCGCGCAGCAGGCAGGGCAGGTGATCGTGCCGCCTCATGAGGTATGCGTGCATACCGAGCGACAGTTCAATGCACCGGCGCGGCCGTTGAAGGAGGGGGAGTTGAGTGACCTGGATGGCATGCACTTGGCCTGGACGGCGTTGTTGAGATTGCTGGATCGAGTGGCGCCGGGGTATCGCGACTGATTCCGACTTGCTGTACAGTCGTTCAGGAGCCTGCCGGAGCACGCCTACTTCCAGCGGAGCTGGGCAACCCCCAGTGGGAGGCTTGAACCGCGAAAATTCCCACTCTCATGAGGCCTCACCATGACGCAGGAAGCCCGCTACAGTCGTATGATCCCGGAGTTGCGCAAGGCCAACCTGGTCGAAGCCACTTTGGTGTGTCTGAAGCGGCACGGCTTCCAGGGCGCCTCGATTCGCAAGATTTCCGCCGAGGCCGGCGTCTCGGTGGGGCTGATCAGCCATCACTATTCAGGCAAGGACGAACTGGTCGCCGAAGCGTACATGGCCGTCACCGGACGGGTCATGGGCCTGATCCGCGAAGCCATGGCCCAGGCCGCGCCGAATGCCCGCGAGCGGTTGTCGGCGTTCTTCCGCGCCTCGTTCTGCGCCGAACTGCTCGACCCGCAACTGCTCGAAGCCTGGCTGGCGTTCTGGGGCGCGGTGAAAACCGCCGAGGCGATCAACCAGGTCCATGACCATTCCTATGGCCAATACCGCAACGAACTGAGCCGGCTGCTCGCCGCGCTGGCCGAGGAGAAGGGTTGGCAGGGCTTCGACACGGACCTTGCGGCCATCAGCCTGAGTGCTTTGCTCGACGGCCTGTGGCTGGAGTCGGGGCTCAACCCTGGAACCTTCACCCCGGAACAGGGCGTACTGATCTGCGAGGCCTGGGTCGACGGCCTGCTGGCCGGTGGCCGGCGACGCTTCAGCGTGACTGAGGACTGTTGATCGCCCGTTCAGTAACGAGTACGCTGCTGCCGCGGGTTCGAAGAACAACACCTATAAGAAGAGACAACACGCAATGATGCCTCGGGTACTGGTCGTCGATGACGATCCGCTTATTCGCGACTTGCTGCACGCCTACTTGTCCCAGGAAGGCTATGACGTCCACTGTGCCGGGACCGCCGAACAGGCCGATGCCTTCCTCGGCAGCCAGGACGTTGACCTCGTGCTGCTCGACATCCGCCTGCCGGGCAAGGACGGCCTGACCCTGACCCGCGAGCTGCGGGTGCGTTCCGAAGTCGGCATCATTTTGATCACTGGCCGCAACGACGACATCGACCGCATCGTCGGCCTGGAATGCGGCGCCGATGACTACGTCATCAAACCACTCAACCCACGCGAGCTGGTGTCCCGTGCCAAGAACCTGGTTCGTCGCGTGCGTCATGCCCGGGTCATGCAACCGGTGCCGGCCTGCGCCCAGGCGCTCAAGCAATTCGCCGACTGGGCGCTGGACACCGACCGGCGCCGTCTGATCGATCCGCGCGGTGGGGAAACCTTGCTGACCCACGGTGAATTCCAGCTGCTTAGCGTATTCCTGCGCAACAGCGGCCATACCCTGACCCGTGACCAGTTGATGGACCAGATCCGCAACCGCGAATGGGTACCCAACGACCGCTCCATCGACGTGTTGGTCGGCCGCCTGCGGCGCAAGCTGCACGATGACCCCGCCGAGCCGCAATTGATCATCACCATCCACGGCACCGGCTACCTGTTCACCGCCAGCGTGGCGGCCTGAGCCCCATGGGCCGTGTGCTCGCGCTGGCCCTGATGCTCGTGGGCCTGCAGGCGGGGGCAGGCGAGCGTATCCGTTACTGCGATTACCCCGTGTACCCGCCGATCTCCTGGAGCGATGGTCGCCAGGTGCGTGGCCTCGCGCCAAACGTGGTCGGCGAGCTGTTCGGGCGCTTGGGCTATGAAGTAGAGATCGTCGTGCTGGGCAACTGGAAACGCTGCCTGATGGACGCCGCAGCTGGTCGGGTCGATGTGGTCCTGGCCTATAACAGTGACCAGCGCGACCTGGGCATGCGTTTTTCCACCGTGCCGGTGTTGCGCGAGGAGGTGGCGGTGTTCTTCAACCGGCGCCGCCCGGTGCGCTTCGAGCGTCTTGAGGACCTGGCCGGCTACCGTGGTGGATTGCTGTACGGCGAAAGCTATGGCGCCGAGTTCGACCGTTTCGTGGCCCGGCACCAGAACATCGAATGGGTGTCGTCCAGCCAGCAGAACTTCGGCAAGTTGATCCGCGGGCGTATCGATTTCGTCATCCAGGAGCGACGCACTGGCGAGCTGTTCGTCGAGCACCTGCCTGGTGCCCAGGACATCCAGGCATTGCCGAAGGCGCTGAGCGTGGATTACCTGCGTGTCGCGGTATCCCGTCATTCGCCCGTGAGCCAGCAGATGAAGGCGATCGACGAACAGTTGCGGCGCATGACGGATGCCGGCGAGATCGCGCGCTGGTTGGGGCAGAGCCAAGTGACCTACCGCGACATGGTCAATCTGCCGGTGAACGCGCGATGATCCGCCTGCACACCGACGGCCTGCTGCGCCGCCTGCTGCTGTTCATCTTCCTGTTCAGCCTGTGCTTCACCGTACTGGCCAGCTCCGTGCAGCTGTATTTCGAATACCGCCGCGAGATGCGCGACATCGCTGCGCGCATGGCGCTGATCCGCGCTGGCTACCTGGCCAGCCTGGAGCGCAGCCTGTGGGACCTGGACGAGGCGCAGCTGGACGTGCAATTGCGTGGCTTGGTGGACTTCTCCGACGTGGCGCGGGTGCGACTGCTCAGCGATGACTTCAAGCTGCTGCGCGGCGAGGCCGAACCCAAGGGCCCGCTGCGCATCGAGCGCTTCGCGCTGGATTACCAGCCGCCTTCGGGGCCACTGCGGCATCTGGGCGAGCTGGAAGTTAGTATCGACCTGGGCGCGGTGCACCGGCGGTTGTTCGCCACAGGGCTGACCAGCCTGCTGTGGATGGGGGTGTTCCTGTGCGGCCTGGCGGTGGCGTTGTCGGGATTGTTCTATCGCCTGGTGACCCGTCACCTGCAAGTCATGGCCGAATTTGCCCGGCGCATCGGCGCGGGGCAGTGGCAGGAGCCCCTGCGCCTGGGCCGGCGTCGTTCGGCGCGCCCGGACGAGATCGACACCGTGGCCCATGCCTTGGACGACATGCGCCGGGCCATTCTCAGCGATATCGAGCGCCGCGAGCGGGACCGCCTGGCCCTGCAGGACAAGCGCGACGAACTGCAGGCCATGGTCGAGCGGCGCACCGCGAGCCTGGCACGGGCCAAGGACGAGGCCGAGGCGGCCAACCTGGCCAAGTCGCGCTTCTTGGCGACCATGAGCCATGAACTGCGCACCCCCCTCAACGGCATCCTTGGCATGGCCGAGCTGCTGCGCGGCGGCAGCCTCGATACCCGCGACCGCCAGCGCCTGGAGGCGTTGTACAAGGCCGGCGAAGGGTTGCTGGCGATCCTCAACGAGGTGCTCTATTTCGCGCGCCTGGAGGAAGGCGAGAGTCGTCCGGAGAGGGTCGACTTCTCGCTGCGCCAGTTGTGTGAGGAAGTCATGACCTTGCTCGAACCCAGGGCCGTGGACAATGGCAACAGCCTGCAATGCCACATCGATGGGCGACTGGCGGCCTTTCAGCACGGCGCCGAGCAGTACCTGCGCCAGGTGCTGAGCAACCTGCTGGCCAATGCCATCAAGTTCACCGAGCACGGCGTGGTCAGCCTGGAGGTCCAGGTGCTGGACAGCCTGGTCGGGTGTCAGCGGCTGCGGGTGATGGTCGACGACGACGGTATCGGTATTGCCCCGGCGGTGCAGGCAAAGATCTTCGATCGCTTCACCCAGGCCAGCGAGGCGGTGGCCCGGCGCTATGGCGGTACCGGCTTGGGACTGGCGATCTGCAAGCACCTGGTCGAGAGGCTCGGTGGGCGCATCGGCTTGGACAGCGCCGAAGGGCAGGGCAGTTGCTTCTGGTTCGAGCTCGACCTGGAGCGCGGCCAACGGCCCATGGCGCAGGCACCCGTCCGAGAGCCGTTGGCGCCGCTGGATATCCTGGTGGTCGAGGATGTGGCGCTCAATCGCGAAGTGGCCGGCGGCTTGCTTACCCGTGATGGCCATCGGGTCAGCTTCGCCGAGGAGGCCGGACAAGCCCTGGCGGCCTGTGCGCAACGCCGTTTCGACCTGATCCTGCTGGATGTGCACCTGCCTGGCATGAGCGGGGTCGAGCTGTGCCGGCAGATCCGCGCCACGCCCGGGCCCAACCGCGACAGTCGGATCCTGGCCCTCACCGCGGGCGTGCAGCCGGCGCAGGTCCCGGGCTACCTGGACGCTGGCATGCAGGGGGTGCTGGCCAAGCCGCTACAACTCGACCGCCTGCGTCAGATCCTGGCAGAGGCAGCACCCGCGAGAGACGCGAACGCCACCGACGACGACATGGACTGGCCGCTGCTGCAAACCCACCGCACCTTGCTCGGCGAGCAGAAGGTGCAAGACTTGCTGGTGGTCTTGCGCCAAGCCATCGAGCAGCACGAAGCAGTATTGGCCCAAGCGCTGCAGGTCAGCGACTGCGCGGAGGTGGTCCACCTGGCCCATCGCTTGGCGGGCAGTTGCGATTCCCTGGGCTTGCGTGGGCTGGCGGCGGTACTGCGGCGACTGGAGGACGCTGCGCAGGAAAATGATCCCGCTGCGCTGCAAGCCCTTGCAGAGCCCTTGGCTGTGCGAATCATTGAGGCCCGCGCCACCCTGGACCAGTTGATCCAGACCTAACGTACAAAAAACTTACGACTTTTTACATCTTCGATCCATTCGTACAACGGCGCCTTACATCCGTTTCCAATAATCGACGGCAACCGTGCTCCACACGGTCCATGAGGCTTATTGGAGATAAGAATAATGAAAGGCCGTAAAGCTGATTCCCTCCTGAGTTCATTGCCCTCGCGGGGCACATCCGTCACCGCGCATCGCATGTGCCGAGCCGAGGTGCGCTATGTCTGAAACCACCGACCCCAAAGGCATCCAGCTCACCCGCGCACTGAAAAGCCGACACATCTTCATGCTGTCGCTGGGGGGTGTGATCGGCACCGGCCTGTTCATGGGCTCCGGCGTCACCATCAACCAAGGCGGCCCAGTGGGCGCGATCCTGGCCTACCTGGTGGCGGGGCTGTTGATGTACCTGGTGATGGTCTGCCTGGGCGAGCTGTCGGTGCAGATGCCAGTGTCCGGCTCGTTCCAGGCCCATGCCACCACATTCATCGGCCCGGCCACTGGCTTCATGATCGGCTGGGTATATTGGATGAGCTGGGCCACCACCGTGGGCCTGGAGTTCACCGCCGCGGGCATGCTGATGACCCGCTGGTTTCCCGAAGTACCGATCTGGTACTGGTCGGCGCTGTTCGTCGTCGTGCTGTTCGGCCTCAATGCCCTGGCTACCCGCGCCTTCGGTGAAGCGGAATACTGGTTCTCGGGGATCAAGGTGGCGACCATCCTGGGCTTCATCGTCATCGGCCTGCTGGTGATTTTCGGCGTCATCGCGCTGAACAACGGGGCGCCGGCACCGATGCTCGACAACCTGGTCGGCGACTCACTGTTCCCCCATGGCCTGTCGGCGGTGTTCGCGGTGATGATGACCGTGGTCTATGCCTTCCAAGGCTGCGAGATCATGGGCGTGGCCGCGGGCGAGACCGAGCATCCGGAGAAGAGCATCCCTCGTGCCGTGCGCAACGTGGTGTTCCGCGTCTTGATCTTCTACGTGCTAGCCATCGCCGTGCTGTCGGCCATCGTGCCGTACGAGCAGGCCGGCCTGATGGAAAGCCCGTTCGTGCAGGTGTTCGACATGGTCGGCATCCCCTATGCGGCGGACCTGATGAACTTCGTCATCCTTACCGCCATTCTTTCGGTGGGCAACTCCGGGCTGTATGCCTCCACCCGTATCCTCTGGGCCATGTCCAAGACCGGTATGGCGCCCCGCAGCCTCTCGACCCTGAGCAAGCGGGGCGTGCCGCTGCGCGCCCTGAGCATAACCCTGTGCTTCGCCTTGGTCTCGCTGATGACCAGCTTCGTGGCCGCCGACACCCTGTTCATGGTGCTGATGGCCGTGAGTGGCATGTCCGGCACCGTGACCTGGATGGTTATCGCCCTGGCCCAGTACCGCTTCCGCAAGGCTTTCCTGCGCGAGGGCGGCAAGCTCGAGGAACTCAAGTACCGGGCGCCGCTGTATCCGCTGGTGCCGCTGCTGTGCATCACGCTGTGCGGCTCGCTGTTCGTGTTCCTGGCCCTGGACGAGACCCAGCGGCCGTCGCTGTATTGGGGCTTCGGCTTCATTGCACTGTGCTATGCCGCGTACTTCTTGATCAACCGTCGTCGGCAGGGGGCGTTCGCGCCTAGCGCGCCGGGGGTCTGAATCCTGTCCCGACCTGAAGAAACCGGGGGGCGCTTCGCGCCCCTTCGCGAAAAACCCAGGTGTCTTGATTGTCAGCACAAAATCTCAGTTGTACGAAGTTGTAACAGTGCCCCCGGCCAGGCGTTCTTGTTACGGCTTTTTAACCAATAAAAACAATCGGTTATATGAAGGTCGTGCTTGTTACAGCAGGTTGAAGGCCCGATTGTCGTCTTGTTGAACACTCGTTTAGTATCTCCCTCAAGTCCTGTCCCTCATACCAACCACAACAACATCGAGGCCTTCCATGACTAGCCCGTCGTCACTGCTGAGCAAGGTCGAAGCCGGCGTTGCCTGGCTCACCCTGAACCGTCCCGAGCAACGCAATGCGCTGGACATCCCCAGCCTCAAGCAATTGCACGCGCTGCTGGAGGCTTTCAACAGCGACCCCGCCGTGCGCGTGGTGGTGCTGACCGGCACCGGGCGCAGCTTCTGCGCAGGCGCCGACCTGGCCGAATGGGCCGAGGCCCAGGCCCGTGGCGCCCTGGAAAGCTATGGCTGGACCGAGACCGCCCATGCCTTGATGCAGCGCCTGCACAGCCTGGACAAACCCACCATCGCCGCCATCAACGGTACCGCCGTCGGGGCTGGGATGGACCTGAGCCTGTGCTGCGACCTGCGCATCGCCGCCGCCTCGGCACGTTTCAAGGCCGGCTACACCAGCATGGCCTACAGCCCCGACGCTGGCGCCAGCTGGCACCTGCCACGGCTGATCGGCACCGAGCAGGCCAAGCGCCTGCTGTTTCTCGACGAATTGTGGGGTGCCGAGCGCGCCTTGGCGGCGGGGCTGGTAGGCGAGGTGTGCGCCGATGAGCAGTTGCCGTCGGTCACCGCCGAGCTGGCCGCTCGCCTGGCCAATGGCCCGACCTTCGCCTACGCCCAGACCAAACGGCTGATCCGCGACGGTGCCCAGCGCACCCTGGCCGAGCAGCTGGAGGCCGAACTGGCCGCCGGCCTGCGCTGCGGACGCAGCCAGGACGGCGTCGAAGCCTTGTGTGCATCGGTTGAAAAACGCGCAGCGAATTTCGTTGGCAAATAACGAGTTACACGACCTTCTTCAGGACTATTCCAGATGAATTTCCAACTGACCCAAGAACAAGAAATGTTGGTGGAAGCAGCACGCAGTTTCGTTAACAAGGAGCTGCTGCCCCATGAAGAGGAGGTGGACCGCGCCGACGCCGTGTCGCCGCAGCTGGCCGCACAGATTCGCGGCAAGGCCATCGCCGCCGGTTTCTATGCCTTCAACATGCCCGAGGAGGTTGGCGGCGGTGGCCTCGATTACCTGTCCCAGGCGTTGATCGAACGTGAACTGTCCAAGGTCTCCTGGGCCCTGCACGTGTTCGTCGCGCGCCCCTCCAAGATTCTCATGGCCTGCAAGGACAAGCAGGTCGACGAGTACCTGCTGCCCTGCATACAAGGCGAGAAGACCGACTGCTTCGCCCTGACCGAACCGGGCGCCGGCTCCGACGCCAACGCCATCAAGACCCGCGCCGTGCGCCAGGGCGACGACTTCGTCATCAACGGCAGCAAGCACTTCATCAGTCACGCTGGCCACGCTGACTTCGCCATCGTCTTCGCCGTTACCGACACCTACGAGCACAACGGCCGCAAGCGCAATGCCGTGACCGCCTTCCTGGTCGACCGCGGTACCCCGGGCATGACCATCCGCCGCGGGCCCAAGTGCGTGAGCAACCGTGGCTATCACACCTACGAGCTGTTCTTCGATGACTGCCGCGTGCCGGCCAGCAAGGTGCTGGGCGAGGTTGGCAAGGGCTGGGAGGTGGCCAACGCCTGGCTCACCGCCGGCCGCGTGATGGTCGCCGCCAACTGCGTGGGTCAGGCCCAGCGCGCTCTTGATCTATCCCTTCAATGGGCCGCCGACCGCAAGCAGTTTGGCCAGCCGATTGGCAGCTACCAGGGGGTGTCGTTCAAGCTTGCCGACATGGCCACGCAGATCCGCGCCGCCGAGCTGCTGGCCCTGCACACCGCCTGGAAGATGGACCAGGGCAGCATGACCGATGGCGAGGCGGGCATGGCCAAGCTGTTCGCCAGTGAAGTGCTGGGCAAGGTCGCCGACGAGGCGGTGCAGATTTTCGGCGGCATGGGCCTGATGGACGAAGGGCCGGTCGAGCGGATCTGGCGCAATGCGCGGATCGAGCGGATCTGGGAAGGCACCTCGGAAATCCAGCGGCACATCATTTCCCGCGAGCTGCTGCGCCCGCTGCTGCGCTGAACAGCCTGGAGAAGCACCATGTCGCATTCCATTCGTGACAACCTCAAGCGCCTGCTGGCGCCACGGCACCTGGCCTTCGTCGGCGGGCGCAGCATGGCGCGGGCGCTCAAGCGCTGCGCCGAAGGCGGTTTTGGCGGCCAGATGTGGCTGGTCAATCCGCAGCACGAAAGCCTCGACGGCATCGCGTGCGTGCCGAGCGTGGCCGAGCTGCCGTGCGCCCCGGACGCGGTGTTCATTGCCACCAATCGCGACCTGACCCTGCAATGCGTCAGGGAACTGTCCGCCCTCGGTGCTGGCGGCGCCATCTGCTATGCCTCGGGCTTTGCCGAGAGTGGCGAGCAAGGGCGCATGCTGCAACAGCACCTGCTCGAGGCCGCCGGCACCATGGCCTTGCTCGGCCCCAACTGCTATGGCCTGCTCGACTACCTGCACGGCGCCGCCCTATGGCCGGTCGCCCATGGCGGCAAGCAGGTGGAGAAGGGCGTGGCGATCCTCACCCAGAGCGGCAACTTCGCCTACAACCTGTCCATGAGCGACCGCTCGCTGCCGGTGGCCTACATGGCCTCGGTGGGCAACCAGGCGCAATTGGGCGTGGCCGAACTGATGGACGTGCTGCTCGACGATCCACGGGTCACCGCCATCGGCCTGCACCTGGAAGGCCTGAACAACGTACCGGGCTTTGCCCGCGCCGCGCACAAGGCGCTGGAACGCGGGACACCGATCATTGCCCTGAAGACCGGCGTTTCGCAGATCGGCGCCGAGCTTGCGCTGAGCCACACCAGTTCGTTGTCTGGTTCCGATGCCCTGTACGACAGCCTGTTCCAGCGCTTGGGTGTAATCCGCGTGAGCGGCCCGGTGAGCTTCGTCGAAACCCTCAAGGCCGCGGCCTGCGGCCAGCTGCCCAAGGATGGCCGGCTAATCGCCCTGGCCTGTTCGGGAGGCGATGCCGGCCTGATCGCCGACTATGCCGAACGCAACCAGCTGGCCTTGCCCAAACTCGATCAAGTGCAAGTGGACGAGCTGGCCCAGGTGCTGCCGGCCTACGCCAACCTGGTCAATCCACTGGACTTCACCACGGCGATCTGGGGCGATGGCGCGGCGCTGGAGCGAATGCTCGACAGCGCTCTGCGCGGCGCTGTTGGCGCGGCCATGCTGGTGCTGGACTACCCTGCGGAGTTCACCGGCGAGCGCAAGGAGTGCGACCTGCTGCTGGCGTTGTACTGCCAAGCCCTGGAGCGCCACGGCAAGATCGGCTTCGTCACCTCGGCGTTCCCCGAGCTGCTGCCCGCCAGCGCTCGCGAACGCCTGCACGCCCACGGCATCGCCGCGCTGCAGGGCGTAGAGGATGGCCTGGCGGCGTGGGCCCGGATCGTTGCCTACCAAAGCAACCGCCAGCGGCTGCTGGAACTGGGCGAGTCAGCCCGGGTGCCGCTGTGCCCGCAGGCGCTCGAGGGCGAGGCGCGATTACTCGACGAATGGCAATCCAAGCAGGCATTGCGTGCATTCGGCCTGCCAGTGCCGGGCGGGGCGCTGAGCACGCCGGAGCAGGCGTTAGAAGACGCCGCCCAGGTGGGGTATCCGCTGGTGCTCAAGGCTGTCAGCGCTCAATTGCCACACAAGACCGAGGCTGGCGCGGTCGCGCTCAACCTGCGTGACGCCGCTGCCCTGGAGGCCGCGCTGAAACACATGCACCAGCGCATCGCGGCCTATGCGCCTGGCGTGCCGTTCGATCAGGTGCTGCTTGAGCCCATGGCGCAAGCGCCACTGGCCGAACTGATCGTTGGCATCAAGCGCGAGAACGACTTCGCCCTGGCCTTGGTGATCGGCGCGGGTGGGGTGCTGGTGGAGCTGCTCAAGGACAGCGTCAACCTGCTGCTGCCCACCACCGACGACGCTATCCGCAAGGCCTTGCTCGGCCTGCGCAGCGCCAGCCTGCTGCAAGGCTTCCGAGGCCGTCCGGCCGCCGACCTCGACGCCCTGGTGGCGGCGATCCACGCGGTGGCCGACTACGCCTGCGAGAACGTCGGCCAATTACTGGAGCTGGATGTGAACCCATTGATGGTCGGTGCCCACGGCACCACCGCGGTCGACGCGTTGATCCGCCTCGGCCAGCCGCGAGGAGAACAACATGCATGAGCGTCCGATGACCGCCGGCCAGGCCCTGGTGCGGCTGCTGGGCAACTATGGGGTCGACACGGTGTTCGGCATCCCGGGGGTGCATACCCTGGAGCTGTACCGCGGCCTGCCAGGCAGCGGCATCCGTCACGTGCTGACCCGCCATGAGCAGGGCGCCGGCTTCATGGCCGACGGCTATGCCCGGGTCAGCGGCAAGCCTGGGGTGTGCTTCGTCATCACCGGCCCTGGTGTGACCAACGCTGCCACCGCCATCGGCCAGGCCTATGCCGACTCCATCCCGATGCTGGTGGTTTCCAGCGTCAACCACACCGCCAGCCTGGGCAAGGGCTGGGGCTGCCTGCACGAGACCCAGGACCAGCGAGCGATGACCGCGCCGATCACCGCGTTCTCCGCCGTGGCCCTGAGCGCCGAGGACCTGCCGGAGCTGATCGCCCGGGCCTGGGCCGTGTTCGACAGTGAACGCCCACGCCCGGTGCATATCTCGGTACCGCTGGACGTGCTGGCGGCACCGGTCGCCCACGACTGGAGCAACACGGTGGTGCGCCGCCCAAGGCGCGGCCAGCCGGATCGCGACAGCCTGGTCCAGGCGGCGCTGAAGCTGTCCCTGGCCAAGCGGCCGATGATCATCGCTGGGGGCGGCGCCGTGCACGCCTCGGCTGAGCTGCAACTGTTGAGTACCCGGCTGGCGGCGCCCGTGTTCACCAGCGTCGCCGGCAAGGGCCTGCTGACGCCTGAGGCGCCGCTCAATGCCGGGGCCAGTCTGTGCGTCGATCCGGGCTGGCAGATGATCAGCGGAGCTGACATGGTCCTGGCGGTGGGCACCGAGATGGCCGACACCGATTTCTGGCGCGAACGCCTGCCGCTCCAGGGCGAGCTGCTACGGGTGGACATCGACCCGCGCAAGTCCAATGACTTCTACCCGTGCGCCATGGCCCTCTACGGCGATGCCCGGCAAACCCTCGCTGGCCTGTTGGAACACCTGCCCGACGTGAAGCGTGACGCCAGCGCCGCCATCGAGGCGGTGGCCGGCCTGCGACAGGCGATCAGGACAGGGCACGCGCCGTTACAGGCCATCCACCAGGCGATTCTCGATCGCATCGCCGCCGTGCTGCCGGACAACGCCTTCATCAGCAGCGACATGACCCAACTGGCGTATACCGGCAATTACGCCTTCGCCAGCCGGACGCCACGCAGCTGGCTGCATCCCACTGGCTACGGCACCCTCGGTTACGGCTTGCCAGCCGGTATCGGCGGCATGTTCGCCAGCGACAGCCGCCCAGGCCTGGTGCTGGTCGGCGATGGCGGCTTCCTTTACACCGCCCAGGAGCTGGCCACCGCCGTCGAGGAGCTGGACCGGCCGCTGGTGGTGCTGCTGTGGAACAACGACGCCCTCGGGCAGATCCGCGACGACATGCTCGGCCTGGACATCGAGCCTATCGGTGTGCTGCCGCGCAACCCGGACTTCATCGGTCTGGCCCGCGCCTTCGGCTGTGCGGTACGCCAACCGCGCAGCCTGGACGAGCTGCAAGACGACCTGGCCACCGGCTTCGCCACGCCGGGCGTGACGTTCATCGAACTCAAGCACGGCTGTGCTCGCTGACCCCGTAATCGCTCAACAAGAAGAGATACCAACGATGCGCTGCTGGCTGACCTCCATACCGTGTGGGCCCACGCCAATTCGAAGATTCCTGCCGAGTAAAACCTTCAAGGGAGACGTCCATGCGCTACGCCAAGCTGACCCAACGCATCGCCGGAGACGGCGCGGCCGCCTGGGACATTCACTACCGCGCCCTGGCGATGCAGGCCGAGGGTAAGGACGTCCTGCTGTTATCGGTGGGCGACCCCGACTTCGACACGCCGGCACCCATTGTCGAAGCCGCTATCGACAGCCTGCGTGACGGCCGCACCCATTATTCGGACGTGCGCGGCAAGCTGGCCCTGCGCCAGGCCATCGCCCGTCGCCATCAGCAGCGCAGTGGCCAGATGGTGAGTGCCGACCAGGTCACGGTACTGGCCGGTGCCCAGTGCGCGCTGTTCTGCGTGGCCCAGTGCGTGCTCGATCCGGGCGACGAGGTCATCGTCGCCGAGCCCATGTATGTCACCTATGAAGCGGTGTTCGGCGCTTGCGGTGCCAAGGTGGTACCGGTGCCGGTGAAGCCGGAGAACGGTTTCCGCGTATGTCCCGAGGACGTGGCCGCGCGTATCACCCCCCGTACCCGCGCCCTGGCGTTGAACAGCCCGCACAACCCCTCGGGGGCAAGCCTGCCGCGCGCCACCTGGGAGGCCCTGGCCGAGCTGTGCATCGCCCATGACCTGTGGCTGATCTCCGACGAGGTGTACAGCGAGCTGCTGTACGAAGGCGAGCATGTCAGCCCAGGCAGTTTGCCGGGCATGGCCGAGCGCACCGCGACCCTCAATAGCCTGTCCAAGTCCCACGCCATGACCGGCTGGCGGGTGGGTTGGGTGGTCGGCTCGGCCGAGCTGGCCAGCCACCTGGAAAACCTTGCCCTGTGCATGCTCTATGGCTCGCCGGAGTTTATCCAGGACGCGGCGGTGGTGGCCCTGGAGCAACAGTTGCCGGAGTTGCAGGCCATGCGCGAGGCCTACCGCCAGCGCCGTGACCTGGTCTGCGAGTGCCTGGCCGATGGTCCGGGCGTCAAGGCGCTCAAGCCCGATGGCGGCATGTTCGTGATGGTCGATATCCGCGAGACGGGCCTCAGCGCCCAGGCCTTCGCGGATCGGCTGCTGGACCGCGAAGGTGTGTCCGTGCTGGCCGGCGAAGCCTTTGGCCCGAGCGCCGCCGGGCATATCCGACTGGGCCTGGTGGTCGATACCCAGGCGTTGGAGACAGCTTGCCGCCGCATCGCCCGTTGCGCCGCTGAACTGATGAAGGAGCAGGCTGATGCGTGAGTATGCGCGGCTTTATATCGACGGTGCCTAGCAGTGCCGAGCGCGCAGGGCATGGCCGAGGTCTTCGCCTCGGCCACTGAAATCGTGATCGACCGTATGCCGCTGGGCGCCGTTCGGTGGGTACACGCAGCCGGGCAATCCCGCTTCATAGAACAAACGCTAACGCATTGATTTAGCTGAACCTTGTAGGAGCCCGCCCAGCCCGTTGGGCTGCGCTGAAGCGCGGCGGCCACCCTGTAGGAGCTGGCTTGTCCTGCGATCGGCCGCAAAACGGCCGTAAAGCCAGCCATCTCGATCTGTCTGGTGCAGCGCGGTTACAGGGGTTGCGACCGCGCTGCACCAGACAGATCGAAGTGGCTGGTTTTTACGGCCGCTTCGCAGCCGATCGCGCGGTCCGGCGTCCCGGCACAAGGCGCGCACACAGGGTGGACCGCGCTTGCAGGCCTTGTTCCCTGCGCGACAGTTCACCCCGCTGCAACAGCATCCTTCGGCGTGTCGAACGCCACAAACAACTGATCCGCCGTAATCGTCCCTAGGTCCAGGCGCATGTTCGCCTCGAGCATGGCAAACAGCTGGGTGAACACCTCGTACACCTTGCAGTGATCCTCCATCCCCGAAAACGGGTTGTCGATCTTCTCGGCAATCAACGAGCTCTCCTGCACGGCGTCATACACCTCGCGCAGGGTTATTTCGCTGGCCGGGCGGGCGAGGGTCAGGCCGCCGTGGGCGCCGCGCCAGGACCTCAGGATATCGGCCTTGACCAGCTGCGAGGCCAGGCTGCGCACCCGCGTGGGGTGGACCTTGACCCACTTGGCAATGGTCTCGGTGCGCAGCTTCTGCGGTGCGTTGGCGGCCACGAACGAGAGGATGTACGAGGCGGTGATCAGGCGGGTCGACTGGCTCATCGGCAAAGGTCCCTGGGTAAAAACCGAAGTCTACACCCCGTGAAAATCCGACTTGGCAGGGGCATGGCATTGAGTCTAATGTATTTGTCACGATGACAATTACAAATATTTGGTCGTCGGCGTGCGGGACCTTTCTCTGCGGTTCAACAGGGGCAATGCCATGAGCGATAACAACAACAAGATCACTCAAGCGATGCCCGACAGCGGCCTGCCGCGTCGGGACTTTCTCAAGTACAGCGCTGCGGCGGCGAGCTTCGCCGGCGCCTTCGCCATGGGCCTGCCGTTGACGGGGTGGGCCGAGGAGGCCACGCCCAAGGCCGGTGGCGTGCTGCGCATGGGCCTGGCCGGCGGCAGCACCACCGACTCCGGCGATCCAGGATCGTGGAGCGACACTTTCACCTTCGTCGGCTTCTCGGCGGTATACAACACCTTGAGCGAGATCAGCGTGGACGGCACGGCGATCCCGGAACTGGCCGAACGCTGGGAATCGAGCCCGGATGCGCGGGTCTGGACTTTCGTCCTGCGCCAAGGCGTCACTTTCCACGACGGCAAGACCCTGGATGCCAGTGATGTGGTTGCCTCGGTCCAGCACCACCTGGGCGAAAAGTCCACCTCGGCGGCCAAGACCGTGCTCGGCGATGTCGCCCAGGTGCGCGCCCAAGGCAACGACACGGTGGTGTTCGAGCTGCACTCGGGCAATGCCGACTTCGCCTATGTGGTCGCCGACTACCACCTGGTGATCATGCCGGCCAAGGATGGCGTGGCCGACTGGCGGGCCGGCGTCGGCACCGGCGGTTACCGCCTCAAGCACTTCGAGCCGGGCGTGCGCATGGACCTGGAGCGCAACCCGGACTACTGGAAAGCCGGCCGGGCACATTTTGCCAGCGCCGAGCTGCTGGCGATCGCCGACGGCGCGGCGCGGATCAACGCCCTGGTCACGGGCCAGGTGGACGTGATCAACAAGGTCGACCTCAAGACCGTGGCGCTGCTCAAGCGCAATCCACAGCTGGTGATCGAGGAGACCAAGGGCGCCCAGCACTACACCTTCCCCATGCTCTGCGACAGCACGCAGTTCCAGAACAACGACGTGCGCCTGGCGCTCAAGTACGCCATCGACCGCCAGGCCCTCTTGACCTCGGTGCTGTATGGCTACGGCCAGATCGGCAACGACCACCCGATCCAGCCCGGCAGCCGCTTCATCAATACCGCCCTGGAGCAGCGCGGCTACGACCCGGACAAGGCGCGCTTCCACCTGCGCCAGGCCGGCCTCGATGCCCTCAAGGTGCGCCTGCAGGCGTCCGACGCCGCCTATACCGGCGCGGTCGACGCCTCGGTGCTGTTCAAGGAGCAGGCACGCCGTGCCGGTATCGACATCGACGTGGTGCGCGAGCCGGCCGACGGGTTCTTCACCAACGTGTGGATGAAGCAGCCGTTCACCACCTCGTTCTGGTACAGCAGCCTGACCGCCGACCGCATGTTCAGCATCGGCTATGCCCAGGGCGCGGCCTGGAACGAGACACACTGGGACAATGCCCGCTTCAACCAGCTGCTCAACGCCGCACGTGGCGAGATGAACGCACCGCTGCGTCAGGAGATGTACAACGAAATGCAGGCCCTGTGCCGCGACGATGGCGGCGCCATCGTGCCGCTGTTCGCCAGCTCCGTGGCCGCGCGTTCGCGCCGTGTCGCTCACGGGGGAGTCACCGCGCCCTATGGCGAGCTGGACGGCCTGCGGCTGATCGAGCGCTGGTGGCAAGCGTGATCCCTTACGTCGTCCCTGCTTGAGGAGCCTACGGTGAATAGTCTTGGTTCATTACTTGCGCGACGCCTGGCCCTGGGCCTGGTATCGCTGCTGGCGGTCTCGGTGATCATCTTCCTGGCCGTCGGCATGCTACCCGGCGATGTCGCCCAGGCCATGCTCGGCCAGGCCGCCACCCCGGAAACCGTGGCCGCGCTGCGGGCCCAGCTGGGCCTGGACATGCCAGCGCTGAGCCGCTTCGGCCACTGGGCCTGGCAACTGCTGCAAGGCGACCTGGGCGTGTCCCTGGCCAACCAGCGACCGATCGCCGAACTGATCGGCACGCGCCTGGGCAATACCTTCAGCCTGGCGCTGCTGGCGGCGCTGGTGTCGGTGCCCCTGGCACTGCTGTTGGGCATGCTCGCGGCGTTGTACCGCAACAGCTGGTTCGACCGGTTGCTCAACACCAGCGCCCTGACCGCGGTGTCGTTCCCTGAGTTCTTTGTCGCCTACATTCTGATCCTGGTGTTCGCAGTGAAGCTGGCCTGGTTGCCGAGCATCTCCAACCTGGCACCGGACGCCTCCTTGGGCGAGGTCCTGGAACGTTCGTTGCTGCCAGTGCTGACCTTGGCCCTGGTGGTGGTGGCGCAGATGATGCGCATGACCCGCGCCTCGCTGATCAACCTGCTGGCCAGCCCGTACATCGAGATGGCCCGGCTCAAGGGCATCTCGCCAGCACGGATCATCTTCCGTCATGCCTTGCCCAACGCCCTGGCGCCGATCATCAACGTGGTGGCGCTGAACCTGGCGTACCTGGTGGTTGGCGTGGTGGTGGTCGAGGTGGTGTTCGTCTACCCAGGCCTGGGCCAGTTGCTAGTGGATTCGGTGGCCAAGCGCGACATCCCGGTGGTTCAGGCCTGTAGCCTGATCTTCGCCGCCACCTACATCCTGCTCAACACCACCGCCGATGTGCTGTCGATTGCCAGCAATCCGCGCCTGATGCATCCGAAGGGGTAGCCGATGAGCCTGTTCAAGCAAATGCAGCGCGCGCCGCTGAGCGCCAAGTTCGGCCTGCTGGTGATCCTGTTGTATGCCCTGGTGGCGCTGTTTGCGCCGCTGCTGGCGCCGTTCGGCGAGACCGAGGTGGTCGGCGAGGGCTTCGCGCCCTGGGGCGGGCAGTTCCTGCTGGGCACCGACAACCTCGGCCGCGACATGTTCAGCCGCCTGGTCTACGGCGCCCGCAACACCCTGGGCATCGCCTTCCTGACCACCACCCTGGCCTTTGCCGTGGGCGGCTTCTATGGCCTGGTGGCGGCGATCAAGGGCGGCTGGGTCGACCAGAGCCTGTCGCGTCTGGTGGACATCCTCATGGCCATCCCGCAGCTGATCTTCGCCTTGCTGATCCTCAGCGTGGTTGGTACCACAGCCACCTCGCTGGTACTGGTGATCGCGCTGCTGGATGCCACCCGGGTGTTTCGCCTGGCGCGGGCGGTGGCGATGACCGTGGTGGTGCAGGACTTCGTCGAGGCGGCGCGCCTGCGAGGGGAAGGGCTGTGGTGGCTGGTCAGCCGCGAAGTGCTGCCCAATGCCGCGGCGCCATTGATCGCCGAGTTCGGTCTGCGCTTCTGCTTTGTCTTCCTGTTCATCAGCGCGCTGTCGTTCCTCGGCCTGGGCATTCAGCCGCCGACCGCCGACTGGGGCAGCATGGTGCGTGATAACGCGGTGCTGATCACCTTCGGTGATATCAGCCCGCTGTTGCCGGCCTTGGCCGTGGCGCTGATTACCGTCAGCGTGAATTTCGTCGTGGACTGGGTGCTGCACAAGTCCAGTGGCCTCAAGGAGTGCTGAGCATGAGTAAGCCATTGCTGGAAATACGTGACCTGCGCATCGACGGCCACCACGACGATGCCTGGCACCCACTGATCAAGGGCATCGACCTGACCCTTGCCCGCGGCGAGGTGCTGGGACTGATCGGCGAGTCGGGGGCGGGCAAGTCGACCTTGGGCCTGGCGGCCATGGGCTATGTGCGTGACGGGTGCCGGATCAGTGGCGGCTCGGTGCGCTTCGACGGCCAGGAGCTGGTGGGCGCCGCCCCGCAGACCTTGCGGCGCCTGCGCGGACTGCGCATCGCCTATGTGGCACAGAGCGCCGCGGCATCATTCAACCCGGCTCACCGATTGATCGACCAGCACATCGAGACCGCCGTGAACAACGGCGGCATCGACCGTGCCCGGGCCGAGGCCGAGGCGGTGGAACTGTATCGGGTGTTGCGCCTGCCGGACCCGGAGCGCATCGGCCAGCGCTACCCCCACCAGGTCTCCGGTGGCCAGTTGCAGCGGGTGATGACCGCCATGGCCATGGCCTGCCACCCGGACCTGATCGTCTTCGACGAGCCGACCACCGCGCTGGATGTCACCACCCAGATCGAGGTACTCACGGCCATTCGCGACGCGGTGCGCACCTACGGCAGCGCGGCATTGTACATCAGCCACGACCTGGCGCTGGTGGCGCAGATCGCCGACCGCATCATGGTGCTGCGCCATGGCAGCCTGGTCGAGGAGGCCCAGACCCGGACCATGCTCGATGCACCCCGCCAGGACTACACCCGCTCGCTGTGGGCCGTGCGCAGCTTCCACACCGAACCCAAACCCTGCCCGACCCAGGCACGGCCGCTGCTTGAGGTACGCCAGGCCTGCGCCAGTTATGGCGAACAGCCCGTGCTGCACGATGTGTCGCTCAAGCTGCACCCTGGCCAGACCCTGGCGGTGATCGGCGAGTCCGGCAGCGGCAAGAGCACCACCGCACGGCTGATCACTGGCCTGCTGCCGGCCAGCGCCGGGCAGGTGCTGTACGACGGCGAGGTGCTGCCGGCGGACTACCGCCAGCGCAGCAAGGAGCAGCTGCGGCGCATCCAGATGATCTACCAGATCCCCGATACCGCGCTGAACCCACGCCAGCGCATCATCGATATCCTCGGTCGCCCGCTGACCTTCTACCTAGGCCTCAAGGGCAAGGCCCTGCGCCAGCGCGTGGCCGAACTGCTGGAGATGATCGAGCTGGACCCGGCCACGTACATGGAGCGTCAGCCCCTCGAGCTGTCCGGTGGGCAGAAGCAGCGCATTTGCATCGCCCGGGCGCTGGCCGCCGAACCGCAGTTGATCATCTGCGACGAAGTCACTTCAGCCCTCGATCAACTGGTGGCTGAAGGCGTACTCAAGCTGCTCGACCGCATCCAGCGACAGCTGGGCGTGGCCTACCTGTTCATCACCCACGACGTGGCCACGGTACGCGCCATCGCCGACGAAGTGATGGTGATGCAGCGCGGCCGGGTGGTCGACCACGGCAGCCGTGAGGCCATCTTCGCGCCGCCGTACCGCGACTACACCGGGCTGCTGTTCTCCTCCGAGCCGGAAATGGACCCCGACTGGCTCGACCGCCTGCTGGCCCGCCGGGCCGGGCAATCCAACCTGCAAACTGTGCAAGGACAACCTTCATGAACGTACTGATCGTCCACGCTCACCCCGAGCCGCAATCCTTCACCGCCGCCCTGCGCGACCAGGCTGTGGCAACCTTCCAGGCTCAGGGCCACCAGGTGCAGGTCAGCGACCTGTACGCCATGGGCTGGAACCCGGTGGCCAGCGCGGAGGACTTCGGCTCCCGGGAGAATCCCGATTACCTGGTCTATGCCCTGGAGCAACGGCTGGGGGTCAAGGGTGGCTCCATCGCCCCCGACATCCAGCAGGAGCTGGATAAACTGCTGTGGGCCGACCTGCTGGTGCTCAACTTCCCGATCTTCTGGTTCTCCGCCCCGGCCATGCTCAAGGGCTGGATCGACCGGGTGCTGGTCTCTGGCGTGTGCTATGGCGGCAAGCGCTTCTACGACCAGGGCGGGTTGGTGGGCAAGAAGGCATTGGTCACCGTGACCCTCGGCGGGCGTGAGCACATGTTCGGGGAAGGGGCGATCCACGGGCCGCTGGAGGACATGCTGCGGCCGATCCTGCGTGGCACTCTGGCCTATGTCGGCTTCGAGGTGCTGCCGCCGTTCGTGGCCTGGCACGTGCCTTACATCAGCGATGAGGCGCGCAAGGGCTTCCTGCACGATTATCAGCAGCGCTTGGAGCAGCTGTCCGATGACCTGCCGCTGGCGTTTCCGAAGTTGTCGCAGTTCGACGAGGCACTGTATCCGTTGACCTGAGGCGGCCTTTCGAACCTGTTTCACTGCTACCCCACACATTCGGGGTATGTTCCGCCAGACAGAATCTCCCGATAGTAGGCCCACCGGCTCATCCCGAGCAGTCACACGCTGGAGTTGCTATGGGCAAGGCACTGAAGGTGATTGGCAGTCTGTTGCTGGCGTCCGCCGCCACGGCCACGCTGGCAACAGAGGCAGGAACAGGCAATACGCTGCGACTGTACAACTGGACCGATTATATTGGCGAAACCACTCTGGCCGATTTCGAGAAGGCCACCGGCATCAAGGTGATCTACGACACCTTCGATGGTTACGAAACCGTGCAGACCAAGCTGCTGACCGGCCGCTCCGGCTACGACCTGGTCATGCTCAATGCTTCCCTGGTGCCGCCGCTGATCCAGGCCGGGGTGTTTCAGCCCCTGGACAAGCATCAACTGCCCAGTTGGCACAACCTTGATGCCAAGGTGGTCGATGAGCTGCAAGGCTACGACCCAGGCCTGAAGTTCTCGGCGCCCTACACCTGGGGCAGCTCCGGCGTGACCTACAACGTCGACAAGATCAAGGAACGCATGCCTGACGCTCCGATCGGCTCGTTGGCCATGCTCTTCGACCCCGAGATTGTCTCGCGCTTCGCCGATTGCGGCGTCACCCTGATGGACGCGCCCAGCGAGGTGATCCCCCTGGCCCTGCAGTACCTGGGCAAGGACCCGCACAGTGCCGCCCCCGCCGACCTCAAGGCCGCCGAAAAGCTGCTGCTGAATGTGCGCCCCTACATCAAGAAGTTCGATTCGGTGAACTACCTCACCAGCCTGCCCAACGGCGACGTGTGCCTGGCCCTGACCTGGTCCGGCGACTACGCCACCGCCCAGGCCCGCGCCGAAGAGGCGAACAAGGCCATCACGTTGGACTTCTTCATCCCCATGGAAGGCTCGCTGATCTGGTTTGACAACCTGTACCTGCCCAAGGATGCGCCCCACGCGGGCAACGCCCACCGCTTCATCGAATTCCTGTTGCAGCCGCAGACCATGGCCCAGGTGACCAACTATATCCACTACGCCAACAGCAATGCCGCGGCCACGCCCCTGGTGCAAGCGGGCATCCGCGACAACCCGGCGATCTACCCCGATGAGGCGACCCGCCAACGCCTGTTCGCCCAGAAGACCCAGGCGCCCAAGGACATGCGCGCCATCACCCGGCTCTGGAGCACGGTCAAGACCGGCTTCTGATTCAACCTCTTCGTCCCAATCCGCAAGGAGCTGCCCATGGCAACGCCAAGCAACGCTTTCGCCTCGACTTTCACCCAGGATGCACTGGTAGAGGCCGACAAGGCCCATTACATGCACGGCTACCACGTGTTCGACGAGCACCGCGCGCAGGGCGCGCTGAATATCGTTGCCGGGGAGGGCGCCTACATCCGCGACACCGAGGGCAACCGTTTCCTCGATGCGGTGGGCGGCATGTGGTGCACCAACATTGGCCTGGGCCGTGAGGAAATGGCCCAGGCCATCGCCGACCAGGTGCGCCAGCTGGCCTATTCCAACCCGTTCTCCGACATGGCCAACACCGTAGCCATCCAACTGTGCCAGAAGCTCGCGCAACTGGCTCCGGGTGACCTCGACCACGTGTTCCTCACTACCGGCGGCTCCACCGCGGTGGACACCGCCTACCGCCTGATCCAGTACTACCAGAACTGCCGCGGCAAGCCGCGCAAGAAGCACATCATCGCCCGCTACAACGCTTACCACGGCTCCACCACCCTGACGATGTCGATCGGTAACAAGGCTGCCGACCGGGTGCCGGAGTTCGACTACCCACACCCGCTGATCCACCATGTGTCCAACCCCAACCCGTATCGCGCCCCACACGGCATGGATGAGGCCGAGTTCCTCGACTTTCTGGTGGCCGAGTTCGAGGACAAGATCCTCTCCCTAGGCCCCGACAACGTCGCGGCGTTCTTCGCCGAGCCGATCATGGGGTCGGGCGGGGTGATCATCCCGCCCAAGGACTACTTCCTGCGCATGTGGCAGGTGTGCCAGTCCTACGACATCCTGTTCGTCGCCGACGAGGTGGTGACCTCGTTCGGTCGCCTGGGTACCTTCTTCGCCAGTGAGGAACTGTTCGGCGTGCAGCCGGACATCATCACCACCGCCAAGGGCCTGACCTCGGCCTACCTGCCGCTGGGAGCGTGCATCTTCTCCGAACGCATCTGGCAGGTGATTGCCGAGCCGGGCAAGGGCCGCTGCTTCACCCACGGTTTCACCTACAGCGGTCACCCGGTGTGCTGTACCGCGGCGCTGAAGAACATCGAGATCATCGAACGGGAGAACCTGCTGGCGCACGTCAACGATGTTGGCGCTTACCTGGAGCAGCGACTGCTCAGTTTGCGCGACTTGCCGCTGGTGGGGGATGTGCGCTGCCTGAAGCTGATGGCCTGCGTCGAGTTCGTGGCGGATAAAGCCAGCAAGGCGTTGTTCGATGATGCGGTGAACATCGCCGAGCGCATCCACCGGCGGGCCCAGGCCAAGGGGCTGCTGGTGCGGCCGATCATGCACCTGAACGTGATGTCGCCGCCGCTGGTGATCACCCATGCGCAGGTCGATGAGATCGTCGAGACCTTGCGCCAGTGCATCCTCGACGCCGCCGATGAACTGCGCGCCGAAGGCCTGTATCACGGCCGATGACCCTCTTGCGACAGGCTGTGCGCGAGCGTGCCCGGCAGGCTAGACTGCCGGGCATGACCCAGGCCTCTTCCGATACCCCCATTACCCTGACCCTCGGCGCCCTGCAGCAATGGCATGCCGCCCTGCAGCATGCCTTCGCCCATAGCGACACGCCGCAGGCCTTGGGGCACCTGGCTGCGGCCATCGGCCACCTGGTGTCGGTGGAGTCGATGATGATCAGCCTGGAGTGCCGTGGCCGGGCACCGCGGTTGCTGTATCAGCAGGGCATTCCGGAGTGTCACCGCGAGGCCGTGCTCAACCGCTACTTCGCTGCCGGCTATCTGCTCGACCCCTTCTGCCTGGCGGTGGAGAACGGCCTGGCCGAGGGCTTCTACCACCTGGAAGACATCGCCCCGGACAACTTCTTCGACAGCGACTACTACAAGGCCTATTACTTGGGTACTGGCTGTAGCGAAGACAGTTACTTCATCGCCGACATCGCCGAGGACCGCAAGGTTTCCCTGAGCCTGTTCCAGGGGTGCAGTGGCACGCGCCTGGGGGCGGCTCAGCTCGACGTGCTGCGGGCGGTCGAGCCGATGGTCCGCGAACTGCTGGGCCGCTACGCCCGCCACCACCTCCTGGACACGCCCGGCACTGTCGAGCTCAGTGGGCTGCAGGCAGCGTTCGACAGTTTCGGCTGCCAGGTGCTCACCGACCGCGAACGCGAGGTTGCGCACATGATCCTGCGTGGCCATTCGGTGAAGTCCACCGCCATCGAACTGGGCATTTCACCGGAAACCGTGCGCATGCACCGCAAGAACCTCTACCTGAAGCTTGAAATCAATTCGCAGTCAGAGCTGTTTGCCCGCTTTATCGACTGGTTGCGCCAGGGCTGATCCCTCTGTACGGGTGAAGGTCTTTTGTCCGCCAGCTTGCCGAGCTAGGCGGAGTTGTCTGGTATCGATGCTGACTCCATGCAGGCGCTGCCCGCCATGGCCAGCTACGCTATGCTGGCAATGTTAGTTGGAATGGACTATTACCCTATAACCGGCATCGGGCCGGAAAGAGGTGCCGCATGAAAAATCCGATAGTCGACCATGGATGGACCAAGATCTCCGAAACCGACAGCTCTGGCTTAGAAGCAGCGAGAGAAAAGCTCTCCATCGTCGAAGCAATAGAACAGAAAATATCCCAGACCGATGGCCTCGAGGCCGCGGATAACATCCTGGCCCATGGGGCCATCAAGCATGCCTTGAGACGATGCATCGAGTTTCATGAAGGCGCGCCGGGGCTCACCATTCTTGACCTCTACATCAATTACGGATTCGCGACCCAGAAGGCGTTAGCCGCAGAACGGACAATCGATCTGGAGCTGGTGGATATCGAGTTCTGATGGTTCACGGCAACCCCATCTCGTCCCCTGGATGGCGCTGGATCATCAGCATGCCTTTGCGGTTAAGCCGATTGACAGGTTTGCCGACATCTTGATTTTGTGCCGCGGCGGTGCCAGCAGTTTTACTGCCTGGTGCCGCTCCAGTGTGCGCATGGGAAAAAGACTGCGCTCCGACTGAACTGGCCGATGCTGGCGCACAGTGCAGGGTGCCCCGCTAGCTGCCGAAGAGGCAGGGGTGCTGCGTCAGCCCGCCTTGGTCGCCCACCTTGTTCAACTTTATCTATACTGGCGCCATGCGAATTCTGTTCTCGGACCATTGAAAGCTGCGAACTGGAGGAAGCGACAATGACCAAGTGTCCAAAGTGCCAGGCCGAGATTCCGGAGGCTGACGAGCTGAAGTCAGGAGAGATCGTCTGTCCTCATTGCTCGGCGAAACAGGAGCGTAAGTGGGTAGAGTCCTTCCCCGGTAGTAGTGCGCGGACCAAGGAAAAACCGCCGTCGGATTGATCGTCAAACCAGGGCGTGGCCCGGCAGAATGCCCATCGCCATGGATCGTCGTAGTAGGCCTGTTTGAAGAACAGGGGCGTTAGCGTCTTGCAATATTTTGCAATCAGCTTCTAGGATGGCCGTTTATCCTGGAGATTCAAGGCCATGATGGCTGAGTTGTTCGCCGTACTCGCCCCCGTTTTTATCGTCGCCGGCATTGGCTTCGCCTGGGCTCGCAGTGGCCACGTCTATCCCACCGATTTCATCGCCCGCTTGGTCATGACCATCGGCACACCCTGCCTGGTGCTGTCCACGCTGAGCCGTACAAATCTGGAGCCGGTGGCGTTCGGCTCGATGGCCCTTGCCTGTGTGCTGGCCATGACGGCGATGGGACTGTTGGGAACGCTGCTCAGCCGCCTGTTTGGCCAAGATTGGCGGGTGCTTGTCCCGGCCTTCATGTTTCCAAATACAGGGAACATGGGCTTGCCAATCAGCCTCTATGCCTTTGGTGAGCAAGGCTTGGCGCTGGCGGTAGCGTTCTTCCTGACGTTGTCGATCTTCCAGTTCACCCTTGGCATCGCGATGTCGGGCGGTGTTGCTTCGCTCAGGACGTTGCTGCGCAACCCAATCGTGATCAGCCTGGCGTTATCCATGCCGATCATCTTTTTCAATCTGCAACTCCCGCGCTGGCTGGCCAATACGGTGGACTTGCTGGGCGGGATGACCATTCCCCTGATGCTGCTGACGCTGGGCGTGTCACTGGCAAGTATTCGCTTGCGCCACCTTGGCAATGGCTTGCTCCTCGGTGGTCTGCGTATTTTGCTGGGGGCGGGGATAGGCTGGAGTTTGGGCTACGTACTGGCAATGGAACCTCTGGCGCATGCCGTACTGGTGGTCCAATCATCGATGCCCGTGGCCGTTTTCAACTATCTGCTGGCGGTGCGGGCGAATCGATCGACAGAGCAGGTGGCCACGCTGGTGATGTGCTCCACAGCGTTGTCATTCGTGCTGCTGCCGGCGATTCTGGTGTGGTGGTTGGCGCCGGTCAGCTAAGACGTGTAGCGGAACACCTGCTACGTCGCGATCCTACCGACCAGCGACCGCCACCGGATAGTCACGCCGACGCTTGTTCACCTCAGGTCGTTCAACAACCTGCGGCTGGTGCCGCCGGGCGATCCGCAGCACTCCCCACAACATCGCCAAGGCAATCGAACACCAGGCGGCGATTAGGCTGAAGATGGTCATTGCAAGGCTCATGAAATACCTCCGTTGCGTTGGCTTCTTCCTGCTCTCTAGATAGATGACAGCTGGCCATCACGGATGATTCAGATCAATTGTCCAGACGGGGACAGCGTGGGGATCAGAGCGGGGCACAAAGAGGGGGATGGAGGTGCAGATCAAACGCGGTGCCAAAGTATGGCGAGGGGATGCAACGCGAACTGATCATGGCTAAATCGTCGGCATACCTGAATAAAACCAAGCCAGCGCGTACCTCATCTGCACGCGCTGGCATGGGCCTTACGACTTGAAACCGAGTCCCGATTCCAGGTCGGTCCCTTGGCTACCGGTACCTGTGGTGGTTGAACCACCGGAGAGACCAGTCCCTGAACCAGTCCCAGTCCCTGAACCAATGCCTGCACCAGTGCCGGTACCCGAACCCGTCCCGGAGCCCGTATGCGAGCCAGTGCTTGAACCCGTCCCAGTGCCAGAACCCGAGCTAGACCCGGTATCAGACCCTGTACCAGACTTAGGCGGCTCCTGATCGCTACCGATCTTCTGCTTCACCGTGTCCTTGGCCTCGGCATACACCTGCTCACCCTTGGCTTTCAGCGTCCCGGTCACCTGATCGCTGGCCGCTCCCATCAGTTCGTCTTCCTTGCGGGTCGAGGGCAGGGCGGCACCAATGGCGGCGCCGAGGGCGATGCCGATGGCGGCGATCACCAGCGGTTGCTCACGTAACAGGGTGTCGAATTGGCTTTTGGCCACATCAACGCCCTGTTGTACCTGATGACTAACGTCATGGGCGGAGCGGCGCAGGGAGTCGGCCGAGGCATTGAGCGAGTCGCCGGTGTCATGGCTCATGTCGCTGGCCTTGTCCTTGAGCCCGGTCGCCTTGTCCTTGAGGTCATAGGCCTTGGCCTTGGCGCTGTCGGTGGCGCTGTGCAGTCGGTCGCCGGCGCTGGAAAGCGCGCCTTTGACGGTGTCGACAGCATCGTGGAGCTTGTCGCCCAGGCCAGGCCCATAACTGACGGGGCCGGGATTGAAGGGACGGTTCTGGTTGAGCGCCAGCCATGCCAGGCCCAGGGCGGTGAGAGCGGTGGGCACGGGGTTGTTCTTCAATGTGGTGCCCAGGTTACCGAAGAACTCGCCGCCGTTGCCCTTGGTGTAGGCCAAGGCTTGGTCGAACAGCTGGCCAGGGGTCAGGCGGCTTTCCAGCGAATCGACGATGTGGCTGATACTCTCGCGCTTGGCATTGATTTCCTGCTCGAGGGTTTCTGGGCTTTTCTCGGATTCATTATCGAACGAAGTGCTCATGGCAGTTTCCTCTTCAGCGCTTCCTTGTCCTGCTGCATAGCGTTCAGGGTACGGTCCGGGGTCAAGTGCGACGGCTCGAACTGTTTCTTGCCCGATTGCAACATGATGAAGCCAATGACCAAGGTGATGACGCCGACGATCAGTGCGGCCAGCCACAGCTGGACAACGGTGGCCAGGCCATACACGGCAGCCATGAGCAGGATGATGAAGCCGGCCAGCAGCACGATCGCCCCCGCGGCTACGGCAGCGGTGCCGGCCTTGAGGGTGTTGAGGTTGTGCTGCAGTTCGGCCTTGGCCAAGGCCAGTTCCTTGGTGAACAGTTCGGGCACTTCGCGCATCAATTGGCGCAGCAGGCCGCCGATCGACGGATCGGTGTGCGCTGCATGCGGATCAAGCGGGTTATCCGGGTTGAGCGGGTCGCGATTCATTACACACCTCCTTTGAGGGGATCATTGCCGCCAGTGCGATCACCCGACGTGCCGACACCAGTACCCAATGGGTCGGTTGGCGTGAATGGCTCGTGGGTGGAGACATCGCTCGAGCGCCCAGGGTTGGTTCCCGAGGTAGCTCCAGGCGTAGCCCCTTGGGTAGTACCAGGCAGCGAGCTCAGGTAGGGATCGCTGGCGCCGTAGGCCTCAGGCGGGTTGGAGGAGGCGCCGTGGCCGCCGCTGGATGGCGCATGGCTGCTGCTACCGGTGGATGGCGTATGGCTGCTCGCGGATCCATGGCTGCCGCCGCCGCTGGCACGCAGGAAGCGCGACAGGCCGAAACCGATGGCAACGCTGCCAGCGAGGAATACGGCAGGGTTATCGCGGGCCAGTTGCGCACCCTTTTGCAGCAACTGTTCGGCGCTCTGGTCGCGCACCTGGTCGGCGAACGAGCCAAGGCTACCGGCCAATTGCCCCAGGTACTGGGAAAGGCCCAGGGTGTCCTTGCCCTCCAGCGCCGAGGCGGCCGATTGCGCGCCTTCCACCAACGAGTCCAACTGGTCGGCGGCCAGGTCGCGATAATGCTCGTACTGCTCGGCGCCCTGGTCCTTGGCTTCGTCGATCAGCGTATTGGCTTCATCGGCGATGTTGTGCAGATGGTCCTTGGCAGCATCGGTAGGTGGCGATGACGTTGGATGGTCAGTCTTGTCCATTTCTGTCTCCCTGCTTCTGATTGAACGCCGGCATACAATCTGTTTTGCCGAGCAACGGTTTACGAGGTGTTCAATAAGGGGACGGGCAGGTATCGCGCAGAGTTCAACCGGGTTGACGAGGGGCTGCCGATTGAGGATTGGGTGGGATAGGCAAGAAGGAATGGGAGTGAAGTCAGGGCTGGCGGATGGTGGTGGGATGCTGAAACTTGCAGGTCGCTGAAGGCGATCCATCCAATGCCACGAGCGATCCCTCTCTCGATGAGAGAGGGACACAGGTCAAGGGTTATAACGATGCACGCAGCACTACTGGACGGCCGTTTGGGAGGGTAAAGGGTAAACGCGCTACACAATCACTTCGCCAACACCGGTGTACGCGGTGGTACCTGGCGGCGCGACCCGGTCGACTCGAACGCCGCGGCGAACCGCAACAACGCCGAATCGTCGTACGCCCGCCCGGCGAAGGTCAGGCCGGCTGGCATGCCGATATCAGCCATGATGCCCATCGGCACGGTCACGGTCGGCACGCCCAGGTGACGGATCGCCAGGTTGCCGTTGGCCACCCATACGCCATTACTCCAGGCGATGTCGGCCGACTGCGGGTTGACGTCGCAATCGGCCGGCGCCACGTCCGCCACCGTCGGGAACAGCACGGCATCGAGCCCGAGCTGCTCCATCCAGTCCTCAAGGTCGATCCGGCGGGTCTGCTCCAGGCCGCGCAGGCCGTCGGGCAGGGTGGGTATCTCGTTCCACGGTGTGATGCCACGCTCGGCCATGCGTACGTACTCGTCCATGCCTGCGGCCAGGTCGCCCTCGCGGTTGGGCAGGGTGCCAGGGTCGTGGGGGAAGATCTTCGGCCCATCGACGTCGGCCAGGCGGTTGAGCTTCGGGTCACCGTTGGCTTGCAGGAAATCATCGAAGGCCCAGGCCGACAGGTCCCACAGCTCATGGTGCAGGAACTCCTTGGACACCAGTCCGCGGTTGTACACCGTTGGCGCACCCGGGCGGTCGCCCTCGCAGTTGGAGACCAGCGGGAAGTCTACTTCGAGCACTTCGGCGCCTGCGGCTTCCAGGGCCTGGCGCGCCTGTTCCCACAGGGCGATCAGGGTCGGACGGGTATGGATGCGCTGGCCGGTCGGGCCACCGATGCCCGGGGACTCGCTGGTGCCGGCCAGCTCATCCTTGTTGATGTACATGCGCGGCACGCCGAAACGCTTGCCAGCCAGGGCATCGGCCTTGGCCGCCAGGTCGAGGTAGGAGGACGGGCGTACCGAAGAGGCGCGGGGAATCGGCACCCAAGGCTGCAGACGCCACAGGTCGCCGCGGGTGTCGGGGTCGTCGGCGACGATCACGTCGAGCACTTCCAGCAGGTCATTCATGGTCCGGGCATAGGGCACCACCACGTCCATGGTCGGCGTCAGCGGCCAGTTGCCGCGCACCGAGATCACCCCACGCGATGGGGTATAGGCACACAGGCCATTGTTCGAGGCCGGGCCGCGGCCGCTGGACCAAGTTTCCTCGGCCAGGCCAAAGGCCGAGAAGCTGGCTGCGGTGGCCGTACCGGCACCGTTGGAGGAGCCCGAGGCGAAGGGCGCGGTGAGGTAGTTGGCGTTGTACGGGCTTTCGGCCCGGCCATAGACCCCACGTTGCATCCCGCCGTTGGCCATGGGCGGCATGTTGGTCTTGCCCAGGCAGATGGCCCCGGCGGCGCGCAGGCGCTCGATGGTGAAGGCATCGCGATGGGCAACCAGCTCGGCGAAGGCCGGGCTGCCCGAGGCGGCGGTCAGGCCCTTGACCAGGTAGCTGTCCTTGGCGGTGTAGGGGATGCCGTCCAGCGGGCCTAGCGTCTGGCCACGGGCGCGACGGGCATCGCAAGCCTCGGCCTCCTTCAATGCGTCGGGGTTGCGCACCACTACGGCGTTCAACGCGGTAACGGTGCCGGGGGCGTCGTAGGCCTCGATCCGGGCCAGGTAGGCCTTCACCAGCTCGACCGCAGTGGTCTGGCCGGATTCGAGCGCGGCACGCAATTGGGCGATGGAAACCTCGGTGACTTCGATCATCTTGCTTCTCGTATCTATGTTCGTTGCGCGGTATTTGCGACAGGTGCTGGATTAACAACTCTAGCGGTACATTTTGCAACCGTCGCGGCTGTGCATCGGTGCAAGTGACCCCAGGCTGCGCCGCACAGGTCGGGGTGTTCAGGGCTTGGTGAGGCCTGTGCCGGTGGGGCCGGGACGCCGGAGGTGCATGACTTGTGATCGGAGGATGGCTGGGTGCATGTCTTTATGTTGTAGCGCCCTTGAGATCGAGCGCCGCCCGCGCGGCGCATCGCGGCACAAGGCCGCTCCCACATTTGTTGCAACGTGCCATGGCCTGACAGACCGAGCTTTTAGCCTTGTTTGTACGACAAAGATATCGAGGTGACCGCAACAGCCATCATGCCATCTCCCGACATGCACCAAGGCTGACAACCCCAATCCCCTGATTCGTGCAAATCACCCTGCGCATCAAACCTCAGCGACCGTCGGGTGTCACAGTCTATCCTCAAGCCTGACAGCACGTGCCGTGCTCGAACTCCAGGAGACTCCGTACATGCCTTCGAAGAGCGATCCCGCCACAAGGTCGACATTCAATCCGCCGGTCTTCTGGATATCGGCGATCTTGCTGTTTCTGCTGGTGATCTATGCCAGCGTCTTCCACGAACATGCCCAGTCACTGTTCGAGTTGGTCCAGCACTGGATCATCACCAATGTCAGCTGGTTCTATATCCTTGCCGTGGCGATCATCCTCTGCACCGTGGTGTTCCTGGGGGTGAGCCGCTATGGCGATATCAAGCTGGGCCCTGACCACAGCAGTCCGGACTACAGCAGCACCACCTGGTTCGCCATGCTGTTCTCCGCCGGCATGGGCATCGGACTGATGTTCTTCGGCGTGGCGGAGCCGGTGATGCATTTCATCAAGCCGCCGTTGGGCGAGGCCGGCACCGTGGTGGCCGCAGGCGAGGCGATGAAGATCACGTTCTTCCACTGGGGCCTGCACGCCTGGTCGATCTATGCCATCGTCGCGCTGATCCTGGCCTATTTCAGTTTCCGCCACGGGCTGCCGTTGACCCTGCGCTCGGCCTTGTACCCGCTGATCGGCGAACGCATCCATGGCCCCATCGGCCACGCAGTGGACATCTTCGCGATCATCGGCACGGTGCTGGGCGTGGCCACTTCGCTGGGCTTTGGCGTGTCGCAGATCAACACCGGGCTCAACGCCCTGTTTGGCGTGCCGGTGTCGATCCCGGTGCAGATTGCGCTGATCATCGGCACCACGGCCCTGGCGACCCTGTCGGTGGTGTCTGGCCTGGACAAGGGCATTCGCCGCCTGTCTGAGCTGAACCTGGGCCTGGCGGTGCTGTTGATGCTGATGGTCGTGCTACTCGGGCCGACCGTGCTGATCCTGCAGACCTTCGTGCAGAACAGCGGCGGCTACCTCAGCGAGATCGTCAGCCGTACCCTGAACCTCTATGCCTACCAGCCCAGCGACTGGATCGGTGGCTGGACCCTGTTCTACTGGGGCTGGTGGCTGGCCTGGTCGCCCTTCGTCGGGCTGTTCATCGCGCGTATCTCGCGGGGCCGCACCATTCGTGAGTTCGTCACCGGCGTATTGCTGGTGCCGACCGCCTTCACCCTGTTGTGGATGACCGTATTCGGCAATACCGCCATCCACATGATTCTGGATGAAGGCTTGACCGACCTCGCCAGGTCAGTCGAGCAGGATACCTCGCTGGCGCTGTTCGCCTTCCTCCAGCATTTCCCGTTCTCCAGCGCGATCAGCGTGCTGGCGGTGGTGATGGTGGTGGTGTTCTTCGTCACCTCTGCCGACTCCGGGGCCATGGTGGTCGACATGCTCGCCTCCGGCGGTGAAGAGAACACCCCGGTGCGCCAGCGTATCTTCTGGGCTGCGAGCATGGGTGTGGTGGCCATCGCCTTGTTGCTCGCCGACGGTCTCAAGGCCCTGCAGACGGCAACCATCGCCAGTGCCTTGCCCTTTACCCTGGCCTTGTTGTTCAGCATGCGCGGGCTGCTCAAGGCGCTCAAGCTCGACGCCACCAAACGTGGCCTACGCCACCAGGCGCTGAGCATCTCGCCTACGGCCTCGCGTGCGGCGGGCAACTGGCAGCGACGCTTGCGCACTCTGGCGATGTTTCCGCGGCGCTCCCATGTCGAGCGCTTCATTATCGATGTGGCGCGGCCTGCGTGCCTGTCGGTGGCCGAAGAGTGGCGTCGGCAAGGGTATGAATGCACGGTCGAGGATGGCGAGGAGGGCAGTATCAGCCTCAAGGTCGGGCCGGCTGAAGATCCCTTCGTCTATGAAATCCGGCCCCATGCCTACGCCATGCCCAGTTTCGTCCTGAGTGATGGCCCAAGCGAGGAGCGCAAGTACTTCCGCGCCGAAGTGCACCTGCGCGAGGGCGGGCAAGACCATGATGTGATGGGCTGGTCGAAGGATGAAGTGATCGGCGACATTCTCGATCACTTCGAGCGGCACATGCACTTCCTGCACCTGGTGGGCTGAGGGGCGTGTTGGGGGCTGCCAAGCGGCCCCCGTCTATCTTACTGACTTCGATCGAGGTCAGCCGCCTCATGGCGCTCTGGCACCTGGCTGTCCTCATCCCCCCACGTGCGGTTCACCCGCTGGCCGCGCTGCACTGCCGGGCGGTTGGCGATTTCTTCAGCCCAGCGCTGCACGTGCGTGTACTCGTGCACGGCGAGGAACTCGCCCGCCGAATACAGGTTGCCGCGCACCAGCTGGCCATACCACGGCCACACCGCGATATCGGCGATGCTGTAGTGATCACCCGCCAAGTAACGGCTTTCGGCCAGGCGCCGGTCGAGCACATCGAGCTGACGCTTGGCTTCCATGGCGAAGCGGTTGATCGGGTACTCGAACTTCTCTGGCGCGTAGGCATAGAAATGCCCGAACCCACCACCCAGGTAGGGCGCCGCCCCCATCTGCCAGAACAACCAGTTGAGGGTTTCGGTGCGCCCGGCCGGATCCTTGGGCAGGAATTGGCCAAATTTCTCGGCCAGGTACAGAAGAATCGATCCCGACTCGAATACCCGAATCGGCGGCGCTGCGCCGCGGTCGAGCAGGGCGGGGATCTTCGAGTTGGGGTTGACCTCGACAAAGCCGCTGGAAAACTGGTCACCCTCGCCGATGCGGATCAGCCAGGCATCGTACTCGGCCTCGGTATGCCCCAGCGCCAGCAGCTCTTCGAGCAGGATGGTCACCTTCACACCGTTGGGCGTGGCCAGGGAATAAAGCTGTAGCGGATGCTTGCCTACGGGCAGTGACTGGTCATGGGTTGGACCTGCGACCGGCCGGTTGATGCTAGCGAATTCGCCCCCCGAGGACGTGTTCTTCCAGACCTTGGGGGGGACATAGGATGCTTTGCTCATGAAACGTACCTCCTGGTTTTTTCAGCCGTTTGCGCCGGTGCTGGCCCCGGGTGCCCGGGTTTGGTGTGTCTCTCGGCCTTGGGCCGATACCGCATTAAAACGTTTCATCGCGCATGCCGACAACCGCTGAGTCACCGCTGCAGGGGCCTGCCATGATTTTTTTCGAAACGCCAGGAGCCTGGTGCTGTCACTGCTTATGCAGCACCCGTTCGCAACCCGGTAAAAGAGAAGGAGCTATCCCATGGATTCGTATCATGTCACTCACGCAGGCGATGGCTGGGCACTGAAAAAGGTCGGTGCCGAGAGAGCCTCCAAGCGCGCCGACACCAAGGATGAGCTGCTCAAGCTGCTGCCCGGCTACTTCGAAGGCAAGACCGCCTCGGTGAAGATTCACCGGCAAGACGGCACCCTGGAGGAAGAGCGCACCTATCCGCGCTCGGCCGACCCGCGCCAGACCAAGGGATAGGTCGAGGCCATTGGGCAGGTCTTCACACACGCTGATCGGCTGCGCTGGCTGGAGTCTGGGCAGCGCGCACCTGGCAGCGTTTCCGAAGCAGGGAACGCACCTGCAACGCTATGCCGCGACCCTGAACGCGGTCGAAATCAACAGTTCTTTCTATCGCCCGCACAAACCCGAAACCTACCGGCGCTGGGCTGCATCGGTGCCGGCAGGGTTCCGCTTTTCGGTGAAAATCCCGCAGCAGATCACCCACACTCAGCGCCTGGTCGACTGCGAGCCATTGCTCGACGTGTTTTTGGGCCAGTGCAGCGAGCTTAGCGAACGCCTCGGCTGCCTGCTGTTGCAGTTACCGCCATCGTTGGCCTACGAGCCCACGCGGGCTGGTCTTTTTCTGCAGGCGTTACGCCAGCGCTTCGAAGGCGACGTGGTGATCGAGCCGCGCCATCCTTCGTGGTCTGCGGCGCAGTCGCTACTGGTCGAGCTGCGGATCGCTCAGGTGGCGGCGGACCCGCCGCGCATTGGCAATGACCAGACGCCCAGCGGCTGGTCTGGGTTGCATTATTGGCGACTGCATGGCTCGCCGCGGGTGTACTTCAGCGAATATGACCAAGAGCGCCTACAGCGGCTCGCGGTCCAGCTGCGCCAGAGCGCCGAGGCGGGCATCCCCACCTGGTGCATCTTCGACAACACGGCGGCCGGGGCGGCCATGGGCAACGCGCTGCAATTGCAGGCGCTGCTGGGTCCGGAGTGAGAAGATCGCGCTCCTCTTGTGCGCAGCTTTTGCCCAAGGCATGTGTCGAGCCCTAGTCCCCAGTGCATCGCAGGCCCACGCTCAAGCACGGATATCCATACTGGGGGCGCCAGAAAGCCACGGCGCTTGCATCCCATGAAATCATTGTGCTACCTAGCTGCTACTTTGGGCGCACGAAAAATCCTATGCCGTCTGAACAACTATTCTCAATGGTAAATGTCACTGTTTCCGGACCGGACGATTTTGGGAACCGGTTCGTCCACGCTCAGGAGCGAAAGGCACATGGCAGCACTGCAGAACAGCACGTTGGAAGTAATCAAGAGCAACCAGTCCCAACTGCTGAACGAATGGATCAAGGGTCAGGAGGCCAATGGCGCCACGCGCAACCTCAAGGAGGACGAACTCAAGCAGCAAACTGCAGATTTCCTGCAACTACTGATCAAGGCCATGGAGGGTGACAGCGGCAACAACCTCGCGGCAGCGAACTGGGACGCCACCCGTCAGTACCTGGAAAAACTCTCCTCCAGCCGCGCGCAGCTCGGCCACGACTCGCACCAGACCGCCTACTTCATCTTCGCCCTCAAGGGCCCGCTGTTCAAACTGCTGCAAAGCCACTATAGCGACGAACCGGCATTGCTGGCCGAACAACAGTGGGACGTCTCCGAACTGCTCGACGCCATGGGCATGCACACCGTGCGCGCGTTCCAGAAGAGTCGCGAAGCGGTCATCAAGCGTCAGCAGGAAGAGCTGCTGGAGCTGTCCACGCCGGTGGTCAAGCTGTGGGACGGTGTGCTGGCGCTGCCGATGATCGGCACGCTCGATTCGCAGCGCACCCAGGTGGTGATGGAATCCCTGTTGCAGCGCATCGTCGATACCGGTTCGGAAATCGCCATCATCGACATCACCGGCGTGCCGACCGTCGACACCTTGGTCGCCCAGCACCTGCTCAAGACCGTTACCGCCATCCGCCTGATGGGCGCTGACTGCATCATCAGCGGCGTGCGTCCACAGATCGCCCAGACCATCGTGCACCTAGGCCTGGACCTGCAGGGCGTGGTGACCAAGGCCAACCTGGCCGACGCACTGAAACTGGCCCTGACCCGGCTGGGCATCAGCCTCGGCAAAGCGAACTGAGCCATGGACCGCATCCCAATCCTCCAAATGGGCGACTTCCTCCTGGTAACCATCCAGGTCGACATGCATGACCAGCTTGCCCTGACCTTGCAGGACGACCTGTCCGAACGCATCAGCCGCACGTCGGCGCGTGGTGTGCTGATCGACATCTCGGCGCTGGACATGGTCGACTCGTTCATCGGCCGCATGATCGGCACCATCTCCGGCCTGTCGAAGATCATGGACGCCGAGACCGTACTGGTGGGCATGCAGCCGTCGGTGGCGATCACCCTGGTTGAGCTGGGCCTGACCCTGCCCGGGGTCAGCACGGCGCTGAACGTCGAACGGGGCATGAAACTGCTGCAGGACCGGGTACGCGTGCAATGAACGTGCGCAGCAGCGGTACCCAACCGATCCGCATCGAGCAGGACGTGGTACTCGCCCGCCAGACCGCCCGCAAGCTGGCCACCGAGTGTGGCATGCGCCTGGTCGACCTGACCAAGATGGTCACCGCGGTCAGCGAGCTGGCACGCAACACTGTGGTCTATGGCGGCGGGGGCGACATGGACTGGCAGATCATCGACGACCACGGCCGGGTCGGCCTGCGCCTGCTGTTTCGCGACGAAGGGCCGGGCATCCCGGACATCAAGCTGGCGATGACCGACGGCTGGACCTCTGGCAGCGGCCTGGGCCTTGGGCTGACCGGCGCCAAGCGCCTGGTCGACGACTTCGAACTGGACACCGTCCCAGGCCAGGGCACCCGCATAACGATCACCCGATGGACATGAATATCAGCGGCAACCTTACCCAGGTCATCCCCGTCGAGGACAGCAGCCAGGTCGGCCACGCCCGGCGCACGGCGCAGCGCCTGGCCGAGCAGCACGGCTTCGACGAAGGTGACGCCGGCCGGGTGGCGCTGGTAACCACGGAACTGGCCAGCAACCTGCTCAAGCATGCCGGAAGCGGCGAGCTGCACCTGCGCGTGCTACCACGTTCAGCCGGCTACGGCATCGAAGTGCTGGCAGTGGATCGGGCGCAGGGCTTCGACCTGTACGCCTGCCTGCCCGATGGCTACTCCACCGGTGGCACCCAAGGCATCGGCTTGGGCGCGGTGTCGCGCCAGGCCGAGGTCTTCGATGTCTATGCCGACGGCCGCGGCGCGGTGCTGCTGACCCGGTTTTATCCGCGCGGCGACCGCGCGCCTGACCTACGCTTTGGTGTCAGTCAGCATGCCTTGCACCAGCTTCCGGCCTGCGGCGACGTCTGGCACCTGGCCTTCAATGACACCGGCTTCAGCGCCTTGGTGGTCGATGGCCTGGGCCATGGCGAAGAGGCTGAGCGCGCCGCGCGGGCCGGGGAGGCGGCCTTTGCCCAGGCACCCTTTATCGATTCGCTCACCGCGGTGGCCGACATGCACCAGGCCATGACCGGCACTCGCGGCGGCGCGTTGGCCATCGCGCGCTTCGACGCGACCCAGGGTACCCTGGGCTTTACTGGCGTCGGCAACATCTCCGGCACCTTGCTCAGCGCTGAAAAATCCCGCGGCCTGGCCTCGCAGCCCGGCATCGTCGGCGGCCAATACAGGAAAGCTCAGCGTTTTGACTATGCTCAGGTGAACGGACATTTGTTGATCATGCACAGTGACGGCTTGCAAACGCGTTGGAACCTTCAGGACTATCCCGGCCTGGTCCACCGCCATCCGGCGGTGATCGCCAGCGTGCTCCACCGGGACTTCTGCCGCGGGCGCGACGATGTGACAGTGCTGGTCATCGCCCTGGAGCCTGCCCATGGCTGAGCTTGAACCGAACCCGCAACAGACTGCCCTGATCGCTCGCCTGCAGGCGGAAAACACCGCCCTGCGCGATGAACTCGAAGAAACCAACCAAGGTGTGCTCGCCCTGTACGCCGAGCTGGACATCCAGGCCGAACAGCTGCGCCAGGCCTCGGACCTCAAGAGCCGCTTCCTGTCCTACATGAGCCACGAATTCCGCACCCCGCTCGGCTCGATCCTGAGCATCACCAGCCTGCTGACCGATGAGCTGGACGGGCCGCTCAGTACAGAGCAGCACAAGCAGGTCGCGTTCGTCAGCGGCGCTGCGCGCGAGCTCAGCGACATGGTCGACGACCTGCTGGACCTGGCCAAGATCGAGGCCGGGCGCATTACCATCTCGCCGGCCTGGTTCGACATGCTCGACCTGTTCGCCGCCTTGCGCGGGATGTTCCGGCCGATCGTCGACGCCAGTGCCGTCGACCTGATCTTCGAAGAGCCCCAAGGCCTGCCGCGGCTGTTCACCGATGACAAGAAGCTGGCGCAGATCCTGCGCAACTTCATCTCCAATGCCTTGAAGTTCACCAGCCGTGGCGAGGTGCGGGTATCGGCGGATCTCGAAGGCGGCGACCGGATTCGCTTCGCGGTCAGCGACACCGGCATTGGCATTGCTGCCGAGTTGCATGCCAGCCTGTTCGAAGACTTCGCCCAGGTCGACTCGCCGCTGCAGAAACGCCTGCGTGGCACGGGCCTTGGCCTGTCGTTGTGCAAACGTTTCGCGGGCCTGCTGGGCGGCGAGGTCGGCTTCGACAGTGCGCCGGGGACCGGCTCGACCTTCTTTGTGATCATTCCGCTGGCCATCGCCCCGGAGCCTGCAGATGAAACGTGACATCCGCGTGCTGATCGTCGATGACAACGTCGCCACCCGCTACGCCTTGCGCCGACGCCTGGAGCGTCACGCTTACCAGGTGACGGAGGCGGGCACCGGCAGCGATGGCTTGGCGATGATCGATGCCAAGGCCCCGGATGCGCTGATCCTGGACGTCAACCTGCCGGACATGAGCGGCTTCGATATCGTTCGCGCGCTGCGCGCTGATGCCAGCACCGCACTGTTGCCAGTGATCCATGTCTCGGCGGCATCGATCCAGACCGGTGACATCATCACTGGCCTGGACGCCGGCGCCGATGCCTACCTGATTCACCCGGTCGACCCAGACGTACTGTTGGCGACCCTGCGCACCCTGTTGCGCGTGCGTGATACCGAGAACGCCCTGCGCGAGAGCGAGGCGCGCTTTCGCGAGATCTTCGCCAACGTGTCGGCGCCGATCGCCGTGCTCGACACCAGTCTCAAGGTGCACGAGTGCAATCATGCCTTCACCCAGTTGATCCTCGACAACCGCGACCCCCAGCGCCTGCATGAGTGCTTTGCCGAAGACCAGGCGGGAGTGCTCGACGAGTTGTGCCTACGCCTTGAGGCTGGCGAACGCTGGAAAGGCACGCTGAACATGCGCGTACAGGGCCAGGTGCGCGAAACCGAGTGGCAACTGTCGCCTTACCGCACCCCAGGCCTGAGCCTGGTGTTCGTTGAGGATGTCACCGAGCACCGCCACCGCGAGCGATCACACCTGGCGAGGTTGGACGACGCCAAGTCGCAATTGGCCAAGGAGGTTGCCGAGCGCGCGCGCACCGAGGCGCAATTGCTACAGGTGCAGAAGATGGACGCCCTGGGTAGCCTCACCGGCGGCATCGCCCACGATTTCAACAACATGCTCACCGGTATCATCACCAGCCTCGAGCTGATCAAGAAGCGCGTGGCCGACGGCCGTTACGAAAAGGTCCAGAGCTATGCCGAAGCGGCCCTGGGCTCGGCCATGAGCGCCGCCTCGCTGACCCATCGCCTGCTGGCATTCGCCCGCCAACAACCCCTCGACACCCGCCCGGTGGACATCAACGAGCACGTGCGCTCGCTCGAAGAACTGCTGACCCGGACCATTGGCGAACGCGTGGCGCTCAAGCTTGAGCTTACCAACAAGCCGGCGATCGCCCTGGTCGACCCGATCCAGCTCGAAAGCGCCGTGCTCAACCTGGTGATCAACGCCCGCGACGCGCTGCCCCAGGGTGGGCACATCTGGGTCAACACCTATGCGGCGTGGACCAAGGGTAACCCCAACCTCGCCGACGGTCCCTACGTGGTGTTGACGGTGCGTGACGATGGCACCGGCATCGACCACACCCTGATCAACAAAGTCTTCGACCCCTTCTTCACCACCAAGCCGGTGGGGCAGGGTACCGGTCTTGGACTCTCGACCATCTATGGTTTCGCCCGCCAGTCTGGCGGACATGCCAGCATCCGCAGCGTCGCCGGACGCGGCACCGAAGTCACCCTGATGCTGCCTGCCAGCAGCGACCCGGCCGAGATCGAGATAGAGCCGATGCTGATCGACGAGCAAGGGGCTGGCGAGCACGTGCTGATTGTCGAGGACATGCCCTCGGTGCGCATGTTCGTCACCGAAGTGCTGGTGGACGCCGGTTTCCGTTGCACCCCGGTGGAGGATACCGACAGTGCCCTGCAGCGCTTGCGCAATGATCCGACCATCGAGTTGCTGCTCACCGACGTCGGGCTGCCGCGCATGAACGGCCGCGAACTCGCCGACCATGCCCGCCAACACCGCCCCTCGCTACCGATCCTGTTCATGACCGGCTACGCCGAAACCGCCACCAACCGCCAGCTATTCCTCGACGAAGGCATGGACATGCTGATCAAGCCTTTCCAGATCAATGAACTGCTGGAGAAGGTGCGGCGCAGCCTGGGAGGAGGCAGCTGACAGATGGGAGGCCATGAAGGGAGTGGTATTTGCGGAAGGATATTGCCAGCAAAGGAAGATAGTTTTCTGCATGAAAATGAAACTTCCTACGCATTTTTAGGAAATCCTTCCTGCATACACTGAGGTGGATTTGGGAGAGAGTCTGAGGGCTCTTTTCTCCCAGCGAGTTTCCATGAAGAACGTTATAAGCCCTACGCGAAATCAAAATTTTTCCGAGTGGTACCAACAAGTCATCCGTCAGGCGGAGTTGGCGGAAAACGCTCCCGTAAGGGGCTGTATGGTCATACGTCCCTGGGGCTATGGTATCTGGGAAAATATACAGCGCGAACTTGATCGCAGATTCAAGGAGACAGGCCATGTAAACGCCTACTTTCCACTGCTGATCCCGCTGTCCTTTCTGCAGACGGAGGCTGACCATGTCGACGGCTTTGCCAAAGAGTGCGCGATCGTCACTCACCATCGTCTAGAACAAGCCTCTGGCGGCAAGCTGGACGCCGCTGGGAGGCTGGAAGAGCCGCTGATCATCAGGCCCACCAGCGAAACCATGATAGGCGCTTCTTTTTCCCGCTGGGTCCAGAGCTATCGCGATCTACCCCTGCTAATCAACCAGTGGGCCAACGTGTTGCGCTGGGAGATGCGCCCGAGAATCTTCCTGCGCACCTCGGAGTTTCTCTGGCAGGAAGGGCACACTGTACACGCCAGCCGTGAAGAGGCCTTGGAAGAAACGCAGAAGATGCTTGATATCTATGCCGACTTCGCCACCCATTACTTGGCGATCCCAGTGATAAAAGGCGTCAAGTGCTCATGGGAACGCTTCCCGGGCGCCGTCAGCACCTACACCATCGAGGCGATGATGCAGGATGGCAAGGCATTGCAGGCTGGGACCTCACATTTTCTCGGCCAGAACTTCGCTCAGGCCTCCGACATCCGCTTCGTCAACCCGCAAGGGGCCAAGGAGTTGGCCTGGACCACCTCATGGGGTGTTTCGACACGCCTGATCGGCGCACTGATCATGACCCATGGTGACGACGACGGATTGCGGATCCCGCCTCTGGTCGCCCCGACGCAAGTGGTCATCGTCCCGATCATTCGCAACGATGAAGATGTCGAAGCCATCCATGCCTATTGTGAGAAATTGCAGCAGCAGATATCCCGGAAGAAATTAAAAGGGCAAAACCTACGCGTCAGTATCGACAAGCGGGATATGAATGGTAGTGAGAAAAAGTGGTATCACACAAAGCGCGGCGTTCCCATTCGTGTTGAAGTCGGGGTAAAGGAACTCCAGCGGGGTATGGTGTCGTATTGGTGTCGCAATGATAACGCTCGCACTATGAAGGTGGCGGCGGATAGTTTTGTAAAAGACCTGTCCAAAACACTGATGGGTATTCAGAACAGCATGCTGGAAAGGGCCAGGTCGCACTTGTCGGGCAATATGAGAACTGTCAGCACGCTCGAGGCGTTCAAGCAGGCATTCAAGCGCAAGGACAACCTCAGCACTTTCATTTTGGCTCCCTTCATCGATGACGAAAAAACTGAAAAGCTTGTTGCCGAACTGGGAGCCACCGTGCGTTGCATTCCATTGCAACAGCCCGAGGCTGAAGGCATTTGTCTTTTTACTGGTCAACGGACACGCACTTGGGCGCTGTACGCGAAATCATACTGAGGGCTTGCTACGAGCCGATTTGTCCATTATGTGACTCCTCGATCACGACCCAGGGCAGCCGGGTAAAGCTCCCCGGCCCCATAGAGATCGGCTTCAGGACACTAGGGCAATTGCGAGCGCGTCAGCAGTGCGTCGAGCACTGCCTCGCACGCCGCGCCCCAGGTCGCGCCGACTGGCTCGTGGTTGAGTACCTTGAGGCCGTCGGCCGTGAAGGTACCGGGGGTGGCGATGGCCTGGCCCAAGGCTTTGAGGCTTTGCTGGGGCTGGCGCTGGGCGCTGGCCACGCAGTCCTGCACATTGCCCAGGACCAGCGCGCGGGCCTGGTCAGAGGGCAGGCCCTTATCGGCTAGCCACTGCTGCAGGTCATCCAGCAGGAAGTAGAACCAGCCGTTCATGCAAGCAGCTACTGTCGCCAGCTCGAACGCGGCTTCATCCTGCAGCACCACCAGACTGCCCAAGGGGCCCAGGCAACTTTCGGTCAGCGCATCCGGCGGGTAGACGACCACGGTGGATTGGTTGAACTGCGCGGCATACGAGAGCATGGCGCGGATGCAGAGGGCATCCGGGAACAACTGCGCAAGTTGCTCCAGGCTAATGCCCGCAGCCAGCGACACCAGGCGCTGCCCAGGTCTGAAACGGACTTCACCGGCAAGCAGGTGGAGGGCCTCGGGTCGCACGCCAAGCAGGACCCAGTCTGCGCGGTCGACCACTGCCTGGTTGTCGATCATCACCTGGCAGCCGCATTCGTCGGCCAGCGTCCGGGCCCGTTGCACATTGCGCGGTGACAGCAGGATCGTGTCCTGGAAACCACTGCGGCGCAGGCCGCGTACTACTTTTTCGGTCAGCTCGCCGACACCAATGACGCCTAGGCTATGCATGATGCTTCCTCCAGTTTTCCAGGCCAGCGTGGTCCTGGCCAAAGCACGGATTGAGTGGCTCCAGGGGCGCAGGGAGCCGCCCAGGGAGCTTCGAACGACAGTGCCATGGCCGGGACGATGGACACGCGTTCGGTACCCAGGGTAGAACGCATTGAAAGAGCCCGTCTATCGACCCCCAATAGCTACGCTATTAGACCTCGACCAATGCTCGACTAGTCTTTTTCTCGGCACTACGAAGTTCGGGCACGTAGACGACAGCACAGTGGTGGAAGATCCCAGGCTGGCATTATGACAGCCCGTGGGTTGCGGCGAGCCGTCTGGGCCCTGTTCGCAAGACCACGTCGGCGCAAGACCGGCGTTCTGAATCCTGATGTGGGGGAGGCACGAGCCCTGCGGCTCTGCTGATCAAACACCCGGCATGCCCGGGAATCTGGAAGACCCGACCTAAAGGTACACGCAGATGTCGAACGAATCGAAATGCCCGTTGCATCAAGGCGCTGGTGCCGGTACCACCAACCGTGACTGGTGGCCCAACCGGCTGAATCTGAACATCCTCCACCAGCACTCCTCCAAGTCCGATCCGATGGACCCGGATTTCGACTATGCCAAGGCGTTCAATAGCCTGGACTTCCATGCGTTGAAGGCCGACCTGCGCGCCCTGATGACTGAATCCCAGGCGTGGTGGCCGGCCGACTTCGGTCACTATGGGCCGCTGTTCATTCGCATGGCCTGGCATAGCGCCGGCACCTACCGCACCGCCGATGGACGTGGCGGCGCAGGCTCCGGCCAGCAGCGTTTCGCCCCGCTCAACAGTTGGCCCGATAACGTGAGTCTCGACAAGGCGCGTCGCCTGCTCTGGCCAATCAAACAGAAGTACGGGCGCAACATCTCCTGGGCTGACCTGATCGTGCTCACCGGCAACGTCGCACTGGAGTCCATGGGCTTCAAGACCTTCGGCTATTCGGGTGGCCGCGCCGATGTGTGGGAGCCGGACGAAGACGTCTACTGGGGCTCGGAGAAGACCTGGCTGGGTGGCGACGTGCGCTATGCCAGCAGCGGGGAGGGCACGCTCGTGGCCGAGCCGCAGCTGCATGGCACCGAGGAAAGCCGCAACGAAGCCCCCGGCCGTGACCTGGAGCCTCCCCTGGCCTCTGTGCAGATGGGCCTGATCTATGTGAACCCGGAAGGCCCCGAAGGCAACCCCGACCCCGTCGCTTCCGCCAAGGACATCCGCGAGACCTTCGGTCGCATGGCCATGAACGACGAAGAGACCGTGGCACTGATCGCCGGCGGTCATGCCTTCGGCAAGACCCACGGCGCAGGCCCCGCCACTGCCGTCGGTGCCGAACCGGAAGCCGCGGGCCTGGAAGAGCAGGGCCTGGGCTGGCGCAGCAGCCATGGCAGCGGCAAGGGTCCCGACACCATCACCAGCGGCCTGGAAGTAACCTGGACCTCGACCCCGACTCAGTGGAGCAACGAGTACCTGGAGAACATCTTCAAGTTCGACTGGGAGCTGTCCAAGAGCCCGGCCGGCGCCAACCAGTGGCGCCCGAAGAACGGCGAAGGCGCGGGGCTGATTCCCGACGCTCATGACCCGAGCAAGCGCCATGCCCCGGCCATGCTCACTTCCGACCTGGCGCTGCGCTTCGACCCGATCTACGAGCCGATCGCCCGCCGCTTCAAGGACAATCCCGAACAGCTGGCCGACGCCTTCGCCCGCGCCTGGTACAAGCTGATCCACCGCGACATGGGCCCGCTGTCGCGCTACCTGGGGCCCGAGCTGCCGCAGGAAGAGCTGCTCTGGCAAGACCCGATCCCGCAGGTTGATCATGCACTGGTCGATGACAGCGACATCGCCGCGCTCAAGGCCAAGGTGCTGGCTTCGGGCCTGAGCGTCTCCGAGCTGGTGTCCACTGCCTGGGCCGCGGCCTCCAGCTTCCGCGGCTCCGACAAGCGCGGTGGGGCCAATGGTGGGCGTCTGCGGCTGTCTCCGCAGAGATTCTGGCAGGCCAACCAGCCTGAACAGCTGGACAAGGTACTCAAGGTGCTCGAGCAAATTCAGGGCGAGTTCAACAGTGCGCAAGGTGGCGGCAAGCAAGTCTCGATTGCCGACTTGATCGTGCTCGCCGGCAGCGCCGCGATCGAGCAGTCCGCGCAGCAGGCCGGGCACAACCTCACGGTGCCATTTACCCCAGGTCGGGCCGATGCTTCGCAGGAGCAGACGGATGTCGAATCGTTCGGTTTCCTCGAACCCATCGCCGATGGTTTCCGCAACTACAGCAAGGGCAAGTACAGGTTGTCTGCCGAGTCGCTGCTGATCGACAAGGCCCAGTTGCTCACCCTCACCGCACCCCAGATGACCGTTCTGGTCGGCGGCCTGCGTGTGCTCGGCGCCAATACTGGCGGCAGCAAGCATGGGGTGTTTACCGACAAGCCTGGGACCTTGAGCAACGACTTCTTCGTCAACCTGCTCGACATGGGCGTGGAGTGGAAGCCCACGCAGGAAGACAAGGACCTCTACGAGGCCCATGACCGCGGCACCGGCCAGGTGAAATGGACCGGTACTCGCGTTGATCTGGTATTCGGCTCTAACGCCCAGCTGCGAGCGCTGGCCGAGGTTTACGGCAGTGCGGACGGCGAGCAGAAGTTTCTCAAGGACTTCGTTGCCGCCTGGGTAAAGGTCATGGAGCTGGATCGTTTCGACCTGCAATGACCCAAGGTGCGGTCCCTCATCAGGGGGGGCGCACCTTGCGCCGGAATGGGCTGCGGCCCCAAACCCTGCAATCGGGTTGCATCAGGTTGTTCGAAAGTCGCTGGCCCTACGGCCGCTACGCGCCCGATCGCGGGGCAAGCCCGCTCCCATAGAACACACGCTAACTCATTGATTTAGCTGAACCCTGTGGGAGCGGGCTTGCCCGCGAACACCGGCGAAGCCGGTGCCATACACCGCGGTGCCTGCTTCGCGGGCAAGTCGGAGCGCCGA
>Ga0160433_100036_pt1 | contig 159354 bp, 161 predicted proteins | sample HID1972K_E0MG_FD_108235 | JGI IMG/M metagenome (GOLD analysis project Ga0160433, IMG submission 108235) | Enriched pill bug-associated microbial communities from UW Madison campus, WI, USA - HID1972K_E0 MG | ecosystem: Host-associated > Arthropoda: Insects > Digestive system > Unclassified ...
CTTTACGGCCGCTTCGCAGCCGATCGCAGGACAAGCCAGCTCCTACAGGGTGGTGAGCCGCGCTTGCAAGCCTTGTTCTCTGCGCGACAGCGCAGCCCAGCGGGCTGGGCGATCTCCTACAAGTTCATCAGCGGCCCCAACCCCTGCATCGGTTGTTCCAGGTTGTTCGAGGTCGCTGGCCTTACGGCCGCTGCGCCCGATCGCGGGGCAAGGCCGCTCAGTCTAGTAGCCGCGGTTGAAATCCACTTCCCCGCGCAACGCCTGCCCTTGCTGGTACGCCCGCAGGTTGTCGACGAACAAGCGCACCATCGCCGTGGGTGAGGTAGGCGCCGAGCTGTGCCCGGTCAGCAGCAGGCCCCAGGCGGTCCAGAACGGGTGACGCTGGGGTAGCGGCTCCTGGCGGCAAACATCGATCACCGCGCCGGCGAGGTGGCCTTGCTTCAACGCCTCGACCAAATCGGCATCGACCACCGCCACGCCGCGCCCAGCGTTGATGAACAATGCCGTGGGACGGAAACGTTGGAACAGCGCGGCGTCATACAGGTCGTGGGTGGCCGGGGTGTCAGGCAGCAGGTTGAGCACGTAGTCGGCCTCACCCACCAAGCACGGCAAATGCTCAAGACTCGCCACTTCAACGAAGGGCGCCTGTTCCCGGGGCTGGCTGGCGATGCCGTACAGGCTCACGCCGAACGGCACAAGAAACTCGGCCACCCGTTGACCGATATCGCCGGTACCGACGATCAGCACCTTGCGGCCTTCCAGGCTGTTGCCGGGGCGCTCATCCCATTTGCACTCGACCTGGCTGACCAGGCGCGCCAACACCTCGCGCTCGTGGCCGAGCATGTAGGTCAGCATGTACTCGGCCATGACCTGGCCGAAAATGCCCACGGCCCGGGTCAGGCGGTAATCACGGGGCAAATCCTGGGCCAGCAGTGGAGTGATGCCGGCCCAGGTGGACTGCGCCCAAGTGGGGGTATGGCCCTGGCGCAGCAGGTTGGCCAGCAGGTCCGGCTGGCCCAGCCACAGCGGGCACTCAGGGGCCAGGCGGGCCAGCTCGGCGGCGTCGCCGCTGGTCAGGACTTCCAGCTCCGGTGCCGCGTCGCCGAGCAGGCGAGCGTAAAGGTCATGATTGAGTTCCGCGATCAAAACACGCATGTTGGTGACAACCTTGGAAGCCGACGGGGCTGCCCGGCGCCAGCACCGGGCAGCAGGGCAATGCAGGGGACCCAGCCGTCAGACAGGATCGTTACGGCGCAGCAGCTCTTCGGGCAGGTGCGCGATGTAGTCATCCTCCGGCGGTGGCATCTGCAGGTGGTAACCCTGATTGTCGAGGTTTTCCAGGACCTTGACGATGTCTTCGCGCGCCAGCTTGCGCTCGGGGCTCAACACCAGGTCGAAGGCATGGACCGGCGTGCCGAAGAACGGCAACAGGCCTTCGGGCACACGCTCCAGGCCGTCGGCCTTGAGCACGTAGAGGTACATTTCGTTCTTGCGCGGGCTCTTGTAGATCGAACAGATACGTTTCATCAGGATTCTCCGGCGCCTGCGAGGTTATCGAGCAGGGCCTGCCCCATCCGCTCGCGGCGCCAGCCACGCAGCGAATCGGGAAGTTGATAAGGACCGTTGGGGTAGCCGGTCTTGAGCAGCGCCTCGAGGGTCTTCTTGCGCAGCATCAGCTCGGGGGCGATGTCCAGACGCTCGCCCTCGGCCTGACCGATGGCGCGCAACTGCTTGAGGATGGCGGCGGCCTCGATCGGCAACGGCTCGGGCAGCACTGGCGGCCAGGTTTCGGCGGGCTGGCTGGCGGCTTGCTTGATCAGGCCAATGAGGAACTCGCCGTCCTGGCGGATGGTGCGCGGGTGCATGTCGTCGATCTTCGCCAGGGCCGAGAGGTTGTCGGGCTGGGTCTTGGCCATCGGCCAGAGGGCATGCTCCTTGAGGACACGGTTGCGTGGCAGGTCGCGCGCGCGCGCCTCACGCTCGCGCCAGGCACACAGCTCGCGCAGCACCGCCAGCTGGGCGCGGGAGAGTTTCCAGGCCAGCTTGACGTCGCGGTAGAGCTCGTAAGGGTCGATTTCGCGGCGCAACTGGGCAACCAGCTCAGCACCGTCCTCCAGCACCCAGGCGTTCTTGTCGTCCGACAGCCGTGGGCGCAAGGTGGCGTAGAGCTCGGCCAGGTGCACGGCATCTTCGGCGGCGTAGCTGATCTGGGTCTGCGACAACGGCCGTTGCAACCAGTCGGAACGAGTCTCGCCCTTGGGCAACTCCAGGCCCAGAACCTCCTGGACCAAGCGCGAGTAGCCCATGGAGAACCCCAGGTTGAGGTAGCCGGCAGCCAGCTGGGTATCGAACAGCGGTTGCGGCAGCTTGCCAGTCAGGCGCGACAGCACTTCGAGGTCTTCGCTGCAGGCATGCAGGACCTTGACCACGCCCGCGTCGTCGAGCAACTCGCCCAGCGGTTGCCAATCATCGATCAGCAAGGGGTCGATCAGGAAGGCCCGGATGCCGTCGCCGACCTGGATCAGGCCGGCTTTGGGGTAGAAGGTGTCGACCCGCATGAATTCGGTATCGACTGCCACGAAAGGCAGTTCACGCCAGCGTTGGCAGTGCTCGGCCAGGCTGTGGTCGTCACGGATCCAGTGTATTTCGATGGCCACAAGGCTCTCCCACAAACAATGGCGCGCAGTATATACGGCGCAGGCCTTGCTCGGGAAACCACACGTCCAGGGTGCCGGCTTCAGACAGGAAGGCATGCCTTGGCATGGCGCACCAGCCGCCAGCCCAGCTGGCAACAGCCCGTCGCAAGTCCGGAACCTAGCAAAGACGGCTATCCTCAAAGATCAGGACCTACATCAACCCTGAAAGATCAGGACCTACATCAACCCTGACCGAGGTGAAGCAATGCCAGTCACGCACGATCTGCTCGCGGACCTGCACATCACTGCAGATGAATTCGAGAAGCTCAAGGAGAAAGACCCCTCCCTGACCAAGCTTCACAAGGACTACCTTGCCCGGGACAAGGAAACCATCGCCGCCGAGAACAACGGCACCGCCGACGACGAAGTCAAACGCTTGCGCAAGGAGCGCCTGCTGATCAAGGACAAGATCGAGCGCGTCGTCCATCCGCCCAAATCATGACGGTCTGAACAACCCGCGGGAGCGGCGCCAAGCCGCTTCCGCGAACCGCCCTGTCAGCCTTGGGCCGCATGGGCCAGCGCCTGGTCCAGATCCTCGATCAGATCGCGGTGATCCTCGATGCCCACCGACAGGCGCAGCAGGTTTTCGCTGATACCCATGCGCCCCTTCTGCTCGGGGCTCAACGAGTTGTGCGACATGCTCCAAGAGTGGTTGATCATGCTTTCCACGCCGCCCAGCGAGTCGGCCAGGACGAAGATTGACAGCGCCCCGACCAGGCGGTTGACCGCTTCGCGATCGCCCTTGATCCTCATGGTGACCACCGCCCCGCCCGTGCGCATCTGGCTTTTGCACAGGGCCTGCTGCGGGTGGCTGTCCAGTGCCGGGTAGTAGACCTGCTCGACCTGCGGGTGGTCTTCGAGGAAGCGGGCGATGCGCAAGGCATTGGCGCACTGGCGCTCCATGCGCACGTCGAGGGTCTTGAGGCCACGCAAGGCCAAGTAGCAATCGAACGGCCCCTGGATCGCCCCGACAGCCATGCTGATCTTGCGCAGGCGGGTCAACAGCGCCTCGCTCGCGGCCACCACCACGCCACCGATCAGGTCAGAGTGGCCGCCGATGTACTTGCTCGCCGAATGCATCACCAGGTCCACACCGAGGGTGATCGGTTGCTGGTTCCACGGCGAGCAGAAGGTGTTGTCGACACAGGTGAGAATCCCCCGCGCCCGCGCCAGTTCGCACAGCGCCTTGATATCGACCAGTTGCAGCAAGGGGTTGGTCGGGGTCTCGATCCAGATCAACCGGGTTTCGGGACGAAGGGCAGCGTTCACGGCCTGCAGGTCGTTGAGGTCGACGTAGGTGGTGGTGAGCCCTGAGCTGTGGCTGCGGAAGTCTTCGAGCAGGCGCAAGGTCCCGCCGTATACGCCGCTCATGACGACTACATGGGCATCCTTGGGCAACAGCTCCAGCACCGTCGCCGTGGCCCCCACGCCCGAGGCGCAGGCCACCGCGCCCGCGCCCTCCTCCAGCGCCGCGACACAGGTTTCGTAGGCGTGCCGGGTCGGGTTGCTGACCCGGCTGTAGGCGTATTCGGGCTCCTCGTCCAGGCTGCGCTTGATGAACGAACTGGCAGTGACGATCGCCGGGAAGATGGCGTTGTCGGCGACCGAAAACTGGTCGCCTGCGTGGAGAGTGCGGGTTGCGAAGTTGTGCGGCTTGTCGGACATGTTCGGCCCAAAGGTGCGGGGGATGGGTGTCACTATGGCATATCCGCAGGTTTCATTGCTTCTACGGCTTCGTTAGTCTGGAGAAACCTTTTCTCCTCACCGGCACCCGAGCAACATGGACAGTTTCGACCAGCACATCCTCACCCTGCTCCAGCGCGACGCTTCGATTTCCCTCAAGGACCTGGCCGAAGCGGTCAACCTGACCACCACGCCCTGCTGGAAGCGGGTCAAGCGCCTGGAGGACGACGGCTATATCCGTGGCCGCGTGGCCCTGCTCGACCCCGAGCGCCTGGGCCTGGGGATCTCGGTGTTCGTCCAGTTAAAGACCCAGCGCCATGACAGTGCCTGGCTGGAGCAGTTCGCCAGGACGGTGACGGACTTCGAGGAGGTGATGGAGTTCTACCGCATGTCCGGCGAATGGGACTACATGCTGCGGGTGGTGGTGAGCGACATCGGCGCTTACGACCGCTTCTACAAGAAGCTGATCACCAGCACCGATGGCCTGTCGAACATCACCTCGAGCTTTGCCATGGAACAGATCAAGTACACCACGGCATTTCCGGTGCGGCGCTGAGGCAGCCGGGGGCGCGGTCCGGCGCCCCGGCACAACTGAGCGTCAGTCCGCCTCGATCGCCGCCGCGATCCGGCTTCCGGCCCGCGCCTTCTCCAGCTTGATGGCAATGAACTTGGAGGTGGGCGTGTAGGTTCGATCGCCATAGCTTTCCAGCGGCACCAGCGGATTGGTTTCCGGGTAGTAGGCCGCGGCCTGTCCCTGCGGCACGTCATAGGGCACCAGACGGAAACCCGACACCCGGCGCTCACGGCCATCCTCCCAGAGCGACACCAGGTCGACCTGCTCGCCCGGCTGCAAGCCCAGGCGGCGGATGTCCGCTTCGTTGACGAACACCACTTCGCGCAGACCAAACACGCCACGGTAACGGTCGTCAAGGCCGTACAGGGTGGTGTTGTACTGATCGTGGGAACGCAAGGTCTGCAGGATCAGGTCCGGCGTGTCGCCGCGTGCCAGCACCTGCGGGTTGACCAATTGCTCGGGCAGCCTGCTGGCGGTGAAACGCGCCGTGCCGGTCGCCGTGCGCCAGTTGCGCTGCGCTGCGGTGTTGCCCAGGTGGAAACCGCCCGGATGCTGCAGGCGCTCATTGAACCTGGCAAAGCCGGGGATGACATCGGCGATCAGCTCGCGAATGCGCGCATAGTCGGCAATGGCGTAGTCCCAGTCGATCGGGTGGTTGCCCAGGGTGGCCTTGGCCATCCCGGCGATGATCGCCGGTTCCGAGCGCAAGTGCGGCGAACGCGGTTTCAGCTGGCCATGGGAAAGGTGCACCATGCTGAAGGTGTCCTCGACCGTTACGCCTTGCGGACCGTTGGCCTGCAGGTCGATCTCGGTACGTCCCAGGCACGGCAGGATCAGCGCGTCGCGGCCGGTGACCAGGTGTGAGCGGTTGAGCTTGGTGGAAATCTGCACGGTCAGGTCGCAATTGCGCAACGCCGCATGGGTGCGCGGGCTGTCCGGCGTGGCTTGGGCAAAGTTGCCGCCCAAGGCGATGAACACCTTGGCCCGCTGCTCCTCCATGGCCTTGATCGCCAGCACGGCATTGTGCCCGTGCTCACGCGGCACCTTGAAGTGGAAGCGCTTTTCAAGCGCATCAAGCAGTTGCGGCTTGGGCTTCTCGTCGATGCCCATGGTCCGGTCGCCCTGCACGTTGCTATGGCCACGCACCGGCGACAGCCCGGCGCCCGGCTTGCCGACGTTGCCGCGCAGCAGTTGCAGGTTGACGATCTCCTGCACCGTCGCCACCGAATGGCGATGCTGGGTCACACCCATGGCCCAGCACATGATCACCCGCTCGGCCTTACGATACATGCGCGCGGCCAGTTCCAGCTCGGCCAGGCTCAGGCCGGACTGCTCGACGATGTGCGCCCAGGTGGTGGCCTCCACGGCCGCCAGGTAGTCCTCCAGCCCGCTGGTGTGCTCAGCGATGAAGGCATGGTCGAAGACCGGCGACTCGCCCTTGGCCTGGGCTTCACGCTCCCACTGCAGGAGGAACTTGGCGATGCCGCGCATCACCGCCATGTCACCGCCCAAGGCCGGACGGAAATAGGCGCTGGTGGTTGGTTCGGAACCGTTGCTGAGCATTTCGAAGGGATGCTGCGGGTGCTGGAAGCGTTCCAGCCCACGCTCCTTGAGCGGATTGAAGCAGACCACCTGGGCGCCGCGCCTGACCGCCTCGCGCAGCGGTTCGAGCATGCGCGGGTGGTTGGTGCCGGGATTCTGACCGATGACGAAGATCGCGTCGGCCTGCTCCAGGTCATCGAACACCACGGTGCCCTTGCCTACCCCCAGGGTCTCGGACATGCCGAGGCCACTGGCCTCGTGGCACATGTTCGAGCAGTCAGGGAAGTTGTTGGTCCCAAAGGCGCGGACGAACAGCTGGTAGAGGAAGGCCGCTTCGTTGCTGGCCCGGCCCGAGGTGTAGAACTCGGCCTGGTTGGGCGAGTCCAGTGCCTGCAGGTGCTGGGCGACCAGGGCGAAGGCTTCTTCCCAGGAGGCCTGCACATAGTGGTCGGTGGTGGCGTCGTAGCGCATCGGGTGGGTCAGCCGGCCCTGGTACTCGAGCCAGTAGTCGGTCTGGCTGGCCAGCGCACTGACGCTGTAGCGGGCGAAGAAGTCCGGGCCCACCGACCGGCCAGTGGCTTCCCAGTTGACCGCCTTGGCGCCGTTCTCACAGAACTTGACCCGATCGTTTTCCGGCGACTCGCCCCAGGCGCAGCCCGGACAGTCGAACCCGCCGTTCTGGTTGGTCTTGAGCATTGCCCGCAGGTTCTTGAAGGCGTTATCGCTGCCCAGCCAGCTCTTGGTCACGCTTTTCAACGCGCCCCACCCAGCGGCCGGACCTTTGTAATTGCGGATATGTTGGTCTTCACTCATACCAGTGACCCTCGCGCAGGCAATGACACGTCATCGACTGACCATCGTTGATGTTTTTTTCAGCCTAGGGAGGCGACGACATAGCGTCCAATCGAAATAAGTTAAAGCCTGATAAGCGCGCTCGATGATGAGGCAAACACCCGGAAAACCTGCGGTGCAGGATAATAGAGGAGACTTATCAATCGGTTGGCGAAAGCAATTTGACGGGCGTCGACACACGTTATAGTTTCGAACTCAGTATTCGACTTTAAATGGAGTCGAGCCAACCGAGAGTAGGCAGACGTGGAAGAAAAAAACGGTACATTGATCGACGGTTTCAACCGGAAAATCGACTACCTGCGGATGTCTGTCACCGACCGCTGCGACTTCCGTTGCGTCTACTGCATGGCCGAGGACATGCAGTTCCTGCCGCGCCAGCGCATCCTTACCCTCGAAGAGCTGTACCAGGTGGCCGAACGCTTCGTCGCCTTGGGCACCCGCAAGATCCGCCTCACCGGCGGCGAACCGCTGGTGCGCAAGGGCATCGTCGAGCTGTGCCAGCGGGTCGCCGCCCTTCCGGGCCTGCGCGAACTGTGCCTGACCAGCAACGGCTCGCAACTGGGACGCCTGGCGCAGCCGTTGTTCGATGCCGGTGTCTCGCGCCTTAACATCAGCCTCGACAGCCTTGACCCGCAACGCTTCAAGGCCCTGACCCGTACCGGCGAGCTGGCCCAGGTGATCGCCGGCATCGATGCCGCGCGCCAGGCCGGCTTTCGCCGGACCAAGCTCAACTGCGTGGTGCTCAAGGGCCGCAACGATGACGAAATCGTCGACCTGGTGCGCTTCGCCATCGACCGCGAGCTGGACATCTCCTTCATCGAGGAAATGCCCCTGGGGGTCATCAGCGAGCATGAGCGGGGCGAGTCCTACTTTTCCAGCGACCAGGTGCGCGAGTGCATTGCCGAACACTTCAGCCTGATCGACTCGGCCGAGTCCTCCCAGGGGCCGGCACGCTACTGGCGACTGGCCGAGGCGCCACAGACCCGCATCGGCTTCATTTCGCCACACAGCCATAATTTCTGCGCCACCTGCAACCGTGTGCGGCTGACGGTCGAAGGCCGCCTGTTACTGTGCCTGGGCAACGAGCATTCGCTGGACCTCAAGCAGGTGCTGCGCGCCCATCCCGGCGACACGGCGCGGCTGGAAAAGGCCATCCGCGACGCCGTGCAGCTCAAGCCCTACCGCCATCACTTCGAAGTCGGCGGTGAGGTGCAGATCCTGCGCTTCATGAACATGACCGGCGGTTGAACCGTAGGGAATCCGCAACCCGATGATCGTCCATTCCCGCCCCGATGTGCTGCGCGTGCTGTTCACCCTCAAGGGATCGATCGTCAAGCGCATTGCCTTGCGCTGCCTGATGGTCACCCTGCTGGCCGCGCTGATCGTCCTGGTCGAGCACCTTTACCCGGCCTTTTTCTATCCTGTCAGCGCCACGCCCTTCACCCTCCTCGGGCTGTCGCTGTCCATCTTCATGAGCTTTCGCAACAACGCCTGCTACGACCGCTGGTGGGAAGGGCGCAAGGCGTGGGGCAGGCTGATCATCGAGACCCGTTCGTTCATCCGCCAAAGCGTGGTCATCACCGATGAAGCGCTGCGCCGCGAGCTGCTGCGCAACCTCTGCGGCTTCGCCCATGCCCTCAACGCGCGCCTGCGCAACGAGGATGACCTTCGCGCTGCCCGGCCCTGGCTGGCCGACCCCGCCGCAGTCAACCCGCACAATGTGTGCGACGGCATCCTGCGCGACATTGGCGCGCAGTGTTCGCGGCTGGCACAGACGCAGCAGATCAGTGACTGGCGCTATACCCTGCTGGAGCAGCGCCTGACTGGTCTATCGGAAGTGCAGGCCACCTGCGAGCGGATCAAGGGCACTCCCCTGCCCTTTCCCTATACCCTGCTGCTGCACCGCACCATCTACATCTTCTGCCTGCTGCTGCCCTTCGCCCTGGCCGAACCGCTGGGCTGGCTCGCGCCGCTGTTCACCACGATCGTCAGCTACACCTTCTTCGGCCTGGACGCCATCGGCAACGAGCTGGAGGATCCGTTCGGTCGGGATGAGAACGACCTGCCCACCGATGCCCTGGTACGCACCCTGGAACGGGACGTGCTCGCCGCGCTGGGGCACAGCGAGTTGCCGCCGGTGCTGCAGCCGGTGGCGCACGTGTTGAGTTGAGGCGTCACTCGACTCGGCGATGCAGGACGCGCAGTGTTAGCGCCGGCCAATCGCTCAGCCACGCGACCCGCATGCCGCCACCGCCTTGAGGTGTGGCACGAAATTGCACGGCCGGTGCCGGGCGTCGAGCTGCTCCACCAGGATTCCCTCCCAGGCCGTGCGACAAGCACCGGTCGAGCCGGGCAGGCAACAGACCAGGGTCCCGTTGGACAGCCCGGCCAAGGCGCGGGACTGCACCGTTGAGGTACCGATGTCGAGGATCGACAGCGCCCGAAACAATTCGCCAAAGCCATCGATGCGCTTGTCCAGCAGGCAGCCCACCGCCTCGGGGGTACTGTCGCGTCCCGTGAAGCCGGTGCCGCCGGTGACCAGCACAACCTGCACCTGCTCCTCGGCAATCCAGGTCGCCACCTGGGCGCGGATCCGGTACAGGTCATCCTTGAGCAGCACCCTGTCGACCAGACGGTGCCCGACGGCCACCGCGCGCGTAGCCAGCAGCTCGCCAGAGGTGTCATTGTCGAAGGTACGGGTATCACTGACCGTCAGTACGGCGATGTTGAGCGGCACGAACACCGCATCCGGTTTAACGCTCACCTTGGGTTCCTCCTGGCAAAAGACGTCCGCCCACGCTAGAGGGAACCTTGGCCAGCGTCCAATCGATAGGCTGGAACACCTCATCAACCGGCTCTATCAGCTGGTCATCTTTAAAGATTGGATAGCCGGGGCAGACTTGGGTAAGGTCGTACCAGCCCTTTATCCCCGACTCCGCCCTCAAGGCCGCACATGGACATCAAACAGCTCAAGTTCCTCATCGCCCTGGACCAGACCCGGCATTTCGGCCAGGCTGCCGCGCTGTGCCACATCACCCAGCCGACCCTGTCCATGCGCCTGCGCAACCTGGAGGATGAGCTGGACCTTATGCTGGTCAAGCGCGGCCAGCGCTTCGAGGGCTTCACCGAGGCCGGCGAGCGCATCCTGGCCTGGGCGCGCACGCTGCTGGCAGCTCACGACGGCCTGCAAGCCGAAGCGGCCAGCTGCCGCGGACAGATCGTCGGCAGCCTGCGCCTGGGCACCGTGCCCTTGGCGAGCTTCAACCCCATGCAACTGCTCATGCCCCTGCGCCTGAAGTACCCGGAACTGCACTTCCAGCTATCGTCCCTGAGCTCCGAGCAGATCATCGACGGCCTGAGCCGTAACCAGCTGGACCTGGGCATCTGCTACCTCGACCAGGTCAATGCCAGCTTCTTCGACGTGATCGAATTGGGTACTACCACCATGGGGCTGCTGCATGACATTCGGCATTTCCAGTTCGATACGCCCCAGCTGCACTGGGAGGCCCTGGGCGGCCTGCCATTGGGATTGCTGAGCAAGGGCATGCACTACCGCCAGTCGCTCGACCTCAGCCTGCGCAGCCGCGGCCTGGACCCGGAGGCCGTGCTGGAAAGCGACTCCAGCTTCCAGCTGATCCAGGCCATCAGCGCCGGCATCTGCTGCGCGGTGATGCCGCTGGACTGCGGCCTGGAAGAATTGAACGAGCACCTGCGCATCCTGCCTATCCTCGATGCCAGCATCCACAGCCCCATCGGCCTGCTGCTGCGCCGCAGCGAGCCACGCTCGGCGATTGCCGAGCAGTGCTTTGCCGAGGCCAAGGGGCTGTTCGGCGCCTAGCGCGCCAGGGCGCCGGCGTCGGAATCGGTCTGCGCGCCCTCGCCGCGTGGTTCGTCACTGAGCGAAATCCGATAGGTTTCCGGCAATGCCAAGCCGCCCGCCATGGCCAGCACGGCGATGACCACCAGATAGAAGGCAGGCGCCAGGTTGCTGCCGGTCGCCCCGATCAGCCAGGTAGCGACCAGCGGCGCGGTGCCTCCGAACAGGGTATAGGCGATGTTGTAGGTGAGCGCCGATGCCGTGTAGCGCGTCCGGGTGGGAAAGGTCTCGGACAGCAACGCCGCCGTCACCACCCCACTGAGCGCCGCCCCCACGGCCAGCAGACAGACGCCCACGATGGCCGCCGGCACCGTCCCGGAACTGGCCAGCCAGTACGAGGGAAAGACAGTGGCCATGACCCACAGGCAGACGAACCCCACCGTCTTGCGCCGTCCGACCCGATCGGAGAACGCCCCGGCCAGCGGGCAAGCCGCCGCCGCGAACAGCAAGGCGACCGTCGACACCATCAGCGACTGCGCCCGGCTCAGGTGCCCCACCACCTGCAGGTAAGTGGAGAAGTACGTGGTGAACATGTAGAACGACAACGCCGTCAGCGAGATGAACGCGCCCAGTCGCACGATCGAGCCCAGCTGATGCTGCAAGGTTTCGCGCAGGGGCGAATGGGCATGCTCGCAGGCCTGGGCCTGGGCTTGGCGGAACGTCGGGGTTTCTTCCATGCGCCAGCGCAGGTACAGGCCAACGATGCCCAAGGGTGCCGCGACCAGGAACGGTACCCGCCAACCCCAGGTGCTCATCGCCTCGGGAGACAGGCTGGCATCCAGCACATAGGCCATCACCGCGGCGCAGGCGAAGGCGCTGAAGGTGGAGACCGGCACGAAGCTGCCGTACCAGGCGCGCTTGTCATTGGGTGCGTGCTCCATCAGGTAGGCACACGCCCCGGCATATTCGCCGCCCGCGGAAAAACCCTGGACGCAGCGCGCCAGCGTCAGCAGCACCGGCGCCCACAGGCCAATGCTCTGGTAGGTCGGCAGCAGGCCGATGACGGTCGTCGAGCCAGCCATCATCAGGATGGTCAGCGAGAGGATGCGCTTGCGCCCCAGACGATCGCCAAGCGCCCCGAACACGATCCCGCCCAGCGGCCGCAGGGCGAAGGCCACGGCGAACACCGCGAAGGTCTTGAGCAAGGCCACGCCGGAATCGGAACTGGCGAAGAACTGGCTGGCAATGATGGTGGCTAGAAAGCCATAGACGGCGAAATCGAACCATTCCACGAAGTTGCCCACGGCCGAGGCCGCGATGACTTTGCGAAGCTGGGCCGGCGGTACCGGTGCGGAGGCGGTGGTCATGCGCAGGTTCTCCCGATCAGTGCATCGCCTGGCTGAAAAATGCTTTCAGCAGGGGTTGGCTGATTGTTGAACGAAACTTGCCAAGGGCAAGCGCATGGGACCGACCTTGAGGTGCCTGATAGCGCCGAATCCAGGTCCGCGCCGTGCTGTAAAGCCTGGAGCCCGAGCGCAAAAAAGCCACGAGGCGCCGGCCGGCAAGCCTCGTGGCTTTTGCGTCTAGCGGATCACCTGCTGCACACACAGCAGGTCATCGGTTACAGCGCCATGTCGTTCGCTGGCTTGCTTTCGACCGGCGCGGTCGGCGCGCTGCCGGTGGCGACGCTCTGGTCGATGACCGGCTGCTTGCCCAGTTGCAGGACTTCAGCGGTGTAGTCCCACTCCTGCTGCACGGCGGCTGGCGAATCATTGAGCTTGGTGCCGTAGCTTGGCACGATCTGGCGGATCTTGGCTTGCCACTCAGGCGTAGCAACCTTCTCCTTGAAGACCGTTTCCAGCACGTTCAGCATGATTGGCGCAGCGGTCGAAGCACCTGGAGAAGCACCCAGCAGGCCTGCGATGGTGCGGTCCTGGGAGGCAACGATCTCGGTACCCAGCTTGAGCACGCCACCGTGCTCCTCGTCACGCTTGATGATCTGCACGCGCTGGCCGGCCTGCCACAGACGCCAGTCTTCCGGCTTGGCGTGCGGGAAGTACTCCTGCAGGGCCTTGAAGCGATCATCATCGGACAGCATCAGCTGGCCGGCGAGGTACTCGACCAGCGGATACTGGTCGATGCCGACCTTGGTCATCGGCCAGACGTTATGCAAGGTGGTGCTGCTCAGCAGGTCCAGGTACGAGCCATTCTTGAGGAACTTGGACGAGAAGGTCGCGAATGGGCCAAACAGGATCACGCGCTTGCCATCGAGCACGCGGGTGTCCAGGTGCGGGACCGACATGGGTGGCGCACCGGTCGAGGCAATGCCGTAGGCCTTGGCCATGTGCTGCATGGCGACGGTCGGGTTCTCGGTCACCAGGAACGATCCGCCCACCGGGAAGCCTGCGTACTCCTTGGCTTCAGGGATGCCCGATTTCTGCAGCAGCTTCAGCGCGCCGCCACCGGCGCCGATGAACAGGAACTTGGCATCGGTAGACGTGCTGGTGCCATCCTTGAGGTTCTTGTACTCGACGTGCCACGAACCGTCTTCGTTGCGCGAGATGTCCTGCACTTCGCTCGACAGCTTGAGCGAGAAGTTGGGCTGAGCCTTGAGGTGCCCGACGAACTGACGGGTGATCTCGCCGAAGTTGACGTCGGTGCCGATCGGCGTCCAGGTCACGGCCAGCTTCTGGTTCGGATCACGCCCTTCCATCATCAGCGGGACCCACTTGGCGATCTGCGCGTGGTCCTCGGAGAACTGCATCGGCCGGAACAGCGGGCTGGCCTGCAGCGCCTGGTAGCGCTTCTTGAGGAACTGGATGTTGTCGTCACCCCAGACGAAGCTCATGTGCGGGGTGGAATTGATGAACGAGTGCGGGTTCTGCAGCACGCCGTTGCGTACCTGCCACGACCAGAACTGGCGCGACACCTGGAACGCCTCGTTGATCTCGATGGCCTTGGAGATAGTGACGTTGCCGTCCTTGTCTTCAGGCGTGTAGTTCAGCTCGGCCAACGCGGAGTGACCGGTACCGGCATTGTTCCAGCCGTTGGAGCTTTCCTCGGCGACGCCGTCGAGGCGCTCGACCATCTCCATCGACCAGCCCGGCTCCAGTTCGTTGAGCCAGACGCCCAGGGTCGAACTCATGATACCGCCGCCAATCAGCAGTACATCCACTTTACGGGTTTCTTCGGCGTGCGCCTGCAGGACACCTGCCGCCACAGCCAGTGCCAGCAAGGCCTTGCTTGTTTTCTTGAACATTGATCAATCCATTCGATAGACATTATCCGCACGCGGCCTTGCAACACGGCAGTCAGGGTCGGTCATCACGGCAGGGATGACGATCGCATCGCGGTGCTGGGGACGAAGGCGGATGGTTTCAAGACCGGTGCCACCGGCCTCAATGGGTCATGTCCTTCAGTGCTCGTTTTTTTTGATCGTTGGATTGAGCAGCTTGAGAAACATCGGACGCCACCCCACGCAGGCCCGAGAGGACCGGCTGAGGCTGAAACGTTTTATGGATTGTAACCGAATTGCCAGTACAAACGAAATGAGGGAGTCAATACGGCAGGTTGTCCCAGGCAAGGAATGGGAGGCTGCGCCGGGGTGCTACGGGGCTGGTGAGCGAAGACAGCGCAATACCGTCGCCCAGATCCGCGGCGCGGAACCTCGATCAGACGGACATGAGGTTACAGGCAGCATCAAGTCGATCACGCATTACTGCATCTCCTGCTCCCAAGCGTGAGCGACCGCGACGGTTACAGCCAGAGTCTCTGGATTTTATGGGCGGATTAAAAGCGCTATGATCTGCGCCGACAACCTAGCCTGAATACACTCCAGTGGTCGTATGCCATGTCAGGTAGGGCAAGCCATGACAAACGAAGAATCAAAATCCTGACGACCGATGCCAGCCGTCGGGGTTGCCTTCGACCTCACCAGGGAATGACCAGGCCATGCTTCCCACCGCACCACTGCTTCACAGCACCAAACGCTTTCGGCTGCAGGTCCTGCGCGGCCGTGTCGGCCTCGGCCTGGTTGCCGCGGTTTCCGTCCTTGCCGGCATGACCGATGCGATCGGCTTCCTGGCGATGGGCGACTTCATATCGTTCATGAGTGGCAACACGACACGCTTGGCTGTCGCCATCAGCCAAGCCGACCTGGGCATGGTGCTTCGACTCTCAGTGGCGATACTGGCGTTTGTCATCGGCAACGCGGCAGGCGTCATGCTCGCCCGCTACTTCCGCCGCAGAGCAGCACCGGTGCTGATGATCGTCGCAGCCCTGCTGGCCTTTTCGGCGGCGTGGCCGGCGCAGTGGACCTCCCCTGCGCTCATAGCAGCGATCCTGTCCATGGGCATGCTTAACGCGGTTGTCGAACAGGTGAATGGCTTGCCGATCGGTCTTACCTACGTCACCGGGGCACTTTCCCGTTTTGGCCGTGGCCTGGGCCGCTGGCTCATGGGTGACCGGCGCCACGGATGGAGGGTCCAGCTGGTCCCGTGGACGGGCATGATCCTGGGCGCCGCGCTAGGCGCATGGCTGGAACAGCGTCTAGGCTTGGCCGCCATGGCGGCCAGCTGCGCACTGGCAACTGTGCTGGCGCTGGTTTCACGTTTCATTCCACGGGCGTGGCAGCAGGGCTACATGCTTCGTTGAATCGCGCTTTGCAAGCGCTCAGCGGTGCAACATAGAGGCACTTCAGCCTGGAACTGCGCCAATACCCCAAACGAAAAAAGCCCCGAGGGCTATAAGCGCTCGGGGCCTTTAATATGGCGGAGAGATAGGGATTTGAACCCGCCCGAGGATCTCAATAGGCCTCCGGAGGCCAGCATAAGCGGCTATTCTGGCTTTAGCGGGTGGCCTGCATAGGCCTAACACGCCCTAGGATTTGCCCTAAATTTGCCCTAAGACCACCCTAGGAGACCGAGCTGAGCGCTGTTCTCTTTTGGCGAGTGGCTTGGGTGTTCGGCCAAGGCGCCGCGACGAGTCATAGCAGGGCTATGGCGAGGAGTGGCAACGCTGGCCGGGCGCCCAAGACGCCGCCAAAAGTGAACAGCTTATTTCGGAGACAGGACACTAGCTCGAAATGCTTGAACAACAATGCACATTTTCTGAGCAGAGAGAACGATGCTCTCCGACGTAAGCCCTCCTTACCAAGCGAAAAATCACCTTATTACGTAAACCCATGGCCCTTTGCAGGGGATACTGGCATCATTAAGCTTAGAATAAATAGCTATCCCGCCTGGCTTCTCAAGGAATGGAAAATGTTATTAGCAAAAGGTTGCGAAAGCAAGTACAACATCAAGAATGGAACTCTAAAACTAGGAACCCTGGTTGATTACCGCACCACTGAGAATTTAGAAATCCTCGATAGAGAGGAGGGCATGCTGAAGTTCCTTCTTAACATCGAAGGAGAGGTGGTAGTTGATGCTAAGCTTTATAATACATTTGCAGGAGGATCACATCATATCGCCAATGCTGGGGCATACGATTTCCCTGGAATTACCGAAGCTAGATTTATAAGTGGCTCAATACATACAACGAACAATAGAGAAGTGCTGTTGCGCGATTGCGTTTCAATGATATCTCGCGAGTCATTAAATTGCTTTGTATTCTGCATGTCCAGGGTGCGTCGAACTCAAGACGCTGCGGGCATATTCAAAGGTTATGATGACTGCTGGTATCTACCAGAAGCCAAGGCACTTGAGTTTGGCTATAAAATTGGACAGCTTCTTCAACGTCATATCCAGAGTGAGCAGGCGGCCGGAAGACACATATTGCCAGCTGGGACCGATATGAATAGCGTGAAACTGTTCTGCCAACACCGCATTGTAAAATACATCGCTCGAGATATCCATATAAATACTGGGGATCCGCTTGTATGGAACGGCTTGATTGAGAGACTCAAAGACATGTCATTCACCAAGCCTGACAATTTTGCACATGAATTAGAATATCGCTTTACCTACACCGCACTCTCAAACAAACATGTCATTGAGCCCATTGTGAAACAAGTTTTTCTAAACTCAGAAGACTTGCTGGACATAATTATTCAAATCTAAATGACTGAGACCACACCCAACCCATCACCAATTATAGTTTCGACACATAACTTCGCGGCTTTAGCCGCCAGAATCAGAAAGGTTCAAGCAGCTCTATAATCAGTTCCGAAACTGCATTACACCATCACTACGATGAGCTTAAATGGCGAATGGACCCATTGTCAAAGATACGACTTGACGGCTCATTGTATATCAGTGCCGCCACTCGTCCGCTCAGACCATCAGCCCACTACTTCCACTCGCTGCGGTCGTCTTCACCTCGGCCGACCCCGCGCATCTGCGGGCGCGCCATGGCAGCTTGCGCAACAGCTGGTAAAAACGCTCGAACCGAGCGGCGAGAGTGCTTTCCTCGTCCTCGGGTGGGGAGGTTCATTACAGAACTATGCCATGAGTAGAACAGCATGGGTCGCCTAACGATGACGGCTACCAGTTCATGAACGGCAACTCGACGCATCCATCCGCCTGGCCTTTTTCTCATTTGGTGACTTCGCGTACGAAAGCTTGGCAGGCCTGCAGTGCGATCAGTCCACGGTCCCCTTCGTCGGTGATGGTAACAATTCGTTGAGCATGCGCTCGGTCAAGTTCGGCGCGTGCGGCTCCATGTACCACGCCTCCGGTGCCGGCAGCTTCTCGCACCCCACCGTCACAACCCGTGCCGGCAAAGGCTCCGGCGTCGACAAGGACTGACAGCCGCAGATCAGAGGTAGCAAGCCGGTCACGCAGGCGAGCTTGAGTTTGTTGAGCATCTTCCATCTCCTTCCAGTGCGTTTGTACCTGGGCCTGCAGGCGGGCTTTCAGGGCGCGCCGCGCCTCCTGTTGTTCAGCCAGTTGATCAAGCGCTGCTGCTGCAGCCTTCTCCCGCTCCAGGCCGTGTGCGCGATCCTTCTCCGCCAGCTGCTTGCTGAAGTCACCGGCCTGATCAGCGAGCTGCGCCTTATAGGCGTTGGCCTGCCACACCCAGGCTGCCCGGGCGCCGCCAGCGCTGGCGGCCAGCAGCAGCGCTACGGCGACCAGGCGGGAGGCCCAAGCATTCACGGCAGCACCTCGAGCGCTCGCTTATAGATGGCCTTGCGATCCTCCAGACCATTGGTACCACCATTGATACGCTTGGTGATGGCCAGGATATCGCCCTTGTCGGCCAAGCTGTTCAGACCCTCCTTCTGCCAGAACCAGCCGGCCGACATCGATGCGTAGACCGGTTGCTCGAGCAGCTCGGGGGTATTGAGCAGGCGACTGTCACCGAACAGGGCCTCGCTGCACGCTTCGTAATTAAACCGGCCGGTCACCTGGATGAGCCCACGACCTCTATACAGCTGGCCATCACCGTCTGCCGCAGGTGTGTTGCCTAAGCGCTGAGCAAGACGACCGGCGTCGTACTTCGACAGGTACTTGTCATTGCCGAGCTCACGCACGTACTGCAACTGACCCGACTCGTGCCCGATCTGGGCGAGGAACGCAGCCATACGCAGGCGCGTGATGATGGCGAACTTACCCATGGTGGCGTTGATCCCGGGAACAAAAACGCCGGCTTTCGAGCCGGCGTTAGGGAGGATCTTTTGAAGCTGTTGAATTGAGATAGCCATTGAGGTCTCCGATCATGGCCGCGTGCGGCCGTAGGGTTACAGCTGCTCAACCTTGAGCGGCTTGGTGTCTTTCTTTTTCTTGCCCGAGGCCTTGGCCTTGCCCTTCTTGCCGCCGTTGCACTCGATGGTCGTGGTCCACCCGGACTGGGTGAACACCTGCTCGACCCCGTCCACCAGGTACTCGCCATCGAGCCCCGGCTTGAAGCCCTGGGCGTAGATCGAGCGCTCGGCAAACAGATCGGTGCGGCCGGGCATTTCCAGCCGCACGCCGGCGGTGCTGCGATTGAACGCAGCCAGGCGGGCCTTGGCGGCCTGCTGGGCGGCGGTTTTGTTGGGGTAGACATGACGGTCGGTGTGCACCGGCGGCAGGCCGTCCGGCGACTCGTCGTTGGCCAGCTCCACCACCTGCAACTTGCCCGTCTTCGGGTCCTGGTGCTGGGTCTTCACCGCCTTCTGCGAGTTGCGATCACCAAGGCGGAACTGATAGCGGGAAACGCTCGTCTTGTTGATGGTAATGACCGACAGCGCCTTGCCGTTGGTGCTTTGTCCACCTTGGCGCGGCATCACCAACAGCTTACTCTCGGCCACCTTGGCGGTGCAGTCGTACTGCTTGGCCAGGCGGGTGACAAAGTTGTAATCCGACTCGTTGCGCTGGTCGACGCGCTCGACCTTGGTACTGACCGGGCAAGACACCTCCCAGCCGTTGCGCTTGGCGATCTCACCAACGATCTGCGACAGCGGCACGTTCTCCCAGCTGCCGCTGCGCACGGTCTTGCCACTGCCGCGCATGTCGCTGGCCTTGCCGCGAATCACGATGGTGTCGGGCGGCCCGCTCAATTCCACCTCGTCGACGGTGTAGGCCCCCAGGCGGGTCAGTCCTTGGCCCTCGTAGCCCATCATGACCACTACGTTGCTACCGCGCACCGGCAGCGCAACAGACTGGTCGCGGTCGTCAATGCGCAGCTCGAACTCGTCCGACTCCATGCCCGGCTTGTCCGAGGTGCGCAACAGCAACAGGCGGTCATTGATCAGCGCGGTAATGTCGCTACCATCCGCGACGATTTGATACGTGGGCTTCATGCAGGCTCCAGAAATGCAAAACCCCGCACTTGGCGGGGTTCGTTACGCGTAACGCGGGCTAGCCGAACAGCTGCAGCAGCTCGACTGCAGGCGCGGGAAGGTCCGGTAGCTGGATCAGCAGACCGGCGCGGTACGGCTGCGCCTGCCTGGCCAGATCGGGATTGGCATCGAGCACGGCCTCGACGGTGCCGTTGAGGTGCCCGTAATGGTGCTGACAGATCACATCGAGCAGATCCCCGTCAGACGTTCTGCAGGTCGTTGCCATAGCTCACAAACTCCAGGGTGAAGCCTTGTTTTCGGGGGATACCGCCTGCCAGCAGGTGGCTTTGTTCCTCTTCGATGCTGACCAGGCACCAGTCACCCAGCACCTCACCGTAGCCGGTGACCAGGTTCAGCGGCCGCAGGGTACGGCCGATGGTGCGCAGGGTGTTCAGCTGCTTCAGGCCGCCCTTGTGGTACGGGAAGATCGCGCCCTTGAGCGTGATCTTTTCCTCACCCAAGCCCACGGCCTGCTGTGCCACGCTTCGACGCAGGCGCTCCTGACCCTGCCAACGAAACGACGCTTGCCGGCGCAGTTCGTCAAACGCGGCCGTCCCGAGGTTGAAGTAATACGGCTGGGCGTTGGGCTCATGCGGCTGGATGATCAGCAGATGCGGGAACGGCGCCACAGCCTCCGGAGTCGGCGTGGCCGAGCCCAACAGCCCGCCACTGGGCAGGATGTTGGACAGCGAGGGGCTTAACTTGCCAGCCACCCGGCTGACCTCCGACGACACCTTGCTGGCCATCTGCTTGAACGTGCCGAGGCGCTCTTGTACCTGACTGACGCCCGATACTGCGCGGCTGTACATCGACGTCACTTGCCCGACACGGGCTTGCGCAACGCCGATGCTGCGCACCAATCGGCCTGCCTTCGCGCCCAGTTCGGGCGGTAGAAACGGGATGCTCTCCAGCTCGGATGCGGCACCGGTGATGCTACTAATAGCGCCGTTGAGCGGTACCAGCATGCCGTCGGCGCTTTTCCGGCCGGCCTCCCCCGCTGCAACCAGGCTGGACAGTGACGACTCCAGTAGCTCCATGTAGGCCATAGGCCCTCCTTAAACGTGGGGTTGATCGAACAACTGGGACGAGGCCGTGCGCGCTGCCACCTCGCGCTGCCAGGCGTCAAACAGTCCGCGCATACCGTTCGCCATTTCGCTCAGCAATTGGTTCGGGTCTTTAACATCGCCGTGGACCGTGAGCGGCATGTTCGGGGCGAAAGTGAATATGTTGTCCACTTTCGGCGCCGGCGGCGGTTCGGCTGCTTTGGCGGCCTGGACTACTTCGGGCAGCTTGGGCGCCGGCGGCGTGGCCTTGGCCATCTCGCGCACCACATCACCCAGCCCGGCCGGCGGCTGGGCTTGAGGTTGCGGACGCACCAGATCGGCACCAGGGAACCGCACATTGTTGGCCGCCAGAGCTGGCACCAGGAACGGGTCTTTCGATGCCGGGTCGCGCGGGTCATACGACACCTCAGGCTTGGCCGGTACCGGCGCCGGTGCTGCTTCCCGCACCGCAGCCCACAGCTTGGGCGCCGGCGACTCGGGTTCAGTTTGCGGCCGCACCAGCCCAGCACCAGGGAACCGCACCCTGTTGGCTGTCAGCGCCGGCAACAGGAACGGGTCTTTCGACCCGGGATCGCGAGGGTCATACGAAACCGCCGACTCCATCGGCGCCGGGGTGGCCACCACCCGCACCGTGTCGCCCAGTTTTGGCATCGACGGCTCGGGTTGTGCCTTCGGCGTCGACGCTGGCTCAGGCTTGGCCGTAGGCGTAGCGGGCTCAGCCTCTACTTCCTTGGCCGACATCATCGATACGCGGAACGCTTCACCCAATGCTGGCGGCGATTCCGGCTCGTTTTCACCGTCGGCCGGTCCGGCGCCAAACCAGCGCTTGCCCAGCCAGCCACCAAAGGACTCGCCCCCCATACCGCCCAGGACGGCGCCGACAGCACCGCCCACGGCGGTACCGATCACAGGCACCACTGAGCCTATGGCGGCCCCGGCTGCAGCTCCGGCAAGGGTGCCCGCCAGACTACCGGCGGCGCCGCCATAACCTTCGGCCTTTTCGTCCTTGGTCTCAGCGTTCAGCGCGACATCGATCGCAGCCGCACCGGCATCGATGATGTTGCCTCCTGGCAGATTCTTGGCCAGACGCGAGACACCCCGCACCGAGCGCGCCACCTTGCCCAGGTCATCAGTGGCGGTCAGGGCCGACAACGCTGCAGGCACCGGCCGGACCTGGGCCACGGCTGGCTTGGGCAGCTTTGGGGCCTCGACGGCAGGTGCAGGACGTACCGCAGTGCCCTGTCGCGCTGCGCGCCGACGCTCCCGGCGACGACTTCTGCGACTACCCCTAGCAGGCCCTGCAGGGGCGCTATTTGCAACGCTACTGCCAATCCCGCCGATAGCATCGGCGTTGACCACGAAAACACGCTGGGTGTCGTTGGCGGCGGCGCCGGGGTCATCGGCTTGGCCAGGCGCTTTCGATCCCGCCGAAAACACCTTGCCCAGCAGGCCCAGCCCGGTGTCGACCACCTTGTTACCGGTCTTGGGCAGGTCGATCGGCGCCCGCTCAGCACGCCCCACGCGCCCCGCTATGCCTTCCAAGCCCCGGCCGCGTGCGATGTTGAACACTCCCCGGCCGATCCGCAGGGCGCTGCGCGCAGTCATGAACGCCAGGACCGCCGCCGTGATGCCGCCAATCCCCATGGCTATCGACGGGAACTGATCCGACAGCGAGGTGATGCCACGGGCGACCTTGGTCAGCCCCTGCGCCGCCAGATCGGTGGCCGGGCGGATGGCATCGCCAATGCTGCGCATGGAGTCGTCCACCGCCTGGCCCAGCTCAGCCCACTGCTGCGCCGAAGTCTCGCGGCGCTCGGCCAGGTTCTTGTCGAGGATGCCCGAGGCCTTCTTGGAGTCGGCCTTAAGTTCCTCGTACAGGCCCCGGTTCTGCCCGTAGGCGGTCAGCGCCGCCTTGACCTGCATGTCGGCGAAGATATCGCCGGTGCGCAGGGTCTTCTCCAGGGCCTCCAGCGCCGCCTTGGCCTTCTCCGGGTCGACCTCCTTGTCGATCTTGGCCTGGGCATCCTTGATCTGCTTGGCCTTGGCGGGGTCGGTCTTCTCGACGTAACGCATGGCCAGGGCCATCGACGCCTCAATGACGTTCATGCCCTTCTGCAGGCCGGTATTCAGTGACGCCTGATAATCAATGCCCACATCGCTGTAAGCCTTCTTGATATCGCCGGCGCCAATCTTCTCCATCCAGTTCTTGAAGTTGTTCGCCGCCTCGTCGGAACTGCCGGCGGTCTTCATCTGGACCTGCAGCATGGAGCCCAACGAGGTCACCGCGTCCAGCCCGGTGATGCCGTTTTTCTCCATGCCGGCCAGCAGCTGCGGGAACCACTTGGCCATGTCGCTGGCCTCAAAGCTGCCCGCCTGGCCTTGGTAGGCGATAGCCTCCAGGGCCTGCTGCATGACCTTCGGATCGCTGATTTTGGCGTTCTGCTCCAGCGCCTGGATCATCGACGCGGTGTCGACGCCCGAAGCGCCTTGGCCCACCGCGAACTTCGCCGCGACCGGCGCATACGACAGTGCCTTGTCCAGCTCCATGCCGGCGCCGACCAGCTGGTTGACCAGGTCGGCCACGTCATTGCGCGACATGCCCGTGTCTTTGGCCGTGTCGATCACCGTCCGGCTAAGCTGCTGCTCTTCGGGCTTGTTGGCAATGTCGGCCTTGATCGCAATGTCACGGATGACCGCTTGATAGTTCGCGCTGATCATCGTCGGCACAGCGGCCATGCCCGTGGCCACCACCGCCTTGCCGATATTCGACTTGAGCGATTCCTTACCGGATTGCAGTTGCTGGTGGCCCTTCATCTGCAACTCGGCGGCCCGCGCCTCGCGACCCAGGCGCTGATACTCGCGGCCAAGCCTGCCGACCTCGATACCCTGCTTGCGCAAGGCATCCAGGTTGGTGTCCAGCTTGCGCTGCAGCTTGTCGGCACCGGCGGCGCCACTGTCGTGCGCGCGCTTCCACTCCTCGCGCAGCTTGATGGTTTCGCCAATGGTGCTTTTCAGCACCTTGGCCTTGTTGCCCTTGGCTTCCAGCCTCTGGATGCCGTTTTCGGCGGTCTTGAATGCAGAGCCGAGCGACGACGCCACGGCACCGCCGATCACCAGCGATAACGCTACCTTGCTTGCCATCGGTTACCCCCTGTGCAAGCTCAATCGGTCAGCCACCAGACCATGTCGGCATACGACATGGCCATGATTTCAGCAGCCGAGAAATGCAGCTCGGCCGCGAGACGCTTGGCGGCGTGCTTGAGGGTCGCCGGATTACAGTTCGTCCTCTCGCACCAGAAAGTTGTATCCGGTGGCTACGCGGTTGTAGTCCTTGTAGGTGAGGCCTTCCAGGTCCTTGACGCCCACGTCGGCCAGAGATGCAAACAGGTTCAGCTCGCGCTGCTCCTCGTCGCCGTCCGAGGTCTGCCCCGAGGCGCGAATATCCTTCACGGTCGGGGCACGCAGGGTGATGGTGGCCTGATCCACGCCATTGATGGTGGTGGGTTTGGACAGGCGAACGGTGACGTTTTCAGCGGTCAGGGTCAGGTACTTCGGGGCTGGCTTGCTCATGAAAGGGTGTCCTTGTTACGGAAAGGGTTGCGAGGGAAATGGGGGTTACAGGCCGAGCGCCGCGCGCATGCCGGCCATCTGATCGGTGCCGTTGATGACACGCTTCATGCCGACCGGGTCAATCTCGTAGATCACCTCGCCGTCGACTTCGAGCTTGTAGTAGGTCACAGCGATGCCGTGTTTAAGCTCGGCCTTGTCGCCGGCCTTCCAGTCGCCCATGTCCAGCTCTTTCAGGGTGCCGCGCAGGGTGACGACGACCGCGCAGACTTCACCCTTCTGGATCTTGAAGCCTCCACGGAATACGCCGTTAAAGGCGTTGCCGTCGGCCAGGCCGAAGAACTTGAGGGAGTCTTTGCGCACACCGGTGGTGACAAAGTTGGCCTCCAGCTTCTCCATGCCCACGTCCATCTCAATCGGCATATCCATGCCGCCTGGGCGGTACTCCTCCATTTTGAGGGTGAGCTTGGGCAGGGTCAGGCTGGGCACATCTCCCTGAAAGCTTTTGCCATCCACAAACAGGTTGGTGTTGGCGAGAATTTGGGGAATGAATGCCATGTCGGGGGCTCCTTAGGCGGCAGCGTTGAGGACTTCGGTCAGCCACTGGTTGGTGACCTCGACGCGGAAGTTGGGGTTTTCGGCCGGCGGCACGTCGGTGAAACGGATGTTCCAGTACACCTTGCCCTGCTCCAGCTGGCTGGCCGTGTTGAGCACCGGGTCGGCGTAGACCTCGAAGTTGATGATCGCGCCTTGGTTCTTGAGGTCGCGCATGAACGCCTGCAGGCCCTCGGTCACGTCCTTGACGTAGGTCGCGGTGATCGAGCGGTCGACCGCCCACTTGTGGCCGTACAGGATCGCGTCCATGACGATATCCATGGTCCGCACGCGGGTGACAAAGGCCCACTTGGCATCGCTGGACAGCGTGCGGTTACCCCACAGGCGATAGCCGTCGTCGCGGATGATGGTCGCGATATTGGCGTTGTTCAGCAGGTTGGCCCGGCAGGTGTCGTCGCCGTCCAGGAACTCGACCGAGCGGGTGGTGCCGGTGATGCCGACGAACTCCTTGTTGGACGGCGAGGCCCAGAAGCCGTACTCGGTATCGGTCCAGGCAAACAGGCCGGCCACCCAAGCCGAGCCCGGCTGATCGACGGTGCCGTTGCTGGTGGTGTCCCACATCTGCACACCGGGGTCGACCATGAATAGGCGCTTGGAGCCGAAGTTTTTGGCATAGAGCGTGGCAGCCTCGTCGGTGGTACCGGGGCCGTCGATGATGCCCACAGCGCGAAGCTTGCCGGCCAGCGCATCCATTGCGGTGGCCACCGCCTGAGTGGCGCTGTGCTTGGGTGCGATGATCAGCCGCGGCTGGGCGTTGAAGCGGCTCTTGCCGTCCAGCAGCGCCTGCAGGCCGGTACGCTTGCCGCTGGCCAGCACGCCACCGATGATCGAGGAGGTTTGTGCGGCCGCGTCGACCGCCTTGGCCACGCCACAGCATACGATCACCGCCTTGGCGCGGGTGTAGATGGCCCGGCAGGCCTTGGTGATGGCCGAGGCCTCGCCGAACGCGGCCACCGCCTCGCGCTCGTTGGTGATCAACACCAGGTCGTTGTACTTGGCCGTCGCGGTACCGCCTTCGGTGAAGGTGTCGACCAGGCCAATGATCGAGGAGGACGGTAGCGCAATGCTGCGCGCGCCGGCGTCGACGTTCGTTACGGTAACGCCGTGAAAGAATCCAGCCATGGGAATGCTCCAGAAAGCACCAGGCCGCGACAGTGCGCGGCCCGGACACAAAAAAAGCCGCAGAGCGGCCCGGGTTGATAGACGTACAGGAAGGGTCAAACAGCGTTGCCGACGCCCTTCACGCTGCACTGGATCAACTCAATCGCGGCGCTTGCCAGAGCCTCGGCCGAGTCATGGCTGGCTGCCTCCAGAACCGCCTGTTTGGCCTTAAGCCGCGTGGCGCGGATCGCATAGAGCGCACCTTTCCAGGCGACGGCCTCGGTGAGGATACTGTCGGTGGCCTGCTGCGCATCGAACCCCGTAGCATCCATCCAGGCCTGCACCGTGGGCGGTGCTTCACCCGCATAGCTGGCCTGGGCGAATGCCTCGGCCTCCTGAGCGGTCAACTGGTACTCCAGCGCGCGTAGCGGATCGCCCAGGACCGCCAGCCGCGCCTGATCGGCGGCCAGATCGATCTGCTGCGAGGCCACCAGCAGTGCGGCCCCCAGTGGCAGCTTGATGAACTCGAAGCCGACCAGCAGTTGGCCTTGATAAGTGACGTTGATGTTTTGCGTCTGCATGGTTGTCCTGCCTTAGAGAGTGGAGAGGTTGCTGAGTACGTTAGGGGTGTCCTTTGGCGCAGCGCCTGCCGCCACACCCATGACGTACTTGCCGGCAAAGCCGCTCGGGAACGTGGTCGAGATGGCACTCAGCGAGATAGCTGACACGGTGCTGCCGATCAGCGCACCGACAAAGTCGACGGCCATGGTGATCTGTACGGCCGCCAGTGCCACACCCAGGAACGGCGGAACGTTGCCGGTACTGTTGGTGCGGATGAAGCCGGTCAAGCGGTTGAATACAGGCGCCGGATTCACCCCGCTGCTCGATGGCAGCGCCACGTTGACATTTCGAAACTCGATATTGGTGGCCGGGTTGGTCAGCAGGAAACTGCCCAGTGCGGTGCTATAGGTCACACCGTCAGCGTTGGGGGTCTGGAAATACTTCGGCGAGAGCGTGCGAATCGCGCCTTCGCCCACAACGAATACGTTCGAGCAAGTGACAGAAATGGACTCATTGATCACGTAGTCCGACAGCAAGCGCACGTTGCACAGGCCGAAGTTAGGCGTGCTGGCGATGGCCTTGCCGATCGTCCTAAATGGCGCGATGAGCGTACCGGCATTGGCGTCCGATCCGTTGACCTGATCCACATACCAGTTGCGGATTGTTTCAGGCACCGCAGCGATAGCCGCGGCAACGGCGGTATCAATGCCCGCCTTCTTGTTGTTGAAGTAATCAACCAGTTTGCTATTTACCGCCACCAGTTCGGCAAGTTGAGATTCAAGACTCATGGTTTTTTAGGCTCCTTGGATGTGTTGGATGACAATGGTTTGTAAGGTAATGATTGCCGCAGCATTGGCTACAGTGGCGCTCAGCAGCCCTTCGCGCGCTTCGGTATGCGCGCGCTCCGACAATGACATTCGCTGCTGCAAGTCTCTGACTTGACCGCCTGCCACCGCCTGCAGGCGCTCTTGCGAGACCAGCCGGTCCTGACGCTGCAGTCCGCGCATTAGCTCTGCAATCATCGCCGCGGCCTGAGCTGCGAGCGGCTCGGCCAGAGTCAGGTTGAGCCCGGCGGCGGTGCTGGTGATCGTGACGCTGTCGGCAGGCAATGCCTCCAACGACAGGTCGTAGGCCAGCAACAGCTCGGTGTTGGCCGACTTGTAGGTCAGCGCCTCAGTGGGGTGTGACCAAACCGCGAGCAATGTGCCGTCGCTCAGGAAAAAGCCGACCTCCTTCACCCAGAACGCAGCCGAGTCATCGGCCACGGCGGTCAAGTGAATCAGCGTGCTGCTCAGCTTCTCGCCACCGGAGATGGGGTACTTGACCACCTGGGCGCGCAGTGTCTTTTGATCAGCGCTTGGCGTATAGCCAGATGAGCCCAGACCGATATGGGAAATCTCGGCCGACAGGCCGGTGCTGGTTGCGTTCCAGATCGCCGCCAAGCCGGCCTTGGTGATCTGGGGTTGCAAAGCGGTACTCATAGAACAGCCTCCATCGTGACGCGCACGACAGTTCGGGAGCGGGCCGCATTGGCGGCCAGCAGCACCGTTTCGTTGTGGATCGGTACGCTCTGCGCCTCGATAACCCATCGAGTGACGCAGTGCGCGTGGGTAGTACTGGCCAGCAGCAGGGCCTGACTTGACGGCGGTACCGGGATCGGCTGGGCTTCGCCTGAATGCCGCTGCACCTGCTGCAGCCGTGAGGCGTTGACCAGCCCCAAAACCTGCGCCGACGGCGGTAGCGGGATCGGCTGCGCCTCAGCAGAGCTCCGCACCCGCTGCTGCAGGCGCGAAGCGTTGGCCGCCACCAGGCCGGCGTCAAAGCGCGCACCAAGCCGGAAGGTATAGTGGCTGCGCTCGTTCTTCGTCGCGTTGACCAGGGCGCGCAAGCGCTCCTCCAGTTGCGGCGAAATGATCGAGCCTTCGCCCGGCCGGTTCTCGTTGGCCCAGGCCGTGACCTGGAACGTGTACGGCGCCGCGTTGGGAATCTCGTGCCATTCCTTGTAATCCGCGTTGACCCGTACAGCCTTGAGCACCCGTCGGACTGCGCCAACCGTGCCCTTGGTCTTGTGAACCGGAATCGCCTCGCGGATCAGCGCGCGGCGCTGCTCGTCGGTGTAGGCCGCTTCCCAGCCGTCAACCTTCCACGCCCAAGCCAGCCAGGGCAGGAAGTTCGGCGGGCAACGTGCCGAGTCGGCCACACCCCGGATAACGTCCGGATCAAGGCCAAGGTCGGCGGCCGCCTCCAGGGCACGCTCCAGCTGGGTGGCGTTGAGCGGTAACAGGCTCATGCCACCACCTTCGCCATCAGCGTGACCGAGGTGCAGCTGGGGTAATGCCGCTTATCACACACCACCCCGGCCGCTGGCTGCTTCAAGGTCACGCTACGAATCCCCGTTACGTGTAACGCGGCGTAGATGGCCGACAGGGGCAACTGCCCCTGCAGGCGGCGCGCTTCTGCGATAGCAGCATCCAGGCCAGCCCGCGCCGTGGCCTTCACCACGTCCGGGTCTGGCCCTTCTTCAATCTGCAGCTCGGCCTCCACCTTGAACTCAGCCGGCAAACCGGCGGCCACGCGGGGCCGGTCGGTGATCGGCCGCACTTCCTCGGCCGACAAGGCCGCCTTGACCTTCGCGACCAGCTGGGCCACCGGCGTGGTGCTGGTGAGGCTGGGCAAGATGGCCAGCGACACGTCGCCGGGCAGCGGGTTGGCCAGGCCAGCGTCGTAGTCGCAGACCACGACAATGGCCCCGGGGGGAAGCTGGGCACGCACGGCGGGCGTCAATTCCGCACCGATAAACCGGGGCGAATCGACCGACACATTGGTCAGCTCGGCCGATGCGCTCAGCCCGTGATACTCATAGGCCCCGCTGCTGCCAGCCACCGACAACGCCTCAAGCGACAGCCGCGTGCGGTAGCGCAACGCCTCGTCGCTCTCCATCACCGCCTCAACCGGCGGCACCGCATCCTGGTCGGCCGGGCGAATGACCAACTTCTCCACGCCATAGTCAGCGGCACGGTTCACCAGGTCGTTACCCTTGGCAAAGGCCAGCAAGCTCGCCTTGGCCGCCGCGTTGACCCGAGCGCGCGTGAGCATTTCCCGGTAGGCCATGACTTCCATCAGCTTGACCACCGGGTCGGACTCCAGCGCCGCTGTCCATTGGTCTTTCATGAACTCGCGGAAGATGCCCAGTGTTTCCTGATACAGCTCCTCGAAATCCACGCTCTCCACCACATCGGGCGGGGGTAGCAGGGAAAGGTCGATCATGCGGTTACCTCCATGACGGCGGTGCTACCTAGGTACTCGCCGGTCAGCGTCATGCCGATTTGCCCGTCAAGCACCGAGGTGACAACCACCCGCTCCAACTTCAAGCGAGGCTCCCAGCGGCCCAGGGCGCGGGCCACCTCGGCCTGTACTGCGCTTTTCCATCCCCCATTGACCGGCATGTCGACGTAACGCCGCAGCTTGCTGCCGTATTCCGGCCGCATGCGACGACTGCCGAGTGGCGTGGTCAGAATGTCCTCAATGGATTGGCGCAGGTGATCGAGGCCCGAGATAGGTTCGCCGGTGCGGCGATCCAGGCCGATCATGGTCAGCCGTCCAGGCGCTGCAGCTCAGGGTGGTCAGCCAGGAAGACCAGCGCCTCGGCGTCGTCGGCCGGCACGCTGACGCGCTTGGCCACCACCTTGAACTCGCGCAGGTCCTCGCCTTTGGCCAGGTACAACGAGCGCGAGGTGTAGACGGTGTCGGCGAAGGTGATTTGTGCCCCTGCCTTGGCTGCAGTCGGACGAGCAACAACGGCCGCGTCGGTTGAATCCGAGACGGTCGCTTCATCAGTTGAAACGGATTTCTTGTCAGCCATAAGGCCTACTCCAAATAAGACAAAGCCCGCGACTGCGGGCTTTTGGATGATTTAGTTGGGGGGTTAGCGTCGACTGGAAAACTCCGAAGCAAGCGCGCTTTTAATCGCTCCGCTAAGAGCCTGAGGGTCAGCATCGCCCGCGATATTGATGGTGATTGACACACCGTGGCCGGGCTTTGGTTTGGGTATGTAACGCTGGGGACATAGCGCCAAGGCCAAGCCTTGGGCGATTTCCTCAGGGTCGTTCTCTCCCGCTAGCAGGCGTTTCCAGAAGCTCAGCATGCGGAGGTGATCCGCAAAACCGGTAATGCCGTACCCCACCATTTTTTCAATCCGGTAACGATCAATCCCATTGATGGGTTCCTGCGGATTTTGCTCTGCCATGTCAACCTCAGTGCTTGTGGTTTGGCGTGTTGCCGGTTGTATCGATGATCGCGCCGCCGCCGTGGATATCGCCCGTTACGCTCAACGGGCCCTTGATCAGTACATTGCCCTCAAAGGTGATTGACGACGCCTTGACCGTGGCGGCCTGGGCCTCGGCCGCCATCGTCGTGGTCTTGGCGCTAATCGTGTCGTCGGTGATCACTGCCTTGCTGCCGCCGACCTCGATGGTGACCGTGCCGGTGGGCAATCTGATGGTGTATGTGTTGGCTTCCCAGTCGTAGACCAGCGAGCCGCCATCATCGAAACGCCACACCTCGACATGGTCGCGGTTGTCAGGCTGTGGGCCGGCATTGCCGTACAGCCCCGGCACAAATGTGCCTTGGGCAGGGTCACCGCTCGGGCTGATCAGCGCGCCCTGCTCGCCCAGGCTTGGCGACCGCCAATGGCGGGCCTTGCCGGCGGCGAGGGCATGCCACTTTACCCAGGCACTGACCCAGTCGGAACCGTCCGACATGCGCAGCTTGCCTGCCACTAGGTCTACAGCGACGACGTACCCCTTGATCACCTGGTCGGACAGCATTCGGTCATGCTGCGCGGTCGCGTAGCTCATTCCATAGCCTCCGGATGCTGGTAGTGCTGTTCCTTCCCCTCCCCGCTGTCCGGGTCGAAGGCGAACAGCACCGGGCCGGGCTCTCGGGGCCAAGGCCACTCCTCCTCGCCTAAGTAGATGATCTGGGTCCACTCGACCACCCAGACCGCAAAGCCGTCCAGCTCTGGCCTACTCCAATCGCGCTCGGCCCTTACAAACTCAGCGAACCGCACCGCCAAACCCCACGACTGCATGCGGAGCAGGACAGCCAACTGAGCAGCCACAAATGCAGCAATGTGCAAGCAGTTGTCTTCCTCCCCCGGTACAAGCACGCGCGCTTCAAAACGCGCATCGACCGCAGTCTGCCCCGTCCCGGGGTCCTCTTCGGCACTTTCGAATCCTGCCAGTTCGAGCACCACCGCAGGCGGTGGGACGACCTCGATGCCGCTTGGCATGGTCCCCACATACTGCAAGCCTGGAATGGCTTCCCTGATGTGCTGCTCCATGGCCGCGTACACCTGGCCTAGTGGAATGAAATCCTCATCCATTGCCTGACCTCCGAAGGTACTTCTGTAATTCAAAGTTCAGTTCTTGCTCCATGACGACTACCAGGCGCTCGTGCGCGCGATTGGTCCAAGCCTCGAAGTGAGGCCGGACGTCCTCCAGGGAGATCTTCGCCTTGGCCAACGGGAAGCGACTGTCGTTCTCCGAGATCCAACCAGAACGTCGTCCACCGCCCCCTGATACCTCGCTATCCGGGTAGCTGTCCGCGTCGAAGTGTTTGCTTGCAGTACGTATCCAGATATCCGGATTGCCGCCGTACACGGTCTTGAAGAACGCGCCCTGGTACTTGCGGCCCGCCACAGAAACGCCAGTCCGGCTCTGCCGGGGCCTACCCGCTCGACTGGCTTCGATGGGGTTGATGCCGAACCAGAGTTTGCCCTGACCGCTCCCGGACACCGGGAAGGCCCTTAGCCGCTGCCTTACCGCCGCGATAGCGATCCGCTCCTGGCGGCCTACCTCCCGGGCGACGTGCGTTCGAAGCCAGCGCAACGTCTTGTTGATTGCCCGTCGTTGCGCGGCATGGGCCGCTTTGGGGACCAGTCTGGTGAAATCCTGAAAGCCTTTGAGCGCCTGCGGATCCAGTTGCAACGAGATCAACCCGCTGCTGGCTGACTGCTTGTGATAGCTACCAACACTCATATCGCCTTCCTCAAGATCAGCGTTACAAGACCATCGCCACCAGGCTCGCTGCCGGCGATGGTGTAGGTTCCGCCACCGTCCTCTGGCGGCAGATCGATCACAACCCGTTGCTTCACCTCGACACCGGCGTTATCGCCAACCCTGATAACCAGATGCGGCTCACGCAGAGCGGTTCTGATTTGGCCGAGCTTGGGCTGCAACCAGGGCGCCGAGAACATCCCGAGAACGGGGCGGCCATCGATTTCCACCGGATCCGCTAGGACGTCGAAAACCACCTCGTCCACGTCATCGATCAGATCGCGGAAAGCCATCGTCAACGCTTCAGGCGGATAATGGCGCGAGGGCGAGTAACCAGGTGCAGCGGGTTTGACTGTGCCTCACCGTCTACACCCTTCTTGAAAGGCATCATTTCCAGTTGGCTGTAGTACGGCAGCCCCTCGGTATTGACCGTATCCATGTAGTCGGCCGGCGCGAAACGAGTGATGCACAGGCCGGGAACCCCCTCCGGCACCAGGCGGGCCTCGTCATCCGGCACGAAGGAAATGCCGCTCACCTTGCCGCGATAACGTTCCCAGGTGATGCCGCCGAACTCGAATGCTTCGCGACCATCGGCACGCAGCGCGGCGGCGTATTGTGTACCTTCGTAGGTCTTCTTAACGCTCTGATGCGAGATCAGCGCCCGCCAGAAGTTCTTGCCGCAGAACGCTCGGGCACCGTTGCTGGTAGTCGCCCCCAGCGCCTCCTCCTGTGCATCCAGTGCGTCAACACACTTCACCCGAACATCGGTACCTGCAGTACCCAGCTCCATCTCGATCTCGATTGGCTGGAGTCCGAAACGATCATAGATATTGAGCAGCACGGTGCTACCGTCCGCATCCAGAACAACGCCGTTCAGCGCGCCCATGCGATGAAACTCATGCGTAGCGTCCAACTGGCGACGAGCCTTCGCCAGACGCTTGTTCACGACGTCCTGCACTGCCTGCAGTTCGGTTTGCTCACCGAAAGCACGAATGCCTTGGATCTCATCCGCCTTGATGGCGAAACGCTCGGGGAGATGCACAGTGTTGAAGGGGAGCAAGATTCGCTTGCTGCCGTTGACCGCCAGTCCCGAGGTACCGCGCTCACCGGATGGCACCAATGCCAAGGTCTCGCCGTCTTTCTCGACTTGAACAGTCAACATAGTGACGCCCTCCTCCTCGAACAGCCCCAGCTCGGCCAAGCGGCCGGGTACGAATGGTTGCTCGTTGATGGCAGCGGTGAGCGCTGGGACGGTGAATGCGTTGTCTTCAAAAATATCGATGTCGGCCATGAGCCACTCCAAAAATGCGAAACCCCGCACAAGGCGGGGTTGGGGTGAAAGGGGGTCGCTATTAGCGAACGATGATGAACTGGGCCGCCAGGGCCTTCTCCCCGTCAGGATCGAGGCCGGTCAGCAATGCTTCGCTCACTTCCGCCAGGCGTACGACAGCACGACCACGGCGCACCACATCCGAGGACGCGACAGAAGCAAACAGGATGCACTTGGCCGTTTCGCTGCCGTCCTCGGCTTCAGGGCTGTACGGGGTGAACTGTCCGCTCGCAGTGAGCTGCCCGAGCACCTGGCCAGCCACCAGGGCATCGCCAGGGGCCAACTCGATCACTTCGCGGGAGATCTTGCCTGCGCCCTCGGACAGCAGGAATTCACCGGCATGGACCGGTTCGACATAGGTTTTGCTCATGTTCAGGCTCCTTGGCCGGGACGGGATTGTGTGGCCTGCCGACGGGCAGCCCAGATGCTGCTGGGGTTGGGCGCTTTCGCCTGGATCTTCTCAGGCAGGTCATCAGCTGGCGGCAGGCTGTTGTCGATCTCAAACCCCTTGCCGCCACCGACCAATTTGTCGAACAACCGCGCACGAACGGCCGTTGCGTCTAAGCCGGCCTGGACGAATTCAGCGGTCATCTCCGGCAAACGCGCTGCAACGCAGAGGTCCCGTACCGACTTGGCGCGGGTCAGTGCTGCCTGCACGGTGGCTTCGTCTGCGAGCTTGGTCGATGCAATCAGCGGCTCGACCAGGTTGCCAATCCCGGCCTTCCTGCAGGCCTGGGTGATCATCAAGGCCAAGGCTGCGGAGTCGCTTGCGTTCGGCGCCGGGGGAGCAGGCTCGCTTTCGGGTGCGGGATCAGACGGCTCGGTCACCACATCCTTACTTGCCTTGAGCTGATCCAACAGCGCTTGCGGGGTGTTGCGGTAACGCGCCATCGCCGCGCCATGCCCAAGGCAAGCCTGAACCTTGACCCCATTACCGACCTCATCCGCCAGCCCCAGCGCCACGGCCTCCGAGGCCGTGAGCCAGCTTTCGTCATTGACCAGACGTCTCAGCTCCGCGTCATCGATATTCGGAGCCTTGGCCTTGTAGGCTGCGATCATTGCCTCGAAGGCCTGATCGAGCACGTCCGCCACCCGGCGAAGATCCTCGGCATCACCGCCAACCCAAGTGTAAGGGTTGTGGATCATCAGCATGGCATTCGATGCCATGACCACGCGATGAGCGCCGCAGACAGCCACGCTGCCTGCACTCGCAGCCAAGGCATCGACTCGGCCGGTGCAACGTTCGCCCAAACGGCTCAGCGCGTTGTGGATGGCAAGCCCCTCGAACAGGTCGCCGCCGTTGGTGTTGAAGGCCACCATAATCGGCGAGGTGCCATCGTCAATCGCCTTGAGGTCCTGAATAAACTGGTTGGCAGTAATGCCCCAGGCACCAATCTCGCCGTAGACATAGACCTCGATGACCTTCGAGTCGGCATCACCCTCAGCCGCTGCGGTGATCGAATACCAATGCCCATCCTCGACCTGCGGAAGGGCCTTGGCCTTGTTGTAGATGCGAAACGGCATCAACGGTTTCATGTTTTCCCCTTCTCGTCGGAATCTTCAGACTCGTCATCGATTGCCGACAAGCCGTTGTATTTGAGGCCCAGGCCATGCGCCCGAGCGATGTCGGCAGCGTTCTCCTCGTCCACGATCTCAGCGTCGGTACCCGAGCGAAGGCACATCTCGCTGCGCGAGGTGAACCCTGCCGCAACTTCGAGCATGCGCGCCTGCACGTCCTGAACTGGCTGGATGTAGGCCCAGCCCTGTGGCACCCACCGTGTCCGCAGGTACTTGCGGCGGTTCAGGGTGTAGTCCACCAGGTCCAGTGCCCCGGCCAGCACCGCCATGTCCATCCAGGCCGCTCGCACCGGGCGACACAGCTGGTGGACGTAGACCGAGAACTGCAGCTGCTCCAGGCGGCGGCGAAACTCGTTCAGCACCACCCGGATGACACGGTCGTTAACGCCGCGCATATCGCCGGTCATCAGCTCGTAAGGCAGACCCGCTCCAGCGGAAGCAGCCATCAGTTGCTGCCGCATAAAGTCGGGGTAGTTGTTGCCGCCGTCGGGCGGGTCGGAGAACTCGACCTGCTCGCCCGGTCCCAGCTCCTGCATCGTGCCGGGCTCCAGTGCCACCATTGGAGTAAAGGCATCACGGTCATGAACAACCGCTCCGCCGGTGATCATGTCCATAGGCGGGCCACCCAGCCCATCCGGCGCCGGTTTGCGAACAAAGCCGGCGAACAAGTTGGCCACTTCCTGCCGGAAGAGCACCGCGTCGTCGTAGTTGTCCAGGCTGCGCAGGCGCTTGAGGATCGGTGCCAGCCGAGGGACTCCCCGCAGTTGGCCGGGCTCCAACGGCTCGAAGATGTGCAGCATCTGATCCGCAGGGACCCGCACAAGCGGGTTGTAACCGACGTTCAGCGAAGCCTTGTCGCTGGGATGGTTGCGGTAGCACCAGTAGGCCACCCTGCGGCCAATACCATTGAATTCGATACCGGCACGGATGGTGTTGCCGGTGCGCGTTACCTCGAATTTGTCGTGTGGCACGAACTCCGGCGCGAGACATTGAATCTGCAGCGGCACCGCCAGGCCATCCTCCAGCCGGCGTGGCCGCAGGCGCACGAAACACTCGCCAGACTGCTCAACGGTGCGCGCCACCAGGGCCTGCTGCCCGTAGAAGTCGGTACGCTCGTCGGCGTCCGACTCGTCCACCCAGTCCTCCCACAGCTCCTGCATGACTTTGCGCAGGGCTTTGTCCAGCAACCGTGGCTGCGGAGTGATACCGGTGCCAATCAGGTTGCTGACCCGTTTATCAATGACGTTGGCCGCATACGGGTCATTGCGTACAGCAGCCCGCGAACGTGACCGCAGATTGCGAAGGGCCGGCATGATCAGGCTGTTGGGGCCAGTATCCGGGGCGTCCCAGCCGGAGGATCGCCGACCTTCGGCGGCACCCTCATAGCTGGCCTTGATCCGCTCGGGCACCAGAAGTCCTGAGCGAGTGGAGATGTAGCGGCCGCTCACAGCCCTTTACCCCCATGGTAGAGCCGAACCACGCGGGAGCGCGGGCCAGCCGACTGGGACAGTTCGGTGCGGATCAGGTCGCGGGCCTTGATCAGCTCGTCTACCGTCCGATACTCCACGGTGCGGTCGCTGTAACGAACCACCCGTTCGCCACGCGCAATGGCGCGCTCGACGGCCGCGAGGTGTGCCTGGGTATATGCCATATCAGCGTCTCTTCAGATAGCCGCTGCTGGAGCTGCGGCGTTGCATTGGTTGAGGTGCCGGGCGAGGCGGCGGTGGAATGGCGCGTGGAGCGGGCCGAGCTGGTGGCGGTGTCGCTGAAACTGGAGCGTCGTCGGGCTCATCGTCGTCATCGTGTGGGTGCTCAATGACCGGTGGCTTCGCAGGTGACGGCTCATCAAACAGACTCGCCTGGGCCAGCGCCTGACGCAGCTTGTCCCAGTCTTGCTCGCCGTAGCGATGCAACCCGAGGTAATAGGCCATGGCCAAGTTGTACACCTGAAGGTCCAGCGCTTCGTTGCGGTCGGCTTTGCCCTTGACCCACTCGATTCGCTTGTACCCTTTCACATAGCGGGCGATCTTTCGTTCCGCAACGCACTGCTGGAAGAACTCGTCGGGAAGGTCCTTTGCGAAGTGCACCGCTCCGGGACCCGACTCGAAGCCGTAGCGGTTGTAGATCCAGTCCTTGGCGGTGTCGGTACCAATCATCCACAGCTCGGCGCCGTTGCGTTCGGTCTGGCCCTTCCAGGTAACATCCACCAGCGAGGGCCGCTGGGCGATTACCGGCTTGCCCGGTTTGCTCGCCCCTTTGAGGGCGAAGACGTTGCGCCAGCGGCGCACACGGCAAAACTGATAAACCTCATGAGTGTGATGACCACCGGAGTCAATGCCCGTGGCCAAAATGCCCAGGGCAACACCACAAGGATGGCGATATCGAGCCTTCAGCAGCTCATCGAGCAAATCCCATGTCCGTTGGTCTGCTGGGTCACCAGGTATCACCCGGAAGTCGACAACCCAGCGTTCCATCCCGACGCCCCAGCCGATGACCATCACCTCCAGGCGATTGGCCTGGACGTCAACAGAGCAGGTCAGAACCAACACGCCAACGGTAAGGGTGCCGAGCACATAGTTTTCTTGCAGCGCTCGCGCCTGAAGAACCTCGGCCTTGGTCTGCTCAACCGCACTGTCCCATACCTTAGCCAAGCGGGTGTTGTAGAAAACCTGCATGGGCTCAAGGTCGCCTCGGTCCTGGGCACGTTTGGCCTTCTCGAATTGCTTGGCCAGATCAGCCCATGAGGTCCAACCAAGCGGGGCATACAGAGCGTTGAGGTGGAAACCAACCGTTTCCCCATCGCCCTGGGCGTGCGAACGCCATTCCCCTTTGGTGAGCATTTCACCCTTGTGGTGCTCCTCGATCAGCACATCGCAATCGGGTGAGGAGCACTTGTAGTGCACGGTCTGGAAATCAGCGGAGTACAGAAGGCGCTCCCACTCCAGTACCTGCATATGACCGCAGGTTGGACAGGGCACGTAGTAATACCGCTGGTCGCTGGTCTCGAACAGATCGGCGATGCGTGAGGCCCCCTTGATGGTCGGCGAGCTGGAGAAATAGAACTTTGCATTGCGGCCAAAGGTGCTGCCCCGTGTTTCAGCCAGATCGATAGGGTCACCCTCTTCATCGACGTCAATGTCCCAGCGGTCAATCTCATCGCCGTAGATAAATCGCGCAGCCAGCTCTGCCAGGTTGGAGGCCGAGCCAGCTGTGGTCGCGTAAAGCGTGCCGCCCTCGAACTCCTTGGTATCCATGGTGTTGCGTGCATCCCGTGACCGAGAGGCAGCAACACGTGCTCTCAGCTCGGGGGTCGCGGCGATGGTCTTACCGATCCTCGCTGACACCCGCTTGGCCAGAGCCAGACTCGGCAGCAAGGTCAGGATGTTGGACGGCGACATGTGGATCAGCGCGCCTATCCAGTTCAGGGCGATCTGCGTTTTCATGAGCTGCGAGGCGACCATGGTGATGACGCGCTTGCAGGGGTGCGCTGGTGAGAGGCAGCGCATGGGTTCACGGGCATATGGTGTCCGCGCCGTGCGGTATTTGCCGGGCTCGGCGGCCCCGGTATCACGCGGAATACGCATGTACTCGTCGGACCACTCGTCGACCCAAAGTTCGGGGTCTGGTTTAAGCCCTCGCGCATACGCAAGATGGTGGACCGCCGCCCCATCTGCATATGGAAATTGCATGGGTTTAGCTCTGTGTGTGAATGGCTTGCTCAAATTCAGCAGCAGTCATAGATGCAGCGTCATCAAGAACACGCCGCAACGCAGTGGCCAGCATCCGTTCAATCTGCCAGGGATCAGATATCGCGGAGAGCTCTGGAGCTAACTGAGCAGGAAGTGAGAGAACCTGGTCGCGAATCATTCGGCCAGCGGCGAAAGCAGCTTTATCAACAACTTCGACTTCTACCAACGTGCCGTTGGTCTTACGGAGATTGGTTTCCGTTAGCTCTGCTTGCGCCAATGCCAACCGGGCTTTCGCCTGCTGGTATGCGGGCGAAACTACTGGCGGAGGTGCAGATGTCAGCTGTTGGGGTGGTTGCGGGGCTGCAACCGGGATAACTTGGGGATTCGTGTTGCGCCGCCCTGGGTCGCTGGTCATCGCTAGGTACTGCTCACTTGCGTCTACGTCGACCAAACCGGCCTCCGTCAGAATCAGGCGCCCCTGCTGGACCAACTTACCAACGTACTGTCGTGACCATTTCTTGCTTTTTGCGTACTCGGTTCGAGTGAGATACGTCATGTAAACCTCTATCAACCAAGGGCTGTCAACCTGTCAACCACTGTCAACCAACGTGGAAAAGCCAGCCGCTAACGAAGAGCCGCGGGTTTCCTGCCCCGTACCCCGGCCACATCGCCAGGGTCCCCGGCCCTAGCAAGCGCCGGCAGGGATACCTCATGACACCAACCAGATCGTGACCCCATAGAGGGCAGCCAATGCCGCTCCGGCACCTGTCAGAAACGGCCACACGGGGTGCGGATGGCTTTTGATCTCCTCAATGACGGCGGGAGCGATTGCTTCCACGGTCGGCAGCGTCTGCTCCCACGGCAACCGCTCAGCGTTCGCGCAGGATTCACGCGCCAAGTCGGTCTGCACAACAAAGCCGCGATCAGACGTACGCGCCACCGCGTTGCCGTCCTTACGCAGCACCACCTCGCAGCCAAATACTGCGAAGTCATCTGCCTCAACACAAATAGGCAAGGGACGATCAGGCAAAAATACGGTGTAAGAATTCTGAGTCATAAGCACCTCACGGATTGATTGAGCCCACTGGGTGGGGGGTGTGAAAAAGCGATACAACGTGGTACCAAGTCCGGTTGGCAGGCTTCACTACGGGGCCTCCAACGAAAAGGACTTAGCAATGCAGTTAGATATCTATCGCGATCAGGCGCTTGAGAAACTACTGATCGTGAAACACGGTAAAGACATCAAACAAATCCCAGACATCAAGCCTGAGCTTCTCGCCGGTCTGACCCGCCCCGACCATGTAATTGATACCGACTCCGCCAGGCTTCCTACCGGGCTGAAGCTGGAAACCGTGATCGAAGCCCTGAACACACGCGGGTACTTTGCTGCGACGCAAGAGGTCTTCCTCAAGGAAACTGACGGTTGAGCTAGGGCCAAGGGCGAAACATTCATCCGACTGGATGTATCGCCCTACTCCACGTCCGCTTTGCCGCCTCTGGCCACCTCACAGACACCTAAGCGCTTGGCGGCCCAGCGCATGTAGAGGTTGATCGCAACGTCGGCGCCGGCCATCGCAGCCAAGCAACCTACCGCTGCCGCCGCCCACACTGAAACGCCGAGCGCGTACAGCAGCATGTTGGTCGAAAGACCGCAGGTCACACAGGCACCAGAGCGCAACGCCAAGCGGCGAATCAGCCCCCAACCGCGAGCACCCGCCATATCCGCCCGCCACATCTCTCCCGAAACACCTCCGACCAGGGACAGCACGATCACCATCCAGATCGGCAGTTCGGCTAACGTTTGTTGCTCGCTGTTCATGTAAGCCTCATTGACAAAGCACGGCGCCGGAAAAAGAAAACCCCGCCAGTTGGCAGGGTTCTCGATGCTCCGACAGGTCGGGGCGGATTGCACAGCACAGTGCTTGTAGGGGAAGCGCCTAAGCGCACTTTTCATATCGTGACGCCTTTGTACATGCCACCGGAAAAACCGAAAAGGGCCTATTTAAGGTTCTCCGCTTCGGCGCTACTTCGGCGCATCTTCGACGCACACTCGGCGCATACTGACCCGACGAACGGTCTGCTGCCTCACTCGCCCCGCGCGAGCAGCCAGGATGGCAAATACCTGCAGGTGCAGGGCTTTTACCCAGTTCCGGTAGGTGCGGTCAGCATCCTCAGCCAGCCCGACTTCTCGCATCTGTGTCCGCACGGTTGTGCCGAAGAGGTATCGATGGTGAGCCAGTTTGGCCAATGTTGCCCCTCGCGCGTCGCGCCTCTCCAGTTGGGCTACTGCCGCGTCAATCTCAGCCGCAGCGTGGTCGAGACCCGCACCCGACACCAAGATCCGCGAACCTGACGAGCCGCCACGTGGTGCAGAGCCCTTCCATTCCATGATGGTGCCCATCTGGCTACCCAAGCTGGCCTCCAGCCCAAGCTGAGAACGCTGCTCCCCCCAATGTTTCATCAGCTCGCCAACCAGACGCAGGCGCTCGGCCTGGTCGATGAGCGCCGCCATATCAATGCGATGCAGGGCGAGGTCCACCTGCTGCTGTAGGCGCAAACCTTGATCATTCCTCATCGCCAGCCTCCCGATCACTACCCAACACGCATTTAGTCAAACCCAACACAAACCCAACACACTCGAAAGCCAATGAATTCAATGGATTAAGCGAATAAGAGTTGAGTGTGTTGGGTGTGTTGGGTTTATCGAGGCTCGCATAGGGATTTTTCTCACCTTCGGAATCACTGTTAAAAAAAGCGCGCCTGCGCGCGCGCGTGCGCAAACCCAACACACCCAACACACATGCCGTCCACGCTACGGAATTCGGGGCTCTAACCTGTGTTGGCTTACCGAAACCAACCCAACACAAACCCAACACACCCAACACACTTGCCGACGTAATCATGCTGCGAGCCTCTTGATGTGGTCCCAACCGTCCACGTTCCACCCAGCCAGCTTTGCCCGGGCACGCCATTCGACGACGTTCTTGCCCAGCTCGGCCGCCACTGCGGATGGGGGCAGGGAAGGATCGCCGTCACTGGGGAAGAAGAACGCCGCGAACCGTCGGTTGCTGCCGTCTGACCAGGGGATGGCCCTTGTCTTCTCCACCTTCGCACTGAACATCAACGAGAACTTGGTGTGGCTCATGGAGTTCTCCTTGTTGTGGGAACACCACTCCAAGAACATCGCGTAAACGTCCGAGGTCAGGCAGCAGCCCCACAGGCCATGCCCCAGCTCGCCGGCACGCCAGAGATAGAAGAAGGTCTGCCAGGCGGTGCGGCTCAGCTCGACCAATCGCTGGCGGGCTTCTGTTTCCGGAGGGCGTGTGCGCTGGTTGAACTCACCCAGCTCGACGTCCAACAACCAGCCATACAGCGCTGCGACGCCACCGCTGGCCAGCTCACGGGCAATCGCTTTCTGCCGCTCGGGCGGCAACGTCTCCAGCGGCCACATCACCAGCATTCGCCGGTCGCTCTCGCTGATCGGCCAGGGCATGATTTCGTTGCTCAAGAAGACCGAGTTCATGTGGTTGGCTTCTTCCCAGCCGTTGATGAACTTCGACTCCATGCGCACCGTCTTGCCGGTGATCATGTGCTTGATCTTGCCCACCTGGTTGTAGCGCTGGTCGCGGCTGACAACCTCCTCGAACACCGCCCATAGCTTGCCGCTCTGCCAGGCGTTGAAGTTGCCTTCTAGCTGGGTCTGACCAACTGTTGCGCCGTACCGGCCGTACAGCTCGCCCATGATGTCCGCGAACAGCAAGCTTTTGCCTGAGCCTTCCATCGTGGAGTGGAACAACACCGCAGTGTCCATCTTGGCGCCCATGTGCTGCAGCGGGTAGGCCAGCCACTTGACCAGCCAGTCCAAGGCAACCGCGTCGTGGTTGCACAGGAACGAAATCAGCCATCGCAAGTTCTCGCAGGCAGCGTCATCCCGTACCGGCTCAAGCGGCAAACCCTCGAAAGTGTTGATGTAGACCCCTGGGTCCTTTGTCATCGTCGGGTCGAACACGATGTGGTCGACGTCAACCACACGGCGACTTGGGCTGTTTAGCCAAAGCTGATATGCATCCCCCAAAGCCATCTTCACGCTGCCCTCGGGCAGGCGCCGTTTCTTCTCCCGATCCCAGGCTTCCTTGGTCCCGTCGATGTACACATAGCGGTCGAGCGGTGCGAGGTTCAGCGCCCCGCCCTTCTTGCTCGACATTTTGCGGGCCTGCTCCAGTTCCTTGACCTGCTCGGACGAGACCAGCTTCTTGTCGGTGCTCTCCATCCATTGCTTGGCAAGAGGCTTGCCGACAAGGGCTTCGAAGCCTGATCGCTTCATCGACAGCCCCTTGTCCATGTCCCACACGTTAGTGGTGCCCTCGACCAGGGCGAACCGGCGCTTGGCGCTTTTCAGAACCAGACCTTCTCCCCCCTGCCCCCCGTCGGCCGAGGAGGCGGCCGTGCTGGATTCACCTTGTAGGGCCTCAACATCGGCAGCCTCATCGGGGGCAGCACCCGCCTCGCCCTGTTCGGCCTGCTCGACCACTGATGGGGCTCGGGGAAGTTCGCCCAATGGCGGCGGAGTCGGCGGGCGTGACTGGGCGTCAATGCCAAGGATCTGCGCAGCAGCTCGGGTGGCTGCCCGCTGGTCACCGTTGTGCATCAAGATGCGGAACACATCGAACGCATCGTTCTTGTGTCCGTTAGCCAGCGGGTCAGAGGTGTGGTGCGAGTACAGTTTTCTGTCGTCAGTAATCGTCACGCCTGGGAGGCCGGAACTGCTTTGCGGGCACAACCACTTGCCGCCCACCCGCTTGTAGCCATTCGCCTCGATCATCGTGGCGATGTCGTGGATGCGGTTGAATTCAGGAATAACCTCGGGCAGCGGCTCTCCCGAACGGGCTGCAGGTCGGGGAGCCACATCAGGCCTGCTCACTGGAGCAGCTGGTTGCGGCCGCCAAGGGCACAACGCCTCGCCATTCGACTTGAACTCTTCCCAACCCTGCCAGATTGCCAGCAGCTCCCCAGGCAGATCAGGCAAACCGTTCGCATCCGGCGCCTTACGCCAGGTGTACGGTTTGCCAGTACCCGGGTGGATCGAAGGAGGCAATACGTCTTGCACTAAACCAGCGCGAAGCTCGAACACGGTGAGCTTTTTGAATGGCTCAGCAGCCATGCGAAGTGCCGCTTCACGAACTTCATCTTTTGCATCGACTGCAGCCCTTACCTGAGCCATGAGCCCCTTGTGGATAATGCCGTCGGGGTCATTCTTGTTCGGCCAAACCAGCGCATGCTTCTTCAGCTCTATGCCATCAGGCACGCGGAACATGATGCGGAATCGTGCGGGATTACCCACAGAAGTAGGGTATGACTCAGCGAGCGCATCAACGTCGATGCCATGCGTCTGCTGCAGCACCAGTCGCGTGAACTCAACGTCGTCAACATCAAGGGAGCAGACACGGCTCGGACCGAGTACAACGCCCAGGTTGTGACTCGGATTTGCGGTCCAAAACTGCTCGGCGCTTGCGACATCAGTGAAATAGCCGCCGGGCTTATTCCAGCCTTCTTGCGTCGGCCCCTTCGTGCCTGGCTCCATAGGAACCAAGGCAAGATTGAAGGTTTGAATGTAACGCCGCGCCCAATCAGCTGTGGCAGGAGTTGGGCGCTCGCTCATCTGCGACGCTCCCGCAGTTCCTGGCAACTGGTGCAAGTTTCGCAACCCGCCACCAGCTGCTGCCGCTTCACCGGGATCGGCTCGTCGCAATCCTCACAGAACTGCGCGCTGGGCTTCGACACCGGGCGAAGCCGACGCTGGAGGGCCACCTGCAGGTGGTAATCGGCCTGGTCATTGGCTACATCGATCACATCAGCCATGGGTACTTTCCTCCATGGCCTGACGAGCACCCGCCATGATAGCCAGCACCTGGCGGATAACATCCATGCCACGCTGCTCCAGATCGACCACTTCTACCGGCGTCCAAACGTTATCTGCGGCCCCATCATGCAGACTCCCGACAAACTCGCTGGACTCCTCAAGGAGCTTGGCGACCGCCTGCAGCGCCTCGTTGGTCGCAGGCACTGGCTCAGGGCGGTACCAGACAGCGCCGGCCGGACGCACCAGGGCATCAAGCAGACGCGGACTTGCGGTCAACTGAACGATCTCTTCAAGCTCGTCGGGTGTGGGCCAGCGGCGCTCTTCGTTATGGTTGAGTTTCTTTTGAAGCGTGTCCACATCCAGCCCCATGTCGAAGGCCAGCCTGGTCATTCCGCCGTGATAGTCACGACCTGCGCGATAGAGCGCCTGCCGCAAGGTAAGCACCGGGCCTGCCCCCGGCAATAGATCGATGCGACTCATAACCGTAAATCCTCGGTTTACGGTGTAGTCACAGGGCTTTCAACGTCCTATCCTGTGAATACGACCGGTGTGTTGTGCTTTGCGTGCTGTGCGGGCATTTCACGCGGTTCTAGTCATCCGTCGGATCTTGTGGTGAGAGGCGACCGGATGGCGGGGTACATCGGCGCTATGCGCCGTTCACGCTGAGCTAGGGGTATCTTGTGGTGAGAGGCCCTAGCTCAGTCGTCCTTACTTCTGCTGTTTTTCAGCAATCTTTTTTTGCTCTTCATAGAACAGCTCAATAGCCTTACCCACCTCATAGCGGACAGCTGCGCCCTTTGTGGCGCGGTAGATCGTTGGCTGTGTCACACCAACACGATCTGCAATCGCGCGCTGCGAAAAGCCCAACTCAATCAGTTTTTGAAGCATCTCTTGAATGGTCATTGCACCCACCGATGCGTTATCGAATTGGAAAGATAATACCCAAACGAATTATGCGTGGCAATACAATTCCGATACGAAAACGAATCAGAGCAAAGGCCGTGATAGGAAAGCGCGTAGCACAGCGAATGCATGAACTTGAGTGGTCCGAGGGAGAATTGGGAAGGCGGTCGGGCGTCCCCCAACCGACGATCCATCGGATCCTTACAGGTACCTCTGCCAGCCCTCGCCAAGCCAACGTTGAAAAGCTGGCAAAGGCCTTGGGCGTGACAAGTGAGTGGCTTTGGAAAGGCGGCGAAGCGCCTGAGATCGCCACTGGACCTAACTCCAATATCGAACCAGGTCCCCGTATTCGCGGATTCGTCCCGCTGATTTCTTGGGTACAAGCGGGATCGTGGTGTGAAATGCAGGATGTGCTCGAGCTACAGGATGTAGAAAACTGGTTGCCATGCGCTGTATCCCATAGCAGCGCGACGTTCGCACTGCGGGTACGCGGCTTGTCGATGTTCAATCCCCACGAACGACGGTCGTTCATGGAGGGGGACATCATCTATGTCGACCCCAATAAAGACTACGAGAATGGATCGCTTGTGATTGCCAAGCTGGCCGACAGCAAGGAAGCGACCTTTAAGCAAGTTGTCTTTGAGGGAACACGACGGTTCCTCAAGCCGCTTAACCCGTCCTGGCCTGACCCTATTATTGAGCTACCCGAAGACGCATTAATCTGCGGCGTGGTCATCTCCAAGCTGGAAATTTTCTAACCTACCGCTCATACGGATCAATACGAATAGGTATTGACCAGCCAAATTCGTTTAAGTATTGTCTGGACCGCAACCCTCTCACCACCGAGGTCCAGAAATGCCAACTGCACAACCCCGAAACGGGTGCAAGGTTTACTTGCACCCCACCACCTGCACCCGCCCAGCCACGATTGAGGCGTTTCAACGCTTCACCGGCCTGCAACTGATCGTCACTCCATCCGGGCAAGTTCGCGCCGTACCTAACGGGGGTGCGGTATGAGTGATTTCACAATCAAGCTGCGCCGAGTGATGCTGCTGGAGCGCACGCTGGAGAATGGCGGCAACACCACCTGCCCCCTGAACCGCCCTGAAATCTCTCTCGACGCCCACATCCTGGTTGAGAACGACGACCGCGACCACCACCTGCAGGTGCGCTTTGGCCCCTACACGGGCTCGATCACACTGCGGCGCAGCGACTCGACCAAGTACATGTCCCTTCGCAACTTCCTGCAGGACGTGGCCAATGGCCGAACTGAGTCGGGCCAACAGACCCAACGCGCCATCGCCTTGATGGAAGCGCTGGACTGTGTGAGCGACGTGTTACCAGTAGGCCTACGCGCTTACATCACCCCCACCATGGACGAAGACCAGCCCTTCGGTACCGTCGTAACCAATGACCAAGGCGACATCTGCGCGACTGCTTACGGCAGTTGCAAGCTCACGCTTGCGAACGCAGTACGCACCAAGCTCGGCCAACTACCCGAGGGGTACGGGGATCGCCAATGACGGACACGCTTGGACAACTGCGCAAACAGTGGACCACCCCCTGCCCGACCTTGACTGCCGTGCGAGAGCACTACTTTCCGCACATCAAAACAGACCGTCGGTTCAGAGAGCTGATCAACACCGGAAAGATTGGGCTGAAGCCTACAAAGCTGCACCACTCAGCCCGAGCGCAGTACGTGATCTACCTGCATGACCTTGCCGACTACCTCGACACCCAGGCGAAGAAGACGGCTTAACAAGGCGGCCCCGGCCATCAGGGGCTACGCATCCAGCACCAGGCCACCACCACACTTCCGGCCGGTGCTGGGCACATTGGAGCACAGCATATGCAACCTCATCAGTACGCACTCGCCGCCGGTATCGGCTGGATGGTCACCCTCATCATTCTTCCTTTCTTGATAGCAAAAGCACGCCAACGCGCCTATGCCCTTGGCTTTGAGGCCGGCAAAGCCTGCAATGATCAAGCTCTCCACCTGCAGCTCAAGGATGCCCAGCAGGCCCAAGACGATTTGCGCACTGAGCTTCAGCGCACCAAGCAGACCTGCACGCTGCAACTGGAAACGGGCCAAGACCGCATTGCGGCCCTCCAATCCCGCAGCAACGAGCTCGAAGCACAGATCCTGTCCTACACCGGGATGCCGGTGACCAGGTCGGACTACGAAAACCTGCGCAGCGCCTCTTCCACGATGCGGCTTGCTCAGCGCACTTTCCAAGCCCTCAAATCCCAACCTGAATCAGATCGCGCCGCCACACAGGCTGCAGCAGTTGATGAGCTGGCCCAGCGCATCCATGCCCAACTGCGCGAGATTGCGGACACCACCCCAGTAGCGGGGGCTGCAGCATGACAACCAAAGCCCCCCGCAGCTGCTTGGTTCACGGCCCCTCTGGCTGTGGCAAGACCACCAATGCCCAAGCCATCGCTAAGGCACTCGGCCTGCGCGACGTCCTAGATAACTGGACACCAGGTAAGCCCGCCCCGCTGCTCAACACGCTGGTCTTGAGCAGTGAGTGCGACCCGATCTGGCATTTCAAGGCCCGCGCAATGACCTTCGACCAAGCGATGCAGATCGCACGCCAACAGGGGACAGTCGTATGACAGCTGCCCAACAGATCGTCATTGCAGGAGCGCAGCAGCAGCCCCTACCCTTTTCGCGTGAGCTGTACGTGGACCTGTTTGCCGGGGCCGGCGGAGCTAGTAGCGGAGGCGCCCGGGCCTATCGCGATCCCGATGTAGCTATCAACCACAATCCCGTCGCTATCGCTGTACACCGCGCGAATCACCGCAACACCAAGCACTACATCAGCGACATCTACGAAATTGACCCACTGGAAGCCACAGGCGGCCAACCCGTGGGCATTTTGTGGGCCTCGCCGGATTGTCGCCATTTCTCCAAGGCAAAAGGCGGAGCACCGCGCAGCAAAAGCGTGCGCTCGCTTCCGTGGGTAGTTGTTCGCTGGGTATTTGCTACTCGCCCGCGCTTGTTCCTGATGGAGAACGTGGAGGAGTTTCAGGCGTGGGGACCACTGGACGACCAGGGCAAGCCGATCAAAGAGCACACCGGCCGCACCTTCCGCGCGTTCGTTTCCTGCCTCACCACCGGCTTGCCGGCGGATCACCCCGACATGGACGAGATCATGGCGTGCATCGGTCAATGGGTACCGATGGATGCGTTGATCCGCGGGCTTGGCTGCGACGTTCAGTGGCGTGAGCGCCGGGCATCCAACGCCGGATCGCCGACCATCCGCAAGCGCCTATTCCTAATCGGCCGCACCGATGGCCGCCCTATCGTCTGGACGAAGCCCAAGCGGCACGAAAAGCCGAAGGCAGGCCAACTGCCGTGGCGCACAGCCGCCGAATGTATCGACTTCAACGACCTTGGTAAGAGCTTGTTTGGCCGCAAGCGTCCATTGGTGGACAACACCTGCCGCCGCGTGGCTAAGGGCTTTTGGCGGCATACCGTTATGGCCGAGCAGCCTTTCGTGATTCCAATGAACGAACAGCAGCTGGCCGCCGCAAGCCTTACCGAGTTTGCCAACGCAAGCACCCAAAGGACGTTCAGTGCGGTCGAGCCTCTGCGGACCCAAGTAGCGCAAGTGAAAGGCGGCCACTTCGCGCTGGCAGCTGCCCACCTCACACACCTGACGCACCACGGCGACCGATCGGGATATCCCCTGACCGAATCAACACGCACCATAACGGGAGCCAACCGAGGCGAGCAGGCCATGGCCACCGCTACGATGGTTACCCTGCGCAAAGGTAGCACTGGCACGAGCATGACCAAACCGGTCAATGCGCTGACCACAGGCAGCGGGCATCATGCGATCGCAGCGTGCCACTTTGAACAGGCGAACGGCGGGTTCTACACCGGCGATGGTCGAGCAGCATGCTCTCCCCTGAGCACTATCCTCGGACGCGGTACCAACCAGAGGCTGGCCAGCGCCTACCTGGTGAAGTACTACGGCACCGGCGGCCAGTGGCAAGGCATGCGCGAACCGATGCACACGCTCCCCACAAAGGAACGCATGGCCCTGGTCAGCATCGTCCAAGTGCCTGCCGCTGTCCTGCCACCGGAACTGATGAAGAAAGCGCGCCAGTGCGCCCGCTTCCTGCACACCTATCTGCCCGAGCACTTCCCTGAGCCGGCCGACCTGGTGCTGCTGGGCGACTACGCGCTGGTCGATTTCACCCTGCGCATGCTGAAGGCGCCAGAGTTGAAGCTCGCCCAGGGCTTCAGCCCTGACTACATCCTCGATCGCGGCCTATTCGAGAACCAGCGCACCGGCGAGCTGGAGTGGCGCGCCATCAGCAACACCAACCAGATCCGACTGATCGGCAACAGCGTATGCCCCGACGAGGCGGAAGACCTGATCGCCGCAAACGCCAAAGATCTGATCGATCTGTACCAGCGGGAGGCCGCATGAGCACGCACCACCATGATTGGTACATGAGCGAGGCCGACGACGGCGGCTTGTATCACTGCCGGAAGTGCAGACGCACCCATGATGGCTCTGTCCCAGAAGCTCACGGCTGCCCGGTGTCAAACGCCGAGCATCACGCCGCAGCTTGGCTCGGCCAGGCCGGGCTGTACCGCACTCGGTTTGACGCCGTGCGCAACTTCGAGCAGTCCGTCACGCCGGTATCCGCCAACGAACTGTTCGAACTGGCCAGTAAACAGGTTCTCAGCCAGCTCAACGGGGGCAGCCAACGTGGATAAATCAACACGCATTTGGCAGTTGATCAGCCTCGCGCTCGCCGCAGGGCTAATCGCCGCACTGGCCGAGTTTCACCGCAGCAGCACTGCCAGCCGCCCTGCGACAGGCACAACATCGACTGTAGACAGCACCACAAACCTTGAGCACCTGGCATTGAGCCCGAGCGCGCGCCGAATCCACGAGAGGTATTCGCTGTGATCGACACATCGACCTATACCCCGACCACTCGCACTCGCAAGGGCATGCAACCCCTGCTTCGCCCCGCCATGTCATTTATTTGCGACATCTGCGGCAAGGCTCGCGTAAAGGGCAATCACGATCAGTGCTCCAAGACCCGCCAGGCCGCTGGTTTCAACATCATCCGAAGGGCTACGGCATGACCATCGACATCATCAAACTGAAGGCACTCGCCACTGCTGCTGCCACGAACCAGTACGACTCCGTAGCCCTGAATGACTATGGGACGGCACTACCGCCCGCGACGGTCCTGGGCTTGATCGCCGAGATCGAGCGCCACCGCCTTATAGACGCCGAGGGCTGCAAGCCCGAGACCAACATCCTGCTTTCTGGCATGCCCTGCGCCGGAGCAGCGACCTGCCGCAGCCTCAACAAAGCGGAGGGCTGCCAGCCCGACCACATTAACCCTCCTCACCAGCGCGCCGAAGCCTTGCGCGAAGACATTGAGCGCGGTAATCGAATCCAGCTCGCAATGGCCCTCGACCTCACCGCCATCGCCCAAGCACTCGGCATCCCACCCGAGGAGCAGGAGGGAGGCGCTGCAGAATCGATCGCAATCATTCGAGAGTTGCAGGATCGGCTGTGGAACCGCGACGCCCTGCTTAGCGACTTATTGGACCACGACATCTCGATCAAAGCCCGTGAACGCATTCACCAAGCCATGTCATCGGAGAAAGACCCGTGCTCGTTGAGTACAGCCGTCCTGCATGTATTAGCTGAACGGCGCGACCACATAGTGAAAGAAGGCTGGACGCCGGAACATGACGACGCACACGTAAGCGGCGAGATCGCCCAGGCTGCTGCCGACTACGCAATGCCAGGACAACATCCAGTGCCAGGAGTTGGCTGGGCTTCCAAGAAGGCTGAACTGCCTCGACGCCTGCAACTCATCCGAGCCGGTGCACTGATCCTGGCCGAGCTGGAGCGCCTTGATCGTATGCCTCGACTCGGAGGCCGTCATGCATAAAGAGCGCCCAATCCTTTTCAACGGCCCCATGGTGCGAGCGATTCTGGAAGGCCGTAAGACTGTAACCCGACGTCCGGTCAAGGGCGACCAACTGCCCCGTCTGGAGTATCCCGGGAACTCAGAGCCATGGATTGCCGTAGGGCAACATCACCCACGCTACGGATTCTCCGTTTACGGCAAAACCGAGGAAGAATGCGCTGCCAAAGTGGGCGAGCTTGGCGCCTGCCCTTATGGCGAAGCCGGTGACCGGCTGTGGGTGCGCGAAACTTGGCTTGAAGATCCTGAAGACGACGGAACCTGGCCCTATACCCAGTACATGGGCTGCAAAGGCTCGCCACTTTCAGATATCCCCAAGCGTTTCCAGAAGCCAGACCACTGCATTTTCCGCGCAAGCTGGAACGGTTCTGGCCTGCTCTGGCGCCCAAGCATCCACATGCCACGCTGGGCCAGCCGCATCTTGCTGGAGATCACCGATGTGCGTGTCGAACGCCTGCAGAGCATCACACCTGACCAGGCAGTAGCTGAAGGCGTGGACGGCGAGATCTGCCGCGAGCACTTGGAGACATCCCCGGTCCGCCACCTGTGCCGGGAAGCGGAAATCCTTGGCTTTGCAGGGCTGTGGAACTCAACTGGCGGCGACTGGGATGCCAATCCCTGGGTCTGGGTCGTCGAGTTCAAAAAGGTAACGTCATGACCACCACGACAATCACACGCATCCGCCCACCCATGGCCTCGCACAGCCTCGACCTGCCCGCAATCTGCGACATATGCGGCAAAGGTAGGTCGACTCGTCGACACACGAAATGTAGCCAGATCCGGCAACAGCGCGAAAGCGAAAAATGGGAATCCTACATGGCCAACGTGGCCGCGAAAAAACGTCAGCAGCCTCAGCGCCCGCGACCACTTCGGTAAATCGGAGAATCATCAAATGGCTAAGCCACAAATTAAACCCATCCACGAAGCAAGCAACTCGACCTCCGATGCCGTGCAACTTTTAATAACTCCAGCAGTATGGATCCGCAAAGAGTTGTTGTTCCCAATCTTTGGCCTGAGCACTGAAGCCGTCCGCAAGTATCGTGACCGGGGAATCTGGCTGGAAGAGAAGCAATGGCGCACTGATCCAGCCAACGTCATTGTCTATAACCGTGTTGAAATCGAAAACTGGATGGCCGGCCGTCCATGAGTGTGAAACTCCCAGCAGGTATTGACGCTCTACCGAAGGGCGTCGATATCAATGGTAACCTCCTACGGATCGCCTTCATGTATGAAGGCGAGCGCCGCCGGGAGCCCCTACGTAACGTCGCCAAAATCAACAAGGCCGCCATCGCCTATGCGGATAACAAACGCAGAACGATACTTGCGGAAATCAAGGAAAACCGCTTCGACTACGCTGCCCACTTTCCCGACTCAACTTGGCTTAAGGCTAGACAGGAACTTCCGAACGAACCGACCAAAAGGACTGTAGACGAAGGGATAGCCCAGTGGCTTGAAGTTGCCAAGGTCAAAAAAGCTCACAGTACGTTCATCAACTACAAGAGCAAGTCTGAACACGTCAGGAAAAAATTCACTGGCAGAACAATCGCAAGCATCCCAAAGAGCGAACTTGAATTATTCCAAGCCGAACTTCTCACCAATGGCCTGAAACCGAAAACCGTAAATGACGTCTTCACAATTATAAGGGGGGTGTGGGGGGATGCGTTCAGCGATGAGATCATCAAGCTCAACCCCTTGGAGCGCATCGAGAACATCCAGTCTGACAGCGATAGCGAATTCGCCGACCCGTTCACCCGGAGCGAGATCGAGCGGATAGCCGCCGCCGACCCGGAGCGAATGGCAGACAGCCGGATGATCGTCTTCAACTGTTGGGCCGGGCTGTCTCTGTCCGAGTTGATCGCGGCCGGTGTAGAGGACGTCGACCTGGTGGCCGGCACTCTGACAATTCGACGCGCCTTGGTCGCAGGTGAATTCAAGGTACCGAAGGAACGCTCGCGCATTCGAACGGTTGAGCTGATCGCGCCGGCCCTGGAGCTGCTGACCATGATTGTGGCCGAAGCCAAGGATGCCGAACCCACGCACATCACCGTTGTGCAGCGTGACAACATCACGAAGAAGCATGAGCGGGTTCGCTTTCTTTTCCGCAGTTCCACCAGCGGCCTGCTGTGGAACGGCAAGACGGTAAGCAACTGGTTCACCGCCCACCTTGAGAAAGCAGGCATTCGCCATCGAGGCGCCAACCAGGCACGCCACACATTCGCGAGCCAAGCACTGTCGAGCTACGTCCCGATTGAATGGGTCGCCCGCCAACTCGGTCACAGCGACACGACCATGGTGCGAAAACACTACGGCCGGTGGATCTCGAAGGACACCAAAAGCATGGCGGATATCGTCTCCAAGATGATGGGCTTTGCAGCGGACTAGCCCGCCCTAAAGCGGTCTGAGGGCTCGCAAATCTGCCCTAAATTTGCCCTAGCCTACACCCCTGAAACGACGAAGCCCCCGAAAACATCAACGTTTTCGGGGGCTTCGGCTACTTCGCGTATGGCGGAGAGATAGGGATTTGAACCCTAGGTACTGTCGCCAGTACAACGGATTTCGAATCCGTCCCGTTCGGCCACTCCGGCATCTCTCCAATGGCGCGCATGATACCAGCAGTTGTTCTAAAGGCAAAGCCTTCTTTGAAAAAATTCGCGTGGTATCAGGCGCTTGCGTGAACGTGCTGGCTTACAGCGGCACGCCCAGGCGTTTGGCAACTTCTTCGTAGGCTTCGATGACGTCGCCCAGACCCTGGCGGAAGCGGTCCTTGTCCATCTTCTTGCGGGTTTCCTTGTCCCACAGGCGGCAGCCGTCCGGGCTGAACTCGTCGCCCAGGACGATCTGGCCGTGGAACACGCCGAACTCGAGCTTGAAGTCGACCAGCAGCAGGCCGGCGTCGTCGAACAGCTTGCTCAATACTTCATTGACCTTGAGCGACAGGGTCTTCATCTGCGCCAGCTGCTCGGCAGTGCCCCAGCCGAAGGCGACGACGTGGGATTCGTTGATGAAGGGGTCGCCCTTCTCGTCGTTCTTCAGGAACAGCTCGAAGGTGGAGGGCTCAAGCTTGATGCCTTCCTCGACGCCCAGGCGCTTGACCAGGCTACCCGCGGCGTAGTTGCGCACCACGCACTCGACCGGAATCATGTCGAGCTTCTTGACCAGGCACTCGTTATCGCTCAGCAGGGCGTCGAACTGGGTCGGGATGCCGGCTTCTTCGAGCTTCTGCATGATGAAGGCGTTGAACTTGTTGTTCACCATGCCTTTGCGGTCGAGCTGCTCGATGCGCTTGCCGTCGAACGCCGAAGTGTCGTTACGGAACAGCAGGATCAGGCGGTCGGCATCGTCGGTCTTGTACACCGACTTGGCCTTGCCGCGGTAGAGTTCTTCGCGTTTTTCCATGATGGGCTCCGCTTGCTGAGTAGGTGGGCTAGGCGATTTCACGCCAGTCGAGCCCATGGTCCTGATTCGCCACCTGGAGCCAGTCCGGGTCGCACCCCAAGGTGTCGACGAAGCACTGACGGGCCAGATGTGGCAGGTTGTTCTTGCTGCTGAGATGGGCCAGCACCAGGTGCTGCAGGTTTTGCCAGCCCAGCTCGGACACCAGGTTCGCGGCCTGGTGGTTGTTCAAATGCCCCTGAGCGCCGCCAACCCGCTGCTTGAGAAAATACGGGTAGTGCCCGCGGGCCAGCAGGTCGCGGCAGTGGTTGGCCTCGATCAACAAGGCATCCAGGCCCTGATAGCGGTCCAGCAGGCGTGTGTCGTAGGAGCCCAGGTCGGTCAGCATGCCGAACCGACGTCGGCCATCGCTGACCACATACTGCAAGGGCTCGAGCGCGTCATGCTCGACCCGCGCGGCGCTGACCTGCAGGTCACCGATGCGCAGGCTTTCGCTACAGGCGAGAAAACCGGCCGCCTCGACGGGCTTGCGCATGCCGCGCAAGGTGCCCTGGCTGAGGTAGACCGGCACATTGTAGCGCCGCGACAACAAACCGACCCCATGCACGTGGTCGGCATGCTCGTGGGTGACCAGCACCGCGCTCAACTGCGCCGCCGACACACCGAGCAGCGCCAGGCGCCGCTCGGTCTCGCGCAGGGAAAAGCCGCAGTCGACCAGGATGAACGTGTCACCACTGGCGATCAGCGTGCCATTTCCCTGGCTACCGCTTCCGAGAACCGCGAAGCGCACTTAGCCCAGGTTGTCCTGAATCACGCTCAGCACGCGGCGGGCGACATCGGCCGGCGCCACGGTGTTGATGTTCTTCTCGACGGTGACCTGCACGCTTTCACCGACCTTGGCCAGGCGCACCTGGTACCGCTCGGCGCGGGCCTCACGCTCTTCCTGGGTCGGCTCGCTGCCGAACAGGCGGCTGAAGAAGCCAGGCTGCTGCTGTTTGTCTTCGGGTTTCTCGGACAGGTTGATGTAGTACAGGCCCAGGCTGCGGTTGATGTCCTCGACGCGCCACTCGCCCTCTTCCAGGGCGCGACCTACGCTGGACCAGGCGCGGTCCAGGTCGGCACCGAGGTACAGCACCGGGTTGCCACTGCCATCCTCGCTCAGGCTGACCCGGCTTGGCGTATCGAAATCACGCGCGGCCAGGAGCGAGACCGAACCGCCCTTCTCGGCGCTGCGGGTCATGCTGGCGAGCATTTCGTCGACCAGCAGGGCATCGACGCCGGTGTTGCTGGAGTTGGACGGGAAACCAGGCTCGGCGGTACTGCCGGCCGGGCGCTCGACGCTGACGATGTAGACTTCGCTGGTGTTGCGCTGCACACCCGGCTCTATGCGCACACGTACGCGCACTTCGCTGTCGCTGCTGCTCGCCGCGCTGCCCAGGCGCTGGCCCAGGGCGGCGGAGAGTTCGTCGAAGCGCTGCCAGGTGGTGTTGAATTCACCGGTCTGCGGACGCTCTTCGGCGATGCGCAAGCCGTTGTCCTCGAAGAACTGACGTGCGATTGGCCAGACTTCGGCCGGCGAGCGCTGTGCCAGCACCCAACGGCTGCTGCCACTGCGCTGCAAGCTGAAATCGCTGATGTCGGCAGACGCCGACAGCGGCTGCGGACGCGGCACTTCATACTCGCCGCTGACGTTGTCGTCGGCGACGTTGCGCGGGATCGGCAACAGCGGGTCGAGGCGCTTGACGTTGGAGACGTCCGGCGGCAGCTGCATCGGCGCGGTCTGGTGCGCTGTCAGGTAGTCGCTGCCACGGTCGCGGAAATAACCCTCTTCGCCCCACAGCCAGCCGCAACCGCTGGTGCTGGAAATAATCAGGGCAAGGGCGGAAAGACCAGCCAGTCGCTTCATGCGGTGTACGTCCTCAATTAAGCCTTCAGGCCGCACTGGCGCAGGGCCTGGCGTACCGTGTCGTGACAGGATTCGCTCAGCCAGGTCAGTGGCAGGCGGATGCCTTCGTGCATCAGGCCCATTTCCACGAGCGCCCACTTGACTGGGATCGGGTTGGCTTCGATGAACAGGTGCTTGTGCAGCGGCATGAGTTTTTCGTTGATTGCACGGGCCTCGTCGGCCTTGCCTTCAAGGGCGGCATTGCACAGGTCGGCCATTTCGCGCGGAGCGACGTTGGCGGTAACCGAGATATTGCCCTTGCCGCCCAGCAGGATCAGCTCGACCGCGGTCGGGTCGTCGCCGGACATCACGATGAAGTCCTTGCTGACGCCGTCGAGGATGGCCTTGGCACGTTGCAGGTCGCCCGTGGCTTCCTTGATGCCGATGATGTTCGGCACGCTCGACAGGCGGATCACGGTCTCGGCCTGCATGTCGCAGGAGGTGCGGCCGGGAACGTTGTAGAGGATCTGCGGGATGTCGACGGCTTCGGCGATGTGCTTGAAGTGCTGGTACAGGCCTTCCTGGGTCGGCTTGTTGTAGTACGGCACGACGAGCAGGCAGGCATCGGCGCCGGCCTGCTTGGCGTTCTGGGTCAGTTCCACGGCTTCGCGGGTGGAGTTGGCGCCCGTGCCGGCGATCACCGGAATGCGGCCATTGACGCGCTTGACGACGAATTCGATGACCTTGATGTGCTCGTCGACATCGAGGGTCGCCGACTCGCCGGTGGTGCCGACGGCGACGATCGCGTGGGTGCCGTTCTCCAGGTGGAAGTCCACGAGTTTGCTGAGGCTGTCCCAGTCAAGACGCCCTTGTGCATCCATGGGTGTGACCAACGCCACCATACTGCCCGCAATCATGAAACTGCTCCTGCCGGAAAAAGAGAGCGGTAATGGTACTGGCGCCATCGACCTTGCACAAGCGAAGCAGGCGGGCGGAGCATTCCCCTCGGCGCCAGTTTTCGCTACCCTTCTCCCTTTGATCGGTATAGCGTGGCCCGCCGGGCCGCCGACATTGCTTTCAGCCAGCGTCCACGACCGCGATTATGCGCCGGGGCCCTGCCATCACAGGCGCTTGCGCCCGTCCTGTACCGACCGCTCATCGCTTTAGGAATGCTGCATGTCCACCCCCACCGTACGCGAACAATTCCTTGTCATCAGCGCCCTGGGTGCCAATCCCATGGAGCTGGCCAACATCCTCAGCCGCGCCGCCAACGACAACCGTTGCGCGGTCGTCACCTCGCGCCTGACCCGCCACGGCGAGACCAGCGCGCTGGTGTTGCAGGTGGCAGGCAGCTGGGACGCCCTGGCGCGCCTGGAAACCGGCCTGCCGGCGCTGGGCAAGAAGCACGCCTTCACCCTCAACGTGGTGCGCAGCGCGGACCTGGAGGTGCGCCCCCAGGCCCTGCCCTATATGGCCTACGTCAGCGCCGCCTATCGCCCTGACATCATCAGCGAGCTGTGCCAGTTCTTCCTCGACCATAACGTCGAGCTGGAAAACCTGACCAGCGACACCTACCAGGCCCCGCAGACCGGCAGCAGCATGCTCAATGCCACGTTCACCGTGACCCTGCCGGCCGGCACCCAGATCAGCTGGCTGCGTGATCAGTTCCTGGACTTTGCCGACGCCCTGAACCTGGACGCCCTGATCGAACCGTGGCGCCCACAGAACCCGATGTAAGGAAACCCTCATGGCCGTAGCACTCGACCAACCCGTCGCCGACTTCCAGGTCCAGGCCACCAGCGGCCAGGCCGTCAGCCTGGCCGACCTCAAGGGCCGCCAGGTGGTGCTGTACTTCTATCCCAAGGACAGCACGCCGGGCTGCACCACACAGGGCCAGGGTTTTCGTGACCAATATGCGGCCTTCCAAGCGGCCGGCACCGAGGTGTTTGGCGTCTCGCGCGATGGCTTGAAGTCGCATGAGAACTTCAAGGCCAAGCAGGGCTTTCCCTTCGAGCTGATCAGCGACAAGGACGAAGCACTGTGCCAGCTGTTCGACGTGATCAAGCTCAAGAAGCTCTATGGCAAGGAATACATGGGCGTCGACCGCAGCACCTTCCTGATCGACAAGGAGGGTGTGCTGCGCCAGGCGTGGCGCGGGGTGAAGGTGCCTGGGCATGTGGATGCGGTGCTGGCAGCGGCCCAGGCCCTGAACAAGGGCTGACGGCCCTGCCGCTGGGCTGCTACGCGGCCCAGCGCGACGCAAGGCCGCTTTCACAGGTGTCGGCGTCGCCCACAGTGGGGCGCAAGCTCAATATTCGGTGGAGCGGCCTTGTGTCGCGATGGATCGCCGCCCGATCAGAGCAGCGGCGCGACCACCGGTTCCCGCCGTGGCCAGGCATCGAGCACGGCCTTGAACAAGGTCGCCAGGGGAATGGCGAAGAAGATCCCCCAGAAGCCCCATAACCCGCCAAACAACAGCACCGCGCAGATGATCGCCACCGGGTGCAGGCTGACCGCCTCGGAAAACAGCAGCGGCACCAGCACGTTGCCGTCCAGCGCCTGGATGATCGCGTACACCGCCATCAGGTAGATGAACTGATCGCCCCAGCCCCACTGGAACAGGGCGATCAGGGTCACTGGCACGGTCACCACCACCGCGCCGACGTACGGTACCACTACCGAAAGGCCCACCAGCAGCGCCAGCAAGGCAGCGTAGTTGAGGTCCAGGCTGATGAAGGCGATGTAGGTGGCGATGCCGCAGATGAGGATCTCGATGCCCTTGCCGCGGATGTAGTTGGCGATCTGCCGATTCATCTCTTCGGCCACGCGGGTCATCAGGGCCCGCTCACGCGGCAGGTAGCCGCTGACCCAGCGGGCAATCAGCTCGCGGTCCTTGAGGAAGAAGAACACCAGGATCGGCACCAGCACCAGGTAGATCATGATGTTGACCAGCAACGGCAGGCTCGATAACGAGAAGGTCAGCGCCCACTGGCCGAACTTGCCGATCTCGCCGCGCACCGCTTCGATGGCGCGCAACACCTGCTCGTCCGAGACCAGGTGCGGATAGCGCTCGGGCAACAACAGCAGCAGCGACTGCCATTTGCCGAGCATGCCTGGCAGCTCGTTGAACAGGGTGATCAACTGATGCCACAGCAAAGGCACCAGCACCAGCAGGAACACCGCCAGAGCCCCCATGAACAAGGTAAAGACCAGCGCCACCGCCACCCGGCTCGGCACCCGCAGGCGCTCCAGGGCGTTGACCAGGCCTTGCATCAGGAACGCCAGCACCATACCCGCGAGCACCGGTGCGAGCATGCCGCCCAGGGTCAGGACGGCAGCGAAGGCCAGGAACAGCAGGACCGCCAGCACCACCGCTTCTTCATCCGAGAAGTAGCGCTGCATCCAGTCACGAAGCACTTTGAACATTGACGATCCTTGGGGAAAAAAGCTCAGGCCTTGCGAAGCCAATAGGTATAGACGCCGGCCTCGGCGGTCTCGCGCAGGAGCGTATGACCGGCCAGTTGCGCGAAAGTGCGGAAGTCGCGCAACGACCCCGCGTCGGTGGCGATCACCTTGAGGACGTCGCCGCTGCCTAAGCGGTTGAGCTCCATCTTCGCCTTGAGCAGCGGCAAAGGGCAATTGAGCCCGCTGGCGTCGAGTTCGGCGGCGCAGGTCAGGGTGTCACTCATCGGGCTTCTCCGGGCAGGTGCAATCAAGCGTTACAGACAAGTCTCATAGGATACCGCCACTGGTCGCCAACGTGTGAGCGGGCTACAGTAAGGCACTTTGATCGATGCGAGCTTCATGCATGAATCTACTGCGCCCTACTCTGTTGACTCTGGCTTGCCTGCTGGCCCTCCCCGGCCATGCCGACGACCTGCCGTCACTGGGCGACGCCAGCTCCGCGATCGTCTCGCCGCAGCAGGAGCACCAGCTGGGCCGCGCCTGGCTGAGCTTGCTGCGGGGCAACGTCAACCAGCTGAACGATCCGCAGCTCAAGGACTATGTCGAGACCAGCGTCTACCGCCTGGCCGAAACCAGCCAGCTGCAGGACCGGCGCCTGGAATTCATCCTCATCGATAGCCGCGAACTCAACGCCTTCGCCGCCCCTGGCGGGATCGTCGGCGTCAACGGCGGGTTGTTCCTCAACGCACAGACCGAAGGCGAGTACGCCTCGGTGCTGGCCCACGAACTGGCGCACTTGTCCCAGCGCCACTTCGCCCGTGGCGTCGAGGCCCAGCAACGCATGCAGCTGCCAATGATGGCGGCCCTGCTGGCGGGCATCGTCCTGGCCGCGTCCGGTGGCGGCGATGCGGGCATGGCGGCGATCGCCGGCACCCAGGCGGCGGCGATCCAGGAGCAGCGCCGCTTCTCCCGGCAGAACGAGCAGGAAGCCGACCGCATCGGTATCCAGAACCTGGAAAAGGCCGGTTTCGATCCACGCACCATGCCGACCATGTTCGAACGCCTGATGCGTCAGTACCGCTACGACGCCAAGCCGCCGGAATTCCTCCTTACCCACCCGGTCACCGAGTCGCGCATCGCCGACACCCGCAACCGCGCCGAGCAAGCACCCAAGGGTGGCGTTGAGGACAGCCTGCGCTACCAACTGATCCGCGCCCGCGTGGCATTGACCTACGAAGGCACCCCGGGCCTGGCGGCCAAGCGCTTTCGCGCCCAGCTGGACGAAAACCCGAAGCTCGATGCCGCGCGCTATGGCTTGGCGCTGGCGCAGATCAAGGGCGGACAGCTCAACGAGGCGCGTGAAAACCTCAAGCCGCTGCTGGCCAAGGCACCCAACGACCTGACCTACAACCTGGCGCAGATCGACCTGGAGATAACCAACAACCGCCTGGCCGACGCCCAACAGCGGATCGAGCGCATGCGCGGCCTGTACCCCAGCAGCTACCCCTTGCAACAGGTGCGTGCCGACCTGCTGCTCAAGCAGAACCGCCCGGCGGAGTCGGAAAAGGTCCTGGAGGCCCTGCTCAAGAGCCGGCCGTACGATCCGGATGTCTGGTACGACATCGCCGAGGCACGCGGCCTGTCGGGCAATACCATCGGCCTGCATCAGGCGCGAGCGGAGTACTTTGCGCTGGTGGGTAACTTTGACCAGGCTATCCAGCAACTGGACTTCGCCAAGCGCCGCGCGGGCAACAATTTCCAGCTGGCCTCGCGGATCGATGCGCGCCAGCGCGACATGCTGGAGCAGCAGCGGATGGTGAAGGAGATGATGCGCTGAGGGTGTTTCGTTGGCCTCTTCACGGGCAAGCCGGTGAAGAGGCCAGCAAGATCACAGCAGAACCCGCTGATCTGCGCCGTCAGGCGTTGCCGGACAATTTCATCCGCGCCGCCTGGGTAAAGTCCAGCATGCGCTTGAGCGGCTTGATCGCCCTGGGAATCAGCGACGGCTCGACGAAGATCTCGTTGCTGCCCTTGCGCAGGCAATCCAGGGTCCGCTCCAACGTGTTCATGGCCATCCACGGGCAGTGCGCACAGCTGCGGCAAGCCGCGCCGTTACCGGCGGTCGGCGCCTCGACGAAGACCTTGTCCGGGCACAGCTGCTGCATCTTGTAGAAGATGCCGCGGTCGGTGGCGACAATGAACGTCTTGTTCGGCAAGGTCTGCGCCGCCGCGATCAGCTGGCTGGTGGAACCGACGGCGTCGGCCAGGTCGATCACCGACTCGGGCGACTCGGGGTGCACGAGGATCGCCGCATCCGGATACAGCGCCTTCATGTCGGCCAGTTGGCGCGACTTGAACTCCTCGTGAACGATGCAGGCACCGTCCCACAGCAACATGTCGGCACCGGTCTGCTTCTGGATATAGCGGCCCAGGTGCTGGTCCGGGCCCCAGATCAGGGTCTCGCCGTTGTCCATGAGGCTCTCGACGATCTCCAGCGCGCAACTGGAGGTCACCACCCAGTCGGCACGCGCCTTGACCGCCGCCGAGGTGTTGGCATAGACCACCACGGTACGCTCGGGGTGCTGGTCGCAGAAGGCCGAGAATTCGTCTACCGGGCAACCGAGGTCGAGCGAGCAGGTCGCCTCCAGCGTGGGCATCAGCACGCGTTTTTCAGGGGTGAGGATCTTTGCCGTCTCGCCCATGAAGCGCACCCCGGCCACCAGCACGGTGCTGGCCGGATGGTTCTTGCCGAAACGGGCCATCTCCAGTGAGTCGGACACGCAGCCGCCCGTCTCCTCGGCCAGCGCCTGGATCACTGGATCGCAGTAATAATGGGCCACCAGGACGGCGTTCTGAGCCTTGAGCTCGGCAGCGATGGCCGCACGGTAATCGGCCTCCTGCTCGGGCGTCAGGGGATTGGGTTGCTTGGCGTCAAGGTGAGCTTGAACCAACAGGCGTTCGGAAATCTGGGTCATGATCGCTGGACCTGCGGGCGCATGAGCGCGTCAGTCGAGTGTATCACCCGGCCCTGGCAGATCGGCTACAGGTTACGCGCAGCAAGGGCCGAACGGGCGTTCGCCATGCCGACGCAAACCCTCTGCGGGCTCGGATTATTATCGGACGCCGAAGGCTACAGACAATCGCATGAATTCAAAAGCGTTTTTTGTAGCCCGCGTCCCGCGCCGACAGCGTGTGGGCGCGGGCCGTGAAAGCATCAGCCGCGGGGGCCAACGATGGCCTGCAGGTGAGCCGCGAAGATCATCGCGAATTCCTCGACGGTCATCTTGCGACCATTGAAGTCCACCATGCCATCGGCATAGTGCAGGCTCGACACCACATCGTTGCCTTGCACCGTGGCCATGCCGCTCTGGACCGCCATCATGCCGACCAACTCGCCGGCCTGGCTCGACTGCTGGGCGATGGTCTGGGCATCGTCCTGGCCCTGCAACAACGCTTGCAGGGCCGCCAGGTCACCGATCATCGGCTTGGAAAGCGTCAGCTTTGCCTGCAGCTGGCTGATCAATTGCTTGCTCAATTGGTCGGACGGCAGGTCGAAGGCGCTCGGATTGGCCAGGTCGACACTGAGGCTGAACCTGCTTTCGCCATTGGCCGTCTTGAACGACAGGTTTTCCAAGGCGATCTGCGGCTTGGCGGACAGCAGCTTCTGCAGGTCGGCGTGCACCCTGGTACGCTCCTCGGCACTCATCTCGATCGCCGGGAACGGCTCGCCGGCGGCCTGTGCCGCCTGAACCTGCGGCAGCTTGGTCGAGTACCACTCGATCAATGACTGCAAGGTCGGGATATCGAAGCGCTGCATGGAAAACACCATCTCACCAGCGCCTACGGCACGCCCGTTGTAGTTGATATCGGCGACCTTGTATTCCAGACGGCCGGCCATCTTGTCACCGTCCGCCGAGTACTGGTTGTTCTGCTCCAGCCCCTTGAACACCACCACGTCCTGTTGCGGGCCAAGGGTGACCTGGCTCTCGGCCAGGGCGGCATTGAGCGAACCGACATAGACCCGGTCATAGCCAGTGCTGGTCAGGTCGCCGGTGATGCTGAAGCCGTTGAGCAGCAGCTTGATCGGGGGATGGTCCTCGCCGACTAGCGTCATCTCAAGGTTGTCGGCGGAGCCATCGAGCTTGACGTGCTTGCCCTCGCGGTCGGTCTTGGCCAACAGTTCCAGGCCCGAGAACTGCAGCGCATTGCCGTCGGTCTCGTGCAGCGTGACCGGCAGCAGCTTGAGGGTGCTCTCGACCGCGCCGCCGTAGCCCAGGCTGAACTGCCCTTGCAGGGGTGACTGTTCGCCCGCGGCGGCAAACCAGGCCGCCGTGGCTTCATCCTTCTGTAACTGGGCGTTGCTGGCGGCCATGACCGGCATCAGCTTGAACGCCTTGATCCGCGACCAGGGGAACGGGCCATGCTCGACGTTATCGACCACGCCCACCTCGAAGTTCAGCGGCGCCTCGCCGACCTGGACGTCCTTGACCTTGACGCGATAGTGGGCAGTGCTGGTGAAGAAGTGACGCTCCACCGAGACCAGTTCGATCGTCGCGCTGCCACCGGCACCCACCAGCGCCTGCTTGAGTTGTTGGTTGGCAAGGGCGACCGAGCGCTCCAGCTCCGCGGGCAACCGCTGGCCGGTGTACCAGGCGCCAGCGGTGGTGACCGCGGCGATGGCGATTACCAGACCGGAAAGTACAGCTGTTGATTTCTTCATGAATCCGACCGAATGCTGTCCATAGGGAAAGACAGGCCGCCTGGCGACCTGGGCCGTCACGATATCATCCCAGGCAATCGCGCCGGCAAATGGATACAGTGGCTCGACTTCCCGATGGCGTCGACATGCACGTATTCTGGAGCCAGCCGGTCAATACAAAAAAGGCAATACAAAAAAGCCCGCTTCCGTTGCCGGAAGCGGGCTTTTTCTACTGCATATGGTGGGTCGTGTAGGATTCGAACCTACGACCAATTGGTTAAAAGCCAACTGCTCTACCAACTGAGCTAACGACCCGTTGGATGGCGCGTATAATACTGATTTCTAACAGGAAATCAACACCCCATCGCAAAAAAAATCAAAAATACCTTGTCGGGTCCTGAACACCGGCGGCCTTGAAGCCGTCGGCGCGCAGGCGGCAGCTGTCGCATTTGCCGCAGGCGCGGCCCTGGTCATCGGCCTGGTAGCAGGACACGGTAAGGCTGTAGTCCACGCCGCGGGCGATGCCGGCCCGGACGATTTGCGCCTTGCTCAGGTTCTGCAGCGGCGCCTGGATGCGGAAGCCCTGCCCTTCGACACCGGCCTTGGTCGCCAGGTTGGCCATGCGCTCGAAGGCTTCGACGAACTCAGGGCGACAGTCCGGGTAACCCGAATAGTCCACGGCGTTGACACCGATGAAGATGTCCCGTGCCTCGAGCACCTCGGCCCACCCCAGGGCCAAGGACAGGAACACGGTGTTACGGGCGGGTACATAGGTGACCGGAATCCCTTCACCCGGCGTCTCGGGTACGTCGATGCTGCTGTCGGTCAGGGCCGAGCCGCCAATGCCGTTGAGGTTCAGGCCAATGACCTTGTGCTCGACAACGCCCAGATCACGAGCGACCCGGGCCGCGGCGTCGAGCTCGGCGCGATGGCGTTGGCCATAGTCGAAGCTCATGGTGTAGCAGCTGTACCCGTCGGCCTGGGCCATGGCCACTACCGTGGCCGAGTCCAGGCCGCCGGACAGCAGGATTACCGCGCGTTTCTCTGTCATGTTCATAGCTTCCTGTCAGCGTCCGGGTTCGTCGTTCCACAGTTGCTTGTGCAACTGCATCTGGAAGCGCACCGGCAGGTTGTCGGCAACGATCCAGTCGGCCAGGTCCGAGGCCTTCACCTGGTGGTGGCTAGGCGAGAACAGCACCTCGCCGGCGCGCTGCTCCAGGCCATGCTGGATCAGCTTGGACACCGCCCAGTCGTAGTCTTCGCGCGAACAGATGACGAACTTGACCTGATCGTTTGGGGTCAGGTATTCGATGTTCTCGTAACGGTTACGGTGCACTTCCGCCGAGCCTGGGGTCTTGAGGTCCACGACCCGGCTGACGCGGGTGTCCACCCGGGAGATGTCCAGGGCGCCGCTGGTCTCCAGCGACACCTCGTAACCTGCGTCGCAGAGCCGTTCCAGCAACGGCAGGGCATTGGGCTGGGCCAGCGGCTCACCGCCGGTGACGCAGACATAGCGTGGCCTGAAGCCCGCTACCTGCTCGAGGATCGAGTCGAGGGTGCGAATGGTGCCGCCCGTGAAGGCGTAGGCACTGTCGCAGTATTGGCAGCGCAGGGGGCAACCGGTCAGGCGCACGAACACTGTCGGCAGGCCGGCCGTGCGCGTTTCACCCTGCAACGAGTAAAAGACTTCGGTAATGCGTAATGTGTCTTGCATGATCGCCACGGGCGTAACAGCTGAACAGGCTGTCCGCCTCCGTCAGGCACTGCTGCGAACCCGGCAACGCGTAGTCCGCAACAGCGTGTAGTCAATAAAAGGGCAGAGATTCTAACGAAAAAACCCGCGACAAGCGCGGGTTTCTTTCAAACGACCGGTTTCAGAGCTTCTGTAGGTCTCGTTGCGCCAGCTGTGCGGCAGAGGTGCCAGGGTACTGAGTCACAACCTGTTGCAGGATGCCCTTGACCCGATCGGTGTGGCCCAGGCGTCGCTCGACGTCGGCCAGCTTGTACAGGGAGTCAGGCACCTTGCTGTGCTTGGGGTAAAGCTGGCTGACCTTGGCAAACGCTTGGCCTGCGCCTTGCAGGTCGCCCTTGGCCAGGTTCACTTCGCCGAGCCAGTACTGGGCATTGCCGGCGTATTGGCTGTTGGGGTACTTGCGCAGGAAGGCGTTGAACGCCTGGCTGGCCTTGTCGAAATCCTTGGCCCTGATCAAGTCGAAAGCGGCGTCGTAATAGAGCTTCTCTTTCGCCGGATCGCCAGGTTCGCTATTGGCTGCGGGCTGTTGCGCGGCGCCAGCACCAGCAGCGGCACCCGTGGCTGCGTCAGGCGCGCCACCGGTGGAGGAATTGTCGGGGGTCGCGGCAGGTGCCGCACCGGTTCCGATGCGCCGATCCAGGTCCTGGTAACGCTCCAGGCTTTCCTGTTTCATGCGGGATATATCATTCTGCAGCTCTTCGATGATGCCTTGTTGCCTGGAAAGCTGGTCCTGCATTTGTTGCAGCTGCATGAACAGCTGACCCTGTGCCGAGGCAGGGGTTGAAACCCCTCCCCCGGCATAGGCGCCGTTCGTGCCATAACCCGCGGGCGGATAGCTGCTTGCGCCGCTAGAGCCTGCGTTGTCATCTACTACGGGAACCTCAGCCCAGGCCGCGAGCGGCAGGCTGAGTGCGAGGACGGTTACAACACGACGGCAGATTCGCATATCGAATTACTTGCGCAGTTCGACGCGACGGTTCTGAGCCCAGGACTGCTCGTCGTTGCCGGTAGCCACTGGACGCTCTTCGCCGTAGGAAACCAGTTCCAGCTGAGCAGGCGAAACGCCTTGCAGAACCAGGTAGCGCTGGACGGCCTTGGCACGACGCTCACCCAGAGCCATGTTGTACTCGCGGGTGCCGCGCTCGTCGGTGTTGCCTTCCAGAACAACACGGCTGCCGTTGGACTTCAGGTCCTTGGCGTGAACGTCCAGAGCGCGCATGGCTTCTGGCTTCAGGTCCGAGCTGTCGTATTCGAAGTAGAAGGTGGTGATTGCGCGCAGGGCGGCTTCTTCGCTCAGGCTGCCGTCGACAGCACCGGTGTTGGCGCCATAGCCAGCGTTAGGATCAACAGCTGCCGAGCCTTCGCCAGCATCGTCACCGCCCTTGGAGGAGCAACCTACAGCCACAGCCATGGCCAGGGCCAGCGCAGCAAATTTACCAAACTTCAGCATTTCCATCGTGAAACTCCTTATGAACCCCAGTGTGTTAAGTAAAACGTAAAGCAATTACGCCGCATCAGTTCAGGTAAGGGGACCAGGACGGTTCTCTGACTTCGCCTTGAGCGGTAGGAAGCGGGAGCCTCACGCGTCCGTTGAGAGAGACGAGCATCAAGACTCCCCGGCCCTGCTGGCGGGTGGCGTAGATTAGCATGGTGCCGTTTGGCGCAACAGTAGGCGACTCATCAAGACTGGTCTCGGAAAGGATCTTTACACTTCCGCGTTGCAGGTCTTGTGCGGCCACTTTGAAGTTGGTGAAACCTTGTTGGCGATGGATCATCACCAAGGTCTTTTCATCTGCCGAAAGTTTCGGGTTGGCGTTGTAGTTACCCACGAAAGTTACACGCTCGGCACCACCGCCACTCACGCTCGTCTTGTAGATCTGCGGCTTGCCGCCACGGTCGGAAGTGAAATAGATGGTATTGCCATCCTTGCCCCAGAAAGGCTCGGTGTTGATGCCGGGACCAGCGGTCACGCGGCTGATCTGGCGCGAGCCCATGTTCATCACGTAGATGTCCGGGTTGCCGTCCTTGGACAGCACGAACGCCAGGCGCGAACCATCGGGCGACCAGGCAGGCGCGCCATTGAGGCCCTCGAAGTTGGTGATCTGCTCACGACGGCCCGTGTCGATGTGCTGCACGAAGATGCGTGGACGACGCTGTTCGAACGACACATAGGCAATGCGCTTGCCATCGGGCGCGAAGCGCGGCGACAGGATCGGCTCGCGCGACTGCAGCAGGGTCACCGCGCGGGCGCCATCGTAGTCCGAGCGCTGCAGGGTGTAGCGGGTGTTGTTGGTCGAGAAGCGCTCGGCGGTCACGTACAGCATGCGAGTGGAGAATGCACCCTTGATGCCGGTGAGTTTCTCGAACGACTGGTCGGCAATGTAGTGCGACATGTCGCGCAGCTGGTCGACGCCACCGGTGACGCTACCGGTCAGCACTTGCTGCTCGGTGGCAACGTTGAACAGCGCGTATTGCACCTGCAGGCGGCCACCGGACGGCACGATGCTGCCGACCATCACGTACTGGGCACCCAGGGCTTTCCAGTCGCGGAAGATGACTTCACTGGCCTGGCTCGGCTGGCTGATCATGTTTTGCCGTGGGATGGGTGCGTAGTAACCGGAGTTGCGCAGGTCATTACCGATGATATCGGCCATGTCTTCCGGCAGCACGCTGCCACCCTGCAGACCGAACGGCACCACCGCGATGGGCGTGGCCCGGTCGCTGCCGCTGGTGACCAGGATGTTCTTTTCCTCTGCCACCGCCATACCTGCCACGCAGCAGAGCATGACCAGCAGTCCTCTCAGACGTTTAATCACAACGCTAGATCCTCAGGTGTAAATGTCATCTTGAATGAACGATAGGCATTGAACTCGCTCGGCTTCAAGCCCTGCATTTCGGTCAACCGACCAATGTTCTTCACCGCGGCAACCGCCGAACTGTCGAATGGACCGTCACCACTGGAGCGCGAAACGCTGACATTGGTGATCGTGCCATCGGGCAGCATGTTGATCTGCAGCACCACGGTCATGTTCTTGCGCGCAGACGGCGGACGCGCCCAACCTTCGGCCGCACGCATGCGGATCAGGTCGTCGAAATCGCCGGCCACCTGGTCGCCCTGCTCGTCGGCCAGCGCCTGCTGCCGCTCGGTGTTGTCGGACAAAAGCTCGGCCAGGGCCTGGGCTTTCTTGTCTTCCGCCGCCTTGCGCGCTGCATCCGCCGCCTTCTTCTTGGCCGCATCGGCTGCCGCTTTCTTCTTGGCCTCTTCCGCGGCCTTCTTCTTCGCGTCCTCGGCCGCCGCTTTCTTCTTGGCGTCCTCGGCTGCTTTTTTCTTCGCCTCTTCGGCGGCTTTCTTCTTGGCGTCGTCGGCGGCCTGTTTCTTGGCCTCCTCGTCGGCTTTTTTCTTCGCCTCGTCCTCGGCCTTCTTCTTGGCGATGTCGGCCTGCTGCTTCTCAGCGGCTTCTTTCGCTTCCTCGGCCTTCTTGGCCTCCGCGGCTTTCTTGGACTCGGCGGCCTTTTCAGCTTGCTCGGCTTTTTTCGCCTCGGCAGCTTTGCGGGCTTGTTCGGCCTTTTGAGCCGTTTCTTCCTTCTTTTGTTCCGCGGCCTTCACGGCTTCCTGCTCGACCTTCTTCTGCTCCAGCTGCTCGACCTCGGTCTGGCGCGAGGCGGTTTTCTTCGCCTCCCCGGCAATCTTCTGATTGGTCTGGGTAGTCGCCTGGCTCTTGGACTTCAGCTGATAGAGGGTAGCCTGAACGATCGGCTTGGACGGCGGCAGCTCAGGCGTCATGGCAAAGCTGACGAACAGCATGCCGAACACCAGCACGTGCAGGCCAATGGCCCAGACGCTGGGCCAGAAGTAGCTTTCCGAGGCGGATGGCTCTCGCTGTTGCATCAGGGCGCCTCGGTTATCAGGCCAACGTTTCCGACACCGGCCTTCTGCAACCCGCCCATGGCGCCCATGACCGCGCCGTAGTCGACGGCCTTGTCACCACGGATGAAGACCTGGGTCTGTTTGCCCTGGTCGCGTCCGGCGGCGATGATCTTGGTCACCGCGCTGGTCATGTCGGGCAAGGTCATGGCCTTGTCCATCTGCTTTTCGGTGTCGACTTCGCTGCCAAGGTTCCAGTAGTAGGTCTTGTCAGCCTTGATCGAAATGGTCAGCACCTGAACGTTGTTGTCCTGCGGCAAGGCTTCGCTGGAAACCTTGGGCAGATCGACCTTCACACCCTGGTTGAGCATGGGGGCGGTCACCATGAAGATGACCAGCAGCACCAGCATCACGTCGATGTAGGGCACCACGTTCATCTCGGCGACCGGCTTGCGTTTGTGGCGAACTCGGGCCATGGGCTTCTACCTGATTACTCTTCGCTGGTGTGCACTTTACGGTGCAGGATCGCCTGGAACTCGTCGGCGAAGGTGTAGTAACGGCTGATCAGCGTTTCGCTGCGCGCGGCGAAACGGTTGTAGGCGATCACCGCCGGGATGGCGGCGAACAGGCCGATCGCGGTGGCGATCAGGGCCTCGGCGATACCGGGGGCCACGGTGGCCAGGGTCGCCTGCTGGGCGCTGGCCAGGCCGCGGAAGGAGTTCATGATCCCCCAGACGGTACCGAACAGGCCAATGTAGGGGCTGGTGGAACCGACGGTGGCAAGGAACGGCAGGCCTTGTTCGAGCTTTTCTTCCTCGCGCGAGATGGCCACGCGCATGGCACGGCCGACGCCTTCCATCACCGCGTCAGGATCGACGCCCGATTGCTGGCGCAGGCGCGAGAACTCCTTGAAACCGGCCCGGAAGACCTGCTCGACACCCGAATCCGGATCGGGGTTGCTGCCGGCTTGACGATACAGCTTGGACAGGTCGATACCCGACCAGAAGCGCTCTTCAAAGCTGTCCAGCGCACGACGACCGGCGCGCAGCATGTTGCTGCGCTGGAAAATCATGACCCATGAGGTTACCGATGCTGCCACCAGGACCAGCATTACCAGCTGCACCACAATGCTGGCATTGCTGACCAGGCTCCACATGGAGGTATGGTCGACGACGTTAGCTTCCACGCTTAATCTCCTGCGTTCGATTGAGTACCCGTGCCGTCCGCCATGAAGGCGTCACGTAGCTCATGGGGAATGGCCCGGGGTTTGAAAGTGTCGGCACGCACGGCGGCCACCAGAAACTGCCCTTCGCAGAGCAGCGTTGCATCGTTTTCGCGCCAGACCTGTTGTTCGAATCGCAGGCTGGCACGGTTCAATTCAATCACTTGCGCGGTTACCCGCAGCGCGTCGTCCAGGCGTGCTGGCGCGTGGTAGCGCGCTTGCGTGGAATGGACCACGAACAGCAGGTTCTGCCCGGCCAGTTCCGACTGGGCAAAGCCCAGGTGACGCAGTCGCTCGGTGCGAGCACGCTCCATGAATTTAAGGTAATTGACGTAATACACCACGCCGCCCGCATCGGTGTCTTCGTAATAGACGCGACAACGATATGCGAACGGTTCAAGCCCATTTTGCGCGCGCATACTCTAGTGCTTACTCCTCAGCTTGCCAATCCGCCCCGGCAACTGTTTTTTCATCGATAATATCGTATTGCCAGCGCGGTCCTGCCGTGCCTGCGGTAGGACCACGAAAAGCGGGTTTCGATCTGTCATTCATCGCCTGGGCCGGAAATATTCGCGGGGTCGGCGAGCCGTCCGGGAATGTTCAAGCCGAAATGCAGGTAGGCGTGACGAGTGACCACGCGCCCTCGCGGGGTGCGCATGATGTAACCCTGCTGGATCAGGTAGGGCTCGAGCACGTCCTCGATGGTGTGACGCTCTTCACTGATGGCGGCGGCCAGGCTGTCGACCCCTACCGGCCCGCCGTCGAACTTCTCGATCATGGTCAGCAACAGGCGCCGGTCCTGGTGATCGAAACCACGCTCGTCCACGTCCAGCAGATTCAGCGCCATGTCCGCCACGGCCTTGCTGATATGGCCCTTGCAGCGCACCTCGGCGTAGTCACGCACACGCCGCAGCAGGCGATTGGCGATCCGCGGCGTGCCGCGGGCACGACGGGCGATCTCGAACGCGCCCTGATCCTCGATGGGCAGGCCGAGGATACCCCCCGAGCGACTGACAATGGTGGCCAGGTCGTCGTTGCTGTAGAACTCCAGACGCTGGACGATCCCGAAGCGGTCGCGCAATGGATTGGTCAGCATGCCGGCACGGGTGGTCGCGCCGACCAGGGTGAAGGGCGGCAGGTCGAGCTTGATCGAGCGGGCCGCGGGCCCCTCGCCGATCATGATGTCCAGCTGGAAATCCTCCATGGCCGGGTACAGCACTTCCTCGACCACCGGCGACAGGCGGTGGATCTCGTCAATGAAGAGCACATCATGGGGCTCGAGGTTGGTCAGCAACGCCGCCAGGTCGCCAGGACGCTCGAGGATCGGCCCCGAGGTGCTCTTGATCGACACGCCCATCTCCTGGGCGATGATATTGGCCAGGGTTGTCTTGCCCAGGCCCGGCGGGCCGAAGATCAAGGTGTGGTCGAGGGACTCACTGCGGGCGCGGGCAGCCTGGATGAACAGCGCCATCTGCTCGCGCACCACCGGCTGGCCGATGTACTCGTCCAGGCGCAGCGGACGGATCGCACGGTCCTGGACCTCTTCGCGGTCGCGCCCTGCGGCGGCTATCAAACGGTCGGCTTCGATCACTTGGCAATCATTCCCTTAAGGCTGCGACGGATCAGTTCTTCACTGCTCAGGCTACCCTTGCCGTCGATGGCAGCCACGGCCTTGCTGGCTTCCTGAGGCTTGTAGCCCAGGGAAATCAATGCGCTCACCGCATCGGCCTCGGCACTGGAGACCGCGGAAGTCGGCAATGGGCCGTCGGCCACCAGGGCGAACATGGCGGGCGAGGTTTCCCAGGCCTTGAAACGGTCCTTGAGCTCGACCATGAGGCGCTCGGCGGTCTTCTTGCCGACACCGGGCACGCGCACCAGGGCCGATGCATCCTGGGCCTGCACGCAGCGCACCAGCTCGTCGGCCTCAAGACCCGACATCAGCGCCAGGGCCAGCTTGGGACCGACGCCATTGAGCCGGATCAGTTCGCGAAACAGCTCGCGCTCGCGCTTCTCGTGGAAGCCATAGAGCAGATGGGCATCCTCGCGCACCACCAGGTGGGTATGCAGCGTCACCGGCTCACCGACCCTGGGCAGGCGGTACAAGGTAGTCATCGGTACCTCCAGCTCGTAGCCCAGGCCATTGACATCGACTATCAGGTACGGCGGCTGCTTCTCCGCCAGGGTACCGCGCACACGTCCAATCACGTTCCGATCCTTTTCCTGGGGACCGGCCAACGACCGGTCAACCCTATCAGCAAATACAGCAGGTGAGCGCATCACCCGGACAAAATATGTATCAGCGCATGAAGCGCCTACAGACGCAAACGTCCGCCCCGCTGGCGGGCCGTGGACAGGCCGTGGGGCACCAGGCTGGAGCGGGTGTGCGCATGGCACAGGGCGATGGCCAGGGCGTCGGAGGCGTCGATCTGCGGCTTCTGGGTCAGCTTGAGCAGGTGCATGACCATCAGCTGCACCTGCTCCTTGCTGGCGCCGCCGGTTCCGGCCACGGCCTGCTTGACCTGGGTGGCACTGTACTCGGCGATTTCCAGGCCCTCCTCCGCCGCGGCGACGATGGCCGCGCCACGGGCCTGCCCGAGCTTGAGCGCCGAGTCGGCGTTGCGCGCCATGAATACCCGTTCGATGCCCATGGTCACCGGCCCATGCTGCTGGATGATTTCGCGCACGCCGCGAAACACGATCTGCAAGCGCTCGTGCAACTCGCCCGCGCCGGTGCGGATACAGCCGGACGCGACATATTCGCACCCACGCCCGGTCTGGCGCACCACACCGTAACCGGTGATCCGCGAGCCTGGGTCGATACCAAGAATCAGAGTCATAACGCCTGCATGCAAAGGGGCGCGCCAGGGCGCCGCTGAAAAAAACAGAAGCCGGAACCACCAGGGGCGCATGGCACCCGCTGACGGTTCCGGCCTCGAACAGCCTGGAGTCTACCTCAGCCTAGCTTTTCCATGACCTCGTCAGGAATTTCGGCATTGGAATAGACGTTCTGCACGTCGTCCAGGTCCTCGAGCATATCGATCAGCTTGAGCACCTTTTCAGCGCCGTCCAGGTCGAGTTCGGCACTGGTGGTTGGCTGCATGACGATCTCGGCATCTGCGGCCTTGAAGCCGGCCTCCTCCAGGACATTGCGCACGGCATAGAAGCTGTTGAAGGAGGTGAAGACCTCGAAGGAGCCGTCTGCATTGCCGACCACGTCATCGGCATCGGCCTCCATGGCCGCTTCCATCAGCGCATCCTCGTCGACACATGGGGCGAAACTGATCTGCCCCTTGCGCTCGAACAGGTAGGCCACCGAACCGTCGGTACCGAGATTGCCACCGCACTTGCTGAACGCATGGCGAACGGCGGCAGCGGTGCGGTTGCGGTTGTCGGTCATGGCCTCGACCATGATCGCCACGCCGCCCGGGCCGTAGCCTTCGTAAGTGAGTTCCTCGACGTTGTCGTTCTCGGCCGTTCCCGCCCCGCGGGCGACGGCCCGGTCGATGATGTCGCGACTCATGTTGGCGCCCAGCGCCTTGTCCAGCGCCAGGCGCAAACGAGGGTTGGACGCCGGATCACCACCGCCCTGCTTGGCGGCGACGGTCAGCTCGCGAATCCACTTGGTGAAGATCTTGCCTCTCTTGGCATCCTGGCGCTCTTTGCGGTGCTTGATGTTCGCCCACTTGGAATGACCAGCCATAACGCCCTCCGAATCCTTTGAAACACAATCAGGCCCCCGCCCGACGGGCGAGACGCCAACATTCTGCGCCGTAACGCAAAGGCGCATCCATGTGGATGCGCCCGGGTCCCGCTTACTCGGCCTTGGGCTGTTCGCGCAGGCGGATGTGCAGCTCGCGCAGGGCCTTGGCATCGACCAGGCCAGGGGCCTGGGTCATGACGCAGGCGGCGCTCTGGGTTTTCGGGAAGGCGATCACTTCACGGATCGACTGCGCGCCGGTCATCAGCATGACCAGGCGGTCCAGACCGAAGGCCAGGCCACCGTGAGGCGGGGCGCCGAACTTCAGTGCGTCGAGCAGGAAGCCGAACTTCTCTTCCTGTTCTGCCGCCTCGATACCCAGCAGACGGAACACCGCCTGTTGCATTTCCTTGCGGTGAATACGGATCGAACCGCCACCGAGCTCGGTGCCGTTGAGGACCATGTCGTAGGCACGCGACAGCGCGGTGGCCGGGTTGGCCTCAAGCTCCGCGGGGCTGCATTTTGGCGCGGTGAACGGGTGATGCAGCGCGGTGAAGCTGCCGTCGTCATTCTCTTCGAACATCGGGAAGTCGACGACCCACATCGGTGCCCATTCGCAGGTGTGCAGGTTGAAATCGTTGCCGACCTTGATGCGCAGCGCGCCCAGGGCTTCGCTGACGATCTTGGCCTTGTCGGCACCGAAGAACACGATGTCGCCATCGACGGCACCGACGCGATCGAGGATCACGTTCAGGTTGGCCTCAGGGATGTTCTTGACGATCGGCGACTGCAGCCCTTCGACGCCCTTGGCACGCTCGTTGACCTTGATGTAGGCCAGGCCCTTGGCACCGTAGATGCCGACGAACTTGGTGTACTCGTCGATACGGCTGCGCGGCATGCTCGCACCGCCTGGTACGCGCAGTGCGGCGACACGGCTCTTCGGATCGTTGGCCGGACCGCTGAACACCTTGAATTCGACCTCCTTGAGCTGGTCGGCAACGTCCACCAGCTCCAGCGGGTTACGCAGGTCTGGCTTGTCGGAACCGTAGCGGCGCATGGCTTCTTCGAAGCTCATGTGCGGGAACTCACCGAACTCCAGGTCCAGGACTTCCTTGAACAGCTTGCGGATCATGTCTTCGGTCAGGCCCATGATCTCGGATTCATCGAGGAAGCTGGTCTCGATGTCGATCTGGGTGAATTCCGGCTGGCGGTCGGCGCGCAGGTCTTCGTCACGGAAGCACTTGGCAATCTGGTAGTAGCGGTCGAAGCCGGCAACCATCAGCAGCTGCTTGAACAGCTGCGGCGACTGCGGCAGGGCGAAGAAGCTACCGGCGTGGGTACGGCTCGGCACCAGGTAGTCACGCGCGCCTTCTGGGGTGGCACGGGTGAGGATCGGCGTCTCGACATCGAGGAAGCCGTTGTCGTCGAGGAAGCGGCGGATGCTGGTGGTGATGCGCGAGCGCAGGCGCAGCTTCTCGGCCATCTCGGGACGGCGCAGGTCGATGAAGCGGTAGCGCAGGCGAGTTTCTTCGCCGACGTCGGAGTACTCGTTCAGCGGGAACGGCGGGGTTTCGGCTTCGTTGAGCACGGTCAGCTCGTAACCGAGCACTTCGATGGCGCCGGACGCCATGTTGGGGTTGACCGCGCCGGCCGGACGGGGGCGCACCTTGCCGGTGATCTGCACCACGTACTCGCTGCGCACGCGGTCGGCAGCGGCGAAGCTGTCTGCGCGATCGGGATCGAAGACGACCTGGGCCATGCCTTCGCGGTCACGGATATCGAGGAAGATCACCCCGCCGTGGTCGCGGCGACGATGGACCCAGCCGCAAAGGGTGATTTCCTGGCCGTCCAGGCTCTCGTTCAGTTGGCCGCAATAATGGCTGCGCATCATGATGGTGGTTTCGCTTCTCGTGATTCGTGTAGTCGGGGAGGTCTTGGCCGCCCAAGGCGGCTAATAGTGCAAGACCCGGACGGTGCAATTCAACTCAGTCGGCCTTGTCGCCGCCTGCAAGGTTCTTTTTCGCACCGGTCTTGAAGTCGGTTTCGTACCAGCCGGTGCCGCTCAGGCGAAAACCGGGAACCGACAGCAGCTTCTTCAGTGCCGGGGCCTGGCAGGCCGGGCAATCGGTCAGCGGCGCGGCGCTGATCTTCTGCAGCACTTCCATCTGGTGATTGCAGGAAGCACATTGATAGTCATAAAGGGGCATGGAGCGTCTCTCGTCAACCACAACGCAGCTGCTTCGGGCAGCAAAAAGCGGGATTATATATGGTTAAGGAGTGCTGTGCAGCCTGCCAGCCGATCAGCGCGTTGTCGGCGGATCCATCAGCCAGGTCACGCAGATCACCCGGACCAGCCCGCTGAAATTCTTCACCCCACCATGGCGCAGGTGCACTTCCCGGTCCACGTAGGACAACACAGCGCTGATCGAGCAGTGATTGGCCTCGGCGATCAGCGCCAGGATCCGCCAATACACGGCCTCCAGGCGCAGACAGGTGGCAAAGCCATTGAGCCTCACGGAACGGGAGACGGGCCGTGCCTGCTCCATGTCGAAACCCGCCGCGAAGGGGTCTATGCAGTCCTTGCCGGGCCACCGCCCTGGGCAGACGCTTCGCTTCATCCGTGCCGGCATCACTTCCACTGCTTCGCTCCATAGCCTTGGGACCTCCCCCGCCGTACCTTGCGTGCGCCGGGACCTGCCCTCAATGAAGCGCCGCATCCGGGCGCCGAACCAGCAGAAAAACCTTCCCCCCTGAACGAAAATGCCCGGATCCAGGCTGGATCCGGGCAGTGTTGCTGACAGCCGAGGGGCTATCGAATCACTTGTCGTCGAGCAGCGAACGCAGCATCCACGCAGTCTTCTCATGCACCTGCATGCGCTGGGTCAACAGGTCGGCAGTCGGCTCGTCGCTGACCTTTTCGAGCAACGGGAAAATGCTACGGGCAGTGCGCACTACCGCTTCTTGCCCCTGGACGAGCTGCTGGATCATCTCACCGGCTGCCGGCACGCCCTCCTCCTCCTTGATCGAGGAATGGCGGGCATAGAAGGCATAGGAACCAGGTGCCGGGAAGCCCAGGGCACGGATACGCTCGGCAATGGAATCCACCGCCAGCGCCAGCTCGTTGTACTGCTCCTCGAACATCAAGTGCAAGGTCCGGAACGAGGGACCGGTGACGTTCCAATGAAAGTTATGGGTTTTCAGATACAGGACGTAGGTATCCGACAACAAGCGAGACAGCCCATCGACGATGGACTTGCGATCTTCTTCACTGATACCGATATCGATTGCCATGAAGCTCCCCTTTGCGTATGGCTTGATGATCAAGCAGGCACGCAACACTGTATCAACTCTTAACGCAGGCTGCATGCGACATACGGCAGCAGACAATACCGATCGCCCCCGCGATTTGAGAAGCCCCCAGCTTTGCTGTTAAATAGGCACGGTGCCACCCGTGCGGATTGTCATTGCCGGGTGCATAGGCTGGTGTTCACGTTTTTGCGCGTTACGACCCTGCGCACCGTGATACCCGCTCTTCCTGTGATCGGCCTTATCAAATGTGAGCCAACCAACATGTTCAAGATCGTCCATCTGGTGACGGGCGTAGCAGCCTTGCTGCTCGCGTTCATTCCCAGTCTCCGAACCGAAGCGATACCCCTGCTGGAGCAACCGCAGGCCGTCTACCTGGCCCTGCTCGGTCTCCTTAACCTCACCCTGGCCCCCGTAGTACCGCAGTACTACCAAAGCCTGCGCAACCAGTTGCAACTGATTGCCAGCGCCCTGCTGGTGCTCGCCGTAATCCTGCAGACCATCACTCTGCTGGCCCGCCCTGAGCTGGGCGATCTGCCAGCGCTGGGTTGTGCCTTGCTGGCAGTGGCCGTGCACCTGGGGGCAGGCTTCAGCCGCAGCGCCAAGAAGGCACGCAGCAGCCAAGCTACTCAGTACGAGCAGAGCAACCGCGATACCGGCACCGTCAAGTGGTTCAACACCTCCAAGGGCTTCGGCTTCATCTCCCGAGACTCTGGCGACGACATCTTCGTGCACTTTCGCGCGATCCGTGGCGAAGGCCACCGGGTGCTGGTCGAAGGCCAGCGTGTGGAGTTTTCGGTGATGCACCGTGACAAGGGCCTGCAGGCCGAAGACGTGATTGCGGCGCCACGCCGCTAAAACACTGAGCGTCACACGCAAACAAGAACAGGCCCCTCAGGGGCCTGTTCTTGTTTGTGCCGCGGGTCGCCCAGGCCCTGCCTTAATAATGCGGAGGTGGCGACTCGTCCTCGCCGCTCGAGTACTGCCCCACCATGTCCTCGTAGCGCTTGAGCAATTCGGCCATCTGCAGCTGCAGGCGCTCCACCGCCCGGCCCTGCTCGACCAACACGTCATTGAGCGCCTGGATGGTGTCATCCTGAAACGCCAAACGACTTTCAAGTTCAGTGACCCGTGATTCCAGCGACATGCCTCAGGCCTCCTGGAACGTGAAATCGCCCGCGAGTACTTCACGTACGCGCTGGCGGATTGCCTCGATCTCAGCGTCAGCGTAGGCAAGGGCTGGCACCTTGCCCCACACCGGCGCAGGCCAGGCAGCATCCTCACGGCGACGGACAATCACGTGCATGTGCAGCTGGCTGACCACATTGCCGAGGGTCGCAACATTCATTTTGTCTGCCGCATAACGCTCGCTGAGCGCTTTGGCAAGGCGGGTGGTTTCCCGCCAGAGTTGCTGCTGCTCGGCCTCATCAAGCTCAAACAATTCGTTGATCTGGGCACGTCGCGGCACCAGGATGAACCAGGGGTAATTGGCGTCCTTGCTCAGCAGCAAGCGGCACAGTGGAAAATCCCCCAGGACGATGGTGTCCTCTTGAAGCCGTGAATCCATGACGAACACGATCAAACCTCCTCGAATCAAAGTCGCCCGTGCAGTACAGGCACATGCGCGAAGAATACCCTGCTTGCCTGCGCAGGGCATCGTCTGGGTTTGCCGGCTCGCACAAAGCACCCTTTTCGCTCACGCCAGCTGAGTGCAGCGCGCCATGGCGGTAACACAGCGCTACTTTTCGCACCAAAAGGAGGCTTTCACGGCGACGGGTGCCACACTTTTCATGGATAAACTACTCAGGTTCAAGAGTTGACGGTAACGCCTTGACTATAAAGGTGGCTTTGACTCAGGCGCGGACGCCACTTCCTGGCACACCATCAGACACGTTTGCCCTCGCATTTTCGGCCATTCGCCCAGAAGGCTTCTGACAAATGTGAAAAATTCATCAACCGAGCCTCGCTTTGAGCACGCTTGTTGCATTTCTCTCCGCCACGTCGGCATGACACCTGCAACGGCAGGGTGAGGCGACAGGTGCCAAAACGGCATGACTAAACACTGTCGCCATGCAGACAGAGCGAAGACTTGCATGAACAACCGGTTTCAATATGCGACATCAATATTGCTGTTTACGACATGGGCATAAAGTTATTGGAAAGGCAGTTTTTCCCATATCGCCAAGACTAGTCAGCGTGCTATACATTTTCGCCGACATAACAAGAAAGAGCTGCCCCTATAACTAAAACACTTGGGTGCAGCGGTACTCTTCCTAAAAACCAAAGGAGCAAATCACGATGCGCGTGATGAAGTGGAGCATGATCGCCCTGGCTGTTGCCGCAGGGACCTCGCAGTTGGCAGTTGCCTCTTCCCAGGATGAAGCCAAGGGCTTTATCGAAGATGCTTCTGCAGGCGTCAAACTTCGTAACCTTTATTTCAGCCGCGACTTCCGTAACCGTGAAAACAATCCCGCCGGTCCGACCCAGAGCTACGCGAAAGAATGGGGCCAAGGCTTCATCGGCACCTTCGAATCGGGCTTCACCCAAGGCACCGTAGGCGTCGGCGTCGATGCAATCGGCATGCTGGGCATCAAGCTCGACAGCGGCCGTGGCCGTGTCGGCACTGGCTTGTTCCCGACCGACTCCGACGGACGCTCGCAAGACGAGTATTCCAAGGGCGGCGCAGCAGTCAAGTTCCGTGTTTCCGATACCGTCCTGAAAGTGGGCGACCAGTTCACCGCCCTGCCGGTATTCGCTACCGATGACAGCCGCCTGCTGCCGGAAATGGCCCGGGGCGCGTTGATCACCAGCAGCGAGATCAAGGGCCTGACCCTGCACGCCGGTCGCTTCACCAGCCTGCGCGCGCAAGAGCTGACCGAGCACGACAGCCTCGGCCTGAAAGAGGCGAACGTCGTCGGCGGCACCTACGCCTTCAACGACAACCTGAGCACCAGCCTCTACTACTCCAAGGTTGAAGACTACTGGCGCAAGTACTACGCCAACATCAACTGGGCGCTGCCGATCTCCGACGACCAAGGCCTGGTCTTCGACTTCAACATCTATGACACCAAGAGCGACGGCGCCGGCCTGCAGCGCGCTGCAAACGACGACGTCACCAAACTCGACAACCGCGCGTTCAGCCTTTCCGGTGCCTACACCATCGGCGCGCACACCTTCACCGCCACCTTCCAGCGCGTGAGCGGTGACGGCGACTATGGCTATGGCGTGGACGGTGGCGGCACCGTGTTCCTGGCCAACTCCGTTGCCCGTTCCGACTTCAACGCCGAAGACGAGAAGTCCTGGCAGGTCCGCTACGACCTGAACTTCGCCGAGTATGGCGTACCCGGCCTGAGCTTCATGACCCGTTATGTTCGCGGCACCGGTGCCAACACCGCCACCACCAACAACGGCAAGGAATGGGAACGTGACGTCGACGTCAAGTACGTCCTGCAGGACGGCCCGGCGAAGGACCTGAGCTTCCGTGTCCGTCAAGCCACCTACCGCACCAGCGACGGCGTTTACTACGGTTCGGACTCCATCGACGAACTGCGCCTGATCGTCGAGTACCCGCTGAGCATTCTGTAAGCCCTGGCTTGCAATGCCCCGCAATGAAGAGCCCGGCAGCGATGCCGGGCTTTTTCTTGGCTGACAAGCGAGTCGCCCTGGGGCATCCTGTACGCCTTCGACTCGCCCCCGTACAATGCGGGGTCAATCAATGTCTTACGCAACCGACAACGGCCCAACATGCGCACCAGTCAATATTTGCTCGCCACCCAGAAAGAAACCCCTGCCGACGCAGTGGTCATCAGCCACCAGCTCATGCTGCGTGCCGGGATGATCCGCAAACTGGCTTCCGGCCTCTACACCTGGCTGCCGATGGGCCTGCGGGTAATGCGCAAGGTCGAGGCTGTGGTACGCGAGGAAATGAACGCCGCCGGTGCCCTGGAAGTGCTGATGCCGAGCATCCAGCCTGCCGAGCTGTGGCAGGAGTCCGGTCGCTGGGAGCAGTACGGCCCCGAGCTGCTGCGCCTGAAAGACCGTCACGCCCGTGACTTCTGCGTGGGCCCGACCCACGAAGAGGTCATCACCGACCTGGCGCGCAACGAGCTGAGCAGCTACAAGCAGCTGCCGCTGAACATGTACCAGATCCAGACCAAGTTCCGCGACGAAATCCGTCCGCGCTTCGGCCTGATGCGCGGCCGCGAATTCATCATGAAGGATGCTTACTCCTTCCATGCCGACCAGGCTTCCCTGCAGGAAACCTACGATCGCATGCACCAGGCGTACACCAACATCTTTACCCGCCTGGGCCTGGACTTCCGCCCAGTGCAGGCCGACACCGGCTCCATCGGTGGCAGCTACTCCCACGAGTTCCACGTGCTGGCCGAGTCCGGCGAAGACGACGTGATCTTCAGCGACAGCTCCGATTACGCGGCCAACATCGAGAAGGCCGAGGCCACCCCACGCGAAACCGTGCGTCCTGCGCCTACCGAAGAGCTGCGCCTGGTCGACACCCCGAACGCCAAGACCATCGCACAACTGGTCGAGAACCATGGCCTGCCGATCGAGAAGACCGTCAAGACCCTGATCGTGCGTGGCGCCGAAGAAGGCAAGCTGGTGGCGCTGATCGTTCGTGGCGACCATGAGCTGAACGAAATCAAGGCGACCAAGCTGGAACAGGTCGCCGACCCGCTGGTCATGGCCACCGACGCCGACCTGCGTGCTGCCATCGGCGCCGGCGCCGGCTCCCTGGGCCCGCTGAACCTGCCGCTGGAATGCATCATCGACCGCTCCGTCGCCTTGATGAGCGACTTCGGCATCGGCGCCAACATCGACGACAAGCACTACTTCGGCGTGAACTGGGAACGCGACCTGCCGGTCCCCCAGGTCGCCGACCTGCGCAACGTCGTCGCCGGCGATCCAAGCCCAGACGGCCAGGGCACCCTGGTGATCAAGCGCGGCATCGAAGTCGGGCACATCTTCCAGTTGGGCACCAAGTACAGCGAAGCGCTCAAGTGCCAGGTACTGGGCGAAAACGGCAAGCCGGTGACCCTGTCCATGGGTTGCTACGGCATCGGCGTGTCCCGCGTGGTCGCCGCCGCCATCGAGCAGAGCTACGACGACAAGGGCATCGTCTGGAATGACGCCCTGGCCCCCTTCCAGATCGCCCTGGTGCCCCTGCGCTACGAGACCGACGTGGTTCGCGAGGCTACTGACAAGCTGTATGCCGAGCTGACCGCCGCCGGCTTCGAAGTGCTGCTGGACGACCGTGACAAGAAGACCAGCCCGGGGATCAAGTTCGCCGACATGGAACTGATCGGCATCCCGCACCGCATCGTGGTCAGCGACCGCGGCCTGGCCGATGGCAACCTGGAATACAAGCACCGCACCGAGCAGGACGCTCAACCCCTGCCTGTGGCCGAGGTGTTGTCGTTCCTGCAAGCCCGCATCCGTCGCTGATAACCAATGCCCGAGTGAACATGTTCAAGCGAAGTACCATTACCTTGGGAGGCACCGCACTGTGCGGTGCCTTGCTCGTCAGCGGTTGCGCGAATCAGATGTCCCAGCGCAGTGAGCACGAGGAACGTGTCGAGCGCAAGCTGCTCGAACACAGCCTGCAGATCGATGTCGGGGAGCCGAAGGTGCTGGAACTGCCGCAGCGACGCATACGCGTCCATGAGCAGAAGCACTTCGAGGTCACCGAATTCGAGGTCACCCGCCATTATGACCGCTACACGCCCTACCAGCCCTGGCGGGAGGTCTACGAGATCCCGCTGGGCGCGGTGGCAGTGGTGGCGGGGGTGGGCGCCAACGTGGTGAACATCTTCGCCTTGGGCAACCTGCCACAGAGCATTACCCAGGACTGGCTGAGCTATGGCGTGGCCGGGCTCAACCCCTTCATGAACGTGCAATCCAACGGTCGCGCCCAGCAGAACCTGGTCGGCATCGACGAAGTGCAGAAGGACAAGCGCCAGGAGTTCACCACCCTGCCGTGGAGCGAACGTCTGGTCGAAGTCAAGGCCGGCAAGCTTACCCATGAGCTCACCACCGACAGGAACGGCGTATTGCGTCTTAACCTGCTGGACAGCCCCTTCTCGGAACAGAACCTTAACCACATCGGCACCCTGCACTTGCAGGTGGTCGACGAGGACAACGCGGTTCGCGCCGACGCCAGCCTGCTGATCAGTGGCAACTTGCGCAGTAAGCTGGTAGAAGCCCATGACCTGATCTTCGATGACCTGGAAGACGACGAGGTCGGCCAGTGGGTGCACCGGGTCAAGCGTCTGTCCGAGCTGGGCCTGGAGGAAGAAGCCAGCGAACTGGAGCAGAGTCTGATCGAGCTGACCCGCAATGATCCGGAACTGCAGCAGGAGTTTCTCGACGCACTGACCAAGAACGCCGGTCGCCTGGTGGCTGATCCGGGCGTCAGATGATGTGCTGGGCCGATATCACCGCGATATCGGCCCTCAGGCCTTGCGCTCGAACAGCTCCAGCTGTTCATGGGCGCCGCGCAGATCAATCAGGCGCACCCCTACCCCCAGCAGACGGACCGGCTTGCCGCCCCGGGCGAAGGCCTGGCTGAGCAGCTGTCGATAGCTGTCCAGATCGCGCCCGGCTCCGGTCTGTTCGAGGGTAGTCTGGCTGAAATCATGAAACTTGACCTTGACGAAGGGCTTGCCCGGCCGATAGCTGCTGTCCATCCGCGCCACGCGCTCATTCAGGCTCGTCAACAGCTCAGGCAGCTTCTCCAGGCAACTGGTCAGATCTGGAAGATCAGTGTCGTAGGTATTCTCGACGCTCACCGATTGACGTCGGCTGTCGTTTTGCACAACCCGATCATCGATGCCCCAGGCCAGCCCCCAAAGACGCTCACCGAAACTGCCGAACTCGCGCACAAGTGACAGCCGTGGCCATTCGCGCAGATCATGGCATGTGCTGATACCCAGACGTGCCAGCTTGTCCGCTGTCACCTTCCCCACGCCGTGCAGCTTGGCCACCGGCAAGGCCGCGACAAAGGCTTCGACCTGCGACGGCGTGATCACGAACAGCCCGTTGGGCTTGCGCCAGTCGCTGGCGATCTTGGCCAGGAACTTGTTCGGGGCCACGCCGGCCGACACGGTGATGTGCAGTTTCTGCGCGACGCGCCGGCGTATGTCCTCGGCGATGCGCGTGGCGCTGCCGCAATACCATTGGCTCTCGGAGACATCCAGGTAGGCCTCGTCCAGCGAGAGCGGCTCGATCAGTTCGGTATAGTCACGAAAGATGGCATGGATCTCGCGCGAGGCTTCTTTATAGGCATCGAAGCGCGGCTTGACGATCACTAGATCCGGACACAGCTTGAGCGCGTGCCGCGAAGACATCGCCGAACGCACACCGTAGGCCCGAGCCTCGTAGTTACAGGTGGCAATCACTCCGCGACGCTCCGCCGAACCGCCTACCGCCATGGGCCGCCCGGCCAGGCATGGGTCGTCGCGCATCTCGATGGCAGCATAAAAGCAGTCGCAGTCGATGTGGATGATCTTGCGCAAGGACATGGATGACCGTCAGCACTGTAAATTCATACAGATAATAGCCCATTGAGAACATCCGCCGCATCCATTGAGCGGCGAAGCACGATGACCGGGGCAAACCCACGGCAGAGCTGACCCGGGGCGCGGACTGAAACGCTAAGGGTTTGAAGAAACAGGGGTTTTCGAAGAAAGTTCTTGACGTCAGCGCAGAAATCCGTAGAATTCGATCTCACAGGCGCGGGATGGAGCAGCCTGGTAGCTCGTCGGGCTCATAACCCGAAGGTCGTCGGTTCAAATCCGGCTCCCGCAACCAGATTCAAGAAAAAGGCCACTGTCTAGACAGTGGCCTTTTTTGTTGTCCCAAAGAAATATCAACATAATTGAAATGAAAGGTTGCCAGTTCCGTTCAGAGCTGTAGAATGCGCCCCACTGACGCGGGATGGAGCAGTCTGGTAGCTCGTCGGGCTCATAACCCGAAGGTCGTCGGTTCAAATCCGGCTCCCGCAACCATATTCAAGAGAAAGGCCACTGTTTAGACAGTGGCCTTTTTTCTTGCTCGTGAAAAAAGTCATGATAATCAGCCATTAAGGTTTGACACCCAGGCTGATAGCTGTAGAATGCGCCCCACTGACGCGGGATGGAGCAGTCTGGTAGCTCGTCGGGCTCATAACCCGAAGGTCGTCGGTTCAAATCCGGCTCCCGCAACCATATTCGTCAGAACAAACCCCGCCTGTTTGCAACAGGCGGGGTTTGTTGCATCTGGGCCATGGGAAACGACGCGAGTCCTGCTCTTCGGTCATCGCGCGCCATGTCTGGGCAATAGACGCCAGCTTCGCACAGCCGACTCGCTCACCCCCTGTTTCATGAAACTTCTTTAAGCAGGCAAGGCTACAGGCGCGGGCTACTATTGGGCCACGTCTCCTCCCACAGGGATTGCCACTTGGCCGCCTACCCTCTCCACCTCGCGCGTTGCTCGAGGTGACCGATGAACACCCCTTCGCCTGAAGAACCCACACCTGTCACCGCTGCCCTGCCGGTGGCCGTGCAACGATTACCCTGGCTTGAGCGACTGAGCAAGTACCGTCAACCCCTGATCCTGGTGCTGACCTTGGTGCTGTTTGCCATCGCGTTGGTTGCCTGTCGGCACCTGCTCAGCGAACTGGACATCTACGCCCTGCACGATGCCCTGCTCAGCGTTCCTTCTGGCGCAGTGGCCGCTGCCGTGCTGGCTACCGCGGTCGGTTTCCTGATCCTGCTCGGCTACGAATGGTCCGCCAGCCGCTATGCCGCGGTGAAGCTATCGCCTGCCACCCTGGCCATGGGTGGCTTCAGCGCTTTCGCCATCGGCAATGCCATCGGCCTGTCGATGCTGTCGGGCGGCTCGGTGCGCTATCGCCTCTATGCACGCCAAGGCCTGGGAGCTGCCGAAATTGCCCGCATGACGCTGTTCGCCAGTCTCTCGCTGGGCTGCGCGCTGCCACCCCTGGCGGCGCTGGCAACACTCAGCGACTTGCCGGCCGCCGCCGCTGCCTTGCGCCTGCCGTCCGTGCTGCTCGCGGGCGTGTCGATCTGCGTACTGGTGATGGCGAGCGCACTGGCTTATGGCCTGTACCGCCGGCGCCTGCCGGAACAGCCGCTGGCCGACAGCCTGTTGGTCCGCTTCGGCCGACGCACACTGCGTCTGCCCGCCGCACGCCTGGCCGGCCTACAGCTACTGATCACCGCGCTGGACGTGGCCGCCGCGGCGACCGTGCTGTACCTGCTGCTGCCCGAAGCGCCGCCCTTCGCTGCGTTTGTGCTGGTGTACCTGCTGGCCCTGGCGGCAGGGGTGCTCAGCCATGTGCCAGGCGGCGTAGGGGTGTTCGAAGCCGTGCTGCTGGCGGCGTTCGCCGATCAGCTCGGCGCCGCTCCGCTGGCTGCCGCGCTGTTGTTGTATCGCCTGATCTACGTGGTGCTACCACTGTTGCTGGCGTGTGTGCTGCTACTGGCCAACGAGGCGCGACGCCTGCTGTTTGCCCAGCAGGCCCTCAGGGCAGCCTCGGGACTGGCTGCACCGGTATTGGCGATCCTGGTGTTTCTGTCTGGCGTCGTGCTGCTGTTTTCCGGGGCGACGCCCGAGATCGACACGCGCCTGGAGCACCTGGGCTTTCTGGTTCCTCATCGACTTATCGATGCCTCGCACTTCGGCGCCAGCCTGATCGGGGTACTGTGCCTGCTACTGGCCCAGGGGCTGCGTCGTCGTCTCTCGGCGGCCTGGCTGCTGACCACGGTGTTACTGCTGATCGGCGCCCTGCTCTCCCTGCTCAAGGGCTTCGACTGGGAAGAGGCCAGCCTGCTGACCTTCACTGCCTGCCTGCTGGCCCTGTTCCGCCGCTCGTTCTATCGGCCAAGCCGGCTGCTGGAATTGCCCTTCTCGCCGGTGTATGTGGTCGCCAGCGCCTGCGTCGTCGGCGCGTCGGTGTGGTTGCTGTTGTTCGCCTACCAGGATGTGCCCTACAGCCACGAGTTGTGGTGGCAGTTCACCCTGGACGCCGATGCGCCACGCGGCCTGCGTTCGGCACTGGGCAGCGCAGTGCTGCTGGTGATCGTGGCCCTGACCTGGTTGCTGCGTACCGCACGCCCGGTGATCCACCTGCCCGGCCCCGACGAGTTGCAGCGCGCCCTGCAGATCCTGCTGGCCTCCGATCAGCCCGACGGCGGCCTGGCCCTGACCGGCGACAAGGCATTGTTGTTCCATCCCAAGGACACGGCCTTCCTCATGTATGCACGGCGTGGCCGCAGCCTGGTGGCCCTGTACGATCCAATCGGCCCGGCGCAGGAACGCGCCGAGATGATCTGGCAGTTCCGTGACCTGTGCGACGTCCATCACGCGCGCCCGGTGTTCTACCAAGTCCGCGCGCAAAACCTGCCGTTCTACATGGACATCGGTCTGACCGCGATCAAGCTGGGCGAGGAGGCGCGGGTCGACCTGCGACGCTTCGACCTGGAGGCCAAGGGCAAGGAGATGAAGGACCTGCGCTACACCTGGAACCGCGGCGGGCGCGACGGCCTGAGCCTGGAAATCCATGAGCCGGGCCAAGCGCCCCTGGACGCGCTCAAGGTGATCTCCGACGCCTGGCTCAGCGGCAAGAACGTGCGCGAAAAAGGCTTCTCGCTCGGCCGCTTCAGCCCAGAGTACCTGGCGCATTTCCGCATCGCCCTGGTGCGCTTCCAAGGCCGTCCGGTGGCCTTTGCCAACTTGCTGGAAACCCACGGCCGTGAGCTGGCCAGCCTCGACCTCATGCGCGCCCATCCGCAGGCACCGAAGCTGACCATGGAGTTTTTGATGATCGGCCTGATCCTGCACTACAAACACCACGATTTCGGGCGCTTCAGCCTGGGCATGGTGCCGCTCTCGGGGCTGCAGCCACGGCGGGGGGCACCCCTGACCCAGCGCCTGGGCTCGATGGTGTTCCAGCGCGGCGAACAGCTCTACAACTTCCAGGGACTGCGGCGCTTCAAGGACAAGTTCCAGCCGGACTGGGAACCTCGCTACATGGCCGTGCCGGCCGGGCTCGACCCCCTGGTGGCATTGGCCGACACCGCCGCCCTGATTGCCGGCGGCCTGACTGGACTGGTGAAACGCTGATGACCCGACGCTACTGGCTGTACGTCCTGATTCCCCTACTGCTGGCCTTGCTGGCCGCGGCCTTCGGTTTCTGGCTGTGGACCCGGCCGGCGCCGCAGGCACACCTGGAGCACCTGATCCTGGACGATGGCAGCAACCTGGTCCGCGTCACCCCAGGCACCCGTGCCAAGGCCTGGGTCGCCATCGCAGTGGAGCAGACGCAACGCTTGAGCGATCGGCAACTGCTCGACCTCAGCCAGGCGGGCGACGCCCAGTTGATCCAGCTGGAACTGCCGGCCGGCGATTGCCGCGGGCAACAGCAGGCGCTGCAGCATGCAGTGGGACGACTGTCGGCAGCACCGACACTGGTTGCTGGTATCGGCCCTGGCGCCAGCCTCGCCTGGGACTGGCTGGCGGGGCAGAACAACGCCCAGGCGCGCGCCATTTCGGTGGACTTCAAGCTGCAACAGCCCGGCTGCCCTGGCGCCTTGCCCAAGACCGCCCCGCATGGCCACTGGAGCGTGGCCTGGAACGATAACCCCGATGACGCCAGCGCCGCCTTCGTACGCGACCAACCCAACGCCGACACCAGCATCAGCGACTACGACATCCACCTCCCTCAGGTGCTCAAGGGTCAGTTGACCCAGGCCCTGGTGGGCCGTGACGGCAACGCCCTGGATATTCCGGTGGTGGAAGTACCAGCTGGGCAGGCCACCGATACCGTCACCCTGTTCCTGTCCGGTGACGGCGGCTGGCGTGACCTGGACCGGGACGTCGCTGGCGAGATGGCCAAGCTCGGCTATCCGGTGGTCGGCATCGACACATTGCGCTATTACTGGCAGCACAAGACCCCGGAGCAGAGCGCCACCGACCTATCGGAACTGATGCAGCACTACCGTCAGAAATGGGGCACCAAGCGTTTCGTGCTCATCGGCTACTCCTTCGGCGCAGACGTCTTGCCAGCCATCTATAACCGGCTGCCGACAGAAGACCAGCAGCGGGTCGATGCCCTGATGCTGCTGGCCTTTGCGCGCAGCGGCAGCTTCGAGATCGAAGTCGAAGGCTGGCTTGGCAATGCCGGCAAGGAAGCCCCCACCGGGCCGGAGATGGCCAAGCTGCCGGCATCCAAGGTGATTTGCGTCTATGGCGAGGAAGAAAGCGACGAAAGCGGCTGCACCGAACACACCGCGGTGGGCGAACGCCTGAAGCTGCCAGGCGGTCACCACTTCGACGAGGATTACCCGGCCTTGGCCAAGCGCCTGATCGGCGAGATCGAGATGCGCCAAGGGAGCCTCAAGCGGTAAGCGGCAAGCTCGCAGCTCAAATCTCCACCTGCGTCCCCAACTCGATTACCCGGTTCAAAGGGAGATTGAAGAAACGCAGGTTGCCGTTGGCGTTCTTCAGCAGGAAGGCGAACAAGGCTGCGCGCCAGCGGGCCATGCCCTCCAGGCGGGAGGCAATCACGGTCTCGCGGCTGAGGAAATAGGTGGTGCGCATGGGGCTGAAATCCAGCACGTCCAGCGGGCACAACGCCAATGCCGCAGGCACGTCCGGTTCGTCCATGAAGCCGAAGTGCAACAGCACGCGGTAAAAACCCTCACCCTGGTCATGCACCTCGAACCGTTCTTGCGCCGGCACTCTGGGCCGGTCCTCGCTGACCACAGTGAGCAGCACTACCTGGCAGTGCAACACCTGGTTGTGCAACAGATTGTGCAACAGTGCATGGGGCACCGCGTCGGCCCGTGCGGTGAGGAATACCGCCGTACCCTCCACCCGGTGCGGTGGCTGCACGCGAATGCTGTCGATGAACACCGGTAGCGGCAGGCTGCCTTCGTCGATGCGCTCGACCAGGATCTGCTTGCCGCGCTTCCAGGTGGTCATCAGCACGAACAGCACGGTGCCCGCCAGCACCGGAAAGGCGCCGCCTTGCACCACCTTGGGCACGTTGGCGGCAAAGAACAGGCCGTCGACCAACAAAAAGCCGAGCAGCACCGGCACCGCCAGCACGGGCGGCCACTTCCACAACAGCAGCATCACGCTCGACACCAGCAGCGTCGTCATCAACATGGTGCCGGTGACGGCCACACCGTAGGCCGATGCCAACGCGCCTGAAGACTCGAATCCCAAGACCAGCAGCACCACGCCGACCATCAGCGACCCGTTCACCGCGCCGATGTAGATCTGTCCTTGCTCATCGCTGGAGGTGTGCTGGATGTGCATGCGCGGGATGTAGCCGAGCTGGATGGCCTGGCGCGTGAGGGAAAAGGCGCCGGAAATCACCGCCTGGGAGGCGATCACCGTGGCCAGTGTGGACAGCCCCACCAGCGGCAGCAGGGCCCAGCCTGGCGCCAGCAGGTAGAAAGGATTACGCGCGGCTTGCGGATCCTGCAGCAGCATCGCCCCCTGGCCGAAGTAGTTCAGCACCAGCGCCGGCAGCACCAGTACGAACCAGGCCCGAGCGATCGGCTTGCGGCCGAAGTGGCCCATGTCGGCGTACAGCGCCTCGGCGCCCGTCAGCGCCAGCACTATCGCGCCGAGAATGGCCACGCCCATGCCGGGGTGAACGATGAAGAAGCGCACTGCCCATGCCGGGTTGAGCGCCTTGAGCACTTCCGGGCTCTGCGTGATGCCATGGATGCCGAGGGCGGCCAGGACCAGGAACCAGGCCACCATCACCGGTCCGAACAGAATACCGATGCGCGCGGTACCGTGCTTCTGGATCAGGAACAGCGCCACCAATACCACCACTGCGATCGGCACCACCCAGTGATCGATGCCTTCGAAGGCCAGGCCCATGCCCTCCACCGCCGAGAGCACGGAGATCGCCGGGGTGATCATGCTGTCGCCATAGAACAGCGCGGCACCGATCAGGCCACAGACCACCATCAGCACGCGCAGCCTCGGATAAGGCGCCGAGGCGCGCCCCGCCAGCGCGGTCAAAGCCATGATGCCGCCCTCGCCCTGGTTGTCGGCACGCAGGATGAACATCATGTACTTGATCGAGACTACCCAGATCAGCGACCAGAGGATCAACGCGAGGATGCCCAGGACCCCGTCATGGGTGACCGGCACGCCATAGCCACCGGAAAAGACTTCCTTGAGGGTGTACAAGGGGCTGGTGCCGATGTCGCCGTAGACCACCCCAACGGCTGCTACCAGCAGGCTCAACGGCTTCGCCACGCGATCCGCGCCAGCGGCCTGACCACTTGCCTGAACCATCGACCACTCCCACGAACGGCCCGCAGAGCCGAAAAGATAGCTACCAGACCGCGATCAGGCGCGATGACTGCCTGCCGAGCGCATTGCAGACGCAGCCAAAACGACGCGGATGCCGCTGGACAAGCACCCGCAGCCGACGCCGCGAAGCATAGCGCAGCGTTCGTCGCTTTTGTGCTGGTCAAGAGACTTTGCGCTCGCTAGAATTGCGCACTTTTTGATCAGAGGCGCGCAAAGCGCCCGTCAGGACTGCCCCGTCATCGACACCGGGCAGCCTTATTCGATACCGAGGTTAGTCATGTCCACCACCCCTACGTCCGCCACGCCAAAGGTAGGATTCGTATCACTTGGTTGCCCCAAGGCCCTGGTCGATTCCGAGCGCATCCTCACCCAGCTGCGCATGGAAGGCTACGAAGTCGTGCCCACCTATGAGGACGCCGATGTCGTGGTGGTCAACACCTGCGGCTTCATCGACAGCGCCAAGGCCGAATCCCTCGAAGTGATCGGTGAAGCCATCAAGGAAAACGGCAAGGTCATCGTCACCGGCTGCATGGGCGTCGAGGAAGGCAGCATCCGCGATGTGCACCCAAGCGTGCTGTCGGTCACTGGCCCCCAGCAGTACGAGCAGGTGGTCAACGCCGTCCACGAAGTCGTGCCGCCGCGCCAGGACCACAATCCGCTGATCGACCTGGTGCCGCCCCAGGGCATCAAGCTGACCCCGCGCCACTACGCCTACCTGAAGATTTCCGAAGGCTGCAACCACAGCTGCAGCTTCTGCATCATCCCGTCCATGCGCGGCAAGCTGGTCAGTCGCCCGGTCGGCGAGGTGCTGAGCGAGGCCGAGCGCCTGGTCAAGGCTGGGGTCAAGGAGATTCTGGTGATCTCCCAGGACACCAGCGCCTACGGCGTCGATGTGAAGTACAAGACTGACTTCTGGAACGGCCGCCCGGTCAAGACCCGCATGCTCGAGCTGTGCGAAGCCTTGAGCAGCCTGGGCGCGTGGGTGCGCTTGCATTATGTCTACCCGTACCCGAACGTCGACGACGTGATCCCGTTGATGGCCGCCGGCAAGGTCCTGCCGTACCTGGACATCCCCTTCCAGCACGCCAGTCCCAAAGTGCTCAAGTCCATGAAGCGCCCTGCTTTCGAGGACAAGACCCTGGCGCGGATCAAGAAATGGCGCGAGCAGTGCCCTGAACTGATCATCCGCTCCACCTTCATCGTCGGCTTTCCCGGCGAGACCGAAGAAGACTTCCAGTACCTGCTGGACTGGCTCAGCGAGGCCCAGCTGGACCGCGTCGGTTGCTTCCAGTACTCGCCGGTCGAAGGCGCCCCGGCCAATGACCTGGGCCTGGCCGAAGTGCCGGACGACATCAAGCAGGACCGCTGGGACCGCTTCATGGCCCACCAGCAGGCGATCAGTGCTGCGCGCCTGCAACAGCGTGTCGGCAAGGAAATCGAGGTGTTGATCGACGAGGTCGAGGAGCAGGGTTCGGTCGGTCGCAGTTTCTTCGACGCACCGGAAATCGACGGCAGCGTGTTCATCGACGGCAATCATGGCTTCAAGCCGGGCGACAAGGTGCGCTGCCGGGTCGTCGATGCCGACGAATACGACCTCTGGGCCGAACCTGTCTGAGGACGGCACGCTCAAGGCGCCCTTGAGATCGCGCGGCGCATCGCGGTGCATGCCTTGGATCTTGCAGTGCCCTTGAGATCGAGCGCCGCGCGGGCGGCGCTCGATCTCGAGGGTGCTACAAAACCCAAGCCCAACCGCGAAGCACCGCGCACATGATTGTCTTTAAAGCCTGCCAAGGTCGCTTGAGGCTAATTCCTACAAAATCCTCGGACCGAGGTGAAGGACGCCGTCGCTGCCATCTGAAAATGCCGGAAAAACCGATAAAGCGCCGAAACCGCTCAGGTTAGCGGCCTCAAAGCAGCGCGGGCAGGTACAATAGGCACCTTATCCCCTGCACTGCGACCATCCCCATGTCTGAGCCCGTCCGTCTCTCCAAACGCCTCATCGAACAACTCGGCTGCTCTCGCCGTGAGGCCGAGCTGTACATCGAGGGGGGCTGGGTCACAGTCGACGGCGAGGTGGTCGAGCAGCCGCAGTTCAAGGTCGACGGCCAGCGCGTCGAACTGCTCGCCGGCGCCAAGGCCGAGTCCCTGGAGCCAGTGACCCTGCTGCTCAACCAGCCGGCCGAGCTGGACACCGAGGCCGCTCGCGCCAGCATGAACATGGCCAACCACGCGCAAAGCCAAGGCCCGACCCTTCGCCCGTTGCATGGGCACTTCATCCGCCAGGAATGCATCGCGCCGCTGCAAGCGGGCGCCAGCGGCCTGCAGGTGTTCACCCAGGATTGGCGAGTCACCCGCAAGATCAACGCTGATCTCGCGCGCCTGGAGCAGGAATACATTGTCCAGGTCAGCGGCCAGACAACGCCACAGGCCCTCGAACGCCTGGCCCGTGGCGTGGTGCGCAAGGGCCGCGAGCTGCCGAAGGCCAAGGCCAGCTGGCAGAACGAGACCCACTTGCGCCTGGCTGTGAAAAACCCGCAACCCGGCCAGATCGCCGAGCTGTGTGCCAGCCTTGGCCTCGAGGTGCTGGGCATGCGCCGTATCCGCCTGGGCGGCGTGAGCATGGGCAAGCTGCCCCTGGGTCAGTGGCGCTACGTGGCAAGCACCGAAAGATTCTAGCAACACGGCCGCCCCGCTCAGGTGCGGCTCCTGAACAGGATTGTCCCTATGAACCACAACGATGTACTGCGCAGCCTGCGCTACATGATCAACGTCAGCGATGCCCAGGTCGTCGACATCATCGGCCTGTCGGGCCTGACGGTCTCGGCCGACGACGTCGCCACTTACCTGAAGAAGGAAGAAGAGCCGGGTTTCGTGCGTTGCCCTGACCGCGTCATGGCGCACTTTCTCGATGGCCTGGTGATCTACAAGCGCGGTCGCGACGAGAGCCGGCCGCCCCAGCCAATCGAGGTGCCGGTCACCAACAACACCATTCTCAAGAAGCTGCGGGTTGCCTTCGAACTCAAGGAAGAAGACCTGCATGCGGTACTCAAGGCAGCGAACTTCCCGGTCTCCAAGCCCGAGCTCAGTGCCCTGTTCCGCAAGGTCGGCCACGAGAACTTCCGGCCTTGCGGCGACCAGCTGCTGCGCAATTTCCTCAAGGGCCTGACCCTGCGCGTGCGCGGCTGAGCCACCATGGAGCATCGCGTTTCACCCGTCGGCATCGTCCACTCCTGCTTCAAGGAGAAGTTCGCCATTCCCCGGCAGCCGCAACTGGCGCCGGCGGCTCGCGGCGTGCTCGAGCTGCTGCCGCCGTTCGACCAGGGCGATGCCGTGGCGGGTCTGGAGCAGGTCAGTCATGTGTGGCTGCTGTTCCTGTTCCATCAGGCACTGGAAGACAAGCCACGGCTCAAGGTGCGCCCTCCGCGCCTGGGCGGTAACAAGTCCATGGGCGTGTTCGCCACGCGCGCCACACACCGGCCCAATGGCATCGGCCAGTCGGTGGTGCGCCTGGAAGGCGTCGAACCGGGGCGCTTGCTGCTGTCGGGGATCGACCTGCTCGACGGCACCCCGGTGCTCGACATCAAGCCCTACGTCCCCTACGCCGACAGCATCCACGGAGCCCGCAACCAGATGGCCAGCCAAGCGCCTGCGGCCATCGCAGTCCAGTGGAGCGAAAGCGCCCTGCCCCAGGCCCGCGAGCACGAGCTACGCCTGGGCGAGCCGCTGGTGGAGCTGATCGAGCAGTGCCTGGCCCAGGATCCACGTCCGGCCTATCAGGTGCCCCCGGCCGAGCGCGTGTATGGCGTAAGGTTCTGGGATGTCCAGGTACGCTGGCACTACCCGCAGCCGGACCGGATCCGGGTGCTGGAGGTGGTACGCGAAGGCTGAAGGCGGTGTACCAGGCATAAAAAAACGCAGGCTTGCCTGCGTTTTTTTTGGGGTCGCTGCTTACTTCTCGACGAATGCACGCTCGATCAGGTAATCGCCCGGCTCACGCATGCGCGCAGAGATCTTCAGGCCGAAGCTGTCGAGCACTTCGCTGGTCTCGTCGAGCATGCTCGGGCTGCCGCAGATCATGGCGCGGTCGTCCTGCGGGTTGATCGGCGGCAGGCCAATGTCGCTGAACAGCTTGCCGCTGCGCATCAGGTCGGTCAGGCGGCCCTGGTTTTCGAACGGCTCGCGGGTCACGGTCGGGTAGTAGATCAGCTTGTCGCGCAGCGATTCGCCAAAAAACTCGTTCTGCGGCAGGTGCTCGGTGATGAACTCGCGGTAGGCAACTTCATTGACGTAGCGCACGCCGTGGACCAGGATCACCTTCTCGAAACGCTCATAGGTCTCAGGGTCCTGGATGACACTCATGAACGGCGCCAAGCCAGTACCGGTGCTCAACAGGTACAGGTGCTTGCCTGGGTTCAGGTCATCCAGCACCAGCGTGCCCGTAGGCTTCTTGCTGATGATGACCTCATCGCCTTCCTTCAGGTGCTGCAGCTGGGAAGTCAGTGGGCCGTCGGGAACCTTGATGCTGAAGAACTCCAGATGTTCTTCCCAGTTCGGGCTGGCGATCGAGTAGGCGCGCATGAGCGGGCGGCCGTTGGGCTGTTGCAGGCCGATCATCACGAACTGACCGTTCTCGAAGCGCAGACCCGGATCGCGGGTGCACTTGAAGCTGAACAGGGTGTCGTTCCAGTGATGAACACTGAGGACACGTTCGTGGTTCATGTTGCTCATGTAGGGCTCCTGAAAAAAAACGCTGCGCTGACCAAGAGCGCGATTGCGCGATAGTTTAGAGGCAGCGACAATATCTGTTAAATGAATTATCAAGATATGTCTTATCGGTTATATAGATATGCGATTTACGCTCCGCCAACTTCAAGTATTCGTCGCCGTGGCCCAGCACCAGAGCGTCTCGCGGGCCGCCAGCGTGCTGGCGTTATCGCAGTCGGCCGCCAGCACTTCGGTGACCGAGCTGGAACGCCAATCCAGCTGCCAGCTGTTCGACCGAGCCGGCAAACGCCTGAGCCTCAACGCCCTCGGCCACCAGCTGTTGCCCCAGGCTGTGGCCCTGCTCGACCAGGCCAAGGAAATCGAAGACCTGCTCAACGGCAAGTCAGGGTTCGGTTCGCTGTCGGTCGGGGCCACCCTGACCATCGGCAATTACCTGGCTACCTTGCTGATCGGCAGCTTCATGCAGGGCCACCCGGAAAGCCAGGTCAAGCTGCATGTGCAGAACACCGCGCATATCGTGCACCAGGTGGCGCACTACGAAATTGACCTGGGTCTGATCGAGGGCGACTGCAACCATCCGGACCTTGAGGTCCAGCCTTGGGTGGAGGATGAACTGGTGGTGTTCTGCGCGCCGCAGCATCCGCTGGCCAGTATCGGCCGGGCGGATATCGACGCTCTCTCCCGCGAGGCATGGATCCTGCGCGAACAGGGTTCAGGGACGCGCCTGACCTTCGACCAGGCCATGCGTCACCATCGCGCCAACCTGAACATCCGCCTGGAGCTGGAGCATACCGAAGCGATCAAGCGCGCGGTGGAGTCAGGCCTGGGCATTGGCTGCATCTCCCGCCTGGCCCTGCGGGACGCATTCCGCCGTGGCAGCCTGGTCCCGGTGGAAACCCCGGAACTGGACCTGGCGCGGCAGTTCTACTTCATCTGGCACAAACAGAAGTACCAGACCTCGGCCATGCGCGAGTTTCTCGAACTGTGCCGAAGCTTCACCGCCGGAGTCAGGCGCAGCGACGAGATCGTGCTGCCGTCCATCGCCTGAGCGTCAGAGCAGGATCACCCCCCAGACCAGCGCAACCATGGTCAAGGCCACCAGTTGCGCGGCACTGCCCATGTCCTTGGCATTCTTTGACAGCGGATGGCGGTCCAGGGAGATGCGGTCGATGGCCGCCTCCACCGCCGAGTTGAACAACTCGACGATCAACCCTAGCAGGCTCACGGCAATCAGAATGGCCCGCTCGGCGCGGCTGACCGGCAACCAGAAGGCCAGCGGAATCAGCAGCACGTTGAGCAACACCAGTTGGCGAAAGGCAGCCTCACCCTTGAAGGCGGCGCGCAGGCCGTCCAGGGAGTACCCGGCGGCATTGAAGATACGTCTGAGGCCGGTCTGGCCCTTGAATGGCGACATGGAGAGTCACTTCAACCCGTGAAAGCGCTGCAGGCTAGTGCAAGCGGAGTCAAAAAAGCGTGAAGGCAGATTGCCTTAACCGTTGGATACCGATTCCAGCTGTTGCAGCAGCAAGGCTGCCTGGGTCCGGGTGCGCACACCCAGCTTGCGGAAGATCGCGGTCACGTGCGCCTTGATGGTCGCTTCCGACACGCTCAGCTCATACGCGATCTGCTTGTTCAGCAGACCCTCGCAGACCATGGTCAGCACCCGGAACTGCTGCGGGGTCAGGCTAGCCAGGCCTTCGCTGGCGGCCTTGGCCTCGGCGGAGACATCGACCTTCTCGAAGGCCTGTGGCGGCCACCAGACCTCGCCATCGAGCACCTTCTGTACCGCATCCTTGATGACTTCCAAGTCGCTGGACTTGGGAATGAAACCACTGGCGCCGAACTCGCGGGACTTGACCACTACCGCTGCTTCTTCCTGGGCCGAGACCATCACCACCGGGATCTGTGGGTACTGGCCGCGCAACAGGACCAGGCCGGAGAAGCCATAGGCACCGGGCATGTTCAGGTCCAGGAGCACCAGGTCCCAGTCGGTCTTCGCGGTGAGGTGGGTTTCCAGCTCAGCGATGCTCGCCACTTCAACCAGTCGCACGTCAGGCCCGAGGGCGAGGGTAACGGCCTGGCGCAAGGCGCTACGAAACAGCGGGTGGTCATCGGCTATCAGGATTTCGTATGTGGCCATCGATCTAATGATCCTGTTCTGTACCCGGCGCTGGGGGGTCGAAGAGCGCCTGGCAGGTAATTCAGGGCGCGAACGGCAAGGCCGCCGGCCGGAAAGGCACGGCGAAGTCCGGGTTTACTGCAGCTTCGTCGTGCCCGAATCGGCGCCAAGAATGCCGAGCGCGGACCGGGTGGTCAAGCCAAATGCCCGGCCGGTGCTCGCCCACCCTGGCTACCAGCGACGCTATTATGAACCAATCCGCAACCCCCGCCCCTTGTACTATAGGAAGGTTTGCAAACGCTGGTGCACGCTGTCCTGCTCGTCCAGCGGCCAATGCCGCTTGGCGCTCAGGTAATGCGTACTGAACACGTCCAGGTAGGCATCCAGCGCCTGGGCGGCTTGCTGGTCGCCGGCCAGCTCCAGGCACATGGCCGCCACCTCTGCGGTGCAGAAGTGATCGTCACGCTTGGATCTGCGCAAGCGATAGCGCGACATCTGCTCCGGCTGCAGGCTCAGCACCGGGAAGCGATCCAGGTATGGGCTCTTGCGGAACATCTTGCGTGCTTCGGTCCAGGTGGCGTCGAGAAGGAGGAACAGCGGTCGCTTGCCCGCCTCGCGCGTGACCTCGGTCACCACCCGCTCTGGCGCCACGAACTCGCCTGGGAAAACGATATGGGGTTGCCACTGCGGCTGCTCGAGCAGCGCCAGCAACCGCGGATCGACTGCAGTGCGCTGCCAGCCGAAGGCTGAGGTTTCGGCGATCAGGTCGGCGATCAGCCAGCCGGTGTTGGTGGGCTTGAGTGGCTCGGTGTCGTGCATCAGCAGGCACATGCCCGATTGCGCATCGACCTTGGGGCGCCAGGCGCACAGGCAATGACTGATGATCACCCGGCACTCGGGGCAACGCTCTGCTCGCGAACCGCGGGCGACGAAGGGTTTGATGCTGCGCGCAAGGCGCTCGGCGCGCAGGCGCGATACGGCATGGCTCATGGCTTGCGGCCACGCGGGAAACAGGGAATGGGCACTGCGGCGACTCGGCGGATGACAAAGCGACAGTTTACCAGAGCGTCTGGCATTTGCCGTGCAGTCGGCCAGGCACCTCACCTATAATCCAAGGCTTGGGGTTTTCTTCACGGAACGCCGCTCGCAGGCGCGGGTCAAAGCGCCAGTCATCGAACCAGGAGAGATTCATGCTGCGTCTTATCGTCCCGACCCTGAGCCTGCTGCTGGCCCTGCCCCTGGCGGCTCAGGCGGCCTCTAAGCAAGAGTATGAGCTGACCCAAATGCTGCAGAAGGTCGCCAAGGAGAGCAGCGTCGGTACGCCCCGTGCGATCAACGAAGATATCCTCGACCAAGGCTACACCGTCGAAGGCAAGGCCCTGATCAACCACCTAAGCGTGCGCACCAGCCATGCTCAGAAGATGCTCGACAATCCGGACCAGGTCCGCAGCCAGCTTGGCGACAGCGTGTGCCGCAACAACGGCTTCCGCCAGTTGCTCTCTCGCGGCGCGGTGCTGGTCTATCGCTTCACGGAGTACAAGTCGAACCGGCCGGTCATGGATCAGCCCTTCGACGCCGCCAGTTGCGCTGCCGGTGGCAAGAAGAAGTAACACAGGCCTTTTTCATCCGCGCGCCGCTGTTCTTCATCGGCGCGCCACTGGGCTAGCACTGCCTGCAGATAACTTCGGAGCATTCCCTCCCTGCCTGCGCTGCCGGCGCCCCTCTTCTGCACCTGCATTGGATCGCAACTGGCGCGTGGCCATGCGCAAGCTTTCGGCACGATCAAGCGCCAGGGTCTAGATTGATAGCGAACACCTGCGTTTTTCCGGCATGCCAAAAGGCGGCCACTCAGCGCGGATATGCCGCATGCTGAACAACTACAAGAGATGGATTACCGCCACTGCATCAGGTCCTTGAAGGCCTACTGCAATGCTCGAGTCTCGCGCTCGAGTGACAGCAGCCAGCGACACACGCACTGTCGCGGCCGGGAGATGCCATCGGCCCGGTCAAAGGTTTTGCTGCAGAAGGAGACGTTGAATGCCTTATCAACCCAACGAACTATTGTTCACTCACTTCAGGGACAACGGAATCGACCTGAGCAAGATTGACGAACAATTGCATCTGGTCGCACCCGACAGTCCCAACCTGCCCCTGTACCGCGACATGATGCTGACCATCCTGCGCATGGCCCATGATGACCGCAATCGCTGGAATGCAAAGATCACCCTCCAGGCCCTGCGCGAGCTGGACCACGCCTTCCGCTCCCTGGAACGCTACAAAGGCCGGCGCAAGGTCACTGTGTTCGGCTCGGCGCGTACACCCATGGAACATCCCATGTACGCCCTGGCCCGGGAACTCGGCGCCACCCTGGCACGTTCGGACCTGATGGTCATCACCGGTGCCGGTGGCGGCATCATGGCCGCCGCCCATGAGGGCGCAGGGTTCGAGCACAGCCTGGGTTTCAATATCACCCTGCCCTTCGAACAACATGCCAACCCCACCGTTGATGGCACCGACAAGCTGCTACCCTTCCACTTTTTTTTCATTCGCAAGCTGTTCTTCGTCAAGGAGGCCGACGCGCTGGTGCTCTGCCCGGGGGGCTTTGGCACCCTGGATGAAGCGCTGGAGGTACTGACCCTGATCCAGACCGGCAAGAGCCCTCTGGTACCGGTGGTGTTGCTGGACTCTCCTGGCGGCAACTTCTGGCAACACCTGCTGAATTTCATCAGTTGCGAGCTTGAAGAGAATCGCTACATCCTGCCCAGCGACCTGAAACTGCTCCGCTTGGTGCACAGCGCCGAAGAGGCGGTGGAAGAGATCAACCAGTTCTACGCCAATTACCACTCCAGCCGCTGGCTGAAGAGCCAGTTTGTAATCCGCATGCACCACCCACTCAGCGAGGCGGCACTGCATGACCTGCAGGAAGGCTTTGCCGACTTGCGCCTGAGCGGCAAGTACCACCAGCACGCCGACACCGGCGCTGAGCACGAGGAAGGCAACTTCAGGCACCTGACTCGTCTCACCTTTGCCTTCAACGGACGCGACCAGGGCAGACTGCGTGAGCTGGTGGATTTCATCAACCTGTCGGAGAACTGGGCCAAACCCCAACCCATGCACACCACGCAGCGCGCCAGGGAAGCTTTGAAGGTGACCTGAAGGCGATCTGAAACTAGTCGTCCAGCCGTCGGCCGCTCAACAAGCGGCCGATCATATCCAGCGGGAATCCACGGTAGGCCAGAAAACGCGTTTGCTGTGCGCGGCTGCGCGGATCGTGCGGACGCATACCGGCGAATTTGCGTTGCCAGACATCCTGCAACCGAGCTGACCAGTCTACCCCGCTGTCGCGCAGGGCCTGGTCGATATCACCACGGTCGAGACCACGCTTGCCGAGTTCTTCGCGAATTCGCGCAGGCCCATAGCCGGCATTGGAGCGGTAGGAAATGAAGCTTTCGAGGTATCGGGCCTCGCTGAGCAGCCCCTCTTCGGCGAGGCGATCGAGCGCGGGCTCGATCAGCTCATCAGAGGCTCCGCGCTGACGCAATTTGCGCGTCAGCTCGACCCGACCATGCTCGCGGCGCGCGAGCAGGTCCATGGCTGTCCGCCGAACGGCGACGGGGGTGTCGAGTACGACGGACATGGGGCCAATCAATAACCGGCGTCGGCGTCAGCCAGGTCGTCGGCCTGGGCACCGGCCGCTGCAGCCTTGCCGGCGGCGGCAGCAGTGGCAGCGGCGCCAGCGTTCAGCAGCTTCTCGCGGATCAGACGCTCGAGCTCTGCAGCGATGGTCTGGTTTTCCTGCAGGAACTTGGCCGCGTTCGCCTTGCCTTGGCCGATCTTGTTGCCCTGGTAGCTGTACCATGCACCCGACTTCTCCACCAGGCCATGGGTCACGCCCAGGTCAATGATTTCGCCGTTGCGGTAGATACCCTTGCCGTAGAGGATCTGGAACTCAGCCTGGCGGAACGGTGGCGAAACCTTGTTCTTGACGACCTTGACGCGGGTTTCGCTGCCGACTACCTCGTCGCCTTCCTTGACCGCGCCGGTACGGCGGATGTCCAGGCGCACCGAGGCGTAGAACTTCAGCGCATTACCACCGGTGGTGGTTTCCGGGCTACCGAACATGACGCCGATCTTCATGCGGATCTGGTTGATGAAGATGACCAGGCAGTTGGCATTCTTGATGTTGCCGGTGATCTTGCGCAACGCCTGGGACATCAGACGGGCCTGCAGGCCGACGTGCGTGTCGCCCATCTCGCCTTCGATCTCGGCCTTGGGTACCAGGGCCGCTACGGAGTCGATGATGATCACGTCGACAGCATTGGAGCGCACCAGCATGTCGGCGATTTCCAGGGCCTGCTCGCCGGTGTCCGGTTGAGAAACCAGCAGGTCGTCGACGTTGACGCCCAGCTTGCCAGCGTATTCAGGGTCCAACGCGTGCTCGGCGTCGACGAATGCGCAGGTAGCCCCATTCTTCTGGGCCTCGGCGATCACCGACAGGGTCAGGGTGGTCTTGCCGGACGACTCAGGACCGTAGATCTCGACGATGCGGCCTTTCGGCAGGCCGCCGATACCAAGGGCGATGTCCAGGCCCAGGGAGCCGGTGGAGATGGCGGGAATCGCCTGACGCTCATGGTCGCCCATGCGCATGACCGCGCCTTTACCGAATTGGCGTTCGATTTGCCCCAGGGCCGCAGCCAAGGCGCGCTTCTTGTTGTCGTCCATTGAAGTCCTCACGTGTTCGACTGGGCCTGACGGCCGGGAATACCTGTATAAGTAGCCAGTATTATTCCATAGGGATTCGCTCACGCCTACCCCCGTTCACGATTTACTCTGCGCCAAGCTGTAACAAGCCCTCTAGAGCGGCGATCACCGTTTGTCGGCGCACCGACTCGCGGTCACCCTCGAACTGTCGGCGCTCACTGCTCACTTGCGTCCCGTCGGCCCAGGCCAGCCACACGGTGCCCACCGGCTTGGCCGGCGAGCCGCCATCAGGGCCCGCCACGCCGCTCACCGCCACCGCAAAACGCGCGCCGCTGGCGGCCTGGGCGCCTCGCGCCATGGCCTCGACCACCTCCTGGCTGACTGCGCCGACTTCGCTGAACAGGCTCGACGGCACCGCCAGCTGGCGGGTCTTCTGCGCATTGGAATAGGTCACATAACCAGCCTCGAACCAGGCCGAGCTGCCGGGAACGCGCGTGATCGCCTCGGCGATGCCACCGCCGGTGCAGGATTCGGCGGTGCTCACCTGGGCGTGGAAGCGCCGCAGGTGTTCGCCCAGGCGGGCGGAAAGAACGGTGATCGGGTCCATGGCAGGGTCCTTGGCAATCTGTGCACTACCCTACCATCCCAGCCGCCGGTGACAACCGTTCATGGCGCCAGCGCCAGGCATTGGGGGCGTCGCTCAACGCTCCCTCTTGTTATCCGCCTGGGGAGGCTCGTGCAGCCCCAGACGCCTGGACGCCCAGCGCTCATAGAAGCCGATCGCCACATCGGCGCCAGCCACGGCGGTGAGGCCGCCAAAGGCGCTGGCGCTCCAGATCGACATACCGTTGGCGTACAGCAACATCACCGTCGATACACCGCAGACCATGCAGGCACCGGAACGCAGTGCCAGGCGCCGCAACAACGACCAGCCCCGCGCGCCGGCCTTTTCGGCCCGCCACATTTCGCCGAAGAGACCACCCAGCAGCGCCAGGACGATCACCAGCCAGATCGGCAGCTCCAACAACGCTTGTGGCTCATTCGTCACTGTCCCGTCTCCTGCGTGAGGCCGGACAGCGAACTACCGCCCGGTGGGTTGTGTACGCGGCACTCCAGAAAACCCGGCGTGTACCAGGCGCCTAGCAACGCGTCGGCGAACCGCCGGCCCTACCAGCTGGCCGCGCGCGTTGCGCCTGCAATGAATAGCGCCACTTCCTAACCCGCTGAGCAGTCGAGGCCTGTTCATCGCTGCTTGTGTAACCTCCGGTGTCTGCCCGGCGTGAATCACAGCTTATGCATGAGCGCATAAACAATCAATGCATTTCATCCTATTTCTATGCACATGCTTTTGCTTTTATGCATGAAAGCGGCATATACAATGGTCTGTAGGACTTTTCAGCAAGCGAAAAAAACCCGCCGCAGCGGGTCTTTCGTTGCCAGGCACCCCTCAACGGGCGTACATGCCCCACCAGAACACGTGCCCAAGAATGATGATCTGTTCATCCTGCATCTGCTGGAAGCTGTAGTCTTCGTCGGGATGCTCATCGCGATTGAAGCTGCGCAGGCGGATGCCCGTGGGCAGGCGGTAGAGCTGCTTCACGCGCAACTGGCCGGTATGGTTGATGGCGTAGAGGTCGCCATCGATGATGTCGCCGATCGAACGCTTGCCAGTGTTGACCCCGACCGTGGCGCCGTCGCGCAACACTGGCAACATACTGTTGCCACGTACTGTCACACACTTGGCCTGGTCGAATTGCACGCCATTATGGCGCAGGCTGCGCTTGCCGAAGCGCAGCCGCGCCCGCTCACTCTCCTCGATGACGAAGCGCCCTGATCCGGCTGCCAACTCGACCTCGCGCAGGAAGGGAATGGACACCTCGTCGTCCTCGACGGGTGTTTCGTCATCCCATAGGCTGAAGTCGCTCAGCTCGGCATGCCCCTGCGCAGGCTGAGTCGCCTCTCGCGACTCGCCCAAGGCGATGCGGCCACGCAGCTGATCGGTGCTGACACCAAAATACTCGGCGATCCTGGACACGTGCTTGTCCGAAGGGTCGACGATCTTTTCGCTGAGAATCCGCGACAGGGTGGATTGCGGCACGCCCGTGCGCCGATGCAGCTCGGTCGGGGACAGGCCGTGACGGTCGAGCAGTGCTCTGAGTGTGGTTGCTACGTTGCGTTTTTGCATAATTTGCATAATGCCGCGCAACAGGTCGAAATGCAATTGCCTCAATGCATGGGCGCCAGGGAGGCGCTGATGCCCCTCTATAAGGAAAATCCCTGTAGTATTGCGCCTTCGCCACTGCCACCTGAATGACACGCTGTAAGGCCTTTAATGTCAGATCTCTCCGCACACACTCCGATGATGCAGCAATACTGGAAGCTGAAGAACCAGCACCCAGACCAGCTGATGTTCTACCGCATGGGCGATTTCTACGAGATCTTCTACGAAGATGCGAAGAAAGCCGCCAAACTCCTGGATATCACCCTGACGGCCCGTGGCCAATCGGCGGGCCAGTCGATCCCCATGTGCGGTATCCCGTTCCACTCGGTGGAGGGCTACCTGGCCAAGCTGGTCAAGTTGGGCGAGTCGGTGGTGATCTGCGAGCAGATCGGCGACCCGGCCACCAGCAAGGGCCCCGTGGAACGACAGGTGGTGCGCATCATCACGCCGGGCACGGTCAGTGACGAGGCCCTGCTCGACGAGCGCCGCGACAACTTGATCGCTGCGCTGCTCGGCGACGAGCGGCTGTTCGGCCTGGCGGTGCTGGATATCACCAGCGGCAATTTCACCGTCCAGGAGATCAAGGGCTGGGAGAACCTGCTGGCTGAGCTTGAGCGCATCAATCCGGTGGAGCTGCTGATCCCGGACGATTGGCCTCAGGGCCTGCCGGCCGAAAAGCGCCGCGGCAGCCGACGACGCGCGCCGTGGGACTTCGACCGTGACTCGGCACGCAAGAGCCTGTGCCAGCAGTTCGCGACCCAGGACCTCAAGGGCTTCGGCTGCGACAAGCTGACCCTGGCCATCGGCGCGGCCGGTTGCCTGCTGACCTATGCCAAGGAAACCCAGCGCACTGCCCTGCCGCACCTGCGCAGCCTGCGCCATGAGCGCCTGGATGACACCGTGGTGCTCGACGGCGCGAGCCGGCGCAACCTGGAGCTGGACATAAACCTGGCCGGCGGCCGCGACAATACCCTGCAGTCGGTCATCGACCGCTGCCAGACCGCCATGGGCAGTCGGCTGCTGACCCGCTGGCTGAACCGTCCGTTGCGTGACCTCAAGGTCCTGCAGGCACGTCAGGGGTCGATCCGCTGCCTGCTAGACGGCTATCGCTTCGAAAAACTACAACCGCAACTCAAGGAGATCGGCGACCTCGAGCGGATCCTCGCCCGTATCGGCCTGCGCAACGCCCGCCCGCGGGACCTGGCGCGCCTGCGCGATGCCCTCGGTGCCTTGCCCGAGCTGCAGAACGCCATGGCCGAGCTGGAGGCACCGCACCTGGCACGCCTGGCAGCCATTACCGGCACCTACCCGGAACTGTCCGGCCTGCTGGAAAAAGCCGTGATCGACAACCCGCCCGCGGTCATCCGCGACGGCGGCGTATTGAAGACCGGCTACGACAGCGAGCTGGACGAACTGCAGGCGATGAGCGAGAACGCCGGTCAATTCCTGATCGATCTCGAAGCCCGGGAAAAGGCTCGCACTGGCCTTGCCAACCTCAAGGTCGGCTACAACCGTGTGCACGGTTACTTCATCGAGCTGCCAAGCAAGCAGGCCGAGCAGGCACCGGGCGATTACATCCGGCGGCAGACGCTCAAGGGTGCCGAACGCTTCATTACCCCTGAACTCAAGGCCTTCGAGGACAAGGCGCTATCGGCCAAGAGCCGCGCCCTGGCCCGCGAGAAGATGCTCTATGAGGCGCTGCTGGAAAACCTGATCGGTCACCTGGCACCGCTGCAGGACACCGCCGCTGCCCTGGCCGAGCTGGATGTGCTGAGCAACCTGGCCGAACGCGCGCTGAACCTGGACCTGAATTGCCCACGCTTCGTCGACGAGCCGTGCCTGCGTATCGAGCAAGGCCGTCACCCGGTGGTCGAACAGGTGCTGACCACGCCGTTCGTGGCCAACGACCTGTCGTTGGACGACAGTACGCGCATGCTGATCATTACCGGCCCCAACATGGGTGGTAAATCCACCTATATGCGCCAGACCGCGCTGATTGTGCTGATGGCGCATATCGGCAGCTTCGTCCCGGCCCAGCGCTGTGAGCTGTCGTTGGTAGATCGCATCTTCACCCGTATCGGCTCCAGCGACGACTTGGCAGGCGGGCGTTCGACCTTCATGGTGGAGATGAGCGAGACCGCCAACATCCTGCACAATGCGACCGACCGCAGCCTGGTGCTGATGGACGAAGTCGGCCGGGGCACCAGTACCTTCGATGGCCTGTCGCTGGCCTGGGCCGCCGCCGAACGCCTGGCCCAGTTGCGTGCCTATACCCTGTTCGCCACCCACTACTTCGAACTCACGGTGTTGCCGGAGAGCGAGCCCCTGGTGGCCAACGTGCACCTGAACGCCACCGAGCACAACGAGCGGATTGTCTTCCTGCATCACGTGCTGCCCGGCCCGGCCAGTCAGAGCTATGGCCTGGCAGTGGCGCAACTGGCGGGTGTCCCAGGCGCGGTGATCCAGCGTGCCCGTGAGCACCTGGGCCGACTGGAAACCACCAGCCTGCCCCACGAGGCACCCGCTGTGGCTAACGGCTCCCCCGCCATCCCTCACCAGAGCGACCTCTTCGCCAACCTGCCTCATCCGGCCATGGAAAAGCTCGGCAAGCTCGACCTGGACAACATGACGCCGCGCCAAGCTATCGAAATGCTATATGCACTGAAGACTCTGTTATAACGCGCCTGCGCACAAGCTGATAGAATCGCGCGCGGTTTGCCGGTGCTGCGGGCGCCTAGCCTAGCCTGCAGCCACACCTGTAAACCGCGCTGCCCTGTAAGGAAGGGCACGCTGCCGTAGCCTGAGGAGAGAATTAGAAATGACCTTCGTCGTCACCGACAACTGCATCAAGTGCAAGTACACCGACTGCGTAGAAGTCTGTCCGGTGGACTGCTTCTACGAAGGCCCGAACTTCCTGGTCATTCACCCGGATGAGTGCATCGACTGTGCACTGTGTGAGCCTGAGTGCCCTGCCCAAGCCATTTTCTCGGAAGATGAAATCCCTGCCGGCATGGAGAACTTCATCGACCTGAACGCCGAACTGGCAGAGGTCTGGCCGAACATCACCGAGAAGAAGGACGCCCTGCCTGACGCTGAAGAGTGGGATGGCAAGACTGGCAAGATCGCCGACCTGGAGCGTTAAGCCCAGCGGATTCGTCAAAAGGCCCTTCGCGGGGCCTTTTTCCATTTATTGCAGGCAAAAAAAGGGGCGGTTTGACCCGCCCACATTTTCTTCCGTAGTCCCTGTTGTCCCTGTTCATCATCCTGATGAATCGCATCCTGCGATGTCCTTGACCCTCATCCGTGAAAGTCCGTGTCAGTCCGTCGACACAGTTCGAATACTAGCGCTTCCTGCGGGCCGAACAAGCGCAAAACCTCTCAAAAAAATTCTGCTGATACATCGAGACAAATTCGATTACCTGATTAAAATCAGCAACTTGAATAAAGCCCGACGCTGGAAACGACAATGATTTACTAATCCCTACAGCATTGGCTTACAGCATTCGTAAGCGAACGCTTACAAGGAAAGCAACGACGGTAGCGGATGAAATACTTCCCACAGGGACAAAAAAGCCCCGAGGTTATCGGGGCGTCTTGCACAGCGGATACGACTACTGGAAGAGCGACTCGCTGGAGAGGCCATTCTTCTCAAGGATCTCGCGCAGCCGCTTGAGGCCCTCCACCTGAATCTGCCGCACACGCTCGCGGGTCAGACCGATCTCCAGGCCGACATCCTCAAGGGTACTGCTTTCGTGACCGCGCAGACCAAAGCGGCGAATCACCACCTCACGCTGCTTGTCGGTCAATTCACCAAGCCACTGGTCGATGCTCTGCGACAGATCGTCGTCCTGCAACAGCTCGCAAGGATCGGTTGGCTTGTCGTCGGTGAGGGTGTCGAGCAACGTCTTGTCGGAGTCCGGGCCCAGCGAGACGTCCACCGAGGACACACGCTCATTGAGACCGAGCATGCGCTTGACTTCGGCAACCGGCTTCTCGAGCAGGCTGGCGATTTCTTCGGCAGAGGGTTCATGGTCGAGCTTCTGAGTCAGCTCCCGCGCGGCACGCAGGTAGACGTTAAGCTCCTTGACCACGTGGATCGGCAGGCGAATGGTGCGGGTCTGATTCATGATCGCCCGCTCGATGGTCTGGCGAATCCACCAGGTGGCATAGGTGGAAAAACGGAAGCCCCGTTCCGGATCGAACTTCTCCACCGCGCGAATCAGCCCCAGGTTACCTTCCTCGATCAGGTCGAGCAGCGACAGCCCCCGATTCACGTAGCGCCGGGCGATCTTCACCACCAGGCGCAGGTTGCTTTCGATCATGCGCTTGCGACCAGCAGGGTCGCCCCGTTGCGACAGGCGCGCAAAATGCACTTCCTCTTCTGGCGACAGCAGAGGCGAAAAACCGATTTCATTGAGATACAGCTGGGTAGCATCGAGTGCCCGAGTGTAATCGATGTACTTGTGCTGCTTGAGCGATGAGCCCTGTTTGGCTCGGGTCCGAACCGGAGGTACAGCAGGTTCGTCTGACACCACATCCGTTTCCAAAACGATGCCCGCCTCCATAAGGAGAACGTCCTCGTCGATGTCAAACTCCGGCACTTCTTTACTGAGAGCCATTGTTATAGTCCTTTGCTGAGTTCGAACTCAGACTCAAGCGACACCTGCTTCCCTGGCAGCGCTGGAGCCTGTCCCCTCTATGCCAGGAACAGGCCGGGTACAACAATCAACGGCGTGGCAGAAACTGTAATGGGTCGACGGGTTTGCCCTGACGGCGAATCTCGAAATGCAGTTTCACCCGATCAGTGCCTGTAGACCCCATCTCGGCAATAGTCTGCCCAACCTTGACTTGCTGCCCCTCCCGAACCAAAAGCCTGCGGTTATGACCGTAGGCACTGACATAGGTATCACTGTGCTTGATGATGATCAGCTCGCCGTAGCCCCGCAAGCCACTCCCGGCGTAAACCACTGATCCATTAGCCGCAGCAAAAACAGGCTGTCCCAAATCACCGGCGATATCAACGCCTTTATTCAAACTACCGTTTGAAGCAAATTTGCCAATCAGTACGCCATTTGCGGGCCACGCCCAGCCGCCAGCGGATCGCTCTGCCGCGGGCACCTGAGCCGCCGCGGCCGGGGTGGCAGCGACGGAATTTGACGCCGGTTTGCTGGCGCTGGTGACGGGCGCAGCCGTAGTGGCCACTGGCCGACGAATGACCGTTGTCGTGCTCGAGGAAGAGGGGTTGGAGACCACCGTGGTGCTGCCGCCGACACCGCTGCTGAAGCGAATCGGCTGACCGGGTCGGATGGTATAGGGGGCGGCGATGCCGTTGCGTGCTGCCAGCTCCTTGTAGTCCCAACCGTAGCGGAAGGCGATGGAGAACAGGGTGTCGCCAGGGCGCACGATGTACTGGCCCGATGTCACGGTCGGACGCTTGGCCACCGTGCTGTTGCGATCGACCACGCGGGCACCGTTGGAGGACGTGCTGGAGCATCCGGCAAGCAGGGTGCCCATGGCCAGTGCAATCACCAGAAGCCTGAAGCTCGATCGATCCCTGCGCTGCCGAATGATTGTTTGCCCCACCCGCCGCTTCCTCTCAATGGTGACGTTACGAAATGCAATATTGTTACAATTATAACCGAGCCGACCCAGCTTGGGCGCTTCGGCGCACGTCGGGGTCTGCGCAAGCAATGCGTGGGCCCCGCCTGATAGACCGGCCATCGCCTGCAGAATTCGCTGCTGCCGTAAATATACCCGCGTGGATCAGGCCAAGGGCCCATTGAGCAGCGGCACGAATCGCACGGCGCCGAGCACGCGGCGTGAAAACCCCTGCTCCTCCCGGACAATCAGCATGAGCTGTTGGGTTTCCCCCGCAGGGCCCACGGGAATCACCATGCGTCCGCCTGGGGCGAGCTGATCCAGCAGCGCTTGCGGCACCTCTGACGCTACCGCGGTGACGATGATGCCATTGTAGGACGCCAGCGCCGGCCAGCCCTCGCAGCCGTCGCCCCAGCGAAACACCACGTTGCGCAGGTTCAGCTCGAGCAGACGCTCCTTGGCGCGGTCCTGCAGGACCTTGATCCGCTCCACCGAGAACACCCGTTCCACCAGTTGCGCCAGGATTGCCGTCTGATAGCCCGACCCCGTGCCGATCTCCAGCACCTTGTCCAGGGGGCCGGCCTCCAGCAGCAACTCACTCATGTGCGCGACCATGAAGGGTTGCGAGATGGTCTGATTGTGCCCAATGGGCAACGCGGTGTCTTCGTACGCGCGGTGCGCCAGAGCCTCGTCGACGAAGAGGTGGCGCGGGGTGCGGCGGATCACATCGAGGACCCGTGTGTTCGACACACCCTCGTCGGACAGGCGCTGGATCAGGCGCTCGCGTGTGCGCTGGGAAGTCATGCCTATGCCACGGCGCGTGAGATCGTCCTGTTGGCGCATCAGAGCAGCCCCTCCAGCCAGCCTTCCATGCGCTCGAAGGCATCATTGAAGGTGCGATCGAGCTGCAATGGGGTGATCGCCACGTAGCCCTGCATCACCGCGTGGAAGTCCGTGCCGGGCCCGCCATCCTCGGCGTCGCCGGCGACGGCGATCCAGTAACCTTCCTTGCCGCGCGGATTGACCACCTTGGTGGGCGCTGCCGCACGCGCCCGATGACCCAGGCGGGTCAGCTGGATGCCACGGATATGCTCAAGTGGCAGGTTGGGAATGTTGACGTTCAATACGGTACGCGGCGGCAACTCCAGGCGCGACTGCGCCTCGACCAAGCGGCGGGCGATGTACGCCGCCGTCGGCAGGTTGTCAGGCAAACGCGACACCAGCGAGAACGCCAGGGAGGTACCACCGAGGAAACGACCTTCGAGCGCTGCGGCGACAGTGCCTGAATACAGCACGTCATCACCCAGGTTGGCGCCCAGGTTGATGCCGGAGACGACCATGTCGGGCGTCTGTTCAAGCAGGCCATTGAGCCCCAGGTGCACGCAGTCGGTCGGCGTGCCGTTGAGGCTGATGAAGCCATTGGCCAAGGTCTGCGGGCACAGAGGCCGGTCGAGTGTCAGCGAGCTGCCAGCGCCGCTCTTGTCTTGGTCCGGGGCAATCACCACGCAGTCGGCATAATCCGCCAGCGCAGCATGCAGCGCGGCGAGTCCGGGTGCGGTTACACCGTCGTCGTTCGAAATCAGAATACGCATGGGCTGTCCGTCTGCCCCACCGGCACCAGATCGACAAGCTCGCGCACCACGACGGTGGCGAAGCATCCGGCCGGAAGGACGAATTCCAGTTGCAGGATATCAGGCTCGGGATAATGCCACGTCAGCCCGCCAATAGGGAGCCGCAGGATGCGACGCTCGTGCCCCATGCCCGCACGGGCCAACCATTGACACAATGCTTCGTTTGCTGCGCCGACCCGCTGTTCGACCTCGGCTGTTGCGCCCGCCGTGGGCGTCGGCCCGTCGCCCCAGAGCGGGCCGGTCGGGTGCAGATCGAGGATTGCCAGGCGAGGATCGGAGCATTCCTGCTCACCCGCCGGAAAGAAGCTACGGCTATTGGTGAAGGCCAGCAGGTCACCCACCTGCGCGTGCTGCCAGGTACCCTCGGCGACCCGTGCCGCCAGCACCTGGTTGAACAGGTAGCTGCGCGCGGTCGAGAGCAGGCGCGAACGCACGTTGCGCTGTTCGGGCAAGGCTGCCCGAGCGGCCCATTCGCGGGCATCGACGAGGTTGCCACCGGCATGCCCGAAGCGCTGGCTGCCAAAGTAGTTGGGCACGCCCTGCTGCTTCAACTGCGCCAAGCGCGCATCGAGGGCCTGATGGTCCGCCGCCAGGGCCGTCAGGCGCAGGGTGAAGCCGTTGGCCGAATGTGCGCCGCGTTGCAGTTTGCGCAGGTGGCGCGCCTGCTTGAGGATGCGCAGGCTGGCATCCTCTGCCCGCGAAAGGTCAGGGTCGGCCTTGCCCGGCAGGTGCAGGCTGAACCATTGTCGGGTCAAGGCCTGGCGATCCTTGAGCCCGGCGTAGCTGATGTTGCGCAGCGGCACGCCAGAGGCGCGGGCCAGGCGGCGGGCGGCCTCTTCAGTATTGAGGTCACGCTTTTCGACCCACAGCCAGAGGTGCTCACCCTGGCCGGCAAGCGGGATGTCGAGTACCTCGTCGACCTGGAAGTCCTCGGCCACCGCCTTGAGCACGGCGGTCCCCAGCGCTTGGCCTGAAGCCCGCGGCCCGAGCAGTTCGAATTCGGTCATGCCGGCAGCAACAGGGCGACCGCATGCACGGCGATGCCCTCCTCACGCCCGGTGAAGCCCAGCTTCTCGGTGGTGGTTGCCTTGACGTTGACCTGATCGAGCTCGACCTGCAGGTCCTCGGCGATGCGTTGACGCATGGTCTCGATGTGCGGCGCCATTTTCGGTGCCTGGGCGACGATGGTGGCGTCGACGTTGCCGACCTTCCAGCCCTTGTTCAGCACCACCTGTACGACGTGGCGCAGCAGCACGCGGCTGTCGGCGCCCTTGAACTGCGGATCGGTGTCGGGGAAGTGCTTGCCGATATCACCCAGCGCGGCGGCGCCCAGCAGGGCGTCGCTCAGGGCGTGCAACACCACGTCGCCATCGGAATGGGCGAGCAAGCCGGACGTGTGCGCAATGCGCACCCCACCCAAGGTAATGAAATCGCCGTTCGTGAAACGGTGCACATCGTAGCCGTGGCCAATACGCATAGAAAAACGCCCTGATTGAGTCAGGGCGTGATTCTACCTGCTTTGCCCCACCTTGGGCGGGTTTGTAGGCCTACAGTCGGCCCAGCGCAACGGCGTGGTGACGCACGTGCTCATCGATGAAACTGGCGATGAAGTAGTAGCTGTGGTCGTACCCAGGTTGCAGGCGAAGGGCCAGCTTGTGACCGCCTTTTTTCGCCGCCTGTTCGAGCGCCTCTGGCTTGAGCTGGTTGACCAGAAAGTCATCGCGATCGCCCTGGTCCACCAGCAGTGGCGGACATTGTCCGCTTGGCGTTTCGGCAAGCAGGACGCTGGCATCCCACTCCCGCCAGCGCGCCCGATCCTCGCCCAGGTAGCGGGAGAACGCCTTCTCGCCCCACGGGCAATCCATCGGGTTGCTGATCGGCGAGAACGCCGACACCGACCGGTAGCGTCCCGGGTTACGCAATGCGCAAACCAAAGCCCCATGCCCACCCATGGAGTGGCCACTGATACCGCGCTGGTCCGATGCGGGGAAGTACGCCTCGATCAGCGCAGGCAGTTCGTCGACCACATAGTCGTGCATGCGGTAGTGCTGGGCCCAGGGCTGCTGGGTGGCGTTGAGGTAGAAGCCGGCCCCCAGGCCGAAGTCCCAGGCCCCGTCCGGGTCACCTGGCACCTGCTCGCCACGCGGGCTAGTATCGGGAGCGACGATGATCAACCCCAACTCGGCGGCGAGCCGATGGGCGCCGGCCTTCTGCATGAAGTTCTCGTCCGTGCAGGTCAGGCCGCTGAGCCAATACAGCACGGGCAGTTTCGTGTCCAGCTCGGCCTGTGGCGGCAGATACACGGCGAACACCATGTCGCAATCCAGCACCTGGGAACGGTGCCGGTAACGCTTGTGCCAGCCGCCGAAGCTCTTCTGGCAGGAGATGTTTTCCAGGCTCATGGCTGACCTCAGAAGTGGATCACGCTGCGGATGCTCTTGCCTTCGTGCATCAGGTCGAAGGCTTTGTTGATGTCTTCCAGACCCATGGTGTGGGTGATGAAGGTGTCCAGTGGGATCTCTCCCTTTTCCGACATTTCAACGTAGCTTGGCAACTCGCTGCGACCACGCACGCCGCCGAACGCCGAACCGCGCCAGACACGGCCGGTCACCAGCTGGAACGGGCGCGTGGCGATTTCCTGGCCGGCACCGGCCACGCCAATGATCACCGACTCGCCCCAGCCCTTGTGGCAGCATTCCAGGGCCGCGCGCATCAGTTGGACGTTGCCAATGCACTCGAAGGAGAAGTCCACGCCGCCATCGGTCAAGTCGACGATCACTTCCTGGATTGGACGGTCGTAGTCCTTCGGGTTGATGCAGTCGGTCGCACCGAGTTGCTTGGCGATCTCGAACTTGGCCGGGTTGATGTCGATGGCGATGATCCGCGAGGCCTTGGCCTTCACCGCGCCAATGACCGCCGACAGGCCGATGCCGCCAAGGCCGAAGATGGCCACGGTGTCGCCAGGCTTGACCTTGGCGGTGTTGAGCACGGCGCCGATGCCGGTGGTGACGCCGCAGCCGAGCAGGCAGACTTTCTCCAGCGGCGCTTCTTTCTGGATCTTGGCCACGGAGATTTCCGGCAGCACCGTGTACTCCGAGAAAGTCGAGGTCCCCATGTAGTGGAACAATTGCTGACCCTTATAGGAAAAGCGCGTGGTTCCATCAGGCATCAGGCCCTTGCCCTGGGTCGCGCGGATGGCCTGGCACAGGTTGGTCTTGCCCGAACGGCAGAACTTGCACTGGCCGCACTCCGGCGTGTACAGCGGGATGACGTGATCGCCCACCGCCACCGAGGTGACCCCCTCGCCCACCGCCTCGACGATGGCGCCGCCCTCGTGGCCGAGGATCGACGGGAAGATGCCTTCAGGATCGGCTCCCGACAGGGTGTAGGCATCGGTATGGCACACGCCGCTGGCGACCACGCGCAACAGCACCTCACCGGCCTTGGGCATGGCCACGTCGACTTCGACGATTTCCAAGGGTTTTTTTGCCTCGAAGGCTACAGCGGCACGGGACTTGATCATCAAGCGTCTCCAGTTGGAAGGGTCAATTCAGTCCCGAAGTGTAATTCATGCGCTTTTGATGAATAATCCAGGTAAAGACAAAACATTATTGCTGTATGGGGATAGTCAATGGGCAGTCGCTGGGAAGGCATCGACGAATTCGTTGCCGTGGCCGAATCGGGACAGTTCACCGCGGCCGCCGAACACCTGGGCGTCTCGTCCTCGCACATCAGCCGACAGATCGCCCGCCTTGAAGAACGCTTGCAAACACGCCTGCTGTACCGCAGTACACGACGTGTAACGTTGAGCGAAGCCGGGCAGACCTTCCTGCAGCATTGTCAGCGTCTGCAGGATGGCCGCGAGGAAGCGCTGCGCGCCATGGGCGACCTGGCCAGCGAGCCCAAGGGGTTGCTGCGCATGACCTGCGCCGTGGCCTATGGCGAGCGCTTCATCGTGCCGCTGGTGACCCGCTTCATGGGCCTCTACCCGCAATTGCGGATAGAAGTGCAATTGAGCAATCACCCCCTCGACCTGCTGCACGAAGGCATGGACCTGGCGATCCGTCTCGGCCGCCTGCAGGATTCACGGCTGGTTGCTACCCGCCTAGCGCCACGGCGCATGTACCTGTGCGCTTCACCGGCCTACCTCGAGCGTTATGGCCGCCCCCACAGCCTCTCGGAGCTGGCTCGCCACAACTGCCTGATCGGCAGCTCCGACCTGTGGGCGCTGCAGCAGGAGGGCCGCGAACTCAGCCAGCGGGTGCAGGGCAACTGGCGGTGCAACAGTGGACAGGCCGTATTGGATGCGGCCTTGCAGGGCATGGGGTTGTGTCAGTTACCGGACTACTACGTGCGTGAGCATCTGCACAGCGGTGGACTGGTGTCGCTGCTCGAAGCCCATCAGCCGCCCAATACCGCCGTCTGGGCGCTGTATCCGCAGCAGCGGCATCTGTCGCCCAAGGTACGCCGGCTGGTGGATTATCTGAAGGAAGGGTTAGCGCAGTTGCCGGAGTATCGCGCCGCCTGAGATCAGCTGCGCATGGCCCAGCGTTGGCGCAGCCACTCAAGGTCTTCCGGGCGGGTCACCTTGATGTTGTCGCTGCGGCCTTCGACCAGGCGCGGCGCTTGGCCGGACCACTCCATGGCGGAGGCTTCGTCGGTGATCAGCACATCGGCGACAAGGCTGTCGGCCAAGGCGCGGTGCAATGCGCCAAGGCGGAACATCTGCGGGGTGTAGGCTTGCCAGATGGTGCTGCGGTCAACTGTGGCGCTGACCCGACCATTAGCGTCGGCGCGCTTGAGCGTGTCGCGTGCCGGGACCGCCAGCAGGCCACCCACCGGGTCGTCGGCGAGTTCGCCAAGCAGACGATCCAGATCGCTACGGGCAAGATTCGGCCGCGCCGCGTCGTGCACCAGCACCCAGTCGCTGTCGGCCGCACCCTGGGCGTGCAGCAACAACAAGGCATTGAGCACCGAGTCGGCCCGCTCGCTACCCCCGGCCGCGCGCTGAATGCGCGGGTCCTGGGCACAGCGCAGGCCGGGCCAGTAGGGATCGTCGGCGGCAACACTGACCACCACACCCTTGACCGAGGGGTGATCGAGAAAACAGTCGAGGCTATGTTCGAGAAGGGTCTGTCCGCCCAGTTGCAGGTACTGCTTGGGTCGGTCGGCAGCCATGCGGGCACCCACGCCCGCGGCGGGAATCACGGCCCAGAAGGCCGGCAAGGCCTGGGTCATTGCGGCAGCTGGTAGAGGGTCTCGCCCTCCTTGACCATCCCCAGTTCATGACGAGCCCGCTCTTCCACGGTTTCCATGCCTTTCTTCAACTCCAGGACTTCGGCGTCGAGCACGCGATTGCGTTCGAGCAGCCGCTCGTTTTCGGCATGCTGTTCAGCGATCTGCTTCTGCAGGTCGGTCACCTGGGCCAGGCTGCCGTTGCCCACCCAAAGGCGGTACTGCAGGCCACCCAATAGCAGGAGCAAGACAAGAAACAACCAATAGGGACTGCGCATCACGTTATCCAGGGTTAAAGACCGCGGCACCAAAGCCTTAGCATGCAGGCTTCTGATAGCACGAAGCCTGGCCGAGGCCAGGCTTCGTCGACAGAAACCTGCAAGAGACACGTGAACATTCAGTACGAACGTTCAGCCTGCCCCGGCAGCTGTCTTTTTACCATCTCTTGCTCAGCCGCGAAACTCGGCGCGGCCACGGTACACGGCCTTGGCGCCCAGTTGCTCTTCGATGCGCAGCAGCTGGTTGTACTTGGAGACGCGGTCGGAACGGCACAGCGAACCGGTCTTGATCTGGCCGGCAGCGGTACCCACGGCCAGGTCGGCAATGGTCGAGTCTTCGGTTTCACCGGAGCGGTGCGAGATCACGGCGGTGTAGCCAGCAGCCTTGGCCATCTGGATGGCTTCCAGGGTTTCGGTCAGCGAGCCGATCTGGTTGAACTTGATCAGGATCGAGTTACCGATGCCCTTGTCGATGCCTTCCTTGAGGATCTTGGTATTGGTCACGAACAGGTCGTCACCGACCAACTGGACCTTCTCGCCGATCTTGTCGGTCAACACTTTCCAGCCAGCCCAATCGGACTCGTCCAGACCGTCTTCGATGGAGATGATTGGGAAGCGCTCAGTCAGGCCCTTCAGGTAGTCGGCAAAGCCTTCGGCGTCGAACGACTTGCCTTCGCCAGACAGGTTGTACTTGCCGTCTTCATAGAATTCGCTGGCCGCGCAATCCAGGGCCAGGGTCACGTCGGAGCCTAGGGTGTAACCGGCATTGGCAACGGCTTCGGCAATGGCCGACAGCGCGTCTTCGTTGGAGGCCAGGTTAGGCGCGAAACCACCCTCGTCACCGACAGCGGTGTTCAGGCCACGGGCCTTGAGCACGGCTTTGAGGTGATGGAAAATCTCGGTGCCCATGCGCAGCGCGTCGGAGAAGGTCTTGGCGCCAACCGGCTGGACCATGAACTCCTGAATGTCGACGTTGTTGTCGGCATGCTCGCCGCCGTTGATGATGTTCATCATCGGCACAGGCATCGAGTACTGGCCGGGGGTACCGTTGAGGTTGGCAATGTGTGCGTACAGCGGCAGGTCCTGGTCCTGGGCAGCGGCCTTGGCCGCAGCCAGGGACACGGCGAGGATGGCGTTGGCGCCCAGCTGGGCCTTGTTCTCGGTGCCGTCCAGTTCGATCATGGCGCGGTCGAGCGCCTTCTGGTCGGAAGGATCCTTGCCCAGCAGCAGGTCGCGGATAGGACCGTTGATGTTGGCGACGGCTTTGAGCACGCCCTTGCCCAGGTAACGGCTCTTGTCGCCATCACGCAGCTCCAGCGCTTCGCGCGAGCCGGTGGAAGCACCGGACGGCGCGCAGGCGCTGCCGATGATGCCGTTGTCGAGCAGTACATCGGCTTCCACGGTGGGGTTGCCACGCGAATCGAGAACTTCACGACCTTTGATGTCGACGATTTTTGCCATTGTTGTAAGCACTCCAAAATTGACGAAAACAACGCAGCTTGGGGAATTCGGACCGTTCACCACGCGGACTTGCAAAGGCAGGTGTGGTGAAGGTGCCCCCTGACCGCTAGGTCAGGGGTGGAACGGGCGGTACTTTACCCGAGAAAAAGAGCTTTATGCGGTTTCTACCGTCGGAAAACTCTTCACCAGGTCATCCAGTTGCTTGAGCTGGGCCAGGAACGGCTCCAGCTTGTCCAGGCGCAGGGCGCACGGACCATCGCACCTGGCGTTGTCCGGGTCGGGGTGGGCCTCAAGGAACAGCCCGGCCAGACCCTGGCTCATGCCGGCCTTGGCCAGGTCGGTGACCTGGGCGCGGCGGCCACCGGCGGAGTCGGCGCGGCCACCCGGCATCTGCAGGGCGTGGGTCACGTCGAAGAACACCGGGTAGTTGAACTGCTTCATGATGCCGAAGCCGAGCATGTCCACCACCAGGTTGTTGTAGCCGAAGCTCGAACCACGCTCGCAGAGGATCAGTTGATCGTTGCCGGCTTCCTCGCACTTGGTCAGGATGTGTTGCATCTCCTGCGGCGCGAGGAACTGCGCCTTCTTGATGTTGATCACCGCGCCGCTCTTGGCCATGGCCACCACCAGGTCGGTCTGCCGGGACAGGAAGGCCGGCAGCTGGATGATGTCGCAGACCTTGGCGACCGGCTCGGCCTGCCAAGGCTCGTGTACATCGGTGATCACCGGCACCTTGAAGGTCTGCTTGATCTCTTCGAAGATCTTCAGCCCCTCTTCCAGGCCAGGGCCACGGTAGGAGCTCACCGACGAACGGTTGGCCTTGTCGAAACTGGCCTTGAAGACGTACGGGATGCCGAGTTTCTCGGTGACCCGCACGTACTCCTCGCAGACCTTCATGGCCAGGTCACGGGATTCGAGCACGTTCATGCCGCCGAACAGGACGAACGGCTTGTCGTTGGCGATCTCGATGTTACCGACGCGAATGATCTTCTGGGTCATGGGTCAGGCCTTGTTCTTCTGCGCCAGGGCCGCTTTGACGAAGCCGCTGAACAGCGGGTGGCCGTCACGCGGGGTCGAAGTGAACTCCGGGTGGAACTGGCAAGCCACGAACCATGGGTGGTCCTTGGACTCGACCACTTCGACCAAGGCACCGTCGCCGGAGCGGCCGGAAACCACCAGGCCGGCGTCCATCATCTGTGGCAGCAGGGTGTTGTTGACTTCATAGCGATGGCGATGACGCTCGACGATCACGTCCTTGCCATAGCAGGCGTGGACCTTGGAGCCGCCAGCGATCTGGCACTCCTGGGCGCCCAGGCGCATGGTGCCGCCCAGGTCGGAGGTCTCGGTACGGGTCTCGACCGCGCCGGTGGCATCGGACCATTCGGTGATCAGGCCGACCACCGGATGGCCGCTGTTGCGGTCGAACTCGGTGGAGTTGGCGTCTTTCCAGCCCATCACGTTACGGGCGAACTCGATGACCGCGACCTGCATGCCCAGGCAGATGCCCAGGTACGGCACCTTGTTTTCGCGAGCGTACTGCACGGCGGTGATCTTGCCTTCCACACCGCGCAGGCCGAAACCGCCCGGCACCAGGATGGCGTCGGCGCCCTCGAGCAGGCCGGTGCCTTGGTTCTCGATGTCTTCGGAATCGATGTAGCGCAGGTTGACCTTGGTGCGGTTGCTGATGCCGGCGTGGCTCATCGCTTCGATCAGCGACTTGTAGGCGTCCAGCACCTCCATGTACCTGCCGACCATGGCGATGGTGACTTCCTGCTCGGGGTTGAGCTTGGCATCGACCACGGCCTCCCACTCGGACAGGTCGGCGCTGCCGCACTGCAGACCGAAGCGCTCGACGACGAAATCGTCCAGGCCCTGGGAGTGCAGGATGCCCGGAATCTTGTAGATGGTGTCGGCGTCTTCCAGCGCGATCACCGCACGTTCTTCAACGTTGGTGAACTGGGCGATCTTGCGGCGCGACGAGCTGTCGATCGGGTGATCGGAGCGGCACACCAGCACGTCGGGCTGCAGGCCGATGGAACGCAGTTCCTTGACCGAGTGCTGGGTCGGCTTGGTCTTGGTTTCGCCGGCGGTGGCGATGTACGGCACCAGCGTCAGGTGCATCAGCATCGCGCGCTTGGCGCCAACTTCGAAACGCAGCTGGCGGATGGCTTCGAGGAAGGGTTGCGACTCGATGTCACCCACGGTGCCGCCGATCTCGACCATGGCCACGTCGGCATCGCCGGCGCCCTTGATGATGCGCCGCTTGATTTCGTCGGTGATGTGCGGGATCACCTGGATGGTGGCGCCCAGGTAGTCACCACGGCGCTCCTTGCGCAGCACGTGCTCGTACACCCGACCGGTGGTGAAGTTGTTGTTCTGGGTCATGGTCGTGCGGATGAACCGCTCGTAGTGGCCCAGGTCCAGGTCGGTTTCGGCACCGTCGTGGGTCACGAAGACTTCGCCGTGCTGGAAGGGGCTCATGGTGCCCGGATCGACGTTGATGTACGGATCCAGCTTGAGCATGGTGACCTTGAGCCCCCGCGCCTCCAGGATGGCCGCCAGGGAAGCCGAGGCAATGCCTTTCCCCAATGAAGAAACAACACCGCCCGTGACGAATATGTAGCGCGTCATGAAAAACCCTAGAAGTCTGCGTTAAAGCGGCCAGCGCCGCCGAGGTAAGCGAAGGAAGGCCGAAGCCCCCGATCACCAGCGTCAATCACAGTGCACCTTGAAAAACTGCCGCGTCTGGACAGACCGGGGGTAGTCGACCCGGCATGGAGCTCGCTAAACATTTTTAGAAAATCGCCCAGCAAAAAACTGCTTGGTAATCGGCAACTGCCGTGATTTCGAGGAAAGCACAGAAGCTGTATCAAGAAGGGAGCGTAGTCTACCCGAATGTGCCCTTCATCTCAAACCTTGCACGCTCGTCGGGACCTGCCAGTGCAGTTGCCAATCTCCTTGGCTCAGCGTCGGCAGATTGCCGACCGCCAGCAGCCGATCACCCTGCAACAGCAGAGGCAGACGCGCCCGCACGAAGTGCGGCACCTGCAATTCGTTGAGCAGACGCTTGAGGTCGCGCCGGCCACGCCCAGGCAGGTACAGGCTTTCGCCACCCTGGCGATAACCGACGTGCAGCGGTCCCGGAGGCAGGCTGCCGCAGAGCCGAACGCGGCCATTGCTTGGCAGTTTCAGCTCGGATTGAGCATCGTCCCAAGGTAGCGGGGCTGTCGGCGCCTGTAGCCAGTCGCCTGCCAGCCACCAGATGCGCTGGTGGCTGCGCTGCAACTGACCGTCGGTCAGGTGCCAGACGGGCTGGGCATCCTGCGCGGCGTCACGCAGCGCTTCCCAGCCCGCCCAATGCCGGCTGTCGGGCAACCGCGTCCGCGCGGCCAGCCAATGCTGCAAAGCATTGCGCTGGCGGGCCGGTGTCAGCGCGGCAAGGGCCGGAAGATCCAGCGAATCCAGACCCAGCCAATCGAACGAATGGAGCGTGCGGGCACCGGCCAGGTCGGCGGCGGCCAGTTCGTCCAGTAGCTTGAGGGCTTCCCCCAGGTGCTCGGCGCTACGCGCAAGGTTTGCTGTCGCTTGCGGCCACCGCTGCTGCAGCACCGGCACGACCTGATGGCGCAGGTAATTGCGAGCGTGGGCGGTATCGGTGTTGGACGGGTCCTCGATCCAGCTCAGACCCTGGGCCAGGGCGTAGTCCTGCAATTGCGCGCGCGAAAGCCCCAATAACGGGCGCACGAGGCTCCCCTGCCCCAACGGCCGCGCCCGCGGCATGCCAGCCAGCCCGCGCACACCGGCACCCCGAAGCAGATGCAGCAACAGCGTCTCGGCCTGATCGTCGCGGTGTTGGCCGGTGAACAGCACGGCACCTGGGACCATTGCCTCGACGAAGGCCTGGTAGCGGGCGTTACGGGCAGCCTGCTCGAGGCTGGCGCCTGGTTCGACCTGGACATGGATGACTCGCAGTTCGACACCGAGCTGGTTGCACACCAGCTGGCAGTGGGCGGGCCAGGCGTCGGCGGCCGGTTGCAGGCCGTGATGGATGTGCAGGGCGCGTAGAGGGGGGGCGTCGGGGCGGCGTGGGTAGTGCGCAAGAAGGTGCAGCAGGACGGTGGAGTCGAGACCGCCGGAGAAGGCGATGTACCAGGCGGGAGCGTTGAGCCAGGGGGTGAGGTTGATCATGGAGACCTCAGTGAAGCGATGCAAGGTCTGCTCTGCTTCTGGGCGCTGGCTTGTCCTGCAATCAGTCGCAGGACAAGCCAGATCTCACAAAAGCCCGCATGTGACTCGGTTTACATCAGAGGCCGTAACTCATCAGGCGGTCGTAGCGACGCTTGAGCAGGGCGTCGTGGTCGAACTTGCCGAGCATGTCCAACTGCTCGACCAAGTCGGCACGGATGCTTTCGGCCATCTTCGCCGGGTCACGGTGCGCGCCGCCCAGCGGCTCGTCGATGACCTTGTCGACGATGCCCAGGCTGTTCAGGCGCTCAGCGGTGATGCCCATGGCTTCGGCGGCATCGGCAGCCTTCTCGGCAGTCTTCCAGAGAATCGAGGCACAGCCTTCTGGCGAGATGACCGAGTAAGTGGAGTACTGCAGCATGTTCAGCTGGTCGCAGACACCGATGGCCAGCGCGCCGCCAGAACCACCTTCACCAATCACGGTGGCGATGATCGGGGTCTTCAGGCGCGCCATGACACGCAGGTTCCAGGCAATGGCCTCGCTCTGGTTGCGCTCTTCGGCGTCGATGCCGGGGTAGGCACCCGGGGTATCGATGAAGGTCAGGATCGGCATCTTGAAGCGCTCGGCCATCTCCATCAGGCGGCAGGCCTTGCGGTAGCCCTCCGGGCGCGGCATGCCGAAGTTGCGACGCACCTTTTCGCGCACTTCGCGGCCTTTCTGGTGACCGATGACCATGACGGCCTGGCCGTCCAGGCGGGCGGTACCGCCAACGATCGCGGCGTCGTCCGAGAAGTGACGGTCGCCGTGCAGCTCTTCGAATTCGGTGAAGATATGCTTGAGGTAGTCCAGGGTGTAGGGACGACGTGGGTGACGGGCCAGGCGGGCGATCTGCCAGCTGGTCAGGCTGCCGAAGATGCTTTCGGTCAGGGCGCTGCTCTTGTCTTGCAGACGGGCGATCTCATCGCCGATGTTCAGCGAATTGTCGTTACCAACCAGGCGAAGCTCTTCGATCTTGGCTTGCAGGTCGGCAATCGGCTGTTCGAAATCCAGGAAATTCGGGTTCATAGGCATCCGTCTTGGGTCTACGGCCAGGCGGCCGGCCGGTTGATCCGTTTGGCGCCCTACCTTAAGGGATCAGGCGCGTTCAGGTCGAGATTAAAAGTTCATCGATAGTGCAAAAAGACGTTCTCACGCCCGAACTGGTCACGCAGCGCCTGAATCAGGCCATCCGCCGGGTCGATGCGCCAGGTTTCGCCGAACTGCAGCATGGCCCGGGCATCGCTGCCGGTGTACTCCAGCGTGATCGGGCAGGCCCCGCGGTGGCGGGTGAACAGCTCGCCCAGCCAGGTGAGCCGGTCGCCCTTGAGGGCATCGCTGTGCACTTTAAGGCGCAGGCTTTCGGCCAGGTTGGTACGCGCATCCTCCATGCTCATCACGCGCTTTACCCGCAGGCGCAGGCCTCCGGAAAAGTCATCGTTGCTGACCTCCCCTTCGACCACTACCATGGCGTCGGTCTGCAGCAGCGCCTGGGCAGCCATGAAGGCATCGGCGAACAGCGACGCCTCGATCCGGCCCGAGCGATCGTCGAGGGTGACGAAGCCCATCTTGTCGCCCTTCTTGTTCTTCATCACCCGCAGGGCAATGATCATCCCCGCCACCGTCTGGGTGTCGCGCGCAGGCTTGAGGTCGATGATGCGCTGGCGGGCGAAACGGCGGATCTCGCCTTCGTACTCGTCGATCGGGTGGCCGGTCAGGTACAGGCCCAGTGTGTCCTTTTCGCCCCGCAGGCGTTCCTTGAGGGTGAGGTCGCGGGCATTGCGGTGGTTGGCATAGACGTCGGCATCGGCCTCGACGAAGAGCCCGCCAAAGAGATCGGCGTGGCCGCTGTCGGCGGTGCGCGCGGTCTGCTCGGCGGACTTGATCGCCTCTTCCAGGGCGGCCAGCAGCACCGCGCGATTACGGTCGATGTTGGCCTGATAGGCCTTGATCTCGTCGTGGAAATACGGCCCGAGGCGATCCAGCGCGCCACTGCGGATCAGTGCATCGAGGGTGCGCTTGTTGATGCGCTTGAGGTCGACGCGCTCGCAGAAATCGAACAGGTCCTTGAATGCACCACCCTGGGCGCGGGCTTCGACGATGGCCTCGACCGGCCCCTCGCCGACACCCTTGATGGCGCCCAGGCCATAGACGATGCGACCGTCTTCGTTGACCGTGAACTTGAACTCGGAGTTGTTCACGTCCGGCGCATCGAGGCGCAACTTCATGTTGCGCACTTCTTCGATCAGCACCACGACCTTGTCGGTGTTGTGCATGTCCGCCGAAAGCACCGCCGCCATGAACGGCGCCGGGTGATGGGTCTTGAGCCAGGCGGTCTGGTACGAGACCAGGCCGTAGGCCGCCGAGTGGGATTTGTTGAAGCCGTAACCGGCGAACTTTTCCACCAGGTCGAAGATGTTGCCCGCCAGGTCCGCGTCGATGCCGTTGTTCGCGCAGCCTTCGATGAAGCCGCCACGCTGCTTGGCCATCTCCTCGGGCTTTTTCTTGCCCATTGCCCGGCGCAGCATGTCGGCGCCACCCAGGGTGTAGCCGGCCATGACCTGGGCGATCTGCATCACCTGTTCCTGGTACAGGATGATGCCATAGGTCGGTGCCAGCACCGGCTTCAGGCCATCGTACTGGTAGTCCGGGTGCGGGTAGGCAAGCTCGGCGCGGCCGTGCTTGCGGTTGATGAAGTCGTCCACCATGCCCGACTGCAGCGGGCCGGGGCGGAACAGCGCCACCAATGCGATGAGGTCTTCCAGGCAGTCGGGCTTGAGCTTCTTGATCAGCTCCTTCATGCCGCGCGATTCGAGCTGGAACACCGCCGTGGTCTCGGCGCGCTGCAACAGGTCGTAGGTCTTCTTGTCATCCAGCGGGATGAAGTCGATGTTGAGGTCGGGCAGGTCCTTTTTCGCCTGCTCGCGGTTGATCGTCTCCATCGCCCACTTGATGATGGTCAAGGTGCGCAGGCCGAGGAAGTCGAACTTCACCAGCCCCGCCGCCTCGACATCGTCCTTGTCGAACTGGGTCACCAGGCCGCCGCCTTCTTCGTCACAGGCGATAGGCGAAAAGTCGGTCAGCTTGGTCGGCGCGATCACCACGCCGCCAGCGTGCTTGCCGGTACCTCGGCAGACGCCCTCGAGCTTGATGGCCATGTCCCAGATCTCGCGGCCATCCTCGTCGCTCTTGAGGAAGTCGCGCAGCATCTCTTCTTGCTCGTAGGCTTTCTCGAGCGTCATGCCCACTTCGAAGGGAATCATCTTCGACAGGCGGTCGGCCAGGCCATAGGACTTGCCCTGCACCCGCGCCACGTCGCGCACCACCGCCTTGGCGGCCATGGTGCCGAAGGTGATGATCTGGCTCACGGCATTGCGGCCATAGGCGTCGGCCACGTACTCGATCACCCGGTCGCGGCCGTCCATGCAGAAGTCGACGTCGAAGTCAGGCATGGAAACCCGTTCCGGGTTCAGGAAGCGTTCGAACAGCAGGTCGTAGGCCAGGGGGTCGAGGTCGGTGATCTTCAGCACGTAGGCGACCAGCGAGCCGGCGCCCGACCCCCGGCCCGGGCCGACCGGGACGCCGTTGTTCTTGGCCCACTTGATGAAGTCCATGACGATCAAAAAGTAGCCCGGGAAACCCATCTGGATGATGATGTCGAGCTCGAACTTCAGGCGATCCAGGTAGACCTGGCGCTTTTGCTCGTAGTCAGGCGTGGTCTCTTTGGGCCAGAGCACCGCCAGGCGCTCCTCCAGGCCTTCATGGGACACATGGCGCAGGTAGTCATCGATGCCCATGCCGTTGGGCGTCGGAAAGTCGGGCAGAAAGTGTTTGCCCAGTTGCACCTGGATGTTGCAGCGCTTGGCGATCTCGACGGTGTTCTCCAGCGCCTCGGGCAGGTCGCTGAACAGCTCGGCCATTTCTTCCGGGCTCTTGAGGTACTGCTGGTCGCTGTAGTTGCGCGGGCGGCGCGGGTCATCCAGTACTCGCCCCTCACCGATGCAGACGCGGGTCTCGTGGGCATCGAAGTCGGTCTGCTTGATGAAGCGCACGTCATTGGTCGCCACCAAGGGCGCGCCCAGGCTGTCGGCCAGGGCCACGGCGGCATGCAGGTATTCTTCGTCGCGCGCACGGTTGGTCCGTTGCACCTCGACATAGAAGCGGTCGGGGAACATGGCCATCCAGTCGCGCAACAAGGCTTGCGCCTCTTCGACATTGCCACTGAGCAGGGCCATGCCGATATCGCCTTCCTTCGCCGCGGACAAGGCAATCAGCCCCTCGCTGGCGGAGGCGATCCAGTCACGCTCAAGGATGACCAGGCCATTGCGCTGCCCGTCGACCCAGCCCCGCGAAATCAGTTCGGTCAGGTTGCGGTAGCCCTTGGCGTTCATGGCCAGCAAGCAGATGCGCGACAGCGGCGCATCCGGGTCGGGGCCGGCCAGCCACAGGTCGGCGCCGCAGATCGGCTTGATCCCGCCGCCCATGGCGGCCTTGTAGAACTTCACCAGCGAGCACATGTTGCTCTGGTCGGTAATCGCCACCGCCGGCATGTTCATCCCAGCCAGGGCCTTGACCAGCGGCTTGATCCGCACCAGGCCGTCGACCAGCGAGAACTCGGAATGCACGCGAAGGTGAACGAAGGAAACCGACATGGATGATCCTATAGCAGCACAAGACAACAAGGCCCGGATTGTACCGGGCCTTTCGCAAAACAGCAGCCGTCACGCGACGGCATGGGTAGTTCAGAACGCGAGCATCGAAGTCGTGACGCTCTCGCGGGCTTCGAATGCCGCGCGCACCGGCGCAAACGAGCGCCGGTGAATGGGTGTCGGGCCGAGGCGAGCCAGGGCCTCAAGGTGAACAGGCGTCGAATAGCCTTTGTGCACGCCGATGCCGTAGCCGGGATAGACCAGCTCAAAGGCGCTCATTTCCCGGTCCCGACTGACCTTGGCCAGGATCGAGGCAGCAGCGATCGCCGGAACCTGGCTGTCGCCCTTGATGACCGGCGCCGCTGGCACCGCGAGTGCAGGGCAGCGGTTACCGTCGATCAGCGCCAGTTTCGGCGTGACCTGCAAACCTTCCACCGCGCGCTGCATGGCCAGCATGGTGGCGTGGAGAATGTTTAAGCGGTCGATTTCTTCCACTTCGGCGCGGGCGATGCAAAAGCTCAATGCCTTCTCGCAGATCTCCTCGAACAACTGCTCCCGGCGGGCCTGGGTCAGCTTCTTCGAATCATTGAGCCCCAGGATCGGGCGCCGCGGGTCGAGGATCACCGCGGCAGTGACCACCGCGCCACACAGCGGGCCACGGCCCACTTCGTCGACACCGGCGACCAGCTCTTCTACAAGATTGAAATCCAGTCCCAATTGCATCTAATGGTCCTTCAACAGGGCCAGCACCGCGTCAGCCGCCTGGTTGGAGGCGTCGCGGCGCAGGGTGCGGTGAATCTGGTCGAAGCTCTCGGTCTGCTGCGCGCCGTCGGTCACCAACGGCGCGAGGGTCTGCGCCAGGGCCTCGCTGGTCGCGGCCTCCTGCAGAAGCTCCGGTACCAGCAGTCGCTGGGCCAGCAAATTGGGCAGCGACACGTAGGGGCTTTTGACCATGCGCTTGAGAATCCAGAAGCTCAGCGGCGCAAGGCGATAGGCCACCACCATGGGGCGCTTGTAGAGCATAGCCTCGAGCGTGGCCGTACCGGAAGCGATCAGGACTGCGTCACAGGCGGCTAGCGCCGAGTGCGACTGGCCATCGAGCAAGGTGAGCGGCAAGTCGCGGCCTTCGAGCATCTGCTCAAGCTGGGTGCGCCGGGTCGGGTTGGCGCACGGCGTCACGAAACGCACCCCCGGCACCAACTCGCGCAGGCGTTGGGCAGCGTCCAGGAACAGCGCACCCAGGCGCCCCACTTCGCCACCGCGGCTGCCCGGCATCAAGGCCACCAGCGGACCGTCTGCCAGGCCGAGGGCCGCGCGTGCCGCCTGGCGGTCAGCCTCCAGCGGGATGGTGTCGGCCAGCGGATGGCCGACGAAACGCACGGGCACGCCTTGCGCTTCGTAGAACTTGGCCTCGAAGGGGAACAGGGTGAGCATCAGGTCGCACCCTTCGCGGATCTTCAGCACACGCTTCTGCCGCCAGGCCCAGACCGAGGGGCTGACGTAGTGCACCGTCTTGATCCCAGCCTGACGCAGCTTGAGTTCGATGTTGAGGGTGAAATCAGGCGCATCGATGCCGATGAACACGTCAGGCTTCTCGTCGATCAGCGTCTGGATCAGCGCCTTGCGCCGCTTGAGCAGCTCACGCAGACGGCCCAGCACCTCGACCAATCCCATGACCGCCAAGCGCTCCATGGGAAAATAGGACCGCAGGCCTTCGGCCTCCATCAGCGGGCCACCGACGCCGATGAAGCGCACGTCCGGGTGCCGCGCCTTCAAGGCACGCATCAAACCTGAGCCGAGAATATCGCCGCTGGCCTCGCCCGCGACCAGGGCTACGCAAAGCTGGGCCATGTCAGCGGGTGATGCCGCGGGCGGAGTTCTGGATCGACTGGCGGAACAGGTCGACTTCAGCGTACTGGCCAGCCAGTTCGGCAAGCTCTTTGATCGCCTCCTCGACCGTCAGGCCTTGGCGGTAGACGATCTTGTAGGCGCGACGCAGGGACTGGATGACCTCATCGCTGAAACCTCGACGGCGCATGCCCTCGAAGTTCATGCTGCGGGCTTCGGCCGGGCTGCCGAACACGGTGACGAAAGCCGGGACGTCCTTGCCAATCGCCGTGCCCATGCCGGAAAAACTGTGCGCACCGATATGACAGTACTGGTGCACCAGGGTGAAGCCGGAGAGGATCGCCCAGTCGCCCACATGCACATGACCGGCCAATGCGGTGTTGTTGACCAGGATACAGTGGTTGCCAATGACGCTGTCGTGACCGATATGGGCGTAGGCCATGACCAGGTTATGGTCGCCCAGGGTAGTCTCGGAGCGGTCCTGCACGGTGCCACGGTGGATGGTGACACCTTCGCGGAACACGTTGTGGTCACCGATCACCAGGCGCGTCGGCTCACCCTTGTACTTGAGGTCAGGGGTGTCTTCACCGATCGAGGAAAACTGGTAGATACGGTTGTGCTTGCCGATGCGGGTCGGCCCCTTGAGCACTACATGGGGACCGATCACGGTGCCCTCCCCGATCTCGACATCGGGGCCAACGATCGACCAAGGACCGACTTCGACACCCTCGGCCAATTTGGCCGAGGGATCGATGATCGCCCGAGGATCAATCGAACTCATAGGGAGCGTTCCGCGCAGGTGATCTGCGCCGAGCACACCGGCTTGCCGTCGACCAGGGCTCGGCATTCGAACTTCCAGATCATGCTTTTGCGGCTGAGGAACTTGGCTTCAAGCACCAGCTGATCGCCCGGCAGTACCGGCTGGCGGAAACGCAGCTTGTCGGAACCCACGAAATAGTAAAGCGTGCCGTCCGCCGGCTTGGCATCGAGCATCTTGAAGCCGAGAATCCCGGCCGCCTGGGCCATGGCCTCGATGATCAGCACGCCTGGCATGATCGGATGCGCAGGGAAATGGCCGTTGAAGAACGGCTCGTTGATGCTGACATTCTTGTAGGCACGAATGCTCTGGGCCTCGAAGTCCAGCTCCACTACCCGGTCCACCAGCAGGAACGGGTAACGGTGAGGCAGGTATTCGCGAATCTCGTTGATGTCCATCATTTCGGGGGGAAGCCTGTAGTAAGAATAGGGAGCGCAGGTGCTGACCTGGGCTCCTTTTGCAATTCCAAAGGGGAGCCGGGTAGCACCTGTTCACTCTCGCTCAGGAAATGGTATCAGCCTTCTGATGACGGCTGGCCACCTGAGGTCACGGTCTCGACACGTTTTTCCAACTGTTGAAGGCGCTTGGCCATTTCGTCGAGCTGGCGGATGCGCGCAGCGCTCTTGCGCCAATCGCCCAGCGGCTGCATGGCCGTACCGGACGAATAAGCGCCCGGCTCGGTAATCGAGCGGGTGACCATGGTCATACCGGAAACGAAGACACCGTCACAGACATCGATGTGACCGACCATACCTACACCGCCCGCGATGGTACAGTGCTTGCCGATGCGGGTGCTGCCGGAAATACCGACACACGCGGCCATGGCCGTGTGGTCGCCGATCTGCACGTTATGGGCGATCTGGATCTGGTTGTCGAGCTTGACCCCGTCACCGATGCGGGTGTCTGCCAGGGCGCCGCGATCCACAGCGGTGTTCACGCCAATCTCCACATCGTCGCCGATGCTGACGCCACCCACCTGCGCAATCTTGCGCCAGACGCCTTTCTCGTTGGCGAAACCGAAGCCCTCGCCACCGATCACCGCGCCCGACTGAATGACCACGCGCTTGCCGATGCGCACGTCGTGGTACAGGGTCACCCGCGGGGCCAGCCAGCCGTCTTCGCCGATCACGCAACGCGCGCCGACAAAACAGTGGGCTCCGAGGGTGACGCCTGCGCCGATCCGCGCGCCGCTCTCGATCACCGCAAAGGGCCCGATGCTCGCAAGGTCACTCACCTGGGCGTCTTCGGCAACCACGGCGCTGGGATGAATACCCGCCACAGCCTTGGGCTTGGGATCGAACAGGTGGGAGATGCGTGCATAGGCCAGGTACGGATCGGGCACGATCAACGCGTTGCCGGCAAAGTCTTCGGCATCGGCGGCCTTGAGCAGCACCGCCGCGGCCTGGGTATCGGCCAGGTACTTGCGGTACTGGGGGTTGGCGAGGAAGCTCAACTGCCCTGCCCCGGCCTCCTGCAAGGTGGCCAGGCCCGTGATTTCCAGCGCCTCGGAGCCCTTGAGGGTGGCTCCGAGTACTTCGGCCAGCTGGCCGAGCGTCATGGTCGCGGTCATGTTCAACGGGCTTGGTTCATGCGCTCGATGACCTGGCGGGTGATGTCGTACTGAGGCTTGACATCGATGACCGCGCCACGCTCCAGCACCAGGTCATAACCGCCTTTCTTGATCACTTCCTCGACAGCGCCGTCCAGCTTGGGCTTGAGCTGCTTGAGCATGTCGCGGTCGGCAACGGCCTTGGCTTCGTTGAGTTCCTTGGACTGGAACTGGAAGTCGCGGGCCTTCTGCTTGAATTCCAGTTCCAGGCGCTCGCGCTCCTGCTGGTTCATCTTGTCGCCGCCCTTGATGATGCGGTCCTGGATGCTCTTGGCGCTGCTTTCCAGGGTCTTGAGCTTGGTCAGCTGCGGACCGAATTTCTTCTCGGCATCGACCGCATAACGCTTGGCCGCGTCCGACTCGAGCAGTGCCATCTGGTAGTTCAGCACGGCGACCTTCATTTCGGCGAAAGCCGGGGTGGCGACCAGCGCCGCGGCCACGACGGCCAGTTTGATCAACTTACGCACGATGCACTCCTAGAGAATTCGTTGTCGTTAGCAAGGGACAGACCTCAGAAGGTCTGGCCCAGAGAGAATTGGAACACCTGGGTATCGGCCTCGGCTGGCTTCTTGACCGGCATCGCCAGGCTGAAGCTCAGCGGGCCCAGTGCGGTGATCCAGGTCACGCCGACGCCAACGGAGCTGGCCATGCCGGAGAAACCGACCTTCTCGCAATCGGGCTTGGAGCCGCAATTGGTGTCGAATACGTTACCCACATCCCAGAAGACCGAGGTGCGCAGCGAGCGCTGGTCCTTGACGAAGGGCAGCGGGAACAGTAACTCGACACCGCCCTGGACAAGCACGTTACCGCCGAACGGCAATGGGTCCTGGTCCGGATCCCTAACGGTGCCCGCATTGCCGGTATCCTCTGCACCAAGGCTAGGCGTACTGCGCGGCCCCAGGCTGCTGTCCTTGAAACCACGGACCGAGTTGAAGCCACCGGCGTAGTAGTTCTCGTAGAACGGCAGGCCCGAGGTCGAACCGAAACCGTCGCCATAACCCAGCTCGGTGTGCAGGCGCAGGGTGTAGTCGTTGCTGAGCGGCTTGAACAGCTGGCCACGGTAGTCGAGCTTGAAGAACGACAGGTCACTGCCCGGGGTGGTGGCCTCGAGGGTCAGGCTCTGGGAGTGACCGCGGGTGGCCAGCACGCCCTTGTTCAGGGTCGATTCGGACCAGCCGGCCGACGCCTTGAAGTTCAGGTAGTTCTCGCCTTCCTGGTCGATGAAGTCGAAGATCTCGTCGACGGTGTAGCGGCCAGTCTTGATCTTGTCTTGCTGAACGGTCAAGCCGAAGGTCAGGCGCGACGTCTCGCTGATCGGGTAACCGACGCTGACACCGGCACCCAGGCTGTCCACCGCGTAGCTGGCCACGTCGACGTCGAGGTCGTCGTAGTCGGTGCTGCGGTAGAAGGCGTTGTAACCCAGGCTGACGCCGTCGGCGGTCCAGTAGGGGTCGACGAAGCCGAAGTTGTAGCGGGTCTGGTATTCGCTGCGCGTCAGGCCGATGGAGACCTTGTTACCGGTACCCAGGAAGTTGTTCTGGCTGATCGAGCCGCCCAGGATCAGGCCGGCGCTCTGGGCGAAGCCGACGCTGGCGGTGATCGAACCCGATGCCTGCTCCTCGGCGCTGTAGTTGACGTCGACCTGGTCATCGGTGCCCGGCACCGGCGGGGTCTCGACGTTGACTTCCTTGAAGAAGCCCAAGCGCTCCAGGCGGGTCTTGGACTGGTCGATCAGGTAGGTCGAGGCCCAGCCGCCTTCCATCTGGCGCATCTCGCGGCGCAGCACTTCGTCTTCGGTCTTGGTGTTGCCACGGAAGTTGATACGGTTGACGTAGGCACGCTTGCCCGGATCGACGACGAACATGATGTCGACGGTGTGATCCTGCTCGTTGGGCTGCGGCACGCCGTTGACGTTGGCGAAGGTGTAGCCTTCGTTGCCCAGGCGGCGGGTGATCAGCTCGGAGGTGGTGGTCATCACCTTGCGCGAGAACACCTGGCCCGGCTGCACCAGCAGCAACGACTTGACCTGGTCTTCCGGCACCTTGAGGTCACCGGACAGCTTCACGTCGCGAACGGTGTACTTCTCGCCTTCGTTGATGTTGACGGTGATGTAGACATGCTTCTTGTCCGGGGTGATCGACACCTGGGTAGAGGCGATGTCCATATTGATGTAGCCGCGGTCCAGGTAGTAGGAACGCAGGCGCTCCAGGTCACCGGAGAGTTTCTCGCGGGCGTACTTGTCGTCGTTCTTGAAGAAGGACAGCCAGTTGGTAGTCTTGAGCTCGAACAGGCTGGCCAGCTCGTCGTCGTCGAAGACGGTGTTGCCGACCACGTTGATATGCTGGATCGCGGCAACGGTGCCTTCGTTGATGTTGATCTTCAGGCCTACGCGGTTGCGCGGCTGCGGCACGACCTCGGCGTTGACCTCGGCCGAGTAGCGGCCTTGGGCCACGTACTGGCGTTGCAGCTCGTTACGTACGCCTTCGAGGGTGGCACGCTGGAAGATCTCGCCTTCGGCCAGGCCCGACTGTTTCAGGCCCTTCATCAGGTCTTCGGTGCTGATCGCCTTGTTGCCCTCGATCTCGATGCTCGACACCGAAGGCCGTTCGACCACGTTGATGATGAGGACGTTACCATCCCGGCTCAGCTCGATGTCCTGGAAGAAGCCGGTCTTGAACAGGGAACGGGTGGACTCCACCAAACGGCGGTCATCAGCCTCGTCACCCACGTTCAAGGGCAGCGCGCCGAACACGCTGCCAGCGGAAACCCGCTGCAGACCGTTGACACGAATATCGGAGATGGTGAAGGACTCAGCGTGAACTTCAGCGATCATCAGCGCGGAGAGGACCGCAGTTAGCAGCAGACGTTTCATGAAGTCCTTTTTTATTCCAACTGGCAATATACAACCCGCCGCCAAAAGAGCGGCGGGTTCGCATTGAGCGAAGCGTTAAAGTCGACCCAGATCGTTGATCAGGGCCAGCAACATCACCCCGACGACTAAACTGATTCCGATCTGGACCCCCCAACCTTGCACCCGATCCGAGAGCGGACGACCGCGCGCCCACTCGATCAGGTAGAACAGCAAATGCCCCCCATCCAGTACAGGAATGGGCAGCAGGTTCAGAACCCCCAGGCTTATGCTCAGGTAGGCAAGGAAATTCAGGAAATCCCCAACGCCGGACTGGGCTGAAGCGCCCGCCACTTTAGCAATGGTTATCGGTCCGCTCAAGTTTTTTACCGAGAGCTCGCCGAAGAGCATTTTCTTCAGCGATTCGAGGGTCAGGACGCTCATGCTCCAGGTCCGGGAAACCCCTTCGCCCACGGCCTCCAGCGGGCCGTAGCTGACCTCGCGGAGCATGTTGGCCGGCCATTCCACGCCCTTGACCCCGGCGCCAAGATAGCCACCAGCGCTCTTGCCCTCGCCGCGACGGGCCAGGGTCACGGGGATATCCAGCAGCGTGCCATCGCGCTCGATGCGCAGCTGTACCTTGCTGTCGGCACGCCCGCGGACGCTGTCGACCACTTGCTGCCAGTCATCCAGCGGCTGGCCATCGAGGGCCAGCAAGCGGTCACCGGTTTTCAGACCGGCGGCAGCGGCCGGGCTTTTCGGCGCGATCTGGTCCAGCACCGGACTAATTGCCGGACGCCACGGACGCAGGCCCAGGGATTGAATCGGGTCGGGCTCATCGGCGCCCTTGAGCCACTCCTTGAGGACCAGCTCGTGCTGGCGCTCGGTGCTGGCGCCTTCGTCGCGCACAGTGACCTGCACAGTGCCGCTCTCGCCGAGACGACGCACAAGCTGCAGATTGACTGCCGACCAGCCATTGGTGGCCTTGCCATCGATCGACACGATTTCCTGACCGGCGCTCAAGCCGGCGCTAGCGGCCAGGCTGCCTGGCTCCACCGCACCGATGACCGGACGTATCTGCTGGGTACCGAGCATGGCCAGCAGCCAGAAGAACAGGATGGCCAGCAGAAAATTGGCGATTGGCCCCGCTGCCACGATGGCAATACGCTGACCCACAGGCTTGCGATTGAAGGACTGCTCGACCAGCTCCGGCGGCACATCCCCTTCACGCTCGTCGAGCATCTTGACGTAGCCACCCAGCGGGATGGCCGCAATCACGAACTCGGTGCCCTGGCGATCGTGCCAACGCAGCAGCGGCGTGCCGAAGCCCACGGAAAAACGCAGCACCTTCACGCCACAGCGACGCGCGACCCAGAAGTGGCCGAACTCGTGGAAGGTGACCAGCACACCCAATGCGACCAGGGTGCCGATAATCATGTAGAGCGCAGTCATGTGTTTCTCCGAATGACGTTCAGCGGTGCCTGGCACAGCGCACGTGGGCGCCTGGGCTCAGCGCCCGTGACGACTCAACCATTCCCGGGAAAGCTCCCGCGCACGCTGGTCGGCGGCGAACACCGCATCGAGCGACGCCACCGGGACAACCCGCTCCTGGTCGAGCACTTGTTCGATCATACTCGCGATCTCCGGGAAGCGGATGCGCCGCTGGAGAAACGCCTCGACCGCTACTTCGTTGGCCGCGTTGAGCACCGCCGGGGCGCTGTTGCCCGCCTCGGCAGCCTGCCGCGCCAGGCGCAGGCAAGGGAAGCGCTGTTCGTCGGGCGCCTGGAAATCCAGGCGAGCGATGGCGAACAGGTCCAGTGGCGCGACGCCCGAGTCGATCCGCTGTGGCCAGGCCAGGGCGCTGGCGATCGGCGTACGCATGTCCGGGTTACCCAGTTGCGCCAGCACCGAGCCGTCGACGTAGTCGACCAGCGAGTGGATCACGCTCTGCGGGTGCACCACCACTTCCACCTTGGAGGGCGCGGCATCGAACAGCCAGCAAGCTTCGATGAGCTCGAGGCCCTTGTTCATCATGCTGGCCGAATCGACGGAAATCTTGCGCCCCATGGACCAGTTCGGATGGGCACAGGCCTGCTCCGGCGTGACATGCGCCAGCTCCGATTGCGCAGTTTCGCGAAACGGTCCTCCGGACGCGGTGAGCAGAATACGCCGCACGCCAACCTGGGCCAGGCCCCGAGCATAGTCGCCCGGCAGGCACTGGAAAATCGCGTTGTGCTCGCTGTCTATCGGCAACAACACAGCGCCACTGCGCCGGACCGCTTGCATGAACAGCGCCCCGGACATCACCAGGGCTTCCTTGTTGGCCAGCAACACCTTCTTGCCGGCTTCGACGGCCGCCAACGTAGGACGCAGGCCAGCGGCTCCGACGATGGCGGCCATCACCGCATCCACCTCGGGGGCGGAGGCGACCTGGCACAGCCCCGCCTCGCCCTCGAGCACCTCGGTGGCGCTGCCGGCGCCGCGCAGCTCTTCACGCAACCGCGCCGCGGCCTGGGCGCTGGGCACCACGGCAAAGATGGGACGGTGGCGCAGGCACAGCGCGAGCAGCTCGTCCAGGCGCGTATAGCCGCTCAGGGCGAACACCTGGTAACGCTCGGGGTGCCGGGCGATGACGTCCAGGGTACTCAGGCCGATGGAGCCAGTGGCCCCGAGCACGGTGATGTGCTGCACGTCGGTCACATGACACCCCATTCCGCCGCCCACAGCAACACGGCAAACACCGGGATGGCCGCGGTGAGGCTGTCGATGCGGTCGAGCACGCCGCCATGGCCAGGCAACAGGTTGCTGCTGTCCTTGACCCCGGAACGGCGCTTGAACATGCTTTCGGTGAGGTCACCGATCACCGAAGCCATGACCACCACCGCCGCGCCCATCAGGCCCAGCAGCAAGGCGCCGACGCTCCAGTCACGCGAGATCCCAACGCCCAGGGTAATCAGCAGGCTGGCTGCCAGGCCGCCATAGACGCCCTCCCAGCTTTTGCCCGGACTGACCTGCGGCGCCAGCTTGCGCTTGCCGAAGGCACGGCCGGAGAAGTAGGCGCCGATGTCGGCGCCCCATACCAGGACCATGACCGCCAGGATCAGCCAGTTGCCCAGCGGCCAGTGCTTGAGCAGCACCAGGCCCTGCCAGGCGGGCAGGAGAATCAGCAGGCCGATCAGCAGGCGACAGGCCGCACTGGCCCATAGCTCGCTGCTGCGCGGATAGGTCAGTACCAACCAGGTGGCCAGCCCCCACCAAATGACCGAGGCGCCAAGCACCCAGGGCGCAAGGTCGGGCATCAGGTAGAGCAGCATCAACGCGCCGGCCACGACGGCCGAATAGGCGATGCGCAAGGGCTGGGCCATCAGCCCGGCCAGACGCGCCCACTCCCAGGCGCCGAGCGTCACCACAAAACCGATGAACAGGGCGAAATTCCCGCCGTTGAGCAGGAAGAAGCCACCCAGCGCGACAGGCAACAGAATCAGCGCGGTAATGATGCGTTGTTTAAGCATTAAGCACGAGCTCCAGCCTCGACCTGCTCGCTGGTCTTACCGAAGCGGCGCTGGCGCGAAGCGAAATCGGCCAGGGCATTGCGCATGGCCTCGTGTTTGAAGTCCGGCCAATAAAGGTCGGAGAAGTACAGCTCGGCATAGGCCAGCTGCCATAACAGGAAATTGCTGATGCGGTGCTCACCGCCCGTGCGGATGCACAGGTCAGGCAACGGCAGGTCACCGGTCGCCAGGCAGGCCTGCAGCAGCCCGGGCGTTATATCGTCCGGGCGCAAGTGACCGGCCTGGACTTCCCGCGCCAAGCGCTGGGCGGCCTGGGCGATATCCCACTGACCACCGTAGTTGGCGGCGATCTGCAGGATGAAGCGATTGCTGCCCGCGGTCAGCGCTTCAGCCTCGCGCATGGCCGCCTGCAACTCGGGATGGAAGCGCGAGCGGTCACCGATGATGCGCAGGCTGATGCTGTTCTCGTTCAGGCGCTTGGCCTCGCGCCGCAGCGCGGAGAAGAACAGCTCCATCAGCGCACCGACCTCCTCGGCCGGACGCTGCCAGTTCTCGCTGGAGAAGGCGAACAAGGTCAGGACCTCGACCTTGGCCTCGGCACAGACCTCGATCACCGCCCGCACCGCATCGACGCCGGCCTTGTGCCCGGCAACGCCGGGCAGCAGGCGCTTCTTCGCCCAGCGATTATTACCGTCCATGATGATCGCGACATGACGCGGCACCGAAGACGATGCCGCTAGCTTGGTCTTTTCCATTAAAAAGCCCCGACCTTAGACGGCCATGAGGTCCTTTTCCTTGGCTTTCACGGCAACTTCGATGTCGGCCACGAACTTGTCGGTCAGCTTTTGGATGTCATCAGCGGCGCGACGCTCTTCGTCTTCGCTGATTTCCTTCTCCTTGACCAGATCCTTCAGTTGGCTCAAGGCGTCACGGCGAATATTGCGCACTGCGATGCGACCGTCTTCGGCAGCGTCACGGGCCTGCTTGGTGAAGCCCTTGCGGGTTTCTTCGGTCAGTGCCGGCATCGAGATCAGCAGCAACTCGCCCAGGTTGGTCGGATTGAAACCCAGGCCAGAGTTGAGGATCGCTTTCTCAACCGCCGCAAGCATGTTGCGCTCGAACGCGACGACTTGCAGGGTGCGCGAGTCCTTGACGGTGATGTTGGCCACTTGCTTGATAGGCGTGTCCGAGCCGTAGTAAGGCACCATGACGCCTTCCAGAATACTGGGATGCGCGACACCAGTACGGATACGGCTGAATGCCTGCTGAAGGGACTCCAGCGACTTGGTCATCCGCGCCTGAGCGTCTTTCTTGATTTCGTTGATCATGCTTCGCCTTCCTCGATCAGGGTTCCTTCGGCGCCACCGACCACGATGTTCAGCAGGGCGCCAGGCTTGTTCATGTTGAATACCCGCAATGGCATCTTGTGGTCGCGGCACAGGCAGATTGCGGTCAGGTCCATCACGCCGAGCTTGCGATCCAGTACTTCATCGTACGTCAAATGGTCGAACTTCTCGGCATGCGGGTCCTTGAATGGATCGGCAGTGTACACGCCATCGACCTTGGTCGCCTTCAGCACCACGTCAGCATCGATTTCGATGCCGCGCAGGCAGGCTGCCGAGTCGGTGGTGAAGAACGGGTTGCCGGTACCGGCGGAGAAAATTACCACATCGCCGGAGTTAAGGTGACGGATAGCTTTGCGACGATCGTAATGATCGGTGACGCCAACCATGGAAATGGCCGACATGACCAGGGCCGGGATGTTCGAACGCTCCAGGGCGTCACGCATGGCCAGGCCGTTCATCACGGTTGCCAACATCCCCATGTGATCGCCCGTGACACGGTCCATGCCGGCTGCACTGAGCGCCGCACCACGGAACAGGTTGCCACCACCGATCACCAGGCCGACCTGGACACCAATACCGACCAGCTGGCCAACTTCCAGGGCCATGCGGTCCAATACTTTCGGGTCGATTCCGAACTCTTCCGAGCCCATCAGGGCCTCGCCGCTAAGTTTGAGCAAAATGCGTTTATAGCGAGGTTGGCGACCACTCACCTGCTGAGCCATTGCGAGTCTCTCCTGCGGCGTTTTATAGAAAATTCTGCGCGGGCTGTGTGCAGCCAGCTAACTGTAGCGTGGCACTGCTTGAGCGCCAGTGGAGTCAGGCTTGATAAACCTGCCTGCGGTTTGACAAAGAGGCTGCGCGCGTGAGCGGGCAGCCTCTTTGGGGCGACAGACGAGTCCGTCTTACTGCTTGGCAGCAGCCAGCTGAGCGGCAACTTCTTCAGCGAAGTTGTCTACTGGCTTCTCGATGCCTTCGCCAACCTTGAAGTAGGTGAAGGAAACGATTTCAGCGCCAGCTTTCTTGGCCAGTTCACCGACCTTGACTTCTGGGTTCTTGACGAAGGCTTGCTCGACCAGGCTGGCTTCGGCCAGGAACTTGGAAATACGGCCTTTGACCATGTTTTCCACGATGTTCTCAGGCTTGCCTTTGATCTTCTCTTCGTTGAGGGTCAGGAACACGCCTTTCTCGCGCTCGATGGCCTCAGCCGAAACTTCCGACGGCAGCAGGAACTCAGGGTTGCTGGCAGCCACGTGCATGGCGATATCCTTGGCCAGTTCAACGTCGCCGCCCTTGAGGACAACAGCAACACCGATCTTGTTGCCGTGCAGGTAGGTACCGACAACGTCACCCTCAACGCGCACCAGGCGACGGATGTTGACGTTCTCGCCAACCTTGGCGACCAGGGCTTCACGGGCCGCTTCACGGGAAGCGATCAGTGGCGCGGCATCGGTCAGCTTCTCGGCGAAGGCTTGCTCGACGCTTTCGGTGACGAAGGTCTTGAAGTCGTCTTGCAGGGCCAGGAAGTCGGTCTGCGAGTTGACTTCCAGCAGCACGGCCGACTTGTCGTCAGCCTTGATGGCGATGGCGCCTTCAGCGGCAACGTTGCCCGCTTTCTTGGCAGCCTTGATGGCGCCGGAAGCGCGCATGTCGTCAATGGCTTTTTCGATGTCGCCGCCGGCCTTGGTCAGGGCCTTTTTGCAATCCATCATGCCTTCGCCAGTACGCTCGCGCAGTTCTTTGACCAGCGCTGCAGTAATCTCTGCCATTTCAAAATCCTCTTGGAAAGTTTTTCAACCATTCCACCCGCTCGTCACGGGCGTTCAATTCTGGAAATCCACTGTCATCACGCCAGCGGGACTCATGATGCGGCGCCCTTGCTGACAGGAGGATTTCAAGGTGGCAAAAAGGGGGCCGAGCCCCCTTTTTGCGTGCCGAGTAGACGCCAGGCGTCAATTACTCAGCAGCTGGTGCTGCCGCTTCTTCAGCGTAGACTTCGGTACCGCCGGCAACGTTGTTGCGACCGCGGATAACGGCGTCAGCCATCGAAGACATGTACAGCTCGATGGCGCGGATGGCGTCGTCGTTACCTGGGATGACGTAGTCAACGCCTTCCGGGCTGCTGTTGGTATCGACTACGCCGATGACCGGGATGCCCAGCTTGTTGGCTTCGGTGATGGCGATGCGCTCGTGGTCAACGTCGATCACGAACAGGGCATCAGGCAGGCCGCCCATGTCCTTGATACCACCCAGGCTGCGATCCAGTTTTTCCAGATCACGGGAGCGCATCAGCGCTTCCTTCTTGGTCAGCTTGGTGAAAGTGCCGTCTTCGGCCTGGGTTTCCAGGTCGCGCAGGCGCTTGATCGAAGCACGGATGGTCTTGTAGTTGGTCAGCATGCCGCCCAACCAGCGGTGGTCAACGAATGGCGAACCGCAACGAGCAGCTTGCTCGGCGACGATCTTGCCAGCGGAACGCTTGGTGCCGACGAACAGGATCTTGTTCTTGCCCTGGGCCAGGCGCTCGACGAACGACAGAGCGTCGTTGAACATCGGCAGGGTTTTTTCCAGGTTGATGATGTGGATCTTGTTGCGCGCGCCGAAAATGAACTTGCCCATTTTCGGGTTCCAGTAACGGGTCTGGTGGCCGAAGTGCACACCGGCCTTCAGCATATCGCGCATGTTGACTTGGGACATGATAGTTCCTTGATAAGTCGGGTTGGGCCTCCACGTATCCCAATGACCAACCCGCCATTCCAGTGGAACAGGGGCACCCAGGTCATCGTGTCGACACGTGTGTGGGTTTGAGCTTGCGGGACCATCCCCGAAAGCGGCGCATGTTATACCACACACCTGGAGCAAACGGAACACGGATCACCGTCATCCGTCAGCGGCTTTTGCAGCGCCCCGCCCCCTTGCGCAACAATGCACCCATCGAACCTGGCGCCGACGCGCCTTTGTCCCCCAGATCGCCACCCTGCTCTGCTAGAATCTGGCCTTTCCTGTTTGTTTGCGCCCTGCGCGGCGCCGTAGAGAGCCTGTAATGACCGTTACCATCAAAACCGCCGAAGACATCGAGAAGATGCGCATCGCCGGCCGCCTGGCCGCCGACGTCCTGGAAATGATCGAAGAGCACGTCAAGCCTGGCGTCACCACCGAGACGCTGGACCGCCTGTGTCATGACTACATCGTCAATGTCCAGCAGGCGATCCCCGCGCCGCTCAACTACAAGGGTTTTCCCAAGTCGATCTGCACCTCGATCAACCACGTGGTCTGCCATGGCATTCCCGGTGACAAGCCGCTCAAGGATGGCGATACCTTGAACATCGACGTCACGGTGATCAAGGATGGCTACCATGGCGACACCAGCCGCATGTTCCATGTCGGCAGCGTCGCGCCGTGGGCCGAACGCCTGTCCAAGGTGACCCAGGAGTGCCTGTACAAGGCCATCGAGCTGGTCAAGCCGGGTTGCCGCCTGGGCGACATCGGCGAAGTGATCCAGAAACACGCCGAGAAGAACGGCTTCTCGGTGGTCCGCGAGTTCTGCGGCCATGGCATCGGCAAGGTGTTCCACGAGGAGCCGCAGATCCTCCACTACGGCCGCGCCGGCACGGGCATGGAGCTCAAGGAAGGCATGACCTTCACCATCGAGCCGATGATCAACCAGGGCAAGGCCGACACCAAGGTGCTGGGCGACGGCTGGACCGCCATCACCAAGGACCGCAAGCTGTCGGCGCAGTGGGAGCACACCCTGGTGGTCACCGCCAACGGCTATGAAATATTCACCCTGCGCAAAGACGACACCATTGCCCGCACATCGGCCTGACCTTTAACAGGAACGCGATCAGATGCCCCAGGTGGATCCCGAGCTGTTCGACCGTGGCCAGTTCCAGGCGGAGCTGGCACTCAAGTCGAGCCCCATTGCAGCCTTCAAGAAGGCGATCCGCCAGGCGCGCGAGGTGCTCGACACACGCTTTCGCAACGGTCGCGAGATCCGCCGGCTGATCGAGGACCGTGCCTGGTTCGTCGACAACATCCTGCAGCAGGCCTGGAACCAGTTCGACTGGCACGACCAGGCCGGCATCGCGCTGGTGGCGGTGGGTGGCTACGGGCGCGGCGAACTGCACCCTTACTCCGACATCGACCTGCTGATCCTGCTCGACAGTGCCGAGCACGAACTGTATCGCGATGCCATCGAGCGTTTTCTTACCCTGCTCTGGGACATCGGCCTGGAAGTTGGCCAGAGCGTGCGCACCGTCGAGGAATGTGCCGAACAGGCACGTGCCGACCTGACGGTGATCACCAACATGATGGAGAGTCGCACCGTCGCCGGCCCCGAGCCCTTGCGCCAGCGCATGCTGGAGGTCATCAGCACCGACCACATGTGGCCCAGCAAGGAGTTCTTCCTGGCCAAGCGCGCCGAGCTCAAGGCCCGCCATCACAAGTACAACGACACCGAATACAACCTGGAACCCAACGTCAAGGGTTCTCCGGGCGGCCTGCGCGACATCCAGACCGTGCTCTGGGTCGCCCGCCGCCAGTATGGCACCCTCAACCTGCATGCGTTGGCGGGCGAAGGCTTCTTGCTGGAGAGCGAAAACGAGCTGCTGGCCACGTCCCAGGAGTTTCTCTGGAAGGTGCGCTATGCCCTGCACATGCTCGCCGGACGCGCCGAGGACCGCCTGCTGTTCGACCACCAGCGCAGCATCGCCGCGCTGCTGGGGTTCAGCGACGACAGCCCCAAGCGCGCCATCGAGCAGTTCATGCAGCAGTACTACCGGGTGGTGATGAGCATCAGCCAGTTGTGCGACCTGATCATCCAGCACTTCGAGGAAGTCATCCTCGCCGATGACAATGGCAGCACCCAGCCGTTGAACGCCCGCTTCCGCCTGCATGATGGCTACATCGAGGCGGTCAGCCCCAACGTGTTCAAACGCACCCCGTTCGCCATGCTGGAGATCTTCGTGCTGATGGCCCAGCATCCGGAGATCAAAGGCGTGCGCGCCGACACGGTGCGCCTGCTGCGCGAGCATCGCCACCTGATCGACGACAGCTTTCGCAACGATATCCGCAACACCAGCCTGTTCATCGAGCTGTTCAAGTGCGAGATCGGCATTCACCGCAACCTGCGCCGGATGAACCGCTACGGCATCCTTGGCCGCTACCTGCCGGAGTTCGGCCTGATCGTCGGGCAGATGCAGCACGACCTGTTCCACATCTATACGGTCGATGCGCACACCCTCAACCTGATCAAGCACCTGCGCAAGCTGCAGTACACGCCAGTGTCAGAGAAATTCCCGCTGGCCAGCAAACTCATGGGCCGCCTGCCCAAGCCGGAGCTGATCTACCTGGCCGGCCTGTACCACGACATCGGCAAGGGGCGCCAGGGCGATCACTCCGAGCTCGGCGCGGTGGATGCCCAGGCCTTCTGCATACGCCACCAGTTGCCGACCTGGGACAGCCGCCTGATCGTCTGGCTGGTGCAGCATCACCTGGTGATGTCGACCACGGCCCAGCGCAAGGACCTCTCCGACCCGCAGGTGATCAACGACTTCGCCCTGCTGGTGGGCGACGAAACGCGCCTGGACTACCTGTACGTGCTGACCGTGGCCGACATCAACGCGACCAACCCCAGCCTGTGGAACTCCTGGCGCGCCAGCCTGCTGCGCCAGCTCTACAGCGAGGCCAAGCGCGCCCTGCGCCGGGGCCTTGAGAATCCGCTGGACCGCGAGGAGCAGATCCGTCAGACCCAGGTCGCGGCACTCGACACCCTGGTGCGCGAAGGCACCGACCCGGACGATGTCGAGCAGCTCTGGTCGCAGCTGGGGGATGACTATTTCCTGCGCCATACCGCCGTCGACGTGGCCTGGCACACGGACGCCATCCTCCAGCAGCCCGCCGACGGCGGTCCGCTGGTGCTGATCAAGGAAACCACCCAGCGCGAGTTCGAGGGCGGCACGCAGATTTTCATCTATGCCCCGGACCAGCACGATTTCTTCGCGGTGACGGTGGCCGCCATGTCCCAGCTCAACCTGAACATCCATGACGCCCGCATCATCACCTCGAGCAGCCAGTTCACCCTCGACACCTACATCGTCCTGGACAACGACGGCGGCTCGATCGGCGACGACCCTGCGCGGGTCAAGCAGATTCGCGATGGCCTGACCGAAGCCCTGCGCACGCCCGAGGACTACCCGGCGATCATCCAGCGCCGGGTACCACGCCAGCTCAAGCACTTCACCTTCGCGCCCCAGGTGACCATCCACAACGATGCCCAGCGCCCGGTGACCATCCTCGAGCTGACTGCCCCCGACCGCCCCGGCCTGCTGGCGCGGATCGGCAGGATCTTCCTCGAGTTCGACCTGTCGCTGCAAAATGCCAAGATCGCCACCCTTGGCGAGCGCGTGGAAGACGTGTTCTTCATTACCGACGCCGACAATCAGCCGCTGTCCGACCCGCAACTGTGTGCCCGCCTGCAGGAGGCTATCGTGCAGCAACTGCAGGCCGGGCAAAGCAGCGATGCCGGCCCCACCCGCGTGACCTTTTAACGTTTGACGAGACCCCGCGCCGATGAATCATGCCTTGACCCAGCTTCAGCCCTACCCGTTCGAGAAACTGCGCGCCCTGCTGGGCAGCGTGACCCCGGCAGCGGACAAACGCGCCATCGCCCTGTCGATCGGTGAGCCAAAGCACGAATCGCCGGCGTTCGTCGCCCAGGCCCTGGCCGACAACCTCAAGCAACTGGCGGTGTACCCGACCACCGCCGGCCTGCCCGCCCTGCGCCAGGCCATTGCCCGCTGGTGTGAACAGCGCTTTGGCGTGCCCGCGGGCTGGCTGGACGCCGACCGCCACGTGCTGCCGGTCAACGGCACCCGCGAAGCCTTGTTCGCCTTTACCCAGGCGGTGGTCAACCGCGCCGACGACGGCCTGGTGATCAGCCCCAACCCCTTCTACCAGATCTACGAAGGCGCAGCCCTGCTGGCCGGTGCCACCCCGCACTACCTGCCATGCCTGGACAGCAATGGCTTCAACCCGGACTTCGACGCCGTACCGGCCCAGGTGTGGCAGCGCTGCCAAATCCTCTTTCTCTGCTCGCCGGGCAACCCCACCGGCGCCCTGGTGCCGATGGACACCCTGAAGAAGCTGATTGCCCTGGCCGACGAGCACGATTTCGTCATCGCCGCCGACGAATGCTACAGCGAACTGTACTTCGACGAGGAGAACCCGCCACCGGGCCTGCTCAGCGCTTGCGCCGAACTGGGCCGCAGCGATTTCGCCCGCTGCGTGGTGTTCCACAGCCTGTCCAAGCGCTCCAACCTGCCTGGCCTGCGCTCCGGCTTCGTGGCCGGTGATGCCAGCATCATCAAGCCCTTCCTGCTGTACCGCACCTACCACGGCTGCGCCATGCCGGTGCAGACTCAACTGGCCAGCATCGCCGCCTGGCAGGACGAGGATCACGTACGCGCCAACCGTGACCAGTACCGGGCCAAGTACGATGCGGTGCTCGAGATCCTCCAGCCGGTGCTCGACGTGCAGCGCCCGGACGGCAGTTTCTACCTGTGGGCCAAGGTGCCGGGTGACGATGCCGCGTTCTGCCGCGACCTGTTCGAGGCCCAGCACGTGACCGTGGTTCCCGGCTCCTACCTGTCCCGCGACGTCGATGGCGTCAACCCGGGTGCCGGCCGCGTGCGCATGGCGCTGGTGGCCCCGCTGGCCGAGTGCATCGAGGCCGCCGAGCGGATCAGGGCATTTTTGCAGCACCGGTAGGTACGCCGCCGGCGCGGCGCGCTTGACTTGGGTCTTGCGGCGCTCTACCTGCTGCCCTGGCCCAGGTTAGCCTCGCTCATGTCCAGCTCCCCCAGCACTTGGCGTACCACCTCATCCCCCACCAGGTGCTGGCGGTGCAGGCTGTAAAGCTCCAGGCGCTGGGCGCGTAGCGCGCGCAGGCGCAACCGGCGTTCGAGCTGGTCCATCTGTTCGGCGAGGGCCCGGGCCTCGGCGCTGTCGTTGTAACTTTCCAGTTGATCGCGGTACTCGGCCATCAAGCGCCCCTTGAGTTCCATGGCCATGGCCGCCTGGGCAGCATCCTGCGATGCGCCAGCCTCGACCACCTCTTCGGCCTCCAGAGCGTGAATGGCGGCCTCGGCGGTACGTCGCCAGACGTCCTGGACCTCCTGATGCAACGCCTCGTCAGGACTCCTGGTCACGCCCCGCAGCAGCAGCGGCAGGCTGATGCACGCCGAAATCAACGACAGCAGGATTACACCGGCCGCGATGAAGATCAGCAGGTCGCGTTCGGGAAACGGCGTATCGGCCGCGATCAGCAAAGGCACCGACATCACACCCGCCAGGGTCACCGCACCGCGGACTCCGCCAAGGGTCAGCAGCCAGCACGAGCGCGCGGTAGGTACCAGCACCAACTCCGACTTGCCACGCCAGCGGCGAATCACCCCGATCGCCCGCCAGATGCTCTGCACCCAGACAAAGCGCAGCAGTACCAGCACGCCGAAGATCGCCAACACGTCCAGGCAGCGCCAGGCCAGCGTCGGCCACAGCGACGTCTCGTGGCTGACCACCGCCTTGATGATGTCTGGCAATTGCAGGCCCAGCAGCAGGAAGATCAGCCCGTTGAAGGCGAACTCGAGCAACGACCACACGCTGCGATTGAGCAGCCGGGTGCTGGTCTGGCGCGGCAGCAGGTCGAGCCAGCTCTGCATCATGCCGGCGGCCACCGCCGAGAGAATCCCGGAAGCACCCAGCCGCTCGGCCAGTACATAGGCCGCGAACGGCAACAACAACATGAACACCACATGGGTCGCCGGATCATCCCAGCCCCGCGCGATCATCCAGGCGCGCAGGCGTCCAACCAACCAGCTCAGCGCCACCCCCACGGCCAGGCCGCCAACGGCTACCAGAACGAAGGTCAGGCTCGCCTCGGTCAACGAGAACACTCCGGTGATCGCCGCCGCCAGGGCGAACTTGAAAGTCACCAGGCCCGACGCGTCATTCATCAGGGCCTCGCCCTGCAGCATGTGCATCAGCGGGGTGGGCAGCCGGTCCTGGGTAATCGCCGACACCGCCACGGCGTCGGTAGGCGACAGCACCGCCGCCAGGGCGAAGGCCACGGGCAGCGGAATGCTCGGCAGGATCCAGTGGATGAAGTAGCCGGCACCGACCACGGTGAACAGCACCAAACCCACGGCCAGGGTCAGGATCGGCCCGCGCAGGCGCCACAGTTCACGCTTGGGCATGCGCCAGCCATCGGCGAACAGCAACGGCGGCAGAAACAGGAACAGGAACAACTCAGGGTCCAGGGCCACGTGCAGGCCAAGCGTCGGCCAGGCCAGCAATGCCCCAGCGCCAATCTGCACCAATGGCAGGGGCAGCGGGATCATCCGCCCGACCAGCTTTGAAACACTTACCAGCATCAGCAGGATGAGGACGGTATAGGCTGACTGCATACGGCAAGGTTCCTGTGTAATTCAAAGGCTGTTGCGGCGCCCCTCGCGGAGCAAAACATCGCGACTGAAACAATATGTTAGCGCTTGTTGGAAACCCTCGGCCGCTGCACAAAAGTCGCAGGTCGCGCGGGAATATGTAACCCAATGCTACACGCTAGTACTCAAAGCCCGTCAACCCATGCGCCCAAGCGTGGCGCCTCGCCCATCGATGTCGCATAATCGGCCCACCCAATTCTTCGAGGAGTTTCGGGGACACCCGGCTTGTCCAGGCGGCCCCAGGCATTCAATGGCTAACACTCTCTACGGCATCAAAGCCTGCGACACCATGAAAAAAGCCCGCACTTGGCTTGAAGAACAAGCCATCGATTACAGCTTTCACGACTACAAGACCCAAGGTATCGACCGTGACAGCCTGAACCGCTGGTGCGACGAGCACGGCTGGGAAGTTGTCCTCAACCGCGCCGGCACCACCTTCCGCAAGCTCGACGACGCCAGCAAGGCCGATGTCGACCAGGCCAAGGCCGTCGAGCTGATGTTGGCGCAACCCTCGATGATCAAGCGCCCGGTGCTCGACCTGGGTGACCGTACCCTGGTCGGCTTCAAGCCGGACCTGTACGCGGCAGCCCTGCGCTGACACCGCCATCCCCTATTTGCAAAAGAGGTAACTGCATGTCCACTACTCTGTTCAGCCTGGCCTTTGGTGTCGGCACCCAGAACCGCCAGGGCACCTGGCTGGAAGTCTTCTACGCGCAGCCTATGCTCGCGCCCTCTGCTGACGTGGTCGCCGCCGTTGCGCCGATCATCGGTTACGAAGGTGGCAACCAGGCCATTTCTTTCAGCCCTGCCCAGGCTGGCCATCTGGCTGATGCCCTCAAGCACGTCGATGCCGCCCAAGCCGCCCTGCTGACCCGCCTGGCTGAAAGCCACAAGCCGCTGGTCGCCACCGTTCTGGCCGAAGACACCACCCTGACATCGACCCCCGAGGCCTACCTCAAGCTGCACCTGCTGTCGCACCGACTGATCAAGCCACATGGCCTGAGCCTGGCCGGCATCTTCCCGCTGCTGCCGAACGTTGCCTGGACCAGCCAGGGCGCCATCGACCTGGGCGAACTGGCCGAGCAACAGCTCGAGGCACGCCTGAAGGGCGCGCCGCTGGAGGTCTTCTCGGTGGACAAGTTCCCGAAGATGACCGACTACGTGGTACCCGCCGGCGTGCGTATCGCCGACAGCGCGCGCGTGCGCCTGGGTGCCTACATCGGCGAAGGCACCACCATCATGCACGAAGGCTTCGTCAACTTTAACGCCGGCACCGAAGGCCCGGGCATGATCGAAGGCCGCGTCTCGGCAGGCGTATTCGTCGGCAAGGGTTCGGACCTGGGCGGCGGCTGCTCGACCATGGGCACCCTGTCCGGTGGCGGCAACATCGTCATCACCGTCGGCGAAGGCTGCCTGATCGGCGCCAATGCCGGTGTCGGCATCCCGCTGGGCGACCGCAACACCGTCGAGGCCGGCCTCTACATCACCGCAGGCACCAAGGTGCACCTGCTCGACGAGCAAAACCAGCTGGTCAAGGTGGTCAAGGCGCGCGACCTGGCCGGCCAGACCGACCTGCTGTTCCGCCGCAACTCGATCAGCGGCGCGGTGGAGTGCAAGACCCACAAGTCGGCCATCGAACTCAACGAAGCCCTGCACGCCCATAACTAAGAACCACGATGGGTTCGAAGTGATAAGATCGGGTCTGGCCTAATGCCAGGCCCGATTTTCATTTCAGGTCCCGTGATCATGTTCCAGCCCTCCCCATGGCGCGCCGATTTTCCCGCTATCGCCGCCTTGCAACGGCAGCACCAGACCTACCTGGACAATGCCGCCACGACCCAGAAGCCTCAGGCGCTGCTCGACGCCCTGAGCCATTACTATGCGCATGGCGCAGCCAACGTGCACCGTGCCCAGCACCTGCCCGGTGCCCTCGCGACCCAGGCATTCGAGGCCAGCCGCGACAAGGTCGCCACCTGGCTGAACGCCGCCGATGCCCAGCAGATCATCTTCACCCACGGCGCCACCTCGGCGCTGAACCTGCTCGCCTATGGCCTGGAGTACCTGTTCGAGGCCGGCGATGAAATCGCTGTCAGCGCCCTTGAACACCACGCCAACCTGTTGCCCTGGCAACAACTGGCACGGCGCCGCAACCTGCGCCTGGTGATATTGCCGTTGGATGGGCAGGGTCGCATCGATCAGGAACAGGCGCTGCAACTGATCGGTCCACGCACGCGGCTGCTGGCCGTCAGTCAGCTGTCCAACGTCCTGGGCACATGGCAACCACTGGCGCCGCTGCTCGCCCATGCCCAGGCCCAAGGCGCGCTGACGGTCGTCGACGGTGCCCAGGGGGTGGTCCATGGGCGCCACGACGTGCAGGCGCTGGACTGCGATTTCTACGTATTCTCCAGCCACAAGCTCTATGGTCCCGAGGGCGTCGGCGTGATCCATGGTCGTCGCCAGGCCCTGCAGCGCCTGCGCCCTTGGCAATTCGGCGGTGAGATGGTGCAGATCGCCGACTACCACAGTGCGAGCTTTCGCCCGGCGCCATTGGGCTTCGAGGCCGGTACGCCGCCGATCGCCGGGGTCATCGGCCTGGGCGCCACGCTCGATTACCTGGGCGGCCTGGACGCCAACGCGGTGGCCGCCCATGAAGCCAGCCTGCACCAGCAGCTGTTGCGCGGCCTCGCCGATCGCGAGGGCATCCGCGTGCTGGGCACGCCCCAGGTGGCCCTGGCCAGCTTCGTTATCGACGGCGTGCACAATGCCGACATTGCCCACCTGCTCACCGAGCAGGGCATCGCGGTGCGTGCCGGCCATCACTGCGCAATGCCGCTGCTCGAGGGCTTGGGGCTTGAAGGCGCGATACGCGTGTCGCTGGCCCTGTACAACGACAGTGACGACCTGCAACGCTTCTTCGACGCACTGGACCAAGCCCTGGAGCTTTTGCGATGAACCTTTCGCAAGAGGCCAGCCAGGCGCTGGAAAGCTTCGAACAGGCACGCAGCTGGGAGCAGCGCGCCCGCCTGCTGATGCAGTGGGGCGAACATCTGGCGCCACTGGATGCAGTGGAAAAGATCGAGGCCAACCGCGTGCATGGCTGCGAAAGCCTGGTATGGCTGGTGGCCGAGCAGCATGCGGGTCAATGGCAGTTCAAGGCCGCCAGCGACGCGCGGTTGCTGCGCGGCCTGCTGGCCCTGCTGCTGGTGCGGGTGCAAGGCTTGGACAGCGCCGCGCTGGCACACTTGGACCTGCGCGCCTGGTTCACCCAGCTGGGGCTGGAACGGCAACTCTCGCCGTCACGCAGCAACGGCCTGCATGCGGTGCTGCAGCGCATGGCTCAACTGGCGTCGGACGCCTGAGGCTTACGCTCGGCAGGGCGCCGGGCGCCCGCCACGAGTTTCTCCACCGCCTTGCTGGCGGCGACCATGCCGAAGGTCGCGGTGACCATCATCACCGCACCAAAGCCCCCCGAGCAGTCCAGGCGTACACCTTCGCCGACGAAGCTCTTCTGCAGGCACACGCTGCCATCCCCCTTGGGATAGCGCAGTTGTTCACTGGAGAACACACAAGGCACGCCGTAATTGCGCGAGGTATTGCGCGAGAAGTTGTAGTCACGGCGCAAGGTCGAGCGCACCCGCGAGGCCAGGGGGTCATTGAAAGTCTTGTTGAGGTCGCTGACCTGCACCTGGGTCGGGTCGATCTGGCCACCGGCGCCACCGGTGCTGATGACGGCGATCTTGCGCCGCCGGCACCAGGCGATCAGGGCCGCCTTGGCCATCACGCTGTCGATGCAGTCGAGCACGCAGTCAATCTGTTCAGTGATGTACTCGCTCATGGTGTCGCGGGTGACGAAATCGGCCACCGCATGCACGGTACAGGCCGGGTTGATTGCCCGCAGGCGCTCGGCCATGACCTCGACCTTGGGCCGCCCGACCTGCCCGTCCAGGGCGTGGGCCTGGCGGTTGAAGTTGCTCACGCAGACATCGTCCAGGTCGAACAGCGAGATCTCGCCCACGCCGCTGCGGGCCATGGCTTCGGCTGCCCATGAGCCAACGCCACCGATGCCGACGACCGCTACATGGGCCTCGCGCAAGCGTTGCAGCCCGTCATTGCCGTACAGCCGGGCGACGCCGGCAAAGCGTGGATCTTCTGTAGTCATGGTCCTACCCCGAAAAAACCGGCGCGCATTATAGGCCGCCAGGCGTGGAATGACAGCCCGGGCAGGCAGCGCGCCTGCTGTACCGATTGGTAATCGCCTGGCCAATGCTGCTTTAATGTCTAGCAAACTAAAAGATCTGGACGACAACAGAGCGGGCCAAGAACTTCAGCCTTTGACGAAAATCCAACACGTTACCTTCCCAGGTAAAGCGTAGGTCCCGCGCTCCGATAGCGCCCGCCCGTTCCTTCCTTCGGAACCTGAACATTCTATGTCATCGCGTAAATTTGGAATCAACCTGGTGGTGGTCCTGGCCATCGCCGCGCTGTTCACTGGGTTCTGGGCCCTGATCAATCGCCCGGTGTCTGCCCCTGCCTGGCCGGAACAGATCTCCGGCTTCTCCTATTCGCCTTTCCGCCTCGGGCAAAGCCCACAGAAAGGCCAGTACCCAGACGAGAAGCAACTGCGCCAGGACCTGGAGCAGATGAGCAAGCTCACCGACAGCATTCGGATCTATACGGTCGAGGGTACCCAGGCCGAAATCCCGCGCCTGGCTGAAGAGCTCGGCTTGCGGGTGACCTTGGGCGTCTGGATCAGCCCCGACCAGGCGCGCAACGAGCGGGAGATCGCCAAGGCCATCGAACTGGCCAATACCTCGCGCAGTGTGGTGCGAGTGGTGGTCGGCAACGAAGCGCTATTCCGTGAAGAAATCACCCCCGAAGCGCTGATCGAATACCTCGACAGGGTTCGCGCCGCCGTCAAGGTGCCCGTGACCACCAGCGAGCAATGGCATATCTGGAAAGAGAACCCGGAACTGGCCGATCATGTCGACCTGATCGCCGCCCACATCCTGCCGTACTGGGAATTCGTACCGATGAGCGACTCGATCGAGTTCGTCCTCGACCGCGCCCGCGAGCTCAAGCAACAGTTCCCCCGCAAGTCGCTGCTGCTCTCCGAAGTCGGCTGGCCAAGCAACGGCCGCATGCGCGGCGGCGCCGACGCCACCCAGGCCGACCAGGCGATCTACTTGCGCACCCTGGCCAACACGCTCAACCGCCGCGGCTACAACTACTTCATCATCGAAGCCTACGACCAGCCTTGGAAGGCCAGCGACGAAGGTTCGGTGGGTGCCTACTGGGGCGTGTTCAACGCCGAGCGCCAGCAGAAGTTCAACTTCGAAGGGCCAGTGGTGGCCATCCCCCAATGGCGCGCCTTGGCGGTCGGCTCGGTGGTATTGGCGATGCTCGCCTTGACCTTGCTGCTGATCGACGGTTCGGCCCTGCGCCAGCGTGGCCGCACATTCCTGACCTTCATCGCCTTCCTGTGCGGGTCGGTGCTGGTGTGGATCGGCTACGACTACAGCCAGCAGTACAGTACGTGGTTCAGCCTGACGGTGGGGTTCCTGCTGGCCCTCGGAGCGCTCGGGGTATTCATCGTGCTGCTCACCGAAGCCCATGAGCTGGCCGAGGCGGTGTGGATTCACAAGCGCCGGCGCGAATTCCTCCCCATCCAGGCCGACAGCGCCTACCGGCCCAAGGTCTCGGTGCATGTACCCTGCTACAACGAGCCGCCCGAAATGGTCAAGCAGACCCTCGACGCGCTCGCGGCCCTGGACTATCCCGATTACGAAGTCCTGGTCATCGACAACAACACCAAGGACCCTGCAGTGTGGGAGCCGCTCAAGGCCCATTGCGAATTGCTCGGGCCGCGCTTCAAGTTCTTCCATGTCGCGCCCCTGGCTGGCTTCAAGGGCGGCGCGCTGAACTACCTGATCCCGCACACCGCCCGCGATGCCGAAGTGATTGCCGTGATCGACTCGGACTACTGCGTCGACCGCAACTGGCTCAAGCACATGGTGCCGCACTTCGCCGACCCGAAGATCGCCGTGGTGCAATCGCCCCAGGATTATCGCGACCAGAACGAAAGTGCCTTCAAGAAGCTGTGCTACAGCGAATACAAGGGCTTTTTCCATATCGGCATGGTCACCCGCAACGACCGTGACGCGATCATCCAGCATGGCACCATGACCATGACCCGCCGCTCGGTGCTCCAAGAGCTCGGCTGGGCCGAATGGTGCATCTGCGAAGACGCCGAGCTCGGGCTACGGGTGTTCGAGAAGGGCCTGTCGGCTGCCTATGCGCATAACAGCTATGGCAAGGGCCTGATGCCCGATACCTTCATCGACTTCAAGAAGCAACGCTTCCGCTGGGCATACGGCGCCATCCAGATCATCAAGCACCATGCCGCAGCCCTGCTGCGCGGCAAAGGCAGTGAGCTGACCCGCGGCCAGCGCTATCACTTCCTCGCCGGCTGGCTGCCGTGGATCGCCGACGGCATGAATATCTTCTTCACTGTCGGCGCCTTGCTCTGGTCGGCGGCGATGATCATCGTTCCGCAGCGGGTCGACCCACCGCTGCTGATCTTCGCGATCCCGCCACTGGCATTGTTCGTGTTCAAGGTTGGCAAGATCATCTTCCTTTATCGCCGCACGGTAGGGGTCAACCTCAAGGACGCCTTCGCCGCCGCCCTCGCCGGCCTGGCCCTGTCGCACACCATTGCCAAGGCGGTGTTGTACGGTTTCTTCACTAGCAGCATGCCGTTCTTCCGCACGCCGAAGAATGCCGACAGCCACGGGTTGCTGGTGGCCATTTCCGAGGCGCGGGAGGAGTTGTTCATCATGCTGCTGCTCTGGGGGGCAGCGGGTGGGATCTGCCTGGTACAAGGCCTGCCCAGCTCGGACATGCGGTTCTGGGTGATCATGTTGCTGGTGCAGTCGTTGCCCTACCTGGCGGCGCTGATCATGGCATTCTTGTCTTCGTTGCCAAAGCCTGGGGAGCGGAGGCAGGAGGTACCGGTTACCTGACGCCCAAAAGCCCAGCCCAAATCCCTGTGGGAGATCGCCCAGCCCCGTGGGCTGCGCTGTCGCGCAGAGAACAAGGGCTGCAAAGCGCGGCACCAGCCTGTAGGAGCGCGCCCAGCCCGCTGGGCTGCGCTGTCGCGCAGAGAACAAGGCTTGCAAGCGCGGCTCACCACCCTGTAGGAGCTGGCTTGTCCTGCGATCGGCTGCGAAGCGGCCGTAAAG